>Ga0065721_10005857_pt1 | contig 14292 bp, 10 predicted proteins | sample Mesricmetagenome_FD_59108 | JGI IMG/M metagenome (GOLD analysis project Ga0065721, IMG submission 59108) | Mesophilic microbial community from rice straw/compost enrichment Sample: eDNA_1 v2 (version 2) | ecosystem: Engineered > Solid waste > Grass > Composting > Bioreactor | place: USA: Davis... | reverse complement strand
GCCTGTCTCCAGGCGAGCCTCTCCAGCTTGCAGCCATCAAGCCCGTGCTTCGAACCGCTTCACCGTCTCGATAATGACCTCGACGGCTTTCTCCATCGCTTCGACGGACACGTATTCGTAGCGGCCGTGGAAGTTCTCGCCGCCGGCGAAGATATTCGGCGTCGGCAGCCCCATGAAGCTTAGCTGCGAGCCGTCCGTGCCTCCGCGGATCGGTTCGAGCTTCGGCTCGATGCCGAGGTCGATCATCGCGTCGCGTACGACGTCGACGATCTCGCGAACGGGCTCGATCTTCTCTCTCATGTTGAAGTAGCGATCCTTCAGCTCGAGCGCGAAGCGGCCTTCGTGCTTCGCGTTCAGCTCGGCCGCCAGCTCCGTCATGAACGCCTTGCGAGCTTCGAACTTAGCGCGGTCGTGGTCGCGGATCAAATAGGTCATAACGGCTTCCTCGACGTCTCCCTCGAAGGAATTCAGATGGAAGAAGCCCTCGTAGCCTTCGGTGTGTTCCGGAGCTTCCCGTTCGGGCATTCGGCTCTGGAACTCCATCGCGAGCTTGAGCGCGTTGACCATCTTGTTCTTGGCGGTGCCGGGATGGACGTTCTTGCCCTTCACCGTTACGGTGGCGCCGCAAGCGTTGAAGCTCTCGAATTGCAGTTCGCCGAGCGGGCCGCCGTCCATCGTGTAGGCGAACTTCGCTCCGAAGGCGGCGACGTCGAAGAGATGCGAGCCCCGGCCGATCTCCTCGTCCGGGTTGAAGGCGACGCGGATCTTGCCGTGCTTGATCTCCGGATGCTTGATCAGGTACTCCATCGCCGTCACGATCTCGGCGATGCCCGCCTTGTCGTCCGCGCCAAGCAGCGTCGTGCCGTCGGTCGTGATCAAGGTATGGCCCTTGTAGCCGGCCAGCTCCGGGAATTCGCCGGGGGAGAGAACAATGCCCGAAGCCTCGTTCAGCAAGATGTCTCCGCCGTCGTAGTTCTCCACGACCCGAGGCTTGACGTCCTTGCCGGTCATGTCGGTCGCCGTGTCGACGTGGGCGAGGAAGCCGATGACCGGCACGCCGGTCTTGTCCGTATTGGCCGGGAGCGTCGCCATGACGTAGCCGTTGTCGTCAAGGGTAATCTCCGTCATGCCGATCTCCTTCAGCTCTTCCGCGAGCAGCCGGAGCAAATCCCATTGTCCCGGCGTGGACGGGCACGTCTCGCTGCTCTCGTCCGATTGCGTGTCGATCTTCGCATAGGTCGTCAGCCTGCGGATCAGATCGTTCTTCATTATGGCTCCAACTCCTCTATGTAGCGCGTCCCGCGCATTCGCAACGGCTTCCCGTCCAGGGGCCGATGCTCGATTTTCACCCCCTATTGTATAACTTCCGTCCCCGCATGACAAAACCGTCATTCCTTCGAATGCTTCTCCCGGTATTGCCCCGGCGTCATGCCTTCCTGCTTCCGGAACGAGCGGATGAAATTCTGCGGGTTGTTGTACCGGAGGCGGGCGGCGATGTCCTTGATCGGCATGTCGGTATCCGCCAGCCACTTCTTCGCCATGTTGAACCGGTAGGCGGCGAGATACTCGCTGAACGAGACGTTCGTCTCCTTGCGGAAAACGCTGCTCAAATAGTTAGCGTTGTAATTCAGCCTGGACGCGCACTCCTCGAGCGACAGATCGGTGTCGTAATGCTTCTGCACGAGATCGATGATTTTCTCCGAGATGTTCTGGTACTGGGACGATTGCCGGTCCGCGAAGACGCGAAGCATCGGCTGGATCACATTCGTCCAGAACCATTCCTGAATGTCCGGAACGGTGCCGAGATCGATCATTTCCTCGTAGAGGGTACCCTGGGACGGACGGATTTTGCTTAAGCTGATGCCCGACTCCTGCATGACCATGATCAGGCTGTTCAGCAGGCGGGCGAGCGGAATCTGGTATTCCTGAGGCGTCATCTCGGCGGCGAACGCTTTGCCCATGAAGACGCTGAGGCTTTCCTTGGCTTTCTCGGCGTCCGCGAGCTTGATGGCGTCGATGAGCTCGGCCTCCGAATGGGCCGGGTAGTTGATCTTCAAATAATGCTTGCCCGAGTTGAGCTGCTCGTATTGCACGACGATGCCTTCGCCCAGCTTGAGCCGGTGCTTCAAGGCGTCGAGGCCCTCCCGATAGGCGATCGGAAGCTGCTTGATCGATTCGAAGGGAAGGCTCATGCCGATGCTGACCGACAAGCCGAGGAAGCTGAGGATCTTGCCTTGGAGATCCTCGGTAACGCTGTACAGCTCGGCGTTGAACGCCCCGCGGTCGGGGTCGGGGCTGCCGTACAGCAGCACGACCGTCTGCTCGATGGCGACGGGATCGAACCGGCGTCCTTGCGGAATGAGCTCCTCGATCATGTTATGGACGGCAAAAAGAAGCAGCTCCATGTCCCTGCGCTCATAGCGAGTCGCCTCGAGCGAGTCGATCTGCAGCGTCATGACCGCCATCTGGCGCCATTCCTCGAGGCGGGAGCCGTAGCCGAAGCTTCCCAGCCGATCGAGCAATTCGCTCAGCTTCGTTTGCCCTTGGTAAGCCCGGACGAGATAGAACGTTCTCGCTTGCTTCAGATGCTGGTGAACCTGGTCCTCCAGACGGGAGTTCGATTGGAACAGCCGGTGCATCTGCTCCCCGATGACCTGGAATTCGTCCGTTCTCCCCCGCTCCGTCCCCGGCAGGCGGTCGTCGATCATCCGGAGCAGCTTCTGGATCGGCGAATACATTCTTCGGGAGCCGAACCAGGCGAGAAGCGTCGTCAACAGAAGGATCGCCAGGCAGACGGCCAGCGTGTAGAACCCGATCTTCTGCGATTCGTGCGTCAAGCTGGACAGGGACGTCAGCGACACGTACGTCCAGCCGTTGTAAGGCGACTTATAGTAACTGATCGCGAAGGAGCGATCGTTCACGCGGGACTTGAATTGGCCGGAGGAGAACTCCAGGCGGTCGGTATCGCCGAAGCCCGCCGCCGAGGCCGGCTGCCCGATAAGTCCTCGGTCCGGGTGAAGCAGAATCCGGTAGCTCTCGTCGAGCACCATAATGGTGTCGGAGGCGTTCGGACCGGCCTGCGTATTCGATTCGTTCAGAAGCTGCGCCTGCAGGCTGCAGGACGGGATGTTCGCCATGACGAGGCCGTAAGGCGTAAGTCCGGTGACCGGCAGCTTCTTCACCAAGCTGATGCTGTACGGACAGATCGCGCCGCCCGCGCTCTCTTCGCTGTAGAACCAGGAAGAAGGGTTCAACGTCCAGGAGGCCCCGGCCGGCTCGCGGATGATCGCCGACAGCTGCTCCGCATACTCGTATTCGGAGAACCGGTATACCCCGGAATTTTTGACCATCCAATCGTTTCTCTCGTTCACGAGCACGACGTCCTCCAGCTTCGTATCGAACGTCTGCATGTGCCGAAGCTCGTTGCGGAGATTGTCATACAGCTTGAAATCGCTTACAGTTAGAGGGCTGTTTAATGCGCTTTTGAGCACCGTCGAGTTGATGACTTGGTTCAGCGTATGATTGACAGTCGTTAAAATTTGCTCTACATTGGCATTAATTTGGGATAGAAGTTGCATTTTCCCTTCGTTTACATGTTTTTGAATTTCTCTCGAGGACGTCGCATAAGAGAAGTAGCCGATGAACAGGACCGGCAGCATGCTGAGCAGACATCCGAATATCGTCATTTTGGTCAAGTAGCTTAAGGAGCGCATGGGCGGCCATCACCTACGGTTTCGAGGATTCTATTATTGTAGGGCAGAGGCGGGTTCCGGACAATAATCATCGCGCGTTACGATAATCATCTTAACAGATTCAAGGGGGAAAAGGGGATGTTCAAGAGGGCGGCAAGCCTTGCGGCGACTCTGGTAATGCTCGCGGCGGTCTCTCTATCGCTCGTATCTTGCGCCGCCTATTCGTCCACGGGATCCGCGGGTAAGGAGACGGGGCGGACCGTCTTGACGGTAATGGCCCCGCTGCATTTTCCGAATACTCCGGATGCGGGCGTCATCGATAAACTCGAAGAGCTGACCGGCACCGGCCTATCGATCGAATGGGTGAGGGACGAGATCTACACCGACAAGATGAACACGGCGCTGACGACGAACTCGCTCAAGAAGGCGACCTTCGCGAAGTATACGGACTACATTCTGATGAAAAATTCGATCCGTTCCGGGGCGTTCTGGGAGATCGGCCCCTACCTGGACGAATATCCGAACTTGAGGCGGCTGGACCCGGATATTCTGAAGCAGACGGCGGTGGACGGCGAAATTTACGGCCTCTATACGGAGCGCCCGTCGTCGAGGCAAGGCATCATCCTGCGGGAGGACTGGCTCGAGAACCTTGGGCTGGAGATCCCGAAGACGATCGACGAGCTGTACGAGGTGATGAGGCAGTTTACGTACGGCGACCCGGACCGCAACGGCAAGGACGATACGATCGGCCTGACCGACCGCGACGATCTCGTATTCGGAGCCTTCAAGACGCTGAGCTCCTACTTCGGAGCGCCGAACGATTGGGCGGTCGAGGGGCGGAGCTTCGTGCCCGAATTCGAGACGAAGCCTTATATGGACACGATGAACTTCATGAAAAAGCTGTACGACGAAAAAATCGTCAACCCGGACTTCGCCATCACGAGCAAGGATGTCCAGCGCAACCTGCTCATTCGCGGCAAGGCCGGCGTCTACATCGGCAGTATGTCCGACGCGCAGCGCCTCTCCTCGGAGGCGAAGCGGGTCAACCCGGACGCCAGGTTCACGCTGGCGAACCGGATCGAGGGCCCGGACGGTTACAAGGTGTGGTCCATCCCGAACTTCAACGGCCTCTATCTGTTCTCGAAAACGGCCATACGAACGGAGGAGGAGCTGCGGGAGGTTCTGCGTTTCTTCGATCGGACGATGGATCCCGACGTCGCTACGCTGATGCGGTACGGAATCGAAGGGAGGCATTACGAGCTGGAGGGAGAGCAGATCTATCTCCCGGAGGAGAGCTCGCAGCTTAGGGTCGACGAGGTCGCTTCCCTGTACACGCTGATGATCGCCGATCTCAGCAACCCGAACGTGAAGAAGGTCGTCAGCCAGGAGAAGCTGTGGGAGTTGGCCGACCGGCTTATCGAGGACAATGAGAAGTTCATCGTCCGGAGCCCGTCGGTGGGCTTGGAGTCGCCATATTACGATCAGTACGGAGCCGAGCTGTACAAAATCGTCACCGACGCCACCTACAACTACATTCTCGGCGGCCTGGACGAGGAAGGCTTCCGCAAGGAGATCGCCAAGTGGCGGGCGAACGGCGGGGACAGGATCATCTCGGAGTATGAGCAGGCTTATTTTCAGTAGCGCCTGGACTAAAGGAGATCGCGCGCGGGAAGGAAATCCTGTATAGTAGAAAAGCTACTTTTCCGACTGGCAGGTGTTCTCGTCTCATGCTCGATACTTATCTTTTCCCGATCTCGTATGCTTTCTTTACGTTCCCTATCGCCGCGGCCTTGTTCACGATGCCGTTCCTGGTCGTTCAATATCGGCGCCACGGCTACATCCACAAATACCGGGCTCTTATTCTATATCTGCTGCTGCTGTACTTGATGAATGCCGTTTATCTGATCGTGCTGCCGTTCCCCTCCACGGTTCATAACCGTCCGCCGGAGAGATCCTATTTCCAGCTGATTCCATTCCACTTCCTGGCCGATATCGCGAAGGAGACGGGAGTGAGAGTCGATCAACCCTCGACCTACTTGCATCTTCTGAAGGAGAGGGCGTTCCAGCAGGTGGCGTTCAACGTCGCGCTGACGGTGCCGTTCGGCTTGTTCCTGCGCTATTACTTCAGGGCGAGGTGGACGCGCTGCCTGCTCTTCTCGTTCGGCCTGTCGCTGTTCTTCGAGGTGACGCAGGTAACGGGAATCTACGGCATCTTCGACTATCCGTACCGGCTGTTCGACGTGGACGATCTGATGACGAACACGCTGGGCGGCATGATCGGATACGTGGCGGCCGAGTGGCTGGCGTCGCACCTTCCCCGCATCGACCGGCTGGACGAGAACGTCGATTTGGCGACCAAGCGCGTCACGTACACCCGAAGAGGCATCGCCTTCCTGATCGATTGGGCGATCCTGTTCCCCGTCGGCGCCGTTCTCGCCGTCCTGCACTTGCGGCTCGCGTATCTGCCGCTGGTCATCGCGTACTTCATCGTCGTTCCTTATGCGACAAACGGTCAAACGGCGGGCAAGTGGGTCGTGCGCATCCGGGTCAAGGGGCAGGGGGAGAGGCTTCGGCTGCGGGAGCTGGCGGTCCGTTACGGGCTCTTGTACGTGGTCATCGGAGGGGTGAACCTGGCTTACCCGATCATTGCCGTGCAATCCTCCTCTCCGTGGCTGAACATCCCCTATGCGTTCGTCCTGTTCGCGATGAACCTGACGTTCGCCGTCCATCTGATTCGCTGCGTCTTCAATCGCAAGCGCACTCTGTTCTACGAGAAGCGAAGCGGCACCGGACACGTCATCAAATAATGAGAGTTAAGAGCCTCTGGCGCCCATGCGGGCGTTGGGGGCTTTTTTACTCCGCCAATCATTTTCCCCGCCGATAATCATCTCCTCACATCCCGGCCTGCGAGGCTCCAATCTGGCGCAATGATTGTATCGGTAACGAGCCGCGAGGCGTATCGTTTGACTTGCACAACCCATCCAACCCATTCCAACCAAAGATGGAGGTCAAGCGGTATGAACGGTAAGGTACCATCGATTCTGCTTAGCATGGCATTGGTCGCAGGGGCGTTAACCGGTTGCGGAGGCAACGACAACGACAACGAGACGTCCTCGCCCAAGGCGAGCGAGCCCGCAAGCAGCGGAAGCCCGTCCGCGTCGACGCCGGCATCGGAGACGCCTAAAGACGAGAAGCCGACGGAGATCACGATCATGCTTCCGCTGAACACTTCGGAGACGCCGCCCGACACGATCAAGAACGAAGTGGAGAAGCTGACGAACACGAAGCTGACCTATCAATTCTTCCCGGCGGACACGTACGAGGAGAAGCTGAACGCGTCGCTCGCGACCGGCTCTCTTCCGGATGTGACGTACCTGAAGAACCAAGCGACGTTCATCCAGATGAAGGGAGCGATCCGCGACGGCCAATTCTGGGAGATCGGGCCGTACCTGAAGGACTTCCCGAACCTGAGCAAGCTGAAGGAGCAAATCCTGAACAACACGAAGGTCGACGGCAAGTTGTACTCCCTTTACATCGGAAGACCGCTCGCCCGCCAAGGTCTCATCTACCGCAAGGACTGGGCCGACAAGCTCGGCCTCAAGGCGCCGGAGACGGTCGCCGACGTCGTCGCCATGGCGAAGGCGTTCACCGAGAAGGATCCGGACGGCGACGGCAAGCCGAACACGATCGGTCTCGCCGACCGCAACGACCTCGTGTACGGCGCGTTCAAGACGCTCGCCTCGTGGCTGGGCACCCCGAACAACTGGGGCGAGAAGGACGGTCAGCTTCAGCCCGACTTTACGTTCCCGCAATACATCGCCTCGATGGACGTCATGAAGGAGATTCGCGACGCGAAGGCGATGAACCAGGATTTCGCCGCGACGAGCAAGACCGATCAGGTCAACCTGTTCACGAGCGGCCAAGCCGGCATGTACATCGGCGCCATGTCCGACGTCGACTCGCTGAACAAGGACCTGGTCAAGAACGTGCCGACGGCGGTCGTCGACACGCAGGCCTTGATCAAGGGACCGAACGGCGAGCTGTCCACTTGGGCGATCCCGGGCTACAACAACGTCGTTCTGTTCCCGAAGGGGGCCATCAAGGACGAAGAGGAGCTCAAGAAGGTGCTCGCGTTCTTCGACAAGATGATGACGCCGGAAGTCGCCAACGTCATGTATTGGGGCATCGAAGGAACCCATTACACGGTCGAAGACGGCAAGGCGAAGGCTTCCGACAACAAGGAGCTGACGGAGCGCGAAGTGAAGGGCTTCAAGGACAGCGTCATCGGCGAAGCCGAGACGAACGGCATGTACGAAGGCTACTACACGCTCGAGGCGCGCATTCACGCCGAAGAGTTCACGGTCGAGAACGAGAAGATCGCGATCCACGACCCGGCGGCCGCGCTCGACTCGGCGACTTACACCGAGAAGGGAACCGAGCTGCAGAACATCATCACGGACGCCACCTATCAATACATCTACGGCAAGCTCGACAAGGCCGGCTTCGAGAAGGAGATCGCAACCTGGAAGAGCCGCGGCGGAGACAAGATCATCGAGGAGTTCAACGCAGCATACAAAAAATAAACGCGTAACCGGGGAGCCGTCGTTGGAAAGGCGGCGGCTTCTACGGTCCGCGCGGGCGCGGAGAAGGAGAGATAGACGATGCAGCAAGCGATCGCACGGCCGGAACCGGAGCTTCGGAGCGAGAGCCGATTGTCGCGGAGGCTTGTCCGCAACAAGTGGCTGTACCTGATGATTTTGCCGGGGCTGCTTTATTTCGTGATCTTTAAGTATCTTCCGATGTACGGCCTCATTATCGCCTTCAAGGATTACAAGCCGTTCGCCGGCATCAACGGCAGCGAATGGGTCGGTTTCAAGCATTTCGATCGCCTGTTCACCGAATCCGACTTCGGGACCATTCTGACGAATACGCTCGTTTTGTTCGGGCTGAATCTGGTGTTCTTTTTTCCGATTCCGATTATTCTCTCTTTGATGCTTAACGAGGTTCGCCTCACCTTCTTCAAACGGATCTTCCAGACGATCATCTATCTCCCGCACTTCATGTCCTGGGTTATTATCGTCTCGATCGGCTACGTCATGCTGACGATGGACGGAGGCATTATCAACGAATTCATCGCGAGTCTCGGCTTCGAGAAAATCAATTTCCTGCTCAGTCCCGAATGGTTCCGACCGACGTACATCATCCAAGTCATCTGGCGGGAAGCAGGCTGGGGAACGATCATCTATTTGGCGGCCATCGCGGCGATCGACCCGCAGCTTTACGAAGCGGCGCGGATGGACGGAGCCGGTAGGCTGCGCCAAATTTGGCATATAACGCTTCCGGCGATTCGCAGCGTCATCATCGTGCTGCTCATCCTGAAGATCGGCGACGTCCTCGAGCTTGGGTTCGAGCACGTTTATCTGCTTCTGAACTCGATGAACCGCGACGTGGCGGAGATCATCGATACGTACGTGTATACCGCGGGCCTCAGGCAAGGGCAGTTCAGCTACAGCACGGCGGTCGGATTTTTCAAATCGTTGGTCGGTCTCGTCATGGTCGTGATTGCGAATCGTCTGGCGAAAAAAATGGGTGAAGAGGGCGTCTACTAAGGCGCGCTAGAGGAGGCAGATTAGTATGGTAGAGGATCGCACGCTCGCGGGCCGCTTGTTCGGCATTGTCAACTTCGCTCTGCTGGCTCTGATCGCGATCGTCATGATGCTCCCGTTCATCCACGTGGTGGCGGGCTCCTTCACGACGAGCGCGGAGATGGCGGTCAAGAAATTCGTGCTCATTCCGACGGATTGGAGCATCGACGCTTACAAGTTTATTTTCTCCACGAATACGATCTTCCGGTCGATGGCCGTATCGGTCGGAATCACCGTCGTCGGCACCCTGTTCAGCATGCTGATCTCTTCGATGATGGCATACGGGCTGGCGCGACGGGATCTGGACGGACGTCAGGTGTTCATGTTCCTCGTCGTGTTCACGATGCTGTTCAACGGAGGCCTCATTCCAACGTTCCTCGTCGTGAAGGAGCTCGGCCTCATCGATAATTACGCCGCGCTGATTCTTCCGATCTCGATCAACGCGTTTAATCTGATCATTCTCAAGAACTTCTTCCAGAACATTCCCGAGGGGCTGGAGGAATCGGCCAAGATCGACGGCTGCAACGACTTCGGCATCCTGTTCAGGATCGTGCTGCCGCTGTCGATGCCGGTTATCGCGACGATCTCGCTGTTCTACGCGGTTACGTATTGGAACACGTACCTGAACGCGATCATGTACCTGAACGAGAGTAAAATGTGGCCGATCCAGGTTCTGCTGCGACAGATCGTCGTGCTCGCGAGCGGGCTCGACTACAGCTCGGATCTCGATTCGGCGGTTCCTCCCCCGGACCAAGCGGTCAAGATGGCGGTTATCGTGGTAGCGACGCTTCCGATTCTTCTCGTTTATCCTTTCCTTCAGAAGCATTTTGCGAAGGGGGCGCTGCTCGGGTCGGTCAAGGGCTGATTCGGCAAAGGACGCCAAAAACCCATTATCCCCGCCGGTCAGAACGGCTTCGTGCTACGTGCCGTAACCCTGAACCGAGGGGATAATGGGTTTCGTGCGTGGCAGGAGCTCTGAGCCGAAGGGATAGCGGGTTTCGAGCGTGACAGGAGCCCTGAGCTGAGGGGATAGTGGGTTCCGGTCGCGGTCGCGGTGAGCAGTCGGGCCTGAGCCGAGGGGATAGCGGGTACAGGAAACGTTCTGCGGCTAGGGAGAAGGAAACCCGGGGTACTTCACGACCGGCCACTTCTCCTTGCGAAGGGAGCGCATGAGCTCGCCCGTGGCGTTCAGGTTCGACTTCACGAGCTCCGGAGGTGTGAGCGCCATCCATTGGTTTAGGGAGATGTCGGCGAAGCGGTCGCTCTGGAACATCTCGAGGAACCAGAGACTCTCGGTGCCCGTGTTCTGGATGTAATGGCCGTAGGCGAACGGAATGTAGCCGACGCTGCCGGCCCGTACGTTGAACGTGCGGGCGGTGCCTTGAGCCGCGAAGGCGGTCATGCGGCCTTGACCGGTAAGAAAGTACTGCCACTCGTCGTTGTTGGGATGCCAGTGAAGCTCCCTCATGCCGCCGGGCAATATCTCGACCAGGGCGGCCGCGATGGCGGTCGACACCGGAAAATTCCGGGAGTCGACGATGCGAACCGAGCCTCCCGGAGTCCGGATCGGCTCCTGGGCGAACAAGCGATAGGTAAAGCTAAGGGGGACGGTGCCTTGCGGATCCGGAACGGCTTGGCTCTCCAGAGGGCCGGGCACGTTGGATTGGTAGATGTAGACCTGTTCCTTCGGGCGTCCCGCGAACGCCGTTTCCGGAATGCCGAAGTTGCCGCTGAGCACGTCGCTCGGAGTGCGGGCGAACCAGTCCGAGATCGAGAAGGTGTCGATATCGGAGAAGGCGCCGTCGTTGAACACGAGCAGAAATTCGCAGCCCTCCTCCAGCCCTTGAAGGGAATGGGGGATGCCGGGCGGGAAGTACCACAGGTCGCCGGGCCCGACGTCGGCGATAAAGTTGCGTCCGTTCTGATCGACGGCGGTTATCCGGCATCGGCCCCAGAGCATGAACGACCATTCCGCCTGCCGATGCCAGTGCAGCTCCCGGACCCCTCCCGGGGTCAGGCGCATATTCACTCCGGCCAGCGTCTTGGCGATCGGCAGCTCGCGCACCGTCACTTCCCGCGACCAGCCCCCGTGATTGAGCTGCATGTGCGTGTCCGAGAACGAGAATACAAGGTTAGGCACGGTGCCGGCATCGGTCTTCGGGGGGACGAGCAGATCGGGATTCTCCATGTCCCGCATCACGTCGCGAGGGCCGGGATCGGTCGCTCCCGCGCCGTCCGTCCGGATCGGCTGGGGAATGGCGAACTCTTTCGGGCGTTCCTCTCTATTCTTCATGTTCGCAACACGCTCCTCAAGGCGGATTTTCCTATAAGGATATTTTTGCCAATATAGAAAGGTATGGCGGAATCGATCCTCTCATGTCATTAGGCTCAACTCTATGGGGAGGATGGGAGCAAGGAACGATAATTTCGAATGTATGCGTTTGCAAAAATAAGAGAAAGGAAGAAATAAGAAGATATAGGCGGACTGGGCGGGATGAATGGATAATCCTGTCGATTTCTAGCGAATTTTAAGATGTCAGAATATTTGATCAAATTGGGCGATTCGGGTATACTCAAGACATCAAAAGGAAAGGGGATAGTCCAATGGGTTAGGTAAGCGAAGCATATCCGGGGCAAGCGAAAGCGCAAGAGCAAGATTTTTCGCAAGCGTAACGGAACCGGAAAAGGCTAGCGCAAATGGAATGGCAAGCGCGGGCTGGCAATGGGAAACGGAACGAAGGCAGCCGCTGGGAAGACGGAAGCGGCGACGGATATGCGGGATTCCAGGACGTCTGCCGGACAATCTCTTATTTCTTAAGACAGGAGTGTAAAGGAACAATTGAATAGTTCTTGTCCAGCAAGCTAGGGCGCTCGGTTATCAGCGGTTAACCGGGCGTCCTATTGCGCTTTACGGGGGATGCTCGACTCCTATATCATAGGGAAAGATACTCGCAAAGCGCGAAGGGAATCCGACATGGAAACTAGGAAGAAGGCCATTCGATACCAAGCGGGCAGACCCGGGAATTGGATCGCGCTCGGAATCGTTCTGATCCTTTTGGCGGGAGGTGCCTACCTTCTCTGGGGGAGAGACGGAGGGAGCGGCATTCCGCCGGTCGTTCCGGAGCCGCGGAACTATACTTATGAAGAAACGGTCGCGACCAACGGCATGGATTTGCATGTGGTTAGAACGCGGCCTTCGAATATAACGTTGAAGTCGATCAATGGGAACGTAACCGTCGCTCCGTATTACGGAATCAACGGCGGGTTCTTTTATCAGCAGGCGCTGGTGAGCATGGCGATCGTCGACGACATTCCCGTAAACGGGGCGCAGGGGGAATACGGTTCCGGCGAGGAAAATATGAAGTACGCCCGGGGAACGCTCGTCTGGGACGGGGCGACGGATTCGTTAAGCGTGCAGGTCGTTAGCCGGCAGTCGGAGCTTCAAGTGACGGATCGTTCCTCCTATTGGGCGCAGGGCGGCATCAGCATGGGGCTCGATCTCGGCGATGCGGGGTGGGTCGGCCGTTCGATCGCGGAGAATGCGCCGTTCGCGGACGAGCCCAGGCTGCGATCGGCGCTCGCTTACGATCGAGAGGGAGACCTGTACCTGATCGTGAGCTCGAGCTTAGGGACGCTGGCGGAGTTTCGCGAGGCGATCCTGGAGAAGGTCGGGGGCGGGGAGCTGACGAACGGGATTTTCCTCGATGGGGACGGTTCATCGCAGATGCGGGTACGGGAGCGAAGCCTGAAGGGGGACGGCCGTCCGGTCGTGCAGATGATTCAGGTCGTGGGCTAGAAGCGGTCCAGCGTTCTCTTCAGCAGCATGGGGGCGGCGATGCTTCCGGCTATGGGGATGAAGAAAGGAAGAGACAGGCTTTGAAGGCTCTTGAGCGTCAGCATGCTGAACAGGATGTCGCAGGCGACGAAACGGTACACGTCCCCGCGGGTAATCACGATAATGACGATGCGGCGCCGATGACGGATTCCCATGGACGCTCCTCCTTCGGATTTGGCGGGTGACGCCCTAGTGTATGCCTTCGGGATTGTCCGATATGAAGAGCAAAAGGCAAGGCTTCCATCGCGGCGGCCTTGCCTTTCTTTATTAGACGCGCGTTCCGCTGCGGAAATGCCGCGGGCTTACCCCGTGATAGGCGCCGAACTGGCGGCTGAACGGATGGATGGAAGGGTAACCGAGCTTGTCGGCGATGGCGGTTACGCTGAGATCGCTCTCCCGGAGGAGCTGCGCCGCTCGCCTCATTCGCTGCTTGTGCTGGTAGGCTTTCGGCGTCATGCCCGTCTCGCGCTGGAACAGCTCGTGGAACTGGCTGCGCCGAAGGCCGCAGAACTTCCACCATTCCGAGACCGGCTCGCGCAGCTCCGGGGAGGCGTCGAGCCTGGCCAGCAGGCGGACGATCCGGTAGTCGGTCGGCTGGCGCGAATGGACGGCGTTGTACCAGGCGAGCATCCACGAGTAGAACAGATGGTTCACCGTCTCGTCGCGGTAGTAGGCCGCGTTCTCGAACAGCTGCGCGAGAGCGTGGAACAGGTCGAACAGCTGCGCGTGAGGCTGCAGGGAGAAGACGCTTGGCAGCCCGTCGAGCTCGTCGCAGCGCGGGGTCGGCGTCTCCGTCCGGGGAACGTGGGGTTCGGGATAGCGGTAGAAAATCCGGTTCAGCGAGCGAGGCTGCTCCTTATCCCACAGGTCGAAGTACAAATTGTACGAGGAGAGAGGGTGAGCCGGCGAGACGTGGAACGCGTGCGGCTGGCCCGGACGCAGGAAGAAGAGGGAACGGCGCCCGATCGGGTAGCGCTTGCCGTCGATCTCCATCTCTCCCGGGCCTTCCGGGAATAGGTGAATGGCGTAAACGTTGGACGTGCGCAGCCCCTCGTTGGAGCTGCCGTCGTACAAGTAGGGCATATATTCGCCGACGACCGGCGTGATGTCGGACAGCTTA
>Ga0065721_10051547_pt1 | contig 14293 bp, 7 predicted proteins | sample Mesricmetagenome_FD_59108 | JGI IMG/M metagenome (GOLD analysis project Ga0065721, IMG submission 59108) | Mesophilic microbial community from rice straw/compost enrichment Sample: eDNA_1 v2 (version 2) | ecosystem: Engineered > Solid waste > Grass > Composting > Bioreactor | place: USA: Davis... | reverse complement strand
GAGCGCGCCCGGCGTCGAACCGTAGGGGCCCGGCGCCGACGGGTCGCCGTAGCCGGCCCCGGGCACCGCAGCGCCGTTCCAGCCGCCCTCGCCGCCGGTGCGGCCCGAACCGTCCAGCACCAATTGCGGCTGGTCGGGGTTGGGTTCGGTGCCGGGGATGAAGGCCTCCCAGATCGCCCGGCGGTCGCCGGGCTGGGCGAGGCGGCCGTTCTCCGGGTTCACGCGGACAAGGCGCAGGCCGCGCGGCACGCGGAACGGCGTCGCCGGCTTGTCCTTCAGCGCCACCTCCAGCACGTCCTTGACCACCGGGACCGAGGCGGAACCGCCGGTCTCCTTCGCACCCAGCGAGCGCGGCTGGTCGAAGCCGATGTAGGTGCCGACCACAAGGTCGGGCGAGAACCCCATGAACCACGCGTCGTTGCTGTCGTTGGTGGTGCCGGTCTTGCCGGCCAGAGGCTTGCCCAGAGACAGCAGCTTCGTCGCCGTGCCGCGCTGCACGACGCCTTCCAGGATGGAGACCATCTGGTAGACCGTGCGCGGGTCCGCGATCTGCTCGCGCGTGTCGGGGACCGGCGGCACGGCCACGCCGTCGCGCCACGCCACGTTGTTGCAGCCTTCGCAGGGCCGGTTGTCGTGCCGGAAGATGGTCTTGCCGTTGCGGTCCTGCACCCGGTCGATGAAGGTCGGGATGATCCGCTTGCCGCCGTTGTCGAGCATGGCGTAGGCGGTGGCCATGCGCAGCACGGTCGTCTCGCCGGCACCCAGCGACATCGGCAGATAGGGTTGCAGGTTGTCCGTGATGCCGAACTTCTCGGCGGTGGCCTTCACCTTGTCCATGCCGATGGCCTGGGCGAGGCGGACGGTCATGACGTTCCGCGACTTCTCGATGCCGACGCGCAGCGGGGTCGGGCCGTAGAATTCGTGGCTGTAGTTCTCCGGCCGCCAGATCGGCTGGCCGTGGCCGGGGTCGTATTCGAACGGCGCGTCCATGACCAGCGACGACGGGGTGAATCCCTGGTCGAGCGCCGTGAGGTACACGAACGGCTTGAAGGAGGAGCCCGGCTGCCGCATCGCCTGGGTGGCGCGGTTGAAAGCGCTCATGTGCGGGGAGAAGCCGCCGACCATGGCGAGCACGCGGCCGGTGTGCGGGTCCAGCGCCACGAGGCCGCCCTGCACCGCGGGGATCTGCCGCAGGGTGTAGCTGCCGGGCGGGTAGTCCTTGCCCTTCTCGTCCTTGGCGACCGCCTCCACCAAGATCAGGTCGCCGAGCTTGGCGACGTCGGACGGGCGGCGGATTTCCGGGCCGAGCTTTTCGCCGTCCTTGGAGGAACGCGCCCAGCGCAGTTCCGCCAGCGGCACGCGCCCGCGGGAGCCGTCGGGCAGGCCGATGTCCAACGCTCCCGCGTCGTCGTCCTTCAGCACGACGGCGAGGCGCCAGCCATCCGCCCCGGCCGGCGGAGTCGTGGAGGCCAGCTTCTTCGCCCAGCCGTCGAAATTCTCCATCTTGCCGACCGGGCCGCGGTAGCCGTGTCGGCGGTCGTACTGGACGAGGCCCGTGCGCAACGCCCTGGTCGCCGCGTTCTGAAGCACCGGATCCATGGAGGCGCGCACCGACAGGCCGCCCTCGTAGAGCGCCTGCTCGCCGTACAGCTTCACCAGCTCGCGCCGGACCTCCTCCGCGAAATACTCGGAGGTCACATACTCCTGCTCGTCGCGCTTGCGCACGACCAGCGGCTTGGACTGGGCGATCTTGGCCTCGTCCGGCGTGATGTGCCCGTCCTCGGCCATGCGGCCGATGACCCAGTTGCGGCGCGCGATGGCGGCGTCGTACTGGCGCTCCGGGTTGTAGTTGCTGGGCGCCTTGGGCAGGGCGGCCAGATAGGCGGCCTCCTCAATGTCCAGCTCGTCCAGCGCCTTGTTGAAGTAGTTCAGCGCCGCCGCCGCCACGCCGTAGGAGCGGTAGCCCAGGAAGATCTCGTTCAGGTACAGCTCAAGGATGCGATCCTTGTTGAAGGCCCGCTCGATGCGCACGGCCAGGATCGCTTCCTTGATCTTGCGGGTGAAGGACACCTCGTTGGTCAGCAGCATGTTCTTGGCGACCTGCTGCGTGATGGTCGAGGCGCCCATGGGCCGGCGGTCGCGGCCCAGGTTTTCCACGTTGGTCAGGATGGCGCGGGCGATGCCGATGGGATCGACGCCCTTGTGCTCGTAGAAATTCTTGTCCTCGGCGGCGAGGAAGGCGTTGATCACCCGCTTGGGCATCGCCTCGATCGGCACGAACACGCGCTTTTCCGACGCGAACTCCGCCAGCAGGCGCCCGTCGCCCGCGTGCACGCGGGTGGCCACCGGTGGCTGGTAGTTGGCGAGCTTGGTGTAATCGGGCAGGTCGCGGTCGTAATAGTCCAGCACATAGACGAGCCCCCCGGCCCCGACCAGGACGAGCATCACGAGGGCCATCAGAACGGACAGAATCAGGCGCATGACAAATCCCAAACAGGCAAGGCGGCGGAACCGCGGCCTTCCTTGCGGGGGCAGCGGGTCCGTCCGGTGAGCGGCATCCTAACACCGCGGAAGCCGGCACGCCGACTCCCTCTCAGGCATGTCAGGAAAATGTGACGCCCACAAGGCGCATGCAAGAAAGTGGTAGCGGGGGATCCCAAATACCTCCCGTGCGGTTTCCGGGAGGGGGGCTTCGGATTTATGCCTTGAAGAAGGCGCTCAGCTCTTCTGAGCCGTGCCCAGCCACTTGAAGTAGGCGTCGACCGTGCGGACCAACGCGCGGCCGAATCGTTCGCGGTGGGCGGCCTTGGTCAGCAGGCCGACGTCCTGCGGGCTCGACAGATAGCCCATTTCCACCAGGGCCGAGGGCATGTCCGGCGCGGTCAGCACGGCGAAGCCGGCCTGGCGGTGCGGCTTGTTGGGGATCAGCTTCACGTCGCGGCCGAGATGCTCCAGCGCCAGGTTGGCGAAGCGCTTGGAGTGGTTCATCGTGTCGCGCTGCGCCAGGTCGATCAGGATGGTCGCCACCAGATCGTTCTCAGCGGACAGGTCCATGCCGGCCAGCGCGTCGGCGCGGTTTTCCTTGGCGGCCAGCATTTCCGCCTCGCGGTCCGACGCCTTGTCGGACAGCGTGTAGATGGACAGGCCGCGCACGTTGGCGGTGCCGATGCTGTCGGCGTGCAGCGACAGGAACAGATCGGCGTCGGCCTCGCGGGCGATGGCGACACGGTCGCGCAGGCGGATGAAGACGTCCTTGTCGCGGGTCAGCCGCACCCGGTAGCGGCCGGAGCCTTCAAGCTGGCGCTTGGCCTCGCGCGCCATGGCCAGCGTGATGTCCTTCTCGTAGATGCCGCCCACCCCGATGGCGCCGGGATCGACGCCGCCATGGCCGGGATCGATGACGATCAGCGGCTTCTCCGGCAGCGGCTTGTCGGCGGGGGGCGGAGCCTTCTGCGGGATCGGGGGCGTCATCGCCACCGAGGCCGGAACGATGGGCGCCGGCTGGTAGGGCGGCTGCTGCGGCGTGGCCGGCGCGTGGCGGCCGCCGTTGCTCGCCGGTTCGGCCTGCGGGGACGGCGGGGCGCCGCCGGCAAGGCGGGCGAACTCCGCGGGCGTGGCCTTGGCGATGTCCAGCACGAAGCGCGGCTTGTGCCCTTCCTTGGCCGGGATGGTGAAGGCCTCATGCACCTTCGCCGGGCCGTTGGTCTCCACCACGAGTCGCGAGGCACCGCCCTCCCGCGCCTCGAACCGATAGCGGGAGACCAGCCCCTTGCCCGCGACGGGTGCGGCACCGCCGGACCAGCTTACGTCCGGCAGGTTGACCACCACGCGGTAGGGATCGGCGTGCACCGACACGGTGAAGGGAACGGACGAGCTGAGTTCCAGCACCAGCCGCGTCTTGTCGGGGTGCAGGCCCAACCGCGCGTCCAGCACCTCCGCCCGCTCCTGCGCCGGTGGCGGAAAGGGCAGCGCCGCGGTGGTCTGGCTCTGGATTTGGATCTGAGCTTGGGCCGGCGCAAGCGGAACGGTGACCGCCCCCAGGAGAGCGCCCAGCACGGCGACGATCATCGCGAGCATTCGGGCCATCGGAACCACCAGAAACACAACTCGGCCAAGCCAGCTGTCACCTATAGCTTAGCGGAATCAACCAGTTCAACGGCGACGATGAGACGGCGCGCGAATTCGGGCGGCGGGGTGCCGTTCCTGCAACACCGGACCATGGCCGATCCCCCCCTCCCGCCGCCCCTCTCCTGAGCGCCGGCCTGGGCTTCGCCGTGGGGGCCGCCGAATGTGTCCGGGTGTTCGTTTCGGCAAATTCCACCGTTGTGCAAGTTTTCATGCTTGTCTATGGTAGCCCTGCGACATACCGCGACCCGCCAGCCCACTCCCGCCGGAGGCGACTCCTGTGGAAGAACTGTGGCGTCGCCCACGGACCTCCCCGGCCGACATAGATCATCGGCCACGGTCTGGGGCGTGACGCTTTTGGGTCACCGGTGAATGGGACGAAACCTCGAAGCTGGTGCCGGCCGCAAGGCCGGAACCCGGAGGCCGAAGTCCGGCTCGTCCTGGCTGCTGCGTCAGCGCCGTTCGACGAGGTTGGGGCCGGTTCCGCACGCTTCGCTCACAACGATGACGCGTTCAGGCGGCTTGCACGTCGCACGGGCGGCCGGAGGGCGTCATGGGGATCTTGTATGGCCAAGCGCATGCTGGTGGACGCCACGCATCCGGAGGAAACCCGGGTTGCCGTGGTCAATGGGAACAGACTCGAAGACCTCGACTTCGAAATCGCGACCCGGAAGCAACTGAAGGGCAACATCTACCTTGCCAAGGTGACCCGGGTCGAGCCGTCGCTTCAGGCGGCCTTCGTGGAATATGGCGGGAACCGGCACGGCTTCCTCGCCTTCTCGGAAATCCATCCCGACTATTACCGCATCCCGGTCGCCGACCGCGAAGCCCTGCTCGCCGAGGAGCGCCGCCTTGAGGAGCAGGCCGAGGCCCGCGCCGAGGCCGCCGCCGACGGCGCCGTGATGGCCGAGCCGATCCGGCCGGAGCAGGTGGTCGAGGAATTCTCGCCCATGCCCGCCCCCTACGAAGGGGATGAGGGCTCCGACGAGGTCGGCTCCTACGCCGACGACGTCACCGGCGACGGTGGCGTGGACGGCGACGCGGACGGGGAAACCGACGGCTATGCCGATCGCGGCGTCGACGACGAGGCCCAGGTTGCCGCCCGGTCCGAAGCCGCCCCTGGCGGCGACGTGGACGGCGAGACCGGCGCCTACGACGCGCCTGAGACCGTCGCCCCCTATGAGGGTGGCGCGGCTGCGCCGCACGAGGGCAACGCCGAAGGCCCCGACGTGATCGGCGGCGACGAGGAGGAGGAAGAGGACGTGCAGCGCCGCCGCGCGCGTCCGCTGCGCAGCTACAAGATCCAGGAAGTGATCAAGCGCCGGCAGGTCATGCTGGTCCAGGTCACCAAGGAGGAGCGCGGCAACAAGGGTGCGGCGCTGACCACTTACCTGTCGCTGCCCGGCCGCTACTGCGTGCTGATGCCCAACACCGGCCGCGGCGGCGGGATTTCCCGCAAAATCACCAACCCGGCCGACCGCAAGCGCCTGAAGGACATCCTGTCCGACCTGGACGTGCCGGAAGGCATGGCGGTCATCCTGCGCACCGCGGGGCTGGAACGCTCCAAGCAGGAAATCAAGCGCGACCTCGAATATTTGCTGCGCCTGTGGGACGACATCCGCGTCCAGACGCTGAAGTCCTCCGCGCCCTGCCTCATCTATGAAGAGGCCAACCTCATCAAGCGCTCGATCCGCGATCTCTACACCGACGACATCGACGAGATCTGGGTGGAAGGCTCTGCCGGCTTCAACACCGCGCGCGACTTCATGCGCATGATGATGCCCAGCCACACCAAGCGCGTGATGCAATACCGGGACGAGACGATCCCGCTGTTCCACCGCTATCAGGTGGAAACGCAGATCGACGCGATCCACAGCCCGGTCGTCCAGCTGCGCTCCGGCGGCTACATCGTCATCAACCCGACCGAGGCGCTGGTTTCCATCGACGTCAACTCGGGCAAGTCGACACGCGAGCGGAACATCGAGGAAACGGCCTACAAGACCAACCTCGAAGCCGCCGAGGAGGTGGCGCGCCAGCTTCGCCTGCGCGACCTCGCGGGCCTCATCGTGATCGACTTCATCGACATGGAGGAGCCCCGCAACAACGCCGCGGTGGAGCGCCGCCTGAAGGAGGCGATGAAGAACGATCGGGCGCGCATCCAGCTCGGCCGCATCTCCGCCTTTGGTCTGCTGGAGCTGTCGCGCCAGCGCCTGCGCCCGTCGCTGCTGGAAACCAACTTCGAGCGCTGCCCGCACTGCTCCGGCACCGGCGTCATCCGCTCGGTCGAATCCTCGGCCCTGCACGTGCTGCGCGCCATCGAGGAAGAGGGCATCCGCAAGCGGTCGTCGGAGATCACGGTCTACGTGCCGACCCGCATCGCGCTGTACATCCTCAACCAGAAGCGCGGCGAACTGGCCAAGATCGAGGATCGCTACCGCTTCCGCGTCATGGTCCAGGCCGACGACACGCTGATCGCCCCCGACCTGCGGCTTGAGCGCGTCAAGGCCCGCACGCCGGAAGACGACGTGCCGCTGGTCAGCGCCGAGCGCGTCCTGGCCGAGACCGACCGCATCCTCGCCGCCGAGGCCGAAGAGGCCGAGGAAGAGGTGGTCGTCGAAGAGTCCCCCGAAGCCGCCGAGAGCCCCGAGCGTGCGGAGGCCGGCGCCGAGGGTGACAACGACCGCCGCCGCCGCCGCCGCCGCCGTCGTGGACGCGGTCGTGACCGCGATGGTCTGGAGACCCGCACGGCGCTCGCCAACCCGATTGGCGAAGGCGAGGCGGGCGAGCCCGACGAGACCGAGGTGGACGAAGCCGCCATCGAAGCCGCCCAGATCGAAGCGCCCGAGTTCGTCATCAACGATGTCGAACGCACCAACGGTGCCGAAGCCGGGGCCGCCGACGAGGACGAAGGCGACGAGGCCGAGGACGCCGCCGAAACCGCCGAAGGCAACGGTGAGCGCAAGAAGCGCCGCCGCGGCAAGCGCGGTGGACGCCGCCGGTCCCGCCAGCGCGAGGGCATGGAGGGGATGGCCCCCGAAGGCGAAGCCGAGGAAGGCCGCCTGGACATCGCCGCCGAGCCGCAGCCGGCCCCCGCAGCCGCCGCCGAACTGGAGCCGATCGACTTCGATTGGATCCTGACCGGCGATCCGGTCGCTGCCGCCGCGGAAGCCGAAGCCGCTCCGGAAGCTCCGGCGGACACCGCCGCGGAAGCTGCGGTCGAGGTGCCGGTGGAAGCCCCGGCTGCCGAGGCCCCGGCCAGGAAGCCGCGCCGCGGCCGAGCCAAGGCCGCCCAGCCCGAAGCGGTCGAGGCGCCCGAGACGGTGACGGCCGAGCCTGAGACGGCACCGAAGGCGAAGAAGCCGGCGAAGGCCCCGAAGGCAGCCCCCAAGGCAGCCAAGCCCGCCAAGGCGGAGAAGGCCGAGACGGCGGCTCCGAAGGCTGCCGCCAAGGCGAAGGCTCCGAAGGCGGCTTCCAAGGCGGCCAAGCCCGCCAAGAGCAAGGCCAAGCCCGCCGAGGCGGCCCCGGATGTCGCTCCGTCCGTCGCGGCCGAGGTTCCGGCAGCGCCCGAGGCGGCGACTGCCGAGCCCAAGAAGCGGGCTGCTCCGCGCAAGCGCAAGGCCGCTGCCGAGGCTCCGGCCGAGGCCGCGCCCGCGGTTGCCGAGGCTGCTCCCGCCCCGGCCCCGGAGGTGACTCCGGCCGCGGAGGAGGCCGCCCCGGCCGCCAAGAAGCGGGCTTCGCGCAAGCGGAAGACCCCGGCCGAAGCGCCGGCCGAGGCCGCGCCCGCCCCGGCGATCAGCGAACCGGCCCCCCAGGCCACTTCGGCTGAGACCGCTCCGACCTCGGCGGAAAACACCGCCACGGAGGCGGCGAACCCGCCGACCGCCAAGCCGCGCCGCGGCTGGTGGAGCCGCTGACGGCCTCTTTCGCCGTATGCAGACTGGAAAAGGCGCCGTTTGGCGCCTTTTCCTTTTCAGGAAACCGTAAGGGTCGCGACGATGAGCAAGGCTTTCACGCGGGAGAACGATTCCGCCGGGGACGACGAGGCCGACGATCCGAAGCCCCTGCCCCAGGGCTTCAAGAACTACATGACGCCTGCCGGCTTCCAGCGCATGCAGGAGGAGCTTCGCAACCTGCTGCGGGTGGAACGCCCCAAGGTGGTGGAGGTGGTGTCCTGGGCCGCCGGCAACGGCGACCGTTCGGAAAACGGCGATTATCTCTACGGCAAGAAGCGCCTTCGCGAGATCGACCGGCGCATCCGCTTCCTGAACAAGCGCCTGGAATCGGCGGAGGTGGTGGACGCCACCCTGCAGAAGAACCGCGACCGCATCTTCTTCGGTGCCACCGTCACCTACGCCCGCGAGGACGGGACGGAGAACACCATCACCATCGTCGGCGCCGACGAGGTGGACCTGGACCGCGGCCGCGTCAGCTGGATTTCCCCCATCGCCCGCGCCCTGCTGAAGGCGCAGGAAGGCGATCTGGTTGACTTGCGAACGCCCGCGGGGGTAGAGCAGATCGAGGTGATTTCCATCGCCTATCCCGGAGACGACTGAACGGACGACGCCGTCGTGTCATCACCCGCCCCGGCGCCCGCCCAAGCACATACCAAGGCCGCCAGCACCCTGTCCGACGCGTTTCGCCTGCACCAGTCGGGCAATCTGGCCGAGGCCGAGGCGATGTACCGCAAGATCCTGCGGACCGAACCGCGGAACGGCGACGCCTGGCACCTGCTCGGCGTCGCCTGCCTGCAACGGCAGGATCTGGCCGAGGCGGAACGGGCCATCCGCACCGCCGTCGGAATCGTGAAGGCGCCCGGCTACCTCGCCAATCTCGGCGTCGTCCTGCGTGGCCTGGGGCGCAGCGCAGAGGCGGTGGACACCTACCGCGAGGCCCTGCGGCTCACACCCGATGTGCCCGCCCTTCACTACAACCTGGGCATCGCCCTGATGGAGCTGGGCCGGCCGGAGGAGGCCGTCGCCGCCTACCGCGCCGCCCTGGACCGGCAGCCCATCCATCCGGAAGCCCTCAACAACCTGGGCATTGCGCTGAATGCGCTGGGCCGCTTCGGCGAGGCTGCCGAGGCCTTCCGGCGTGCGCTGGAGCAGCGGCCCAGCCACACCGAAGCCACCTACAACCTGGGCATCGCCCTGCACGAGCAAGGCCGCCTCGACGAGGCGCTGGCCGCCTTCCGCAGCGCCCTGGGGCAGGACCCCGCCCGCCCGGAAATCCACAACAACCTGGGCCTTGCGCTCCACGATTCCGGGCAGGTGGCACAGGCGGCCGACGCTTACCGCGCCGCCCTGCAGACCGGGCGGGACCTGCCGGAAGCCCACCACAATCTGTCGCTCACCCTGCTTCTGCGCGGCGATTTCCAGCAGGGGTGGGAGGAGTACGAGTGGCGCTGGCTCCGCCGGGAGGCCGCCGGAGCCCGGCGCGTTTTCGACTGCCCGCTCTGGGCCGGGGAGTTGTCCGACGGCAAGACCATTCTGCTGCACGCCGAACAGGGGCTGGGCGACTCGATCCAGTTCGTGCGCTACGTACCCATGGTTTTGGCCCGTGGCTGGCGGGTGATCCTGGAGGTTCCCCGCGCCCTTCTCGGCCTGTTCGGCGTCATCGAGGGGGTTACGCTGGTCGCCGCCGGCGAGCCCCTGCCCCCCTTCGACGCCCATTGCCCGCTGCTCAGCCTGCCGCGCGCCTTCGGGACGACCCTGTCCAGCGTTCCGGCCGCCATTCCCTACCTCCGCGCCGACGCCGGGCGGGTGGCCGCGTGGCCGGATCGCCTGCCCCGCTACGGCTTCCGCGTCGGCATCGCGTGGCAGGGCAACCCGACCGGCAAAATCGACCGCGGCCGCTCCTTTCCGTTGGCGGCCCTGGCCCCCATCGCGCGCGTTCCCGGCGTGCGCCTCGTCAGCCTGCAAAAGAACGACGGGGAGGTGCAGCTTCGGCACCTGCCCGACGGCATGGTGGTGAACAGCCTCGGCCCCGCTTTCGATCACGGGCCGGACGCCTTCCTCGACACGGCGGCGGTGATGGACAGCCTGGACCTCGTCATCACCTGCGACACGGCGGTGGCGCATCTGGCCGGCGCCCTGGGACGCCCGGCCTGGGTCGCGCTGAAGGCGGTGCCGGACTGGCGCTGGATGCTGGAGCGGGAGGACAGCCCCTGGTACCCCACCCTGCGCCTGTTCCGCCAGACCACCCCCGGTGACTGGGACGGCCTGTTCGCGCGCATGGCCGTCGAGCTGGCGCGCATCGTCGATTGAAAGGCCCCGGCCCTTTCCAGTGAATTTTCACCACAGAGACACAGAGACCCAGAGAAAGCACCCTCTATGTCTCCGTTCCTCTGTGGTGATCGTCATCTCGGCCCCCCGAACTACAGCAGGCCCAGCCCCTCCAGCTCACCCCGCAGGCGATCCGCGCTGGTGAAGTGGTGGGTCACCATGCCAACCATCCGCGCGGCCTCCACGTTGGCCGGGCTGTCGTCGATGAAGAAGCAGTCCGACGCGGTCAGGCCATAGCGGTCCAGCAACAGCCGGAAGATCGCCGGGTCCGGCTTCACCAACCGCTCGTCGCCCGACACCACGATGCCGTCGAAGACGGTCAGGAAGTCGAACCGCTTCTGCGCCAGCACGAACTTCTCTGACGAGAAGTTGGTGATGGAGTAGACCGGGGTTCCCCGCTCCTTCAGTTCCAGCAGCAGTTCGGGCGTGCCCGGCATGGGGCCGGGCACCATCTCCTCCCACCGCTCGTGATAGGCGCGGATCAGCTCGGCGCAGTCCGGGTACTCGGCGGTCAGCACGCTCACGGCCTCGTCCCACGGCCGGCCGCGGTCCTGTTCCAGGTTCCAGGCGGGCGTGCAGACGTTGTCGAGGAAATGCTCCATCAGGTCTTCGTACCCCTCGAAGATCTCGCGGTACAGATGCCGCGGGTCCCATTCGATCAGCACTTGCCCGATGTCGAAGACGACGGTTGTCGGAGACGCCATCATAAACCCTTCCGTCAGCCGTCCTGTCTTCAGCCCTTGCGCGCCGCGTCGACCAGACGCTTCATCTCGTCCAGCTTGATGGCGCCCGGCACCAGCGAGTCACCGATGATGAAGGCCGGCGTGCCGCGGATGTTCAGCTGCTCCGCCAGCATCTGGTTGACGGCGACCACCTTCAGCACGTCCGGGCTTTCCATGTCCTTCTTCAGCCTGTCGGCGTCGATGCCGACCGACTTGGCCAAGCGCATGATGGTGTCGTCGTCCAACTGGCCGCGGTGGGCCATCAGGGCGTTGTGGTAGTCCACATACTTGCCCTGCGCGCGCGACGCGATGGCCGCCTTGGCGGCGGTGACCGACGCCGGGCCCAGGATTGGAAATTCCTTCAGCACGAAGCGGACCTTGCCGTCGTCCTTGATCAGGCGCTGCGTGTCGCCCTGCACCGCCTTGCAATAGCCGCACTGGTAGTCGAAGAACTCCACCACCGTCACATCGCCCTGCGGGTTGCCGATGACGACATCCACCGGGTTCTCGAACAGCGCCTTTTTGTTCTCGGTCAGCGCCTTGCGCGCCCTTTCCTCCTCGGCGACCTTCTGGCGCTGCTGAAGGGCGTCTACGGCCTCCAGGATGATTTCCGGGTTCTTCATCAGGTAATCGCGCACCACCCCTTCGATGGCCTTGCGCTGCGCGTCATCCATCGGCACCGAGGCCATCGGCGCCGGAGACGAGGCGCTTTGCGCCTGCGCCGCGACGGGGGTGAAGGCCGCCAGGGCTGCGGTCAACAGCAGGGCGGCGGGGCGGATGCGGATCATGTCGGAAAACCTCCGGGTGCGTATTCGGGCGCTACATTGGACCGGCTTGCCATGGTTGGGCAACCGGGCCGGAACATCGGGTCGTGATTATTTGCCGCCCGCCTGCCCACGTATGTCCTGGGCGCGCAGCCAGCCGGGCGAACCCGCAGGCAGCAGCTTTTCCGCCCGCTCGGCCTGCGCGCGGGCCATCGGTTTGTCGCCGCGGGCGAAGGCTTCCTCCGCGGTGGCGTAGGCGACCATGCCGTTGTTGCCCTTCATGCTCCAGGCCTGCGCGGTCAGCCGCCACAGGAACGCCGACTGCCCCTGCTGGGACTTCGCGGCGATCTGCAGGTTCTTCAGCGCCTCGTCCGCCAGCTTCGGGTCGTTCTGCTCCAGCAGCGCGTGGGCCAGAGAAACGCGGATGGAGGTGGCGTCGGGCTGCAACTCGATGGCCTTCCGATAAGGGCTGGCGGCGTCGAAGGCGCGGCCGTTCTGCAGCATCAGGTCGCCTTTCATCTCATAGAGGAAGGCGTTCTTCGGCTCCTGCGCGATCAGCCCGTCGACCAGCGGCTGGGCCTGCTTCACCTCGCCCCGCCGGAAATAGGCGTAGGCGCGGCCATAGCGCGCCACGAAGGACGGATCCTCCGCCCGATAGCGCCGCAGCGCCCCGGCGGGGTCCAGATAGGCGTAGAGCTTGGCCTGGATGCGGCGGAACTCCTCGTTCCACTGCGGCGGAATCGGCTTGTTGGCGTAGCGCGAGTGGCTGACGAAATTGTGCACCGACTCGATGCGCTCCCGCGTCAGCGGGTGGGTGCGGCGATAGCCGGCGTCGGGATCGTTCAGCAGCGGGTCGTCCGCGGCGCCCAGCTTTTCCAGGAAGGTCTCCATGCCGCGGGCGGAGATGCCGGACTGCTCCATGTAGGACAGGCCCGCCTGGTCGGCCGAGGATTCCTGGCTGCGCGAGAAGGACAGGAAGTTCCGTTCCGCCAGATGCTGGCCCAGCATCAGGCCGGCGGCGCCCGCCCCGGCGTTCTTGGCCGCGATGCCGCCGATGACGCCGATGCCCATGCCGATCAGCGACGACAGGAACGCGCTTTCCATAGCGTCCGCCCCGCGCACCAGATGGCCGCCGGCGATGTGGCCGGTTTCGTGGGCGATCACGCCCAGGAGCTGGCCGGCGTCTTCCACGTTCAGCAGCAGGCCGGTGTGCAGGAAGATGTTCTGCCCGCCCGCCACGAACGCGTTGATGGTGTTGTCGTTGACCAGGATGATGTTGACGGCATCGGCGTCGATGCCGGCGGCCTGGAAGATTGGCCGCGCCATGTCGCGGATGATATGTTCCGTCTCGGCGTCGCTGAGGAGCTGCATTTCCTGGCGGCGCTGCGCGCCCGCGGGCGGCGACCACGACAGGAAAACCACGGCAACCATGGCGATGACCGAAACCAGCCTGCTGGGCTTGCGCACCGTTACGACCTCCGAACATCGGTCCCCAGGACACCATAACCGACACCCCGACCAAGGACCCCATTCTACACGCCAAATCTGGCGAGGGTTGGGCGCAATTGCCATAGCGGCAGCGCTGCTGCCGGGCTGCGTCAACACCAAGTACAAGACGAACGCCCCGGTGCAGAGCTACGTGGTCGCGGACGAGCCGCGCGCGGCGTCCATCGGCCGCGACATCATCGCGCAGGGCGGGCGTGCGGGCGATGCCGCGGCGGCCATGGCGCTGGCGATGACGGCGGCCCTGCCCTCCCGCGTCGGGCTGGCCGGCGGCGGCGTCTGCGTCGTCTTCAACGCCGTGAAGAAGGAGGCCCGCACGCTGGACTTCCTGCCGCGCCCCGCCGGCCCCGGCGGAGTCGCCACCCCCGCCTTCCTGCGCGGCGTCTACGCGCTCCAGGCCAGCACCGGCGTGCTGCGTTGGGAGCAGGTGGTGATCCCGGCAGAGCAACTGGCCCGCGGCAACCCCGGCGTCAGCCGCGCGCTCGCCCAGGATCTGTCGGCCAACGCCGCCCGCCTGTCGGCGGACGCGGAGGCCCGGCGCGTCTTCCTGCCGGCCGGTTCCCCGCTGGCCGAGGGCACGCCCTTCTCCCAGCAGGACCTTGCCAACACCCTGTCACAGGTCCGGCGCAGCGGCATCGCGTCGATGTACGGCGGCGCGCTGGGTGCTGCGACGGCACAGTCCCTGGCGCTCGACCCGAGCGCCCTGCGCGGCTACCAGCCGCGCTGGGGCGCCACCACGGCGATCCCGCTGGGTATCGTGTCCATGAATTTCGCCCAGTTGCCGGAGCCCGAGTCGGGCGCCGCCTTGGCCGCGGCCTGGAACGCCGCTGCCGATCTGCCGCCCGCCCAGCGCGCCGCCCGCGCCGCCCAGGCGCTCGGCGCCACCGGCAGCGGCCCG
>Ga0065721_10051546_pt1 | contig 14293 bp, 11 predicted proteins | sample Mesricmetagenome_FD_59108 | JGI IMG/M metagenome (GOLD analysis project Ga0065721, IMG submission 59108) | Mesophilic microbial community from rice straw/compost enrichment Sample: eDNA_1 v2 (version 2) | ecosystem: Engineered > Solid waste > Grass > Composting > Bioreactor | place: USA: Davis... | reverse complement strand
TTCAACCACGTCAGGCCACACGAGGCTCTCGACATGAAAACCCCCGCCGAGTACCTCCAGTCCATCAGCTGCGGAAATCTCCAGCAGTCTCATATGTACTGAACCCGGACAGGTGCTAGACAGGTGTGGCTGCAGGTGGCATTCCGCCGCACCGGATCCCCAATCCAAGGACGTCCGATCGCGGCATACTTGGCCGAAGCTGCGCGAGCTTCGGCGGCACCAAGGTGCTCCACCCTGTCAATCGATGGAAGGAGGGGACCGACCGGCAGGAGCAAGGACCAGAGCGATCGTCGTAGCAAAGAGGATCGTGGCCGCCAGCGCCAGGAACGATTTCGCGCCAACAGCGCTATACGCCGCCGAGACTATTGCGGCGAGTAGCATCTGGAACGCTCCGGCGAGGCTGGAAGCGGTGCCGGCGAGGTTGGCCTCGGCATTCATGGCACCGGTAACTCCCGGCGGTCCCGCTACCATTGAGCCACCCAGGACGATCATCATCGGGATCAGAAAGTATACCGGAGCGGAATAGCCGAGCACGGCCGCAGCGAACATCAGGCCGGCTCCGAAGGCCATAAACCAAAGACCCCGTCCAAGCGCCCCGCCCCGCTCTTCAAGCGATCGGACAAAGAAGGTTCCGAAAATGCCGGCGCTGGTGATGCCGAGATAATACAGTCCCGCAATTTCGGGGCTGAGGTCCCACTCATTGATAAGCAGGAATGGCGACCCTGAAAGATAGACGTATAGCGCACAAGTCACGCTCGAACTGGTCAGAACGTATCGGCGGTACCGGCTATTGCGGATGAGCCGTCCATATGCAGGGGGGAGAGCCTGAAAGGACAATGGCGTATGTCGATTGCCCGTCGATGGCAGCCGCAGCACCACACACCCCGCCATCGCCGTCCCCAGCACCGCGAGCAGCGCGAAGATGATGCGCCACCCCCCTAGGCCGGTGATCACTCCCCCGATGGATGGGGCAATGAGCGGTGACAACAGTGTGACGGCGGTAAGCATCGCGATATGACCGACTGCCTCGGCGCCCCGGCTGAGATCGGCAATGATCGCGCGTGACGAGACAATACCGGCCGAGGCCCCAAGGGCTTGCAGGAATCGGGCCGCCAGCAGGAGTTGAATATCGGAAGCCAACGCGGCGATAACCGAAGCTATGCAAAAAAGTGCAAGCCCTGCTAGCAGAACGGGCTTTCGTCCCAGGATGTCGGACAGGGGGCCGAAGACAAGCTGCCCCAAACCGAGACCGGCCACATAGATCGCGACGGCCAGTTGCACGACCGATTGGCCAACGTGCATCCCTGCGGCGATGGCGGGAAGCGCCGGAACGATCAACTGCATGGCCAGCGATCCCAGCGCGGTCACGCCAGCCAACAGCAACAGACGCGCCCTGGTCACGCCGGGAGCACCCGTCACCGTCCCGTTATCCTTCTGGTGAGCAATGCGGGCGTCGGTCATCCCTCAAGCTTCTCTCGTCTGCCGGTCACAATCTTCTCGAACTTGAGTGAAGCTCATCACAGAATGGTGGAGGCGGCGGTCACGCAAGTGACGGCCTCAAGTCAGCTGCGTCTCCAGTGTGCCGACTCACGCACAAACAACCATGCCCCTTGTGAGGTCAGTATGCGGTGTCGCACCCTCCCTGGCCGCAGATGCTCTTGAGTACATGAAGCTGACCTGCACAAATAACCGGCTCACAAACACAAACTTCAATCCTGCCAACTTGCTGATGAAATGCCGTGCCGGCCACACACCAACGAATTTGACGGGTTGGAATGAACCTGCAGTGGCGTAATTTCCGGCCAACGACGGCAACTCGTTACATTTCAAATCTGAGGCCGATCCCATAAGTCATGGGGTCATTCACCGATCCGAGAATGCTTGCCGGAGCGACAATGGACGACCAGTTTATGTACCGCTTGTTCGTGAGATTCTTGCCGTAGGCATAAACCGTCATGCCATTTGGCATTGCAATCGCGACGCGTGCGTCGAGTCGTTGCCATGGCTGCGAGCTGGCGGCGATGATGTTGGATGGCGTGAAAAATAGCCTGCTTTGAAAGCCATATGACACGCTGGCATCGAGAAAGGTGTCATTGCCAATCGGCGCATGAACAGCGGCATTCACACCTCCATTCCATTTGGGTGATTGGGTCAGCAGATTGCCCGCACGTTCATAGCCTGGAAAACCTTCGCTCGACGTACAAGCTCGATCGCCGTTTTGCGGAGTACCGCCGGCGCTGCCCTCGCAATAGCTGACGTATTCCGCTGTTGCACGGGTCACCTGAGCGCTGAGAGTCAGCCAATCGACAGGTCGGACAGAAAGCTCTGCCTCGAACCCCTTTACCCGCGCCGAGGCGGCGTTGGCGATCTTGTACAACGTGACACTGCGATTGGCTCGTACCTGGAGGTCCTTGTAGTCGTAATAGAAGCCGGCCAAATTCAGCGTTACCTTGCGATCGAGGAATTGCGCCTTCAGTCCGGCTTCATAGGCCCAAAGCGTTTCGGCCTTGAAGCTGGTGTCCGTCGTGACCCCGGCCCCAGGGATATAATTGAAGCCTGGAGCTTGGTATCCTCGGCTGGCCTTCGCATAAAACATTACGTCATCAGTGAAATCATAATTTGCGCCAACCATCGGAATGAGCACATTGTCCGAGACATGCCCATTATAAAGAGATGGCGTGCTAAAATATTGAATGGAATAGTCGCGGGATTCACTATTGTAACGCAGACCCGCCATAACGGTCAATTTGGGAAGAAGTTGATACTCGATCTGCCCGAAGATTGCGTATGCGTCGAGGCTCGTCTCGTCGCGTTGACCCGGCGGGGAAGCGGCAGACACGGTGGGAGCAGTGGGCGAAATCGCTGCGACCGTGGCATAGTGTCCCGTCTCATGATAGAAATTGGCTCCGAAGGTCGCGCTCAAGCCATTATGATTATAAACTCCCCGAATTTCCTGGTTGAACGTATTGTTGCCGGTTCTCGCGAATACATTGTAGAAGCCATAGGGGGGATATGGGACAGTATAGGCCGCCTCGTAACGAAATTGGCGCCAGCTAGTAATGCTCGTCACCGTGAACGTCGGTGAGACTTCCAAATTCATCGTCAGGGCGACACCGCCGGTGCGCACCCTGTTCCCGACGTCATCGCCGAAGTTATCCGTAACCTGATTGGGATCGCCTGTACCCAGCCCGATATATGCGCCAGACGGATAGGCAAGAACGTTCCTGAATACAGAAGGGCTGAAATTGTTTGTGTAGTCTCCGCTCAGAACAGCATCGAAATTTCCGTCATTGCTGTAGCGAAGTTTTACGCGACCATTGTACTCACGTGTGCTCGGAACGGTTTTATTGTTGTATGTGTTATAGCTAAATCCGTCGTGCCTGTTAAACCCGCCGGCCACACTAGCCGAGAGCCCGGCACCCAGCGGGCCGCTCAGGTAACCCCTCGCGGCGACATGATCAAAATTGCCATAGCTGACATCTGCGCTGGCGCGCAGCGTGTCTCCAGGGTCGAGAGTGACGATGTTGATCGCACCGGCGGTGGCATTGCGGCCATAGAGAGTACCCTGCGGTCCGCGCAGCACCTCGATGCGGGACACATCGGCTAGCTGAAAGAATGCCGAATCCGGTTTGGAAAGATACACGCCGTCCAGATAGATCGCCGTCGCCTGTCCGGCGCCGATTGCCACCGGCTGGCCGGCAATGCCCCGGATGGAAACGAGATTGGTGCTGTTCGCTCCGGCAAAGCCGGAAATGGCTAGACTGGGAACGTTGGTCGTCAGGCTCTCGAGGCTGGTGATACCCCTGTCCGTCAGCGCATCGCCGGACAGAGCCGATATGGCGATAGGCACGTCCTGAAGCCGCTGTTCGCGCCTTTGGGCCGTCACTATGATTTCCTCGGAGCCGGCATTGGACTTGGCGTCGCTTGCGCTCGCCCCCTCGGCCGACGAAAGCACTTGGGCCATCGCCGTACAGGGCCACAAACTGATCGTGGAGACCGCGGCGAGAAATGCCAGCATGCTTAAATCGTTCGTCGCGCAGCTATCTTCTCTTGAATTCTTCATCCCCCAAACTCCCATTCTCAATTATCAATCGCATTCCCAATGGTCGTTGCTCGCGGATGCTTTCCGCCCTCTCAAATTCAGATTCACCGGAGCGCCCGCGAGGCATTGCAGCCCGGTTGCCTCGCCCAACGCCACGAATCTTTCACTTGGCTCACCCCCTCTGCTGGCAGCCACACCCATTTGATGGATCGGCGGATGCTCACATTCGCGCCCGGTTGTTCCGTCCTTGCTTCACAAAGGTCCAATTGGCCCAATTCTATCATTCTTTTTTGACCATTGAGTCAAGATAGAATTGCCTGCACAAATTCATACTGCTAGATCAGCGATCAAGCTTTAACGCTTGGGGGGATTATGACGGGAACGAAGCCCGAAGGGTACACGCAAGCGGATGCCGGCACGGTGGTGTTGCCTGCATCGGGTCAACAGGAGTCGCCCGTCGCACGCAATCGTTACTATATCCTGGCCATCCTGATGCTGATCTATGCATGCAACGTGTTGGATCGGACGGTGATTGTTGTCATCCTGGAGCCCATCAAGGCCGAGTTCGACGTCAGCGACGGTCAGCTCGGGCTCCTCACCGGTCTCGCATTTGCCGGATCGTTCGCCCTCGCCGGCATCCCGATCGGTGTTGCGGCGGACCGCTTCAATCGCCGAAATCTCCTGGCAGCCTGCTTGATCGCATGGAGCGCGGCGACCGCATTCTGCGGCGCGGCGCGCAATTTCGCCCAGCTCATGCTTGCCCGTGTCGGCGTAGGTATCGGTGAAGCCGGCCTGACGCCCGCGGCTCTATCGATGATTGCAGACCTGTTTCCAGCGCGGGAGCGGGCCACCGCTACATCCATTCTGTACCTAGCGGTCCCGCTGGGCAGCTTCCTGGCCTTCATGGGCGGCGCATGGGTGACGGCGAATTATGGCTGGCGGTACACCTTTTACGCGGCCGCGGTGCCGGGGCTGCTCCTCACGGTCCTGTTCTTGCTAACCGTGCGAGAACCGCAGCGGACCAGCAGCAAGGTGGGCGGTCCCGACGTCAAATCTCTGCCGGTTTCGGCCACCCTTCGCTTCATCGTCAGTCAACGCTCGCTGATGCATATCATGATGGGCACGATTCTCGGAACATTGACCAATTCCGGAGTCGGGGTCTTCAAGACATCCTTTTTCCTGCGAGTCTACGAGGTACCCCTTTCGACAGTCGCCCCCATCCTTGGCGTCATCAACGCCGTATTTGCGGTTGTCGGTATCTTGTCCAGTGGTATCCTGTCGGACCGAATGGCTCGACTTGACGAGCGCTGGCGCAGCTGGGTGGTCGCGATCTGTGTCGCCGCCTATGTCCCCCTGATCGTCGCCATGGCCTTTTCCCCGACCATGACGATTTCACTCTGCTTCGCAGCGGGCGCCGCCCTGATCGCCAATGCATGGAACGCCCCGGCCTATGCACTGACATATGGCCTGGTTGCTCCGCGAATGAGGGCGACCACGATCGCCCTCATCATGGTCCTCACGAACTTGATCGGTTTCGGCCTGGGGCCTCCCTTGGCCGGCATGCTAAGCGACTTCTTCCAGGATCAGTTCGGCAAGGATGCGCTTCGCTATTCGCTCTCGATCTTGGTGTGCTGCAACATTTGGGCGGCTCTGCATTTCTTCCTGTCGTCTTTGAATTTGAAGCGCGAGATGGCACGGGCAGCAACCCTATGACGACTGTTCCGCGACGACCTGGATCGCGGAGCGCGAGTTGGTCAAAGATAGCGGGACCAACCCCCATTTGATCAAATTTGGTTGCAAAATCATTCCATCTGGTCAATTTAACTGAAGTGCGAAATCCCGTCGGCCTCGGTCGCGGATAGCCAAGAATGCGAAAAGGGACGAAAGTGATGGCGAAGATTGTCTACGGGGCCGGAATTTCGCACAGCCCCCTACTGATTTTGAACCCTTCCGACTGGGAATTACGCTCGCAGGACGACTACATCAATCCCTCCCTCAACACCTCCGATGGCCGGTGGTTGAGCTATCAGGAGCTGGAAGCGGAGGCGGGAACGGCACATGAGAAACAGGCGCGATGCGAAGTCTACGTGGAAAAGCATTCCGCTGCTCAGAAGGCGCTTGATCGAATTGCCGCCGACCTTGCCGCCAGTGCACCGGACGTTGTCCTGATTGTCGGCGACGATCAACGGGAGAATTTCGGCGAGGACAATCAGCCAGCTCTTGCGGTTTTCTACGGCGACAAGGTCACGATGTCTGCCGAACATTTCGGCCATGAGGACGCGCCGGTCTGGGCCCGGAACGTCGCTGTGGGCTACGCGATGGACCAAGCCCATTGTTTTCCCGGCTCGCCCGCACTTGGCGTAGACGTGATCCAGGGCCTGATGGAGCGCCATTTCGACGTAACGGCCATGGGCAACCCGGTCGAGCCTTGCAAAAGGGGCTTCGGCCACGCCTTCGGCTTCGTCATAAGGCGGCTCCTTGGCGACCGGAGCGTGCCGATCCTGCCGATACTGTTGAACACGTACTATCCGCCAAACGTGCCAAGCGCGGCCCGTTGCTTTGGGCTCGGTCAGGCGCTCCGCGAAAGCATCGAGGCTTCGAAATGCGCCCTGCGTGTTGCCGTCATCGCATCAGGCGGCCTGAGCCATTTCATCGTCGATGAAGCCCTGGACCGCGAGGTGCTTCGTGCGATCTCGGAGGGAGACAGCGAGGCGTTAGTCTCGATCCCGCGCGAGGCGCTGAACTCAGGTTCGTCCGAAATTCTGAACTGGATCACGGTCGCCGCCGCGCTTGAGGGCCATCAACCGTCGTGGAGCGAATATTATCCGGTCTATCGGACCCCTGCGGGTACGGGCGTCGGCGTAGCCTTCGCCTCCTGGAAGCTCGGGATATGAGCGAATAGCTCGCCGATTCAACTTGTGGAGAACCGGGATGCCCAGGCTTTCATATGTGAACGGTTCCAGCACGAAGCCGCTGATTGGAGAAACTATCGGGAGAATTTTCGACGCCGTTTGCGCCGATCACCCCGAAAGGCTGGCGCTCGTCAGTTGCCACCAGAGGGTAAGGTGGACCTATGCCGAACTCAAGGAACGGGTCGATGCGCTCGCCGCAGGTCTTGTGGCACTGCAACTCCTGCCTGGCGACCGCGTGGGAATCTGGGCGCCTAACTGTTGGGAATGGCTCGTCACCCAATATGCCACGGCAAAAGTTGGCCTAATTCTGGTCAACATCAATCCGGCCTACCGCCTTTCAGAAGTCGAGTTTGCGCTCGGCAAAGTTCAATGCAAGGCGCTGATCACCGCTTCCCAGCTCAAGACCAGCGACTACGTCGCCATGTTGTATGCCTTAGCTCCGGAGATCAAGACTGCAGGCGATGGGCCGATCCGCGCATCAAAACTGCCGAAACTGGAGCATGTGATCACTTTGGGCGAGGCAAAGCACGATGGCTTCCGCCGCTTCAGCGATCTGTTTCGATTGGGTAATCAGGATGATCGCGAGCGCGTATCGGCGATTGCGAATGATCTCCAGTTCGACGATCCTATCAACATTCAATTCACCAGCGGTACGACCGGGGTCCCAAAAGGTGCAACACTCAGCCATCACAACATTTTGAACAATGGATTTTTCGTAGGTGAGACTATCGGCCTAAAGCCCGGCGAGAAGGTTTGTGCTCCGGTGCCGCTCTATCATTGCTTCGGAATGGTTATGGCCAATCTGGCCTGCCTTACCCATGCGGCCTGTGTGGTCTATCCGGCGGAGATGTTCGATCCCGTCGCGACACTGGCCGCAGTGGAAAGCGAAGCTTGTACCGCGCTTTACGGTGTGCCGACCATGTTCATTGCCATGTTGAACAACCCCGAGTTCAATAGCTTTTACCTCAATTCGCTTCGAACCGGCATAGTTGCCGGCGCACCATGCCCGATAGAGATCATGCGGCAGGTGATCGATCGCATGCATATGCCGCAGATCACGATCGCCTACGGGATGACGGAAACATCGCCAGTGAGTTTCCAATCGAATCTCGAAGATTCGATCGATCGTCGGGTCACATCAGTTGGCCGAGTCCATCCGCACCTCGAAGTCAAAATCATCGACGAGCAAGGGCGAATTGTACCTGTCGGAACTGCCGGAGAGCTGTGCACGCGCGGCTACTCGGTTATGCAGGGTTACTGGGACGAACCTGAAAAGACCTCCGAGGCGCTTGATCCTGCAGGCTGGATGCACACGGGTGACCTGGCCGAAATCGATGACAACAACTACTGCAACATCGTCGGCAGGATCAAGGACATGGTGATTCGCGGCGGGGAGAACATCTATCCTCGTGAGATAGAAGAATTTCTGTATCGTCATCCGGCGATACAGGATGCCCAAGTCATCGGTGTTCCGGACCAACAGTACGGAGAGGAACTTTGCGCCTGGGTTGTACTGAAACCTAAGCACGCCCTCGATGCCGTTGCACTGCGGGCCTTTTGCAGCGAGCAGATCGCGCATTACAAAATCCCCCGCTATGTCCGATTCGTCGAGAGCTTCCCGACTACGGTCACAGGAAAGGTCCGCAAGGTCGAAATGCGCGAGACCATGATTGCGGAACTGGGATTGATCGTCGATCAGGCCGCTTGAGGGCTCGATACGACACGTCCTTCCGTTAGCAAAATATCCTATGCCTCAACTTTACTGGTTTACCAGCCATCCGCCATCGACGGGAAGGACGACACCGCTCACATATGACGAATCGTCAGATGCGAGGAACAAGGCGACCGTGGCAATTTCCCTGGGTTTTCCCATCCGTTTCAGAGCCGATGGATTGGGCATGCTGTTGCGGAATTCCTCCGTATTGTTTTCCTCGTCGCGCGTGATGTCCATGCGTCCGCGCATCATCGGCGTATCGATCGTCCCCGGTGCGATGACGTTTACCCGGATATTGTCCGAACCGTGGGCGCCCGCGGCACGCTGTGACATAAGGTGCATTGCCGCCTTCATGGCGCCGTAAGTGTTCTGGCTCTTGCCGCCATAACCCCCGAACCCGGCATGGGGTATGCCCGCAACAGATCCGACATTGACGACGGTTCCTCCCCCGCCTTCGATCATCACCGGGATGGCATGCTTCATGAACAGGAACACGCCGAAGTAGTTCACTTCGAACTGACGAACGACCCGCTCATTCGGGAACTCGGCGAAGCTCCCTCCCTCACCGCCGATTCCGGCGACATTGCAAAGAATGTCGAGACGTCCGAACTCGTCCATTGCGCAAGCGACCGAGGCCTTGACCTGATCCTCGTTCGACACGTCGCAGATCACGGTACGGTATGAATCTTCATCCAGCCCTGAAACAACCTCCCGCATCCCCGGCTCGTTGATATCCGCCAGAACCACCTTGGCGCCTTCCTCGACGAACAGTGAAGTTATCGCAGCTCCCTGCCCGCTCCCCGCGCCGGTGACGACCGCGACTTTTCCTTCAAGCTTACCACTCATCGAACAGTCCCCATTCCCTCGACGTATCAATTCGGCGCAAGAGGCTCACTGGTTCCTTTCTACTCCCACCAGGCCCTGGTTGCACAGCCAGCCGCCATCGACAGGCAGGACGACGCCACTGACGTATGAGGCTTCGTCAGAGGCAAGAAACAACGCTGCCGTGGCGATTTCCCGGGGGGTCCCGATCCGGCCAAGCGCGGACGGGCTTTCGAACAGGACTTCCGACGAGATTTCCTTGTCCTTGGTGATATCCATGCGGCCGCGCATCATCGGCGTATCGATCGTCCCCGGTGCGATGACATTCACCCGGATTCCCTGCTTGCCGTAAGACCCGGCTGTCACTTGTGACATGTGATGCATGGCAGCCTTCATCGCGCCATAGGTGTTCTGGCCACCGCCAGCGCTGAAGCCGGGATACCCGCCGACCGATCCCACATTGACGATGGCGCCACCCCCGTTCTCGATCATTACCGGGACAGCATGCTTCATGAACAGGAATACGCCGAGGTAGTTGACCTCGAACTGGCGGACAACGCGATCGTCCGGAAACTCGGTCAGCGCTCCCCCCTCGCCGCCGATCCCGGCAACGTTGCAGAGGATATCCAGGCGGCCGAATTCCCCTGTCGCAGTCGCAACTGCATTTTTCACCTGATCGACCTGGGAAACATCGCAATACACAATGCGATAGCTGTCCGGGGCGAGATCCGAGGTGACCTCTTCCATCCCGGATTCATTGATATCCGCAAGGACGACCTTGGCACCTTCCTCGATGAACAGCGTGGTGATGGCGGCGCCTTGCCCACTTCCCGCGCCGGTGACAATCGCGACCTTACCGTCAAGTCTTCCAGGCATGACCTCGTCCCTTCCTCTCTATATCTCTCATGTGACCGCCGGGAATGGCGTGGGTCAGTTCATATCGAAGCGGTTAAGTCCCGTTCGCCCAGGCTTGCGCAATTCTCGCGATTTCTTCCGGCGTATCCGCAGGCGAGACCGGCGCGCTCGGCCGATCCGGGACGGTTCTGCTGAACCGAGGGGCTGGTGCCGGCTGCACCACGCCGTCAATCTCGATAAATGTCTGGCGTTCGGCGTTGTGGGGATGATCAGCCGCCTCGCTCGGTCGCAGAACTGGCGCGAAACATGTCTCTGTGCCCTCCAGCAGGTCGCACCATTCTTCGCGCGCCCGGCTCCGGAAAGTCGCGGCCAAAAGTCCGCTGATTTGCGGCCAGCCGGCCTTGTCCATCTGCGCCGGAAGATCGGCGGTGTCGATCTCGAGCCGTTCGAACAGCTCCTTGTGAAATTGCGGCTCGATGCAGCCGATCGCGACATAATTGCCGTCGGCACATTCATAGACGTCGTAGAAGTACGATCCGGTATCGGTGGGGTTCGTGCCGCGCTCCTCGGACACCGCACCAGCTGCGAGAGTTCCGAAGTAGGATGTCATCAGCGATGCCGCGCCATCGACCATCGCCGCGTCCACCACCTGCCCTTTTCCGGAGCGACCCGTTTCGAGAAGTGCGGACAATATGCCCATCGCCAGATAGAGCGCGCCACCGCCGAAGTCGCCGATCAGATTGAGAGGTGGCACCGGCGGTTGGTCCTTCCGGCCAATCGCGTGAAGCGCCCCAGTCAATGCGATATAGTTGATGTCGTGCCCCGCCACATGCGCCAGCGGACCGGTCTGACCCCAACCAGTCATACGGCCATAGACCAGCTTTGGGTTGCGTTCGAAGCACTGGTCCGGTCCAATGCCCAGACGCTCCGCAACGCCGGGGCGAAAGCCCTCGACTGTCGCATCCGCGACTTCGACCAGATCGAGGACCAAATCGACGTCGGCGGGCTTCTTGAGGTCAAGCGCGATGGCCGGGCGATTGCGCGCCAGGGTGTCGAATTTGACCGGTCGGCGCGCAGGCCCGCCTCGCGTGACGCGCAAGACACTTGCCCCCAGATCGGCGAGCAACATGGCCGTCATCGGCGCGGGTCCGATGCCGCCGAGCTCGATGACCTTGATCCCCTTCAAAGGGCCGCTCATAAAATTCTCCCGTCCCGCAATCCGGTCAATTCGCGCGCTTGTCACGATAGGCAGTAAAGGCCTGCTCGCGTCCGCCCATATTCGCCATGTTCGAAAGGTGACGCTCGGTTTCCAGAGCAACATATTCTCGAAGACCGACCCGCTCCGCGTCGAGAAAATTGGCCTTCATGGAATGCAGGGCGGTCGGCCGCGCTGCGGCCAGTCGCGCAACAATCGTTCCGACTTCTTCCTCGAACGCCGCTTCCGGAATGATCCGCGAAATCAGGCCCATTTGCAGCGCTTCCTGAGCACCGAACTTGCGCGGCAGAAAGTAGATGTCGCGAGCGTTGGAGCTACAAAGGATGCGCGACAGCGACCACGGGCCCGACATGTCACCCGAAAAGCCGATATCGAGGAAGGCCGAATTGAATTTCGCTGTCGGGTCCGCAATGCGCAAATCGCATGCCGCTGCCCACCCCAAGCCGGCGCCGGCACACCCGCCCCGGACAGCCGCAACCGTAACCGCGCGCATCTCGTGCAACAGGAGCGGTATCTGGTAGATGGGCATTTTGTTTTCATCGCTGATCCCGCCGCCGGTATCGGACTTGAAGTCCGCTCCACAGCAGAAATCAGCGCCATTGCCGCGCAGTAGGACGACATTGATCCCGTCGTCATCCACCAGCTCTTGCAGCACGTCATGGAGCCGCATTGCGGTTGCCAACGTGACGCTATTGCGGCGGTCCGGCCGGTTGATCGTTATCGTCACAGAAGCCCCTGATCTGTTGAGAAGGACTTCATTGGAAGTGGTGGTCATGGCCTATCCTGCATTTCGAGAAATTACCGGCGGACAGTTCTCTGATCAGTCCCAGTTGGAAACCGAAGCACGCCCATCGATCAGCATGCGAGCGGCGTTCCGCTTCATGATCTCGTCGCTGCCTTCGAAGATACGGAAAACGCGCAGATGACGCATGACGCGTTCGATCGGGAGATCCTTTGTATATCCGAGAGCGCCGTGAATCTGCAGAACGCGATCAGCCACCTGCCAAGCCGCATTCGTGCCGGCATATTTTGCCAGCGACTGTTCGTAGCGAGTGTCCTTGTCATTGTCGTGCCTCCACGCAGCGTGCAGCGTCAGCCACTTGGCAGACTGCAATTCGATCGCGCTGTCGGCGATCATCCACTGTATGGCCTGATATTCGCTAAGCGACTGCCCGAAGCTCTTGCGGATCTTCGCGTACTCGATCGCCATGTCGAGCAGCCGCTGGGCCGCGCCGAGCGCGGCCGATGCCGCAAGAAGGCGTGCCACGCCGATCGTTTCCATGAGGAGTCGCAGTCCGCCGCCGATCTCGCCAAGGATATTCTCCTCGGGAACCTCCATATCAACGAAATTGAGTGTGGCAGGCGTAGGCTCGCCCTTCATCGAGGGTGCCATCATAGTGATCGGCTCGACCGAGAAGCCCATGCTTCGATCAACCACGAAGACTGTCATTCCGCCCCTGGCACCCTTCTCCTTGTCCGTGACTGCCAGGACAAGACAGACATCAAGTTCGGACCCGCGCGAGATCCAGGTCTTGGTGCCGTTGATGACCCACTTGTCACCCTTCTTTACGGCGGTTGTCTTGATCGCGGTGGCATCGGAACCGGCGTCCGGTTCAGAGATGCCTGCAGCAAACATCTTGTTTTCGTACAGGAGCGGCTTCAGATACTTGTCCTGGATGTACTGCGAAGCCGTGAACAGCGCTTCCGGAACGAATCCTCCGAAGGTGAACGGAACCAATGCACGATTCTGCTCCATGGTGATCATCATCGTGGTCACGGCGTCGAGATCGGCGCCACCCAACTCCGCAGGAACCTGCAGTCCCCAAAGCCCCTGCTCCTTCGCCTTGGCGCGCAAATCGAGCCAGGTCTGCTTGTCGGGGAATACGCGGCCGGCGACGTTCTCGGACTGGACCTTCGCTTCCAGCGGCATCAGCTCACGTTCAACGAACTTGCGAACCGTCGCTAAGATCTGCTGTTGCTCGTCGCTCAGCGCGAAATCCATCGGTAAATTCCTTCCTGTCCCGGCAAGCCGACCTGGCGCCACCTCTTGGTCGCCATCTAGTCAAGTGGTTCGAACAAAATCAAGCTAAACTGTCCTACCATTCAATAAATCATGCATTGGCAATCCGTCGATCCAATTTTTTATCGCCCCGCCAGCGTCCTCGGCAGCCTGCTGGCCGAGCACCCACCCCAAGCACATGAAAACCTGAGCAGAGCTGTCTTTTACTATTGACCCCCGCGAGGAACGGGCAGCTGCAATCGGACTGGGCTGCAGTACGACTGTAACCGTCCGATAGCTACCGCGGCTGACGCTTGAGGCGTGCGGCGAGTTTGGGATCGACGACGACGTTATCGAGGAACTGGTGCCATGATTTGGTCGTGCGGCGTGCGTCGCGGATCATGTCGTCCAGTTCTTCGACACCATGATCGGTGAGCGCGGCGATCGCCGCGTCCGGGCCGGTGTAGACGCTGATGATGTTGCCGTAGCTCAGGTTGTCATCGTTCGAGACGACAGCGTCCAGCAGCTCTGCGTCTTCCTCGAGCATGGTGGCGACATAGTCGAGGGTGCGGACGTAGGTGATTGTGCCCATCAGGCGGCGATCGCCTGACGAGTGACGAGCGGCGACCAGTTCCAGGGGAGAAGCTCGTCGATCCTGTTGATCTTGTGGTCGTGGATGCGATCGAGCAGGTCGGTGATGTAGGCTTGGGGATCGAGGCCATTCATCTTGGCG
>Ga0065721_10005344_pt1 | contig 14295 bp, 11 predicted proteins | sample Mesricmetagenome_FD_59108 | JGI IMG/M metagenome (GOLD analysis project Ga0065721, IMG submission 59108) | Mesophilic microbial community from rice straw/compost enrichment Sample: eDNA_1 v2 (version 2) | ecosystem: Engineered > Solid waste > Grass > Composting > Bioreactor | place: USA: Davis... | reverse complement strand
GGGAGGAAACCAGCTGTCCGACATCCGTATGCGGTGGACGCCCTGTGCAGCCAGCCGAAGGTTCTCGCGCACCGTGAGCGTTGGAAATAGGCTTGTGACCTGGAAAGAGCGCGCAATGCCCTGACGGACGCGTTGGTGATCGGCCATCTTGGTCACGTCGACCCCGTCGAACTCAATGCTGCCGTCGGTGGCGGGGATAGTCCCCGTCAACGTATGGAACAACGTGGTCTTACCGGCGCCATTGGGGCCAATCACCGAGTGGATCGTATTGGGCTGGACGGTTAAATTCACGTTCTGCACGGCGATGAATTTGCCGAAACGCTTCACCACGCCTTTGGCTCGTAGGATAGGTCTGGTCATGAACGTTGCTCCGTTTCAGCGGCACTGGAGTTCAAAGCAGGTGCTGCAGCGGCGGGCTTGCGTCGCAAGGCATTCCATGCCTTCTCGAGCACGCCCCAAAGGCCCTGCTGCATATACAGGCTAATGAGCATCAGCAGCAGACCAAGCAGCATCAGCCAACGAGGCCAGATCGACGAGAGCCAATCAGCCGACAGCACATAAAAACCAGCACCCAACAAGGAAGCGAACAGATTCGATGTCCCCCCAATGATGGTCATCACGAGGATGATTTCGCTCGTGTGGTATTCAATGCTGGAGAGCGGAGCGATACCCGCCATCATGGCAAGCAGGGCACCGGCAAGCGCGGTCACCCCACCGGAGACGGCAAAGACCGCCAACTTGAAGCCCCTGACGTTGTAGCCTACAGCGGCTGCGCGAATTTCGTTGTCACGGATCGCGAGTAACGTGCGACCGAATGTCGACGTCGTGACACGCTGGAGCAGCCAGAACACCAAGATGAAGCAGATGGCCACGAAGCTGTAGAACTGCCAAGGTGAAGCGATCTCCATGAGCTCGACCCCCAATACAGTCAGAGGCGGCCGCGGGACACCCAACAACCCATTGTCGCCCCCGGTAATGTCCGTGAGCGTGTACGCCAGGAAGTAGAACATCTGCGAGAAGGCCAGAGTCAACAGCACGAAATAAACGCTACGTTGACGGATGGCGAACCAACCCACGAACACGGCGCTGACCACCCCAATGGCGATCGCAATCACCAGTGTAGGCAGCAAGGGCAGCTGATACCGCACCAGCATAACGCCCAAGGCATAACTGCCCATTCCGAAGAAGATCCCCTGCCCAAACGACAGGAGTCCGGTAAAACCCAGCAGCAGATTGCAGCCGAGCACCGCCATGGCGAAGATCAACACTTCCGACGCCAGCAAACCGGAGCTCATGAACAACGGCATGACCACCACCACGACGATGGCCATCAGCAACTGATAGTTCTCTTTGATCGTTTGCATCATCCTCTCCCGAGCAGGCCGTGCGGACGCAGCAGCAGTACGGCACCCATGGCGACATAGATCATCAGGCGCGCGCCCTCCGGCCAAAGGGTACTCATCAGACTTTGCACGATCCCGATCAGTAGGCCGCCGACCAGCGCGCCGGCGAAGCTGCCCATCCCGCCCACAACCACGATCACGAATGCAATGGCGATGGCCTCCAGGCCCATGAATGGTTCGGCTCCCCGTATGGGGGCTGCCAGCACACCCGCCAATGCGGCCGTCGCGGCACCCAGCCCGAAGGTCAAGCCGAAAATCCGCATCACGTTGATACCGAGTAGCGACACCATCTCGGTGGATTCACTTCCGGCGCGCACCGCGCTGCCAAGACGGGTCCCCTCCAGCAACCACCACAGGAACAAGGCGAATACAGCGGTGAAAGCAATCACGAACAGCCGATACTTAGGATAGATGAAGTTGCCCCACATCACGATGCCCTGCAGGACGTCCGGCGGGGGGACATTGGCGCCGAGCGGCCCCCACACCATGATGACGCCTTCCTGGATGATCAGGGCGAGGCCAACCGTAATCAGGATGTGGAATTCGTGGGCCTTGTCATAGACGCGCCGCAAGACCGTGCGCTCCAGTGCCCAGCCCGCGGCCCCGATCAGCACTGGCACGACCAGCAAGGTCAGCCAGAAATTGAATCCCCAGGCAATGGCCTGGTAGCAGAAGTACGCCCCGAGCAGATAGAAGGCACCGTGAGCAAAATTGACGAACCTCAGTAGGCCGAAAATGATGGAAAGTCCAACGGCCAGCAGGAAATAGAGCATGCCGATCCCGATACCGTTCACGACCTGCAGCACATATACATTCATGGGAGCCTACTCAAATGTATCGTGGGTAAAAAGCGGCCCTGGGCTTGCTTCAGTAGTGCCAGGGCCACCATGCGCCCCCGCGATGGGGATAGGCGATCAGAGCTTGCAGCCGGTTTGATCGATGGGAAGGAAGGACTGCCCGCCGCTGATGATGTCAGCGTAGTCGTCCTTGTTCTTCATGGCCGCCTTGCCCTTGCCCTTGAGCAGGTAATAGTTCTTGATGACTTGGTGGTCTTCGGCGCGGATGGTTTCGGGACCCGTCAGGCCGGAATACTGCATACCTTCCATGGTTTTGATGACGGTTGCAGGGTCATCGGTACCGGCCTTCGCGATGGCATCAAGCATGATCTTGGTACAAGTGTAGGAACCCGCAAGACTGTAGTTCGGGTTGTAGCCAAGTTTGTCATTGCACAGCTTCACCAGTTCGCGATTGTGCTCCGAATCGATGGCATGCCAGTACTGCGCACCGAAATAGACGTCCTCGCACAAGTCGGCCCCCAAGCCCTCGAACTGCTCGAGGCCCGATGCCCAGGCGACCAGAATGATCATATTTTTCTTCATCCCAAAGCTCACGGCCTGCCGCAGCGTATCGGTACATTGTGAACCGAAGTTCAACACGAGGAGCACATCGGGCTGTGCAGCCATCGCGTTGGTGAGATAGCCGCTGAACTCTTTTTCGGTCAGTGAGTGGTAGCTATTGCCAACGTGCTCTAAGCCCTTCTCCTTGAAGATATCCTTCGCGGCGCTCAACAAGCCGTCGCCGAACACGTATTGCGGCGTAATGGTGTACCAGCGTTTCGCATTCGGGTGCGCTTCGATCAGCGGGCGGACCGTTTCATTGATCGCGCCGTAGGTCGGCACGGACCAGCGGAAGGTCGCCTTGTTGCAATCCTTGCCCGTAATCTCGTCAGCGCCCGCCGTCGTGATGAAGACGCCGTTCAGGCGCTCCACTTCCTTGCCCATGGCCAGCGATTCAGAGGACAGGATACCGCCGGCGAAGAAACGTGCTCCGCGCTGCTGCGCAGCCTCCTGCACCTTCCGGACCGCCGTAGCGGGCTTACCTTCGGTGTCCAGAGCCGTATACGCGAGGCTGCGACCCAGCAATTTACCCTGCTGCTCAATGGCGAGCTTCATGCCGATGTCGGCATACTTCCCGTTGGCAGCGAACGCGCCCGAAATGGGTACAGGACAGCCGAACATCAACGTGTCGGACTGAGCCAAGGCAGAACGCACGGGGTACAGCGACCCGGCCAGCGCACTCATGGCTGTCAATTTGAGCAGTTCACGACGATTCACGGTGGGTTCTCCTTGCCCGTCATGGGCAGCAGTTGTGTATGTTTTTCTTGGCAGCATCGGGAAAGACCCCTAGCCAATAATCATATTTATCATGATAAATACGATTAACTGCATAATGCGGGGGTTAGAATCATCGTGTCAAGAAATCGTGGCATCGGACAAACCCGAATTGGCGCATGATTCAAAGCGTGACGTACGCGGGGCGGAAAGCAGTCCCCATTAGCCAGAAGTTAGGAGTTCAATACAGTGTCGAACGACATGAAGCCCGGACCGGAGCACGCCTTGCGGCCCGTGCCGCACCCGCCTAAACGCAGTGATCTGGTAGCCGAAGAGATCAAGCGGCTGATGACCAGCAAGAATCTGCTCCCGGGAGACCGACTGCCGCGCGAGAACGAGCTGCAAGAGCTGTTCAATGTCAGCAAGGGAACCGTGCGGGAAGCCCTGAAGTCGCTGGAGGTTCAAGGCCTAATCAAGGTCTCGACAGGGCCCGGGGGAGGCGGCATGGCGGTCGAAGTACCGCTGGACCGCGCGTTCCAGTTGTTGCAGAACTACCTGTTCTTCAAGGAAGTATCGATCGAGGACATCTACCGTGTGCGATATCTGTTGGAGCCTGAGCTCGCCGCCAGCGCCGTTCCGCAGCTCACGGAAGAGGAGTTCGATGCACTTGAGCGGAACATCCAAGTCTGCGATCCCGGCCTGGAATCACAGATCGATCCTTACACGCAGCGCCAGGAAGACCTCACGTTCCACGATATCCTCGCCTCCGCCAGCCCCAATCCCTTTCTACGTTTCGTATGTGAGATGATCAATCAGATGTTGCGCCAGCTGACGGTGTATGACAACAAGATGGAACTGCGCGAACAACAGAAGTTCGGCGCTACCAACGTGGATTTTCATCGCCAGCTGCTGGCAGCCGCGCGAGCGCGCGACGTCGATGGCGTGCGTGAACTGATGCGAGCCCATATGCACGACGCTCAGCGTTCAGTGAAGCGACTCCAAGGCCGCTTGCACGGCCGGTTGATCCTTGATTCGGAAATGTCGCGACGCGGTGTGGCGGCAAGGGCGGAGCGCCTGGCGGCAGCCTCTTCAGAGGGCACGACGCCCACGCGTGCCAGGAAGAAAGCGGTCAAACAGAGCTCAGCTCGCAAAGTGGCGTCTCGTAGCGGGGCAATAAAAACCGCCGTGACCAAGCCCAGCGCACGCCGGAAGGCCACAACAGTCGCAGACATGCCCACTGAGAAAGGCGGGCTGAAGGACAGCTCGGATTAACCGTGACCGTAAGCCGGGCCTGGGCCCGGGCGCGCCGATCGCGGGGGTCGGACGTGAGCATGACTCATGGACAACCGCGACCGTTCGTCCCGCCCAGGCCGATGGGCATCACCACATCAGGTCATCCGGGATCTTGTAGTCTGCGTACGGATCATCCTCGGTCGGGACCGTATCCGTCTTCTTGACGCGAACAACGATATCGGGATTACGCTCGGCAATCTTGTCGGCGACGACCTTCGGAACCAATTCGGTGGCATCCCCTAGCCGCACGATGACCAGCTGCCCTGCTGCCAGCTGATCGCGCACGGGTGCAGATACGTAGATGCGCTCGATCTTCTTGCCAAAAGTGAAGTTGTAGGCGATATCACCGCCTCCCCTTCCCTGCCGACTTTGCTGCACCATCTGCACGATCTGTGCATGGATAGCCCTCTTGCGAGCTTCTTCGTCGCGCTTGGCATTCAACTGCCGCACGGTCTCGCGTTCGCGTTCACGCGCCTCGAGCACTGCGTGCCGAGTTTCATCAACGCTCTGCGCCCCCGTACGACGCTCCAGCTTTTTCTGCTGTGTCTTGACCTGGTTGACGCGTTTGACCTTTTTCTGGTCAACCAAACCCGCCTTTAAGAGTTGCTCTTGCAACGAGACCATATCGTTCGATCGCCTGTCATGAAATGGATCGGGTATACCTTGACCCGACCGAATACCGTGTTGGCAGACAGTGTAGCGCCATCGCAGCGAACGCCGGTGGTACGATCGCTGATCTTTACCGAACGCCTTCAATCCTCATGGCCTTGCGCGCTACTGTTCACAAAGCAGACCTACACATTGCAGACAACGACCGTGGCTATTACGGCAGCCATGCCGTCACAGTGGCCCGACATCCATCTGAAACAGACGAGCGCATGATGGTGCGCCTGCTGGCCTATGCGCTGTTTGCCGATGAAGGTGAGACGCTGGCTTTCACCCGGGGTCTATCCGAGACCGACGAACCGGATCTCTGGCGGAAGGATCTGACGGGCGCCGTCCAACTCTGGGTGGAAACGGGTTTGCCCGACGAGCGACGTCTGCTCAAGGCTTGCGGGAAGTCTGATGAGGTGGTCGCGATTGCCTATGGACGCAATGCNGCTCTGTGGTGGCAAGGCGTGGAAGCCAGATTGGAACGCGCCGNGAACTTGCGTGCCTTTTGNCTNGACACCGCNGGCACGACTGCACTCGCGACCATGGCGGACAAGAAAATGAACCTGAACATCAACATTCAGGACGGCTCGGCCTGGATTTCTAATGATCACACCTCGGTGGAAGTCAGAATCGAAATACTCCGTTGATTCTCAATGCAAAGGCGGCAAGGATTTCCCCCTGCCGCCTTTATGTGCACTGCGGTAGCCAGGCCAGCGTCTAAGCCTCAAGTTCCTTTGAAGACGGGCTCGCGCTTCTCGATGAAGGCGGCCAGGGCTTCCTTTGCATCGTCCGTCTTGGCGATCGCCGCCGTCATGTCCTGCTCGTAGCGATATCCATCGCGTAGGCTCATTTCTTCAATCGCATTCAATGTCCGCTTGGCGAGGCGTACCGAAAGTGGGCTCTTGGACGCCATTTCCTGTGCGAAAGCCAGGGCCGTGGACAAAAGTTCCTCGGGAGGTACACACGCCTCCACAACGCCTAGGCGATAGAGCTCCGCACCGTTCATGCGCATGCCAGTGAGCATCATTCGACGCACGCGAGAATGCGGGAACAGACGCATCGCGTGACGTCCGCCGCCGAGTAGACCCACATTGATCTCCGGTAGACCAACCGAAGCATTCTCGGCGGCGACAAGGATGTCGGCAGACGCCATGATCGCCAGGCCGGCACCCAGTGCCGCCCCGTTGACGGCCGCGACAACCGGCTTGGCGCATTCGCGGATTGCATGGAAGCATTCACGCGTGCGGCGGGAATGCTGCGGAAGGTCGCCCGGCCCCTTGATCGTCTCGCCACGCGACTTCAAGTCGGCACCGGCGCAGAACGCGCGGCCTTCGCCGGTGATCACGACCGCCCGGACGTCATCATCTTCCGAAATGCGATCCAGCTCGAAGGTGAGCTCGTTCATCATGACCGTGCTCAGCGCATTCACGGGGGGATTGGCCAGTTGGATAACGGCCACGTGGCCGTGCATCTCGACTTTGATGGCAGTGTAGGTACTTTGCATGAAATCTCCGTCCTTGGAATTTGTTGATGAGATGACGCCCGGCCTAGATCACGCCCTGGCGCCGGAAGGATTCAATTTCCTCGGCGCTGAAGCCTTCATCGGCAAGAATCGTCTCGGTGTGCTCACCGAGCACTGGTGGGGCCGCATCAGGCAGCGTCTCGGCATTGGCAAACTTGAAGGGGCTGCGCACCTGCGGCACCTTGCCAGCAACAGGATGCGGAAGATATTGCAGCATCTCGCGATGCTTCACCTGCGGCTCTTCGAAGACCTCGGGCACGGAATTGATCGAACCTGCCGGAATGCCGGCCTCCAGCAAGCGCTCGAGCCAATACTGGCGATCTTCCTTGATGAAGGTTTCATCGAGGATCGGATCGAGGATGCTTTGATTCACGACGCGCTGGCCGTTGGTGATGAAGCGCTCGTCCGTCTTCAGTTCGGGTTTCCCGATGACATCGCACAACTGCAGGAATTGGCCATCATTACCCACCACCATGACGATCTGGCCATCGCGACAATTGAAAATGCGTTGCGGCTGAATATTGGGGTGTGCCGTACCTGTACGCTTCGGCGTGCGCCCAGACAGCAGATAGTTCATCGCCTGGTTGGCGAGAAGGTTTACCTGCACATCCAGCATGGCTAGGTCGATATATTCGCCTCGTCCGGTCCGATGGCGCGCGTTCAACGCAGCCACAATGGCCAGCGCACCGTAGATCCCGGTAGTCAGGTCGACGATCGGTACGCCCACCTTCTGGGGGCCGCCACCCGGCAAATCATCACGTTCCCCGGTAACACTCATGAGCCCGCCCATGGCCTGGATCAAGAAGTCGTAGGCGGGTTGCTTGGCACGAGGCCCGCTTTGACCGAACCCGGTAACCGAGCAATACACCAGCGTGGGGTTCAATGCCGACAAGTCTTCATACCCGAGGCCAAGACGCTGAAGCGTTCCAACTTTGTAATTTTCGATCACGACATCGGCCTTGGCGGCCAACCGCTTGATGATGTCCTGACCTTCCTTGGTCTGGAGGTCCACCGTAATCGACTTCTTGCCGCGATTCGCGGCGACGTAGTAGCCGCCATCCTGAGTGGGGGTGCCGTCCGGTTTCTTCAGGAAGGGAGGGCCCCATGCGCGCGTGTCATCTCCTTTTCCAGGACGTTCTACCTTAATTACATCCGCGCCGAGGTCGGCGAGCAATTGCGTGCACCAGGGTCCAGCCAGCACACGGCTCAGATCCAGCACACGAATACCTGATAATAAATTCTGCATTGATTACTCCAGCTCTCCAATGTCGACAGCATCGGGCTCCATTTTCAACTTCGCAGTCTAGGCCGTGACTGAACCCTTGGGGGTATGTGTGCAGACAATCCAGATATGCCCCACCAGCAACGAGGGTAGCGGTTTACTTATCCAAACAGGCAATCCTGCTTTATCCGCTCTCGGCTACCACCCGGGGGGCGATCTCCCTAAACTGTCCGCAAGTCAAACACAATGAGCTAGGCATGACACAAGCCACTACAGATCAAGAAATGGAAGCCGCGATCCGCGAGGGCGCGAAGGACATCCTGCAAGCCGTTTCTCCCATCAAGCGCCTGCGTGAATTGCGCGGCACTGACCCCGGGTATGAGCGCGCCGTGTGGGCGAAGCTCGCAGAAGCCGGATGGATGGGCGTGTTTGTGGAAGAAGCCCACGGGGGCATGGGCCTCGGGCTGGATGCCGCATGCGCATTCGCCAGCGAAGTCGGCCGCAACCCGATTCCAGAACCATATTTGTCTGGTGCCTGGCATGCCGGCCTGGTACTGAGCGCCCTGGCTCAATCGTCGCTGCGCGATCAGTTGCTTGCTTCTGTGGCCTCCGGCGAGACCATCATCGGTGTCGCTTGGCAAGGTAAAGAGGGCTCTGCCGGCGTGTCCGTGAACGCGGATGGCGAGCGCCTTTCCTTGAATGGCGAGCGTCAGTGGGTATTCCCTGCGCGCGCCGACGGTTGGCTGGTCATCAGCAACGATCAAGACGTGGTCTGGGTACCAGCCACGACAGATGGGCTCTCCTGCGAGACGCACGCACGCGTGGACGGTTCGCTCGCCGCCACGCTGAAGTTCGAGAACGTCACGGTCAATGCGGGTTCCCGCTTGGCGCAAGGCAATGAAGCGACCGCTGCCGTCAAGCACTCGCTGAGCCTCATGCGTGTGTTGCAGGCAGCCGAGCTGGTGGGTGTCGCACAAGCCGCCTTCGACACCACCCTCGCCTATCTCAAGACCCGGGTCCAATTCGGTAAACCCATCGGCGCCAACCAGGCCCTGCAGCACCGTATGGTCGACGCCTACCTGCAGCTTCGCCTGGCCCAGGCCACGCTGCGTGAATTCCTGAAGTCCGCGCCGTCTCCGGTGGCGACCATTCAAGCCGATGCGGACTATTTCGAAGCGCGCTGTGCCCGCGTCAAGGCGCGGTGCAGCCACGTTGCCAAGGTGCTGACCCGCCTGGCCATTCAATTCCACGGAGCCATCGGCTACACCGACGAACTGGACGTGGGTTTCTACCTGAAGCGCATGCTGAACCTGAATAGCTGGCTGGGTGGCCCACTGGAGAACCGCCGTTTGGCCTCGATTCTGGGCCGTTCCGAGGAAGTGGAACTCGAGAAGCGCAATAGCGACGACTATCCGCTGGACACCGACTGGAACGCACTGCCTGAAGCTGAGTTCCGCGCGGTCGTGCGCGACTTCATCGTGCGCAACTATCCGGAAGAGCGCCGCCATCCTTCGCAGCGCCTGCATTGGCATGAAATCAATGAATGGTATCTGGCGCTCGCACGTCGCAAGTGGATCGCTCCGGCTTGGCCAAAAGAGCACGGCGGCATGGGACTGTCGCCCGAGAAGCTGATTGCCTTCATCGAAGAAATGGAAGCATACGGCGTGGCCCGCACGCCCGACCAAGGCATCATCAACATCGGCCCCGTGCTGATTCGCCATGGGAACGACGAACAACGCAAGAAGTTCCTGCCCAAAATCCTGACCGGTGAAAACGTATGGTGCCAGGGCTATTCCGAGCCCAATGCCGGCTCTGACCTGGCTTCGCTGCGCACCGAAGCCGTGCTGGATGGCGAGGAATTCGTCGTGAATGGCCAAAAGATTTGGACGACTCTGGCCCAAGATGCCACTCATATCTTCCTGTTGGTCCGCACGGACAAGAACGTGAAGAAACAGGCCGGTATCAGCTTCCTGCTTGCCGACATGAAGACCCCCGGGATTACCGTGCGCCCCATCCGCAACATCGGCGGTGAAGAGGAATTCTGCGAAGTGTTCTTCGACAACGTTCGCATCCCCCGTGAGAACCTGGTGGGCGAACTGAACCAAGGCTGGACCATTGCCAAGGCCTTGCTCGACTTCGAGCGTTTGTTCGTAGGAAGCCCGAGCCAGTCGCAATATGCCTTGAATCAGCTCCGAGCCATTGGTGAAACCCGCGGCCTTTTCGATGATCCGTCGTTCCGAGACCGCTACACCGAGGCACTGCTTGATGTGCTGGACTTGCAGGCCCTCTACGAAGAATATGCCGACATTGTGCGTCGTGGTGAACCGTTGCCGCCGAGCACCTCGCTGTTGAAGATCTGGGCAACAGAAACTTACTCACGCCTCTGCATGGAAGCAGTCGAAGCGGCGGCTGAGGCGGGCGGCGACGATCTGCCCATCAACGTGGGTGAATCGCAGGTTCACCCCACGCATCGCCTCTATAACTCGTCCATTACGACGATATACGGGGGCACGAACGAAATCCAGCGCAATATCCTTGCGAAGGCCGTGCTCGAATTGCCGACCTGACGCACGCTTGCTTTTCTGGCGGCCCGCTGCGGCGGGCCGCTTTTGCTGCATTAAAAAACCACTAACAGGAGACCCTGATGCAAGCCAAAACTTTTGTGAAACTCGCCCTTGCCTGCGCCGCCGTCGCCCTGGCGCCGCAAGCCAGTGCGCAAGCGGACTATCCCAGCCAGCCGATCCGGCTCGTCGTACCGTTCGCACCGGGCGGTGGCGCAGACCTGACCGCGCGCATGATCAGCGAGCCCCTGGCCCTGGAACTTGGCCAGCCCATCATCATTGAGAACAAGCCAGGTGGTGGTGCCACCGTCGGCGCACGGATGGTGGCGGAAGCCAAGCCCGACGGCTACACGCTGCTCTACACAACACCCGGCCCACAATTCACGAATCCCTTCCTGATGGACAACCTGCCTTACGATCCGGTAAAGGGGCTTGCCCCCATTTCCCGTATCGCGGTTGTTCCCAGCGTACTGGTGGTGAACAAGAACGTCGAAGCCAACACCTTTCCGGAACTCGTGGAGATGGCGCGCAAGAATCCCCACGGAGTGCGCTTTGCAAGCGCAGGGATCGGCGCATCCAGCCACTTATCGGGTGAGTTGTTGAAGGTGATCGCGAACATCGAGATTGACCACGTACCCTATCGCGGTACCGGGCCCGCCGTGCAAGACGTAGTGGGCGGACGCGTGGAGATGGCATTCGACAGCCTGACAGTCTACCAACCGTTCATTGAGTCAGGCGCCGTCAAGGCACTGGGCGTGTCTACCGCCACCCGCCTCGACAGCCTTCCGAATGTACCGGCCATCGCCGAATTCCTGCCTGGGTTCGAATCTTCGCCCGTGAACTACCTGAGCGCACCCGGCGGTACACCACAAGCCATCCAAGAAAAGCTGAACAAGGCATTGAACAAGGTGCTGCAGAACCCCGACCTGCAACAGCGCATGAAGCAGGCTGGTTTGCTGCCTGGCGGCAATTCCATCGAGGAAATGCGTGAGCTGGTTGCCAGTGAGCAGGCGAAATGGAAGAAGGTAATCGAAGCCTCGGGCGCGAAGGCCGGTAGCTAATCAACACACCGCCGGTTCGACTCCATTCGACTGGCATGTGAACTTTTTTCGGAGCCGACTGTCCCTGAAGCGTAAGTCTTCAGGCAGTCGGTTTTGTTTTGAAATGTCATATCCATTATCATTTTGAACCATGAGTGGAACGCATTTCCGCTCTGTTTCCCGCTACCACGCGCTTGCACAAGCGACCAATAACAAAAAAGGAACCGAGCCATGTTGCTCATTCGACAACTTGCATGCACCGCGGTGGTGGCGGCGTGTACCTTCTTGACGGCCTGCGGAAGCAGCTCTGGCTCAGGAGAGGAATCTTCCCAGGACTTCAGTTCCCGCATTCATCTTCTCGCAGCAGCCAGTGGCGAACTCGCTCTTGATTCAGGGTCCGACAGTTCACTGCCCAGCGGCACGCTTACGCTCAATAACCTGCATGAGGAAGCCCTGTGGTATGCCGACCGGCCGGGACGCGAAAATGGCACGCGACCGCTGTTTGAGTATCTAGGCGAGGGCTGGAACCCCACCTACGGAACCACCGAGCCGAATGCGACCCTTCAATTCCAGGCGAGTGAAGATGACGAACCTACCGTGCTCTATCTGCGCTTGTCGACGCCGACTTACCAACTCGCTTCCAACACCGCCCAGTTCAAAATGCAGGTGTTGAACGATGCAATCGAAGGACCGCTGCCGCCCAAGATCATACTGTCCGAAGCGACGCTGAACATCCTGAACAATGTTCAGGACGACCGCGAAGTCACCTCATATGTGCAGAACGCCGCGCACGCGAGTCTCCAGCCACGTGATGCAGGTGGATACATGCTGACCTTGGCCCAGGCAAGCGACGACGTTTTCTGGGTGGACAATGCGCCTGGCACCTACTCCGACCGCCGACCCGTCTCGCAATTGCCCTTGTTATGGTCACACCTCTTCAAGGACACTGCTCCGAACGCCGCCCTGGTGGGCACCACACACTCTGGCAACCTGCGAGCCTATTTCGTCACGCTCAATCAACCGGAGTACGATGCCGCCGGCCAGACCATGCGGTACGTGGCCAGCATGCCGGACGCCTTTCATGGAGCGCTTGAAGAACTCACGGATGCGGTATTGCTGATTGACTCCGGCACCTTCAGCCGCTTCCCATTCCCAGGAAAAGGTACCGCCTACCAAGCATTCGGAACGGGCTATGACCCATCATGGGCGAATACGACCTACATCTACTTCGGAAGCGATATCGCCAGCAGACAGGCAGGCTCGCTCTGGGGTACCCAATCGTATTTGTCCGTCAGTTGTGAACCCTTCTGCCGCAATGACCTGAAGACCATGAAGGACATGGGCATCAACATGATACGGCTCTACGACTGGGAACCGCGCAACGATCACAGCAAGTTCCTGGATCATGCGCATGATCTCGGCATCAAAGTCGTCGTGCCGATCAGCAACTGGTTGCCCAGGCAAAGCGCCATCACCTGGGCAGAGCAAATTCCGAACTACTTCAAGCACGGTAATTTCGGGAATGCTCAGGGTAACGACTGGCACCCCGCCATCGCAGGCGTCATCATTTCGAACGAACTCGACAAGGACGACGGTGGCCAGTATTTCAGCAATGTCATTGGGCTGATGGCGAAGTTCATGGAAGAGGCAGACCGTCGTGGATTCAGCAAGAATGTGCCCGTCGGCGCGCCCGTCACGTTTGCGAAATTTGCGGAGCAGCCATCCTGGCACGCCTTCGAACAGATCGTGAACGATAGCCGTCTTGCTCCCTATAGGGACCGACTGATGCTCTGCCCGCAAACCTACAACCTGGCAAACGATCTCTTCGGAGACTGGGAAGGGAGAGGCAAAGGTTGGGTCGACATTACCTGGGAACGGTATCAACTGCCTATTCTGTTCACGGAAATCGGGCGAACCCGAACCGACGATGGCCCACGTACAGCTGAGACTGTGATGAACCAGCTCAAGGGGGCAATCGAGTACCAGAAACAGCATCCTGAGCGTCTGCTGGGTGTGATGCACTTCCAGTTCGAAAACAAGATCTGGAAACAAACGCCCAACGACTCAAATACCGAAGGCGCATTCGGCGCATTCCGTCATGCCGAGGTCTTGAAGGAACTCCCCGTGAGCCCGTCAGATTACGATTACCGTAACGATGCGGCGATCAATGGGGGTGGGACGCTGACCATCAACAAACTTGAACCCACCGTCACATACGATGGCGTGGTCGAAGCCTACCGCTAAACGGCTTGAATCTGCGAGCACCCGTATCCGACTGGGTGCTCGCAGACGACGCGGCCAGAACGGGCAGACGTTCACACCTCGCTCATCGTAGCCCGCCCGCTATGAAGCCCGCTTGGGGGGCCGCTGCACGAACTTCTACCCTGCTAAGCCCCCTTCCGGTTTGTCCGCAAGATGGGCGAATTCTCGACAATTTCACGCATCAGCTTTGCAATGCATCGCGCCGCATAGGATGGCGGATGGGCGCT
>Ga0065721_10051540_pt1 | contig 14297 bp, 13 predicted proteins | sample Mesricmetagenome_FD_59108 | JGI IMG/M metagenome (GOLD analysis project Ga0065721, IMG submission 59108) | Mesophilic microbial community from rice straw/compost enrichment Sample: eDNA_1 v2 (version 2) | ecosystem: Engineered > Solid waste > Grass > Composting > Bioreactor | place: USA: Davis... | reverse complement strand
CGCGCCCAGGCGGAAGCCGAGGCCGAGCGCGCCCGCGCCGCTGTACGGGCGGCCCAGGTGCAGGCCCAGGCTCAGACTCAGGCCCAGGCTCAGGCAAGGCCGCAGGCGGCCGTTCCCGCTCCGACCGCTTCGGCCCCGGCGAGCGCAAACCGGCGACCGGCGCCCAGCGAGCCGGCCCCGTCGCCCGCGACGACGCAGCCTCCGGCCCAGCCCGATGCGGAGGACGAGACGTGAGACGACCCGCGGCGGTCCGCGTCGTCGGGCCCTTGCAGTGGATCATCTATCCGGCCCTGGTCGCAGCCGCCGTCACCGTCGTTCTCGCAACGCCTGCACGACTGTTCGGCCTGGCGCTGCCCGAGCCCGTGATCCCCATGGTGCTGGCCTTCGCCTGGCCGCTGATCCGGCCCTCGATGATCGGCCCGGCCGCGCTGTTCGTGCTGGGCCTGTTTCTGGATGCGTTCTGGAACGGACCGCTGGGCCTGTGGCCGCTGTGCCTGATGGGCGTCTACGGGACGGTCCTGCTGTCGCGAAACCTGCTGGCGGGGCACGAAGGGGTGGTGCGGTTCGGGGCCTACGCCGCCTGCACGCTGGGCGCCTTCGTCCTGGCCTACGCCGTCGTGGCCCTGCGCGTCGCCAATCCGCCCGCGATCGGACCCGTCCTCCTGCAGCTGGCGCCCACGCTGATGCTGTATCCGCTGGCGCACTGGCTGATCGAACGGTTCGACGACGGCGACACGAGGTTCCGATGAGCAGCGAACCGTCCATCCTATTCTCCGACGTGAACGAGCGGCAGGGATCGTTCCTGCGGCGGACCTTCGTGCTGGGCGGCCTGACCGGCCTGGGCGTCGTGGCGCTGATGGGGCGGCTTGGCCAGCTGCAGGTCGTCCAGGCCCAGGAATACGCGACCCTGGCGACGCAGAACCAGTTCAACTTCCGGCTGGTGCTGCCGCCTCGGGGGCTGATCAAGGACCGCAACGGCGTGGTGATCGCCGGCAACCGCCCCAGCTTCCGCGTGCTGATCGTGCGTGACGAGACCAAGGACCTGGACCAGACGCTCGATCTCTTGGGCCGGCTTCTGCCGGACACGATGGAGCGCCGACGCTCGATCATCCGCGACGTCAACGCCGCGCGAAAGTTCACGCCGGTCCCGGTGAAGTCGGACCTCAGCTGGGAAGAGTTCGCCAAGGTCAATCAGTACGCCAACGAGCTGCCCGGCGTGATGGTCGATATGAGCGACGCCCGCTACTACCCGTTCGGCGGGGCCTTCGCCCACGTCGTCGGCTATGTGGCCAAGGTGTCCGACCGTGACGTCCAGGCGATCCGCGACGCCGGCAAGGACCCGCCGGAAATCCTGTTCAATCCCGCCTTCCGCATCGGCAAGCAGGGCATCGAGAAGTCGCTGGACGAGGACCTGCGGGGCGTCGCCGGGGGCAATCGGGTCGAGGTCGACGCGCGCGGTCGCGTGGTGGCCGAGGACGTGGGCGGTTCGCGGCCGGCCGAGCCCGGCGCGGAGGTGGTTCTGACCCTGGACGCCGACGTGCAGAACCGGGCGCTGGAGGTGATGGGGGACGAGTCCGGGGCCTGCGTGGTCATGGACGTGCGCAACGGCGACATCCTGTGCATGGCCTCGTCGCCGGCCTTCGATCCGAACCTGTTCGTCAGCGGCGTGCCGACCCGAATCTATCGCGCCCTGGCCGACTACGAGCGCAAGCCGTTGCTGGACAAGGCGCTGGGCGGCACCTTTCCGCCTGGCTCGACCTTCAAGCCGACCACCGCCCTGGCCTTGCTGGCGGCGGGTGTCGATCCGGAGTCTCGCGTCGTCTGCACCGGCGCCTGGCGCACGGGCAACCGGGTCCAGCGCTGCTGGGGGCGTCATGGCCCGCAGAACATGCACGACGCGATCAAGAACTCCTGCGACGTCTACTTCTACGCCATGTGCAATCGCGCCGGGGTCGATCGCATCCGCGACACGGCGCGCGAGCTGGGGTTCGAGCACACCTTCGACATCGGTATCCAAAACCAGAAGAAGGGCCTACTGCCCAGCACCGAATGGAAGGCGCGGACCTTCCCCCGGGACCCGGTCTGGCATCCGGGCGAGACCACCTCCGTGGCGATCGGGCAGGGCGCCATCACGGTGAACGCCCTTCAGCTGGCGGTGATGACGTCGCGGCTGGCCAACGCCAGGAAGGCGCTGCAGCCGCGCCTGATCAAGTCCATCGGCGGGGTCGAGCAGCCCAGCGGGGCCGAGGCGCCCGACCTGCCGTTCAGCCCGGAGCATCTGCAGCTGGTGCGCGGAGGCATGATCGCGGTGGCGAACGACCGCTCCGGCACGGCCTATCGCCAGAGCCAGCTGGGCCTGGGCGATCTGCAGATGGCCGGCAAGACCGGCACCGCCCAGTCGCGAGACTATGGTTCAGGGCCGCGCAAGAGCGATATCTGGGCCTTGAAGGACCACAATCTGTTCGTCGCCTTCGCGCCGATCGACGAGCCGCGCTATGCGGTCGCCGTCATCATCGAGCATGGCGGCAAGGGCGGGGCGACGGCCGGGGCGCCGCGGGCGCGCGAGGTGATGCGCACCGTGCTGCTGAAGGATCCCGACATGCGGGCCAGGATAGAGCGGCCCCCGCCGCCGGAGCCGGAAGGGCCGCTGACGACGGACGAAATCGAAGCCGGCGCCGCGCCGCCGCCGCCCGAGGTCGTATCCGATCCGGCGCCGACCGCGTCGACCGGGCCGCGACCCTATTATTCCGAGGCGCCGCGATGACCGCTTCCGCCCTGACCCGCCCCGGGCAGCGCGACCGCCTGTCAAGCAAGCTGGGAGAGATCGACTGGCGGCTGGTCGGTCTTGTCTGCATCATCTCGGGCTCGGGCATCGCCATGCTCTATTCGATCGCCGGCGGCTCGTGGCAGCCGTGGGCGCTGAGCCAGCTGATCCGCTTCGTCGGCATGCTGTTCGTCATGCTGGCCCTGGCCCTGGTGAATCCGCGCTGGTGGTTCCGGGCCGCCTATCCCCTGTACGGCGTCCTGCTGGTTCTGGTGCTGCTGATCGAATTCACGCCCCTGGGATACGAGCCCGTCGGGGCCGGCGCGAAGAACTGGCTGAACCTGGGCTTCATCCGCATCCAGCCGGCGGAGTTCATCAAGCTGGGCTTGGTCCTCGCCTTGGCGCGCTGGTACCACAACCACACGGCCGAAGAGGCGCGCTGGAGCTGGAAGCTGATCATTCCCGCAGGCATGATCGGTCTGCCCTTCGTCCTGGTCGCCAAACAGCCCGACCTGGGCTCGGCCATGATCATCGGCCTGACGGGGGCCGTGGTCATGTTCATGGCGGGTCTAAGCTGGCGGATCATCGGCGTTCTGGCCGCCGCCGCCGTCGCCATAGTGCCGCCGTTCGTCATGTTCGGCATGCACGAGTACCAGCGCAATCGCGTGCTGACCTTCCTCAGTCCCGAGAGCGATCCCAGCGGCACGGGCTACAACATCATCCAGTCGAAGATCGCCCTGGGCTCGGGCGGCATCCTGGGCAAGGGCTATGGCCTGGGCAGCCAGAGCCAGCTGGAGTTCCTGCCTGAGCGCCACACGGACTTCATCTTCTCCACGGTGGCGGAGGAGTTCGGCTTCGTCGGTTCGTGCTTCCTGCTGCTCTGCTATGCGGGCGTGATCATCATCGCCCTGCGGATCGCCTCGCTGGCCCACAGCCATTTCGGACGCATTGGCGCGGCGGGCATGACCGCCTTCTTCGCCCTGTTCGTGATGATCAACGGCGCGATGGTGATGGGGTTGGCGCCGGTCGTGGGCGTGCCCATGCCGCTGCTGTCCTACGGCGGATCGTCGATGATGACGGTGATGATCGGCTTCGCCTTCGTCCTGTCGATGCGGGTTCACCGCTACAACGAACTGCCCAAGGGCTCGGGCCTGTTCTGAGGTCGCCGTGGCGCACGAGAGAAAACGCCGCCCGCTGAGGTCCAGCGGGCGGCGTCGTCATGTCCGAGGCGGGGAGCCGGCGAATATTGGTCAGCCCGCCTTGGCGCCCCGCTGCCTGTCCGAGGAGCTGCGAGCCAGTTCCCGGTTCAGCCACAGGGCCAGCAGTGTGAAGACCGCGCCCGATAGCAGATAGGCGCCCGCCGCGATCAGGCCGAACTGGCTGGAGATCCACAGCGCGGCCAGCGGCGCGAAGCCCGCTCCGAACAGCCAGGCGAGGTCCGACGTCAGGGCCGAGGCTGTGTAGCGGTGGGCCAGGCTGAAGCTGGAGGCCACAGGCCCCGAGGCCTGGCCGAACGACAGGCCCAGCAGGATGAAACCCGAAATCATGAAGGTCAGCTCGCCCGCAGGACCGCCGTTCAGCAGCTGGGGCGCAAAGCCCGAGAAGGCGGCGATGCCGGCGGCCGTGATCGCCAGCAGGGTCCGGCGGCCATAGCGATCGGCCAGCACGCCCGAGGCCAGGATGGCCAGCAGGCCGAACACCGCGCCCACCATCTCGATCAGCAGGAAGCGGACCGGCGTCTCGCGCGTGAACAGATAGATCCAGGACAGCGGGAAGACCGTCACCATGTGGAACATGGCGAAGCTGGCCAGGGGGGCGAAGGCGCCGATCCAGATGCGCGGCCCTTCGGCGCGAACGGTCTGGACGACGGGCGTGGGTTGAAGCTCGCGCGTCTCGAACAGCTTCTGGAAGGCCGGGGTGACCACGATCCGCAGGCGGGCGAACAGGGCGACCACATTGATGGCGAAGGCCACGAAGAACGGATAGCGCCAACCCCAGTCCAGGAAGTCGGGCGCCGACAGGGTGTTCAGGAAGAAGGCGAACAGGGCCGAGGCGACGATCAGGCCGATGGGTGCGCCGAGTTGGGGCACCATGGCGAACCAGCCGCGACGGTTCTCGGGCGCGTTCAGGGCCAGCAGCGAGGCCAGGCCGTCCCAGGCGCCGCCCAGTGCGACGCCCTGGCCGATGCGGGTCAGGGCCAGGATCGCCGGCGCCCAAAGGCCGATGGTCTCGTAGCCGGGGATGAAGGCCACGGCGACGGTCGAGGTGCCCAGCAGGAACAGGGCGGCCGTCAGCTTGGCCCCGCGGCCGAACTGGCGGTCCACGGCGATGAAGATCAGCGTGCCCAGCGGCCGGGCCAGGAAGGCCAGGGCGAAGACCGCGAAGGAGAGGAGGGTGCCGCCGACCGGCCCGGCGAACGGGAAGATCAGCTGCGGGAACACCACCACCGAAGCGATGGCGTATACGAAGAAGTCGAAGAATTCCGACGTTCGGCCTATGATGACGCCGATGGCGATTTCGCCCGCATCCACCTTGCCATGCCGCGTGTTGATAGCTGCGGCGTCGCGTTCCAGGGATTCAGACGATGGGGTCGTCGAGGCGGTCATGAGCTCGGGTCGCTCCAGTTCCACGATATATACGGCGGAACGCCGCACGTTAGAAGCGCGCCCTTTGCGCCGAAAGGCCGGGCGAGAGGATAGGACAGATTGTCCAATGTCGTTCCATCGCCGCGAAGCCTACGAGCCCGGCCACAACGCCCCTGAACCGTCGTGGCTCCTCCCCAGCCCCCGACGACAATCGATTGGAGCCGTCTTGCGCCGTCTGCGCCTTCTGCTGCTCGCGCCCGTCGTGGCGCTGCTGTCCGCCTGCGACATGGTGGTGCTGAGCCCCGCCGGCGACGTGGCGGGCCAGCAGCGCGACCTCCTGGTCATTTCGACCCTGCTGATGCTGCTGATCATCCTGCCGGTTATGGCGCTGACCGTCTTCTTCGCCTGGAAGTATCGGGAATCGAACAGGGACGCCGACTACGAGCCGGACTGGGATCACTCGACCTCGCTGGAACTGGTGATCTGGTCGGCGCCGCTGCTGATCATCATCTGCCTGGGCGCCCTGACCTGGGCCGGCACCCACCTGCTGGACCCCTATCGCCCGCTGGACCGCATCAGGCCAGGGCAGGCCGTGGCCGAACAGGTCGAGCCGCTGCAGGTGAATGTCGTCGCGCTCGACTGGAAATGGCTGTTCATCTATCCGCAGTACGGCGTCGCCACCGTCAACGAGATGGCCGCGCCCGTGGACCGGCCGATCCGGTTCCACATCACCTCGTCGTCGGTGATGAACAGCTTCTACGTCCCCGCCCTGGCCGGCCAGATCTACGCCATGCCGGGCATGGAGACGAAGCTGCACGCCGTCATCAACAATCCGGGGGAATACGAGGGCTTCTCGGCCAACTACTCGGGCGACGGCTTCTCGCACATGCGCTTCGCCTTCCACGGCCTGGACCAGGCCGGCTTCGATCAGTGGATGACGCGCGTGCGCCAGGGCGGCCAGGCGCTGGACCACGATCGCTACCTTGAGCTGGAAAAGCCGAGCGAGAAGGTGCCGGCGCTGTATTTCTCGACCGTCGACGGCGCGCTGTGGGACGCCATCCTGAACATGTGCGTCGAGCCCGGGAAGATGTGCATGGGCGAGATGATGGAGATCGACCGGCGCGGCGGCCTGACCATGGCGTCGATCCGTAACACCATGCCGCTGGTCTACGACAAATACGCCGGGCGCGGAAAATCGCCCGCCTATTTCGGCTCGGACGACAGCTACGTTATGACCATCTGCACCCCGCTGCAGGCCGAGGCGATGGCCGCCGAGCGGCGCCGCCAGGCCGAAGCCCGCAACGCCGAGCGCGGGCCGATCGACCTGGGCCCGTTGCAGGGCCAGGGCCTGTCGCCGCAGGGCGTGCCGATGGCCGCCCTCCTTTCCGCAAGCGGTCCGGTCGACGCCGGCGCCCGTTCCGCCCCCAACGCCTGAGCGACCGCCGATGTCCGCTGACCAACTGACTTCTCTGATCTTCGGCCGCCTGACCTGGGAGGCCCTGCCGCTGCACGAGCCGATCCTGGTCGTGACCATGATCGTCGTCGCCCTGGGCGGCGTCGCCCTGCTGGGCGCGCTGACGTACTTCAAGCTCTGGGGCTATCTCTGGAAGGAGTGGTTCACCACCGTGGACCACAAGAAGATCGGGATCATGTACATGATCCTGGGCATCATCATGCTCCTGCGCGGCTTTGCTGACGCCATCATGATGCGGATCCAGCAGGCGATCGCCTTCGGCGGGTCGGAAGGGTATCTGAACGCCCACCACTACGACCAGATCTTCACCGCCCACGGCGTGATCATGATCTTCTTCGTGGCCATGCCCCTGGTCACGGGCCTGATGAACTATGTCGTGCCGCTGCAGATCGGCGCGCGCGACGTGTCCTTTCCGTTCCTGAACAACTTCAGCTTCTGGATGACCACGGCCGGGGCCGTCATCATCATGGCCTCGCTGTTCGTGGGCGAGTTCGCCCGCACGGGCTGGCTGGCCTATCCGCCGCTGTCGGGCATCGGCTACAGTCCGGGCGTCGGGGTCGACTACTACATCTGGGCGCTGCAGATCGCGGGGGTAGGGACGACCCTGTCCGGCATCAACCTGATCGCGACCATCGTGAAGATGCGCGCGCCGGGCATGTCGATGATGAAGATGCCGGTCTTCACCTGGACCTCGCTGTGCACCAACGTGCTGATCGTCGCGTCCTTCCCGGTGCTGACGGCGGTTCTGGCCCTGCTGACGCTGGACCGCTACGTCGGCACCAACTTCTTCACGAACGACTTCGGCGGCAATCCGATGATGTACGTGAACCTGATCTGGATCTGGGGCCACCCCGAGGTCTACATCCTGATCCTGCCGCTATTCGGCGTCTTCTCGGAGATCGCCTCGACCTTCTCGGGCAAGAAGCTGTTCGGCTACACCTCGATGGTCTACGCGACCGTCGTTATCACCATCCTGTCGTACCTGGTGTGGCTGCACCACTTCTTCACCATGGGCTCGGGCGCCTCGGTGAACAGCTTCTTCGGCATCACGACGATGATCATCTCGATCCCGACGGGAGCGAAGATCTTCAACTGGCTGTTCACGATGTACCGGGGGCGCATCCGCTTCGAGCTGCCGATGATGTGGCTGGTCGCCTTCATGCTGACCTTCGTGATCGGCGGGATGACGGGCGTGCTTCTGGCGGTGCCGCCGGCGGATTTCGTGCTGCACAACTCGCTGTTCCTGATCGCCCACTTCCACAACGTCATCATCGGCGGCGTGCTGTTCGGCCTGTTCGCCGGCATCAACTTCTGGTTCCCCAAGGCCTTCGGCTTCAAGCTGGACAAGAAGTGGGGGCTGGTCAGCTTCTGGTGCTGGATCGTGGGCTTCTGGCTGGCGTTCGCTCCGCTGTATGTGCTGGGCCTGATGGGCGTCACGCGCCGGATGCGGGTGTTCGACGACCCGTCGCTGCAGATCTGGTTCGTGATCGCTGCGGTTGGTGCGGCGGTAATCGCGGTCGGCATCCTGGCCTTCCTGATCCAGATCGCCGTCAGCATCCTGAACCGCGACAAGCTGCGCGACGTGACCGGCGACCCGTGGGGCGGGCGCACGCTGGAATGGGCCACGTCCTCGCCGCCGCCGGACTACAACTTCGCCTTCACCCCGGTCATCCATGACAGCGACGCCTGGTGGGACATGAAGAAGCGGGGCTTCAAGCGACCCGTCTCCGGCTTCCGCGATATCCACATGCCCAAAAACACCGGCGCGGGGATCATCCTGTCGGGGATCAGCCTGGTCATGGGCCTGGCGCTGATCTGGTACATCTGGTGGCTGGCGGCGCTGTCCTTCGTGGCCCTGCTGGTCGTCGCCATCGGCCATACCTTCAACTACAGCCGCGACTATCACATCCCCGCGGATGAGGTGCGCGAGACCGAAGAGGCGCGCACCCGCGCCCTGGCTTCGGCGGAGGCCTGATCCATGAGCGCGACGACCGTCAAGACCGACCAGGCCGACGTCTTCTACCTGGAAGAAGAGCCGCACCACGAGGAAGGCTCCAGCACCATGCTGGGCTTCTGGCTCTATCTGATGAGCGATTGCCTGATCTTCGCGATGCTGTTCGCGGTGTTCGGGGTGCTGGGCGGAAACTACGCCGCGGGGCCCGGGCCCCGCGAGCTGTTCGACCTGGACCTGGTGGCGATCAACACCGCCATGCTGCTGTTCTCATCGATCACCTACGGCTTCGCCATGCTGGCGATGGACCGGGGCGCCAAGCGCCAGACCCTGGTCTGGCTGGCGATAACGGGGCTGTTCGGCCTGGCCTTCCTGGGGATCGAGCTCTACGAGTTCGGCCACCTGATCCACGAGGGCGCCACGCCCCAGCGCAGCGCCTTCCTGTCGGCCTTCTTCACGCTGGTCGGCACTCACGGCCTGCACGTGACCTTCGGCATCATCTGGCTGGTGACTCTGATGGTTCAGGTCGGGATGAAGGGGCTAATCCCGGCCAACAAGCGCCGCCTGATGTGCCTGTCGATGTTCTGGCACTTTCTGGACGTCATTTGGATCGGCGTCTTCACCTTCGTCTATCTGATGGGGATGCTGCGATGAGCGCCGCCAACGCCAACCACGCGCCGGAGTCCCACGACGCGGACCACCTGGGTCACGAGGGCCACAACCACGGTTCGTTCCGCAGCTACATGATCGGCTTCGTCCTGTCGGTCATCCTGACGGCGATCCCCTTCGCGCTGGTGATGACGGGCGTCCTGCCGACCAATGCGACGGCGGCCATCGTCATGGGCGCGGCCGTGGTGCAGATCGTGGTGCACATGATCTATTTCCTGCACATGAACACCAAGTCCGAGGGCGGATGGACCATGATGGCCCTGATCTTCACCATCGTGATCGTGGTCATCTGCCTGGCGGGCTCTCTGTGGGTCATGTACCACCTGAACACCAACATGATGCCCGGCGCGCACGACATGACGGGCATGGGCTGAGGCGGAGCGCAGTCATTTTCCGGGGCCGCGACACGCTGTCACTCTCGCCGGCCTTGATCGCGACGGGGCTGGTCGCCGTCCTGCTGTTCTGCGGCTTCGTCGCCCTGGGCGTCTGGCAGGTGCAGCGTCTGGCCTGGAAGACCGAGCTGATCGCGCAGGTCGAGGCGCGCGTTCACGCGTCGCCGGCGCCGGCACCCGGGCCGGCCGCTTGGGTGCACGTCGATCGCGCGCGCGACCAGTATCGCCGCGTGACGCTGCGGGGTTTCTTCCAACATGATCGCGAGACGCGGGTCCAGGCGGTCACCGACCTGGGAGCCGGCTTCTGGGTCATGACGCCCCTGCGGACCGACCGGGGGTTCACCGTGTTCGTGAACAGGGGCTTCGTCCCGCCCGAGCGGCGCGAGCCCGCAAGCCGGCCCGCAGGGCAGGCGGAGGGCGAGCAGACGGTCGTGGGCCTGCTGCGCATCACTGAACCCGGCGGCGGCTTCCTGAGACGGAATGATCCGGCCCGCGATCGCTGGTACTCGCGCGATGTCCCCGCCATCGCCAAGGCGCGCGGGGTCGGGGCGACAGCGCCCTATTTCGTCGACGCCGATGCGACGCCCAACGCCGGCGGATGGCCCAGGGGCGGGCTGACCGTGATCCGCTTCTCGAACAATCACCTGATGTACGCCGTGACCTGGTTCGGCATGGCGGGCCTGACCCTGGTCGGTTTCGGCGTCTTCCTGCGCGAGCGGCGGCGGAGGCGGCCGACATGACGTCGAACCTGGAGCGCCTGCTGGGTCTCGGCGGATGGCGCGTCGGCGTGTCGTCGCACGAGGCCGCCAATCGCCGGAACCTGCTGTTGCTGATCCAGCTGCGGTGGCTGGCGGCGGCGGGGCAGGTGGCGACGATCCTGATCGTCCACTATGCGATGCGCATTCCCCTGCCGCTGCTTTCGCTGCTCGCGGCGCCGGCGGCTCTGGCCGTGCTGAACATCGTCAGCGCTCCCGTGGTAGCGCGCCGGCGGGATGTGGGCGACCGCGAGCTGATGCTGGCGCTGCTGTTCGATGTCGCGGTGCTGACCTGGCAGCTGTACCTGACCGGCGGCCCGGCCAATCCCTTCGTCTCCCTGTATCTGCTTCAGGTCGTGCTGGGCGCCGTCATGCTGTCGCCGGCCCACGCCTGGGCGCTGACCGGGGCGACCAGCCTGTGTTTCGCCGGCCTGGGACTGCACAACCGCCCGCTGGCCCTGCCGCCGACGCGCGAGGACGCGCTGCTGAGCCTGTATCTGCAAGGCAGCCTGATCAGCTTCGTGCTGATGGCGGTGCTGCTGGTCCTGTTCGTCACCCGCATCGGGCGAAACCTCAGGGAGAGGGACGCCGCCATGGCGGCCCTGCGACAGCAGCAGGCGGAACAGGATCATATCGTCCGCATGGGCCTGCTGGCCTCCGGCGCCGCGCACGAACTGGGCACCCCGCTGGCGTCCCTGTCGGTCATCCTAAGCGACTGGAAGCGGATGCCGGCGCTGTCCGACGATCCGGACCTAGCTCAGGACATGGCGGTGATGCGATCCGAGGTGGAGCGCTGCAAGGCCATCGTCACCGGCATCCTGATGTCGGCGGGCGAGGCGAGGGGCCAGGCGCCCGAGCGCAGCACCGCGCGCCGCTTCCTCGCGGAGGTGGTCGAGGGCTGGAAGGGCGGCGGCGCCTCCGCCGAAATCCGGGACGGCCTCGGGAGCAACGACCCCGTGGTCATCGCCGACCCGGCCCTGCGCCAGGTGCTGGGGGTGCTCTACGACAATGCGGTGGAGGCCGGCGCGCGGCGGGTGGTGGTGTCGACCGCCGCGATCGACGACCGGCTGGAGATCGTGGTCCAGGACGACGGACCTGGATTCCCCGACGAGGTGCTGGAGCGGCTTGGGCGCCCCTACACCTCGACCAAGGCGCGGCCGGGGGCTGGACTGGGGCTGTTCCTGCTGGTGAATGTAATGCGCTCGCTGGGCGGGACGGTCGAGGCCCGTAATCCGGCCGCCGGCGGAGGCGAGGTGCGCCTTCGCCTGCCGCTGGCCGCCCTGGCGCCCAAGGAGGAGACCGGCGATGCCCGATGACGAGCGCCTGCTGCTGATCGTCGAGGACGACGAATCCTTTTCCGCCACCCTGCGACGCTCGTTCGAACGCCGCGGCTATGCCGTGGTGAGCGCGGCGGGCCCTGAGCAGATGGCGGAGGTTCTGAAGGCGCACCGGCCGGGCTACGCCGTCGTTGACCTGAAGCTGGGGACGTCGTCCGGCCTGTCCTGCGTGCAGGCGCTTCACGCCTTCGATCCGGAAATGAACATCGTCGTCCTGACGGGGTTCGCCAGCATCGCGACGGCGGTGGAGGCGATCAAGCTGGGCGCCCGGCATTATCTGGCCAAGCCGGCCAGCACCGACGATATCGAGGCGGCGTTCGGCCGGGCGGGCGGCGACGCCGAGACGCCGCTGGGCACGCGGCCCACCTCGATCAAGACCCTGGAATGGGAGCGGATCCACGCGGTGTTGGTGGAGACGGATTTCAACATCTCCGAAACGGCGCGTCGCCTGGGGATGCATCGGCGGACCCTGGCGCGCAAGCTGGAGAAGCGTCAGGTCACCTGAGGGGAACCGGCGCCCCGCCCCGGGGTTGATGGACCGACAGACCGGAGAGCCGTCATGACCCAGACACCCATCGCCCCCGCCACCCCGGACGACATCGTGCTGGAGGACGAGAGCCTGACCCATCGCCTGGACCTGGAGGCCGACGCCCTGATCGCCGAGGGCGAGGCGCGTGGGGGGCGGCCGCAATCCCTGCGGGCCGCCGTCCGGGCCGACGCGGCCCAGGTGCGCAACGGGCTGGAGGACGGCGTCGCCGTCGTGCAAAGCCGTATTCGGGAAGAGCCGGTGCGCGCCGCCTTCTACGCCTTCGGCCTTGGGCTCATCGCGGGTCTGCTGCTCAAGCGCTGACCGGGGCGGATCAGGCCGGACCGGACGCCGGGCGCGGGATCGGCGCCCGGCGAAGGGCGTCGTCCGACACGAAGGGATTGGTTCGCCGCTCCTCGCCGAAGGTGGAGATCGGGCCGTGCCCCGGCACGAAGGTCACGTCCCCGCCTAGCGGCCACAGCTTCTCCACCACGGAGCGGATCAGGGCGGGCGGGTCGCTCATCGGGAAGTCGGTGCGGCCGACCGATCCCTTGAACAGCACGTCGCCCACTTGGGCGAACCGCGCCGCGCGATTGAAGAAGATCACATGGCCGGGCGTGTGCCCCGGGCAATGGAACGCCTCCCAAGTCGTTTCACCCAGCGTCACGGCGTCGCCGTCCTCCAGCCAGCGGTCGGGCGAGAAGACCCGCGCCTCGGGCACGCCGTACATTCTCCCGGTCTCGACGATGCGGTCGATCCAGAACTGGTCGGCGGCCTGGGGGCCGACGATGGGGGCGCCCGACTTTTCCTGCATCTCGGCCGCGCCGCCGGCGTGGTCCAGATGGGCGTGGGTGATCCAGATCTGGTCCAGGGTCAGGCCGCGCCGGGCGACCTCGCCCATCACCGCATCGACCGCGCCGCCCGGATCGATCACCGCCGCCTTCTTCGTGGCCGTGCACCAGACCGTGGTGCAGTTCTGCTGGAGCGGGGTGACGGGCGTGACGAAGACGCCGATGGGCGAGGAGGAGGAGCTCATTCCTCATCCATAGGGGCGCGGGGCCCAAAAAAGAAGGCGGCCCGAAGGCCGCCTTCCGAAGTCCTAGTCGCGTTCCTCGCGCGAGCCAGGCGCCGGAGCGTCGGGCATCGGAGGCACGGCGGTCGGCGGCGCCTCGGGCGACAGTTCCGGCACCTCGACCAGACCGCGGCGCACGTGGCTGCGCCAGAAACCGTAGCTGAAGTAGATCACCAGGCCGATGGCCGACCAGATCGGCAGGACCATCTGGGCGTCGTGCGGCAGGGAGAAGAACAGATACAGGCAGCCGAGGATCGTCAGCGGGGCGATGATCCAGACCAGCGGCGTCCGGAAGGGCCGGTGACGGGTCGGATCGGTGCGGCGCAGGATCATCACGCCGATCGCCACCATGAAGAAGGCGAACAGGGTGCCCGAGTTGGCGATGTCGGCCAGTTTGCCGACCGGCAGGAAGGCGGCCGCCACCGTGACCAGCGCGCCGGTGATCAGGGTGACCACGTGCGGCGTCTTGAACTTGGGGTGAACCTTGGACAGGCCTTCCGGCAGCAGGCCATCTCGCGCCATCACGAAGAAGATGCGGGTCTGACCGTAGATCATCATCAGGATCACCGACGGCAAGGCCAGCATGGCGGCCAGGCCGATCAGGTTGCCCAGGCCGGGGTGGCCGAGGGTGCGCAGCACGTGAGCCAAGGCCTCGCGCGAGCAGGTCAGGGGCTCGGTGCCAGCGGCGGCCAGGGTGGCGCACTGCTGGGTCAGGGCGCTGGAGCCGGGCGCCAGTATGGTCCCCGCCGCGTCCGTCACCGGCTGGGCGCCC
>Ga0065721_10051544_pt1 | contig 14298 bp, 16 predicted proteins | sample Mesricmetagenome_FD_59108 | JGI IMG/M metagenome (GOLD analysis project Ga0065721, IMG submission 59108) | Mesophilic microbial community from rice straw/compost enrichment Sample: eDNA_1 v2 (version 2) | ecosystem: Engineered > Solid waste > Grass > Composting > Bioreactor | place: USA: Davis... | reverse complement strand
GAGCCCGAGCGGCTGGCGCGGGCCCAGAATGCGGCCTGGGACCCGATTCTCGCCTGGGCGCGGGAACGGCACGGCGCCCGTTTCACGCTGGCCGAAGGGATCATGCACGTCGCACAGCCGGAGGAGGCGGTCGCGGCCATCCGGAGCGCTCTGGAGGAGATCCGCTCTCCCGAGGCGCTGGCGGCGCTCCATGTGATGACGAGCCTGTCCGGCTCGGTCCTGATCGCCCTGGCCCATGTGGCCGGCGCCCTCGGAGCGGAGGAGGCCTGGGCAGCCGCCCATGTGGACGAACTCTATCAGGAGAGCATCTGGGGCGAGGATTACGAGGCCTTCGAGCGCCGGAAGCGACGGCAGGCCGATTTCCTGGCCGCCTCTACGGTCTATCGGCTCGCAGGGACCTGACGGTCCGCCGGAGGCCCACCCGAAGGTGGAAGCCGGAGACAGATGTTTGATTGCCTACGGCTGTGCTATGCCGGACGGCACACTTTCCCGACGTTCAGAGTTCATCCCATGAAAGACATCCTCGAACGGCTTGAAGACAGGCGGGCCCAGGCCCGGCTCGGCGGCGGCACGAAGCGCATCGAAGCGCAGCACGGGCGCGGTAAGCTCACGGCCCGCGAGCGCATCGAGCTCCTGCTCGACAGGAACTCGTTCGAGGAGTTTGACATGTTCGTCGAGCACCGCTCGACGGATTTCGGCATGGAGAAGGTCAAGATCCCGGGCGACGGCGTCGTTACCGGCTGGGGCACCGTCAACGGCCGCACGGTCTTCGTCTTCGCCAAGGACTTCACGGTCTTCGGCGGCTCGCTCTCCGAGGCCCATGCCCAGAAGATCATCAAGATCCAGTATATGGCGCTCAAGATGCGTGCGCCCATCGTGGGTCTGTTCGATGCCGGCGGCGCCCGCATCCAGGAAGGCGTAGCTGCGCTCGGCGGTTACGGCGAAGTGTTCAAGCGCAACGTGATCGCTTCCGGCGTCATCCCGCAGATCTCGGTCATCATGGGACCCTGTGCGGGCGGCGACGTCTATTCGCCGGCCATGACGGACTTCATCTTCATGGTCCGCGACCGCTCCTACATGTTCGTCACCGGGCCCGACGTGGTGAAGACCGTCACCAACGAGACGGTGACGTCGGAGGAGCTCGGCGGCGCCAAGATCCACACCACCAAGTCATCCGTGGCGGACGGCGCCTACGACAACGACGTGGAGGCCCTCCTCCAGGTCCGCCGCCTCATCGACTTCCTGCCGGCCAACAACCTGGACGGGGTGCCGGAGATCCCCAGCTTCGACGATCCGAACCGGGTCGACGAGAGCCTCGATACGCTCATTCCGGACAATCCCAACAAGCCCTACGACATGAAGGAGCTGATCCTGAAGGTCGTGGACGAGGGGGATTTCTTCGAGATCCAGGAGGCTTTTGCGCGGAACATCATCACGGGCTTCGGCCGTATCGAGGGCCGGACGGTCGGCTTCGTGGCCAACCAGCCCATGGTGCTGGCCGGCGTGCTCGACGCCGATGCCTCGCGCAAGGCGGCGCGCTTCGTGCGTTTCTGCGACGCCTTCAACATCCCGATCGTCACCTTCGAGGACGTGCCCGGCTTCCTGCCCGGCACCGCGCAGGAATATGGCGGGCTCATCAAGCACGGCGCGAAGCTGCTCTTCGCTTACTCCGAGGCCACCGTGCCGCTGGTGACGGTGATCACGCGCAAGGCCTTCGGCGGCGCCTATGACGTGATGGCGTCGAAGCATGTGGGCGGCGACGTGAACTATGCCTGGCCGACGGCGCAGATCGCCGTCATGGGCGCCAAGGGCGCGGTCGAGATCATCTTCCGGCAGGATCTGAACGACCCCGAGAAGATCGCGGCCCGCACCAAGGAATACGAGGACCGCTTCATGTCGCCCTTCGTGGCGGCCGAGCGCGGCTATATCGACGAGGTGATCATGCCGCATTCGACCCGGCGCCGCATCGCCCGGGCGCTCGCCATGCTCCGCGCCAAGGAGGTCGAGCGCCCCTGGAAGAAGCACGACAACATTCCGTTGTAGCGCCCGGCTCCTTTCTGCACCTCCTCACTTTCCCGGCATGGCCGGGCTTGACCCGGCCATCCACGCCTTTCACCGCAGCGTCTCCCGAAGACGTGGATCCCCGGCTCAAGGCCGGGGATGACGGTCGAGTGGATGACACTGAACGCACCGCGTTTCACAGTCGCCTTCGCGGCCACCTCAGAGGGTCATCAGCCAGTTTTTCGTGAGGTTGAGGTCCGCCTGGGACAGGCCGTGTCCGACGGGGAGCATTTCGTGCTTCACGATAGCGCCGGCGGCCGTGAACTGGTCGGCGAGGCGGGTGGCCTCCTCGGTGGGCACGATGGGGTCGAGCTGGCCCGAAACCATCAGGATCGGCATACCCGTGAGGTCGGGCTGCGGAGGCGCCTTGATGGGAGCCATGGGACGCAGCAGAGCCGCGCCCGCCAAAACCTCCGGCCGGAGCAGAAGCAGGGCGGCCGCGATGTTGGCGCCGTTCGAGAAGCCGACCGCCACCGGAGCCTCCAGCCCGTAGCCGTCCCGCGCCTCGGCGATGAAATCCGCCAGCTCGCGGGCGCGGGCCCTCACGTCGTCCTCGTCGAAGACGCCCTCCGCCAGACGGCGGAAGAAGCGCGGCATCCCGTTCTCCAGGATCTTCCCGCGCGGGGACAGGAGGGCCGCCCCGGGAGACAGGATCTGGCCCAGGGGCAGGAGGTCGTCCTCGTTGCCGCCGGTGCCGTGGAGAAGCAGCAGGGGCGGGCGGCCGGAGGCCGTCGCGGGCACATAGCGGTGGATGAAGGACAGATCGGTCATGGTCTCGTCTTTCTCCCGGCCCGTGGCCGGGATCGGTTTTACGACAGGGCCGGCAGGACGCCCTCGATTTCAGTGCGGTGCCCTTCCAGGAAGGGCGGCAGCTTCAGCTCCTGGCCGAGCCGTTCCTTAAGCTCGTCCGCCGTGAAGCCGGGCTGGTCGGTGGCGATCTCGAAGAGCACGCCGCCCGGCTCGCGGAAATAGACGGACCGGAAGTAGTTGCGGTCCTTCTGCTCCGTGGTCCGGATGCCGTGATGCTCGGCCAGGCGCTTCACCATGGCCTCCTGGGCGGCGTCGTCGGCCGCGCGGAATGCCACGTGATGGACCGAGCCCGCTCCGAGCCGTCCCGGCAGGAAGCCCTTCGCGTCGCGGATGTCGACGGTGCTGCCCAGGCCGGCATCGCCCCTGTAGCGGACGAGGGAGCCGTCCCGGACCGTCTCGTGGAAGCCGAACACGTCGGTCAGGATGGCGCCCGTCCGCGGCGCATCCCCGACGAGGAGCGTCACGCCTTCCAGCCCTGCGATGGCGGCGTCCTGCGGGATCTCGCCCTCCGGGTCGGCCGTCTCGGCGCCCGTTCCGGGCACGCCGACGAGCGCAAGGCTAGTGCCGTCCGGATCCTTGAAGGGCAGGACGCTGCGGCCGAAACGCTTCTCGGGCGCAGCGTGCTCCACGCCCTTCTCCAGGAAGCGGTGGGTCCAGAACCCGATGGCCGATTCCGGCACGCGGAAGCTCGTCTCCTGGGCCGATCCCACGCCCGCGCGCCCGGGAGCCGCATGTTCCCAGGGAAAGAACGTCAGGATCGAGCCGGGATCGCCCGACGAATTGCCGTAATAGAAGTGATAGGTGCCCGGGTCGTCGAAGTTGACGGTCTTCTTCACGAGCCGCAGGCCCAGGACGCGCGTGTAGAACTCCAGGTTCTTCCGGGCGGGCCCGGCAATGGCCGTGACGTGGTGAATGCCGTGATCTGCCATGATTCTCTCTGCGCAACGAGGGGCCGGCGGCCCGCCTCGGCAATCACATAGGACGGTGCCGCGTTCATCCCTATGGCGGAAAGGCTAACCTTGCGGGGATGCAAGGGGCGAGCAAGATTCCGGCAACCAAAAAGCCTCAACATCGCTTAACCTCAACGGAAGGTCGGAAGATCCCGTTAACGTTTTACGCTCCTCCGCCGTGGGAATGTCTATGCATGACAGGAAAGCGGCCGACGCATGAAGCAGTCGGAAGGAGTAGAACGGATGATCGGTGCAGATCTTCGGAGCTTCATCGAGAGCGCCCTCGACAGGCAGTTCATTTCTGCCGAGGATGTGCGCCTCCTTCAAAAGGACATTCTGAGCGCAGGGCTCTCGTGCAAGGCGGAAGCCGAGGCGCTGCTCGCCCTTGACCGGGCGGTGCGGTCCGATGCGAGCTGGGAGCCGGTGCTGACGTCCCTGGTGGTGGATTTCGTGGTCCAGGGCCGAGGGGCTGCCGGGACGGTCGAGCATGACGACGCTCTCTGGCTCGCCACGGTCCTCGATGTGGGCGGCCCGACCCGGACCGCCATGGGCATCGCCTATGCGGTCCTCGACCGGTCCCTCAATGTCGGGGCGGCGCTCCTCGACTTCATCATGCGCGGGCGCCATCTGGAGCGGCAGCAGGGAATCGCTGCCTGATGCCCGGGCCGACGAAAAGCTGACCCGGCCCTGCTTCCCGAACGCCCCGATGTGCAGTAACGGGAATGGGGCAGGAATTTGGGTGGAAGCGTTCGAGGGCTCATGTTCGACAAGATCCTGATTGCCAATCGCGGCGAGATCGCCTGTCGGGTCATCAAGACCGCCAGGCGCATGGGCATCAAGACGGTCGCGGTCTATTCCGATGCGGACCGGGACGCGCTCCATGTGGAGATGGCCGACGAGGCCGTTCATATCGGCCCGGCCGCGGCTGCCCAGTCCTATCTGGTGATCGAGAAGATCGTCGAGGCCTGCCGGCAGACCGGCGCCCAGGCGGTCCATCCGGGCTACGGCTTCCTGTCCGAGCGCGAGGCCTTCCCGAAGGCGCTGGCCGAGGCGGGGATCGTCTTCATCGGCCCGAATCCCGGCGCCATCGCGGCCATGGGCGACAAGATCGAGTCCAAGAAGGCGGCGGCGGCCGCCAAGGTCTCCACCGTCCCGGGCTTCCTCGGCATCATCGAGAGCCCCGAGCAGGCGGTCGGGATCGCCGACGAGATCGGCTATCCGGTGATGATCAAGGCCTCGGCGGGCGGCGGCGGCAAGGGCATGCGCATCGCCTATTCGTCCGACGAGGTGGCCGAGGGCTTCGCCCGCGCCAAGTCCGAGGCAGCCTCCTCGTTCGGCGATGACCGCGTCTTCATCGAGAAGTTCATCACCGATCCGCGCCACATCGAGATCCAGGTGCTCGGCGACAAGCACGGCAACGTGATCTATCTGGGCGAGCGCGAATGCTCGATCCAGCGCCGCAACCAGAAGGTCATCGAGGAGGCGCCGAGCCCGCTTCTCGACGAGGCGACACGCCGGCTCATGGGCGAGCAGGCCGTGGCGCTCGCCAAGGCTGTCGGCTACGACTCGGCCGGCACGGTGGAATTCGTGGCCGGCCAGGACAAGTCCTTCTACTTCCTCGAGATGAACACCCGTCTGCAGGTGGAGCATCCGGTGACCGAGATGATCACCGGCATCGACCTCGTGGAGGAGATGATCCGGGTCGCGGCCGGCGAGAAGCTGCGCCTCTCGCAGGACGACGTAACGCTCAAGGGCTGGGCGGTCGAGAGCCGCATCTATGCGGAGGACCCGGTCCGCAACTTCCTGCCCTCCACGGGCCGGCTCGTCACCTACCGGCCGCCGCAGGAGGGCGAGCACGACGGCGCCAGCGTGCGCAACGACACCGGGGTCTACGAGGGCGGTGAGATCTCGATCTACTACGATCCGATGATCGCCAAGCTCGTCACCCACGCGCCGACCCGCGCGCAGGCCATCGCGGCCCAGGCCCAGGCTCTCGACGCCTTCGCGATCGAGGGAATCCGCCACAACATCCCATTCCTGTCCGCGCTCATGCAGCACCCGCGCTGGCAGGAGGGTCGGCTGTCGACCGGCTTCATCGCCGAGGAGTTCCCGCAAGGGTTCAAGGTGCCGGCGCCGGAAGGCGAGGTCGCCCGGCGCATCGTCGCCGTGGGCGCGGCCATCGACCACCTCCTGAACGAGCGCAAGCGGCAGATTTCGGGCCAGATGCGCCCGGCCTCCGCCGTGACGTTCGAGCGCGAGCGCGTGGTCATGCTCGGAGCCGAGCGTCACGCGGTCACGGTCGAGGATATCGAGGGCGGCATCGCGGTCGTCATGGAAGGCCAGGCCTGGCCGGTCGTCTCGTCCTGGGTGCCGGGGGAGCCGGTCTGGACAGGGAGCGTCGGCGGCGAATGGATTTCCGTGCAGGTGCGGCCGATCCTCAATGGCGCGGTCCTGACCCATGCGGGCGCTGCCGCCGAGGTGCGGGTCTATACCGGCCGCGAGGCGGAGCTGGCGGCCCTGATGCCCGAGAAGGCCGAGGCCGATACGGGCAAGAAGCTGCTCTGCCCGATGCCCGGCCTCGTGAAGGTGGTATCCGTGAAGGTCGGCCAGGAGGTGAAGGCGGGCGAGCCGCTGTGCATCGTAGAGGCGATGAAGATGGAGAACGTGCTGCGCGCCGAGCGCGACGCCACCGTGTCCAAGATTCACGCCAAGGAGGGCGACAGCCTTTCGGTCGACGCCGTCATCATGGAATTCGCCTGAGGCGTCCCGTCGGGCAGGAGACCATGCCGCTTTATTTCGCCTATGGGTCCAACATGGACCTCGCCGCCATGGCCCGGCGCTGCCCGGCCTCGAAGCCGGTTGGCATCGGGCGGCTGATGCGTCACCGTTTCTTCATCTCCGACGACGGCTATGCGTCCGTGATGCGCGACCCGCGCGGCGTGGTGTGGGGTCTCCTGTGGGATCTCGCCCTCGGCGATGTGCCGGCCCTCGACCGCTACGAGAGTCTCTCCACGGGCCTTTATGCCAAGGTCATCCAGCCGCTCCTGACCGAGCAGGGGCCGCGGCGGGCGCTCGTCTATGTGGGGCGCAGCCACCGCCCCGGCCTGCCGAAGCCCGGCTACATGGAAGGCGTCGTGGAGGCCGCCGAGGCGGCGGGGCTGAACCGGGAATATGTCCGGAACCTCCGCGCCTGGCTTCCCGGGGAGCCACGAGGAGCGCCGGAAGTGCCCGCGATCCCCAAGGTTCGGCCGCGCTGGGCGGCGCCCTCGGGCCTTCCGGGACGGATCCGCGAGATCCGCTAACCCCAGAATCCGGGCCCGCCGGAAACGTCAGAACCTTTGCCGTATGCGCGCGTTGAGTCGGCAGTTCGCGTACGAGGTTCGACATGAAGACGAAACATGCCTCCATCTGGAAGCAATACGGCTATGCCTGGGTAACGCTGGGCTTCTTCCTGATCTCGCTGGTCGGGCACTGGCTCTTCGGCTGGTTCGCCTATGTGAACGAGCAGAAGGCCCATGCGCAGCCGGTGCAGGTCTCGGAATACACGGTGGAGATGATGCGGGACACGCTGGAGAACTGGCAGTCCGAGTTCCTCCAGCTCCTCTGGCAGGTCGGCGGCCTTGCGGTCCTGCTCTATGTGGGCTCTCCGTCATCGAAGGAGGGTGACGACCGCATGGAGGCCAAAATCGACGAGATCCTGCGGCGGGTCGATCCACAAAACGGCGAGAGCCTCATCCGTAGCTTCGACGAGGAATATGCGGGCCGCCATACGGATTCGCGCCTCGCCCGTGCCGAGCTCGCCCGTGCCGAGAAAGCGTCCCGCTGAGGGATAACCGACGAGGGGTCATGACGCCGAAACGCATCCTTCACGTGATCATTCACGGCCGAGTCCAGGGCGTGGGCTTCCGCGCCTGGACCCATCATCAGGCCGAGCTCCACGGCCTCGGCGGCTGGGTCCGCAACCGGCGGGACGGGACGGTCGAGGCCGTCTTTTCGGGGACGGACGAAAGCGTCGAGGCCATTCTGAGGGCCTGCCGGCAGGGGCCGCGCGGCGCCGTGGTGGAGCGGATCGAGCCCGTGGAGGGCGAGGGCGAGGCGGGAATCGAGACCGGCTCGTCCTTCGAGGTGAGGGCGACCCTTTAATCGGCGCGCGGCTGCCATGCCGCGTTCTTTCCATCACGCAGTTCCGACCCATGAGCCAGGATGCTCAAACTCTTCTATTCTCCCGGGGCCGTTTCGCTGGCGGCCCATATCGCCCTCGAGGAGGCCGGCGCTCCCTATGAGCTGGTCCGCGTCGACTTCAGGTCGCGGCAGCAGCGGAGCCCCGATTATCTCGCCATCAATCCCCAGGGCCGCGTTCCGGCGCTCGTGACCGGGGAGGGGATTCTCACGGAGACGCCCGCGATCCTGGTCTATGTGGCGCAGGCGTTCCGTCAAGCGGACCTCGCCCCGGAAGATCCCTGGCATTTCGCCCGGATGCTGTCCGTCATCAGCTACGTGGCGTCGACGGTCCATGTGGACAATGCGCATATCAACCGGGGTTATCGCTGGGCGGACGATCCCGCGGCGATCGCCGACATGCGGCGCAAGGCTCCCGCCGTCATGGCGGCCGACCTGCGCCTCCTGGAGGACCGGATCGGCCACGGGCCATGGGTTCTCGGCGAGCAACACAGCGTCGCGGACGCCCACCTTTTCGTCATGACCTGGTGGGCGGAGCCGGACGGGGTTCCGCTTATGGACTTTCCGAACCTGCGGGCGCATCTCGACCGCATGCAGGCGCGGCCGGCCGTCATGCGGGCTCTCGCGCAGGAAGGGCTTGCGGCGCGCTAGAGGGCAATCAGGCCTTCGGCGGAGCGGTCTCCTCGACGGGACCGCCGGCCTTCTTCCAGGCCGTGAAGCCGCCCTCGATATGGGCCACGGGCTTCAGGCCCATATCCTGGGCAGTCGCCGCCGAGAGCGCGGAGCGCCAGCCGCCTGCGCAGAAGAACACGAAGGTCTTGTCCTCGGCGAAGGCCGGCTTGTGGTAGGGGCTCTCGGGATCGATCCAGAATTCCAGCATCCCGCGGGGGCAGTGCAGGGCGCCGGGCATCCGGCCTTCCCGGTTGAGCTCGCGCGGATCCCGCAGGTCCACGAAGACCGTATCGTCCCGGCCGACGAGGGAAATCGCCTCCTCGGCCGTCAGTGTCCTGATCTTGGCGTTGGCCTCGTCGAGCATGGCCTTGTAGCCGCGTGTGATCGTCTGGGCCATCGCCCGCCCTCCATTGGAAGCTCCGACAAAACTGGGCATGATGGGCCAGGAGTCAACCGGAGACGATCGTGCTGGGCTTTACCGTTCTCGACCTTGCGGCCCTTGGGTTCTTCCTGCTCGCCTGGATGGGCTATTACGCCGCCGTCGAGCTGACGAGGGCCGGGGGTAAGGGCCTCAACCCGATCATGGACGGCTATCGCTACCGCTGGATGGAGCAGACGGTGGTCCGTGAGAATCGCGTCGTCGACACCACGATTCTCGGCGCCCTCATGAACGGGACCGCGTTCTTCGCCTCCACGTCCCTCATCGCGGTCGGCGGCGTGCTGGCCCTTCTCCGCTCGGCGGATGCGGTCCTGCCGGTCTTTGCGACCCTGCCGTTCGGCTCCCAGACCACGCCTCTCACCTGGGAGATCAAGGTGATGGGGCTGGCGGTGATCTTCGTCTACGCCTTCTTCAAGTTCGCCTGGTCCTATCGCCTGTTCAACTATATGGCGATCATCGTCGGGTCGATTCCGGTGCTTCGGGAAGACAACCGGGAGGAGGCGGCCTTCGTGGCCCGGCAGGCGGCCGCCATGAACGCCGTGGCCGGGAAGCACTTCAACCGGGGCCAGCGCGCCTTCTTCTTCTCGCTCGCCTATCTCGGCTGGTTCGTGCACGCCTATCTCTTCATGGCGGCGACGGCCTGCGTGCTTTATGTGATGTGGCGGCGCCAGTTCATCTCGGACGCCCGACTGGCCGCATTGGGAAGAAGCGATGATCGAAAAGGCAACCGCCCAGGAACTTGAGGAGACCATGCTGGCGCTCGTGGCAGCACGGGGCGAGGGCCGGACGGTCGGCCCGTCCGAGGTCGCCCGGGCGCTCGGCGGCGACCACCCGGACGGCTGGGGCCCGCTGATGCGGCCCGTGCGGCAGGTTGCGGTGCGCCTCATGAAGGAGGGACGCATCGTCATCCTCCGCAAAGGACGCCCGGTCGATCCGGACGATTTCAGGGGCGTCTATCGCCTGACCATTGCGCCGAAAGGCTGAACCTCAGGGGCCGGGCAGGAGCGTGCCGGTGCGGCCCGCGGCGTAATAAGCAATGAGGCCGGCCCATTCCTTGCTGGCCACGTCGAGCCGGCGCAGGCCGTCCGACACGAACGCGAAGGGGCGCAGGCCATCGTCCGACGTGCCGGTGCGGAAATCGACCGGATAGGCGACCACGTCCAGCCCGACCTTGCGGAAGACCCCTATGGCGCGGGGCATGTGCCAGGCGGACGTGACGAGAAGCCAGCGTCCGCCCCCTTCCGGGTCGATCAGCTCGCGCGTGAAGGTCGCGTTCTCGGCCGTGGTGCGCGAGCGATCCTCGATGACGATGCGTCCCGCATCGATGCCGATGGAGGTGAGGAAATCCGCGATGATGGGCGCCTCCGCGGCGCCCTCGCCGAAGACCGTGCCGCCCCCGCCCGAGATCAGGATCTTCGCCTTCGGATAGCGGTGGGCGAGCGCGATGGTGTCGAGCACGCGCTCGGCGGATTCGTTGGCCACGAGGCTGCCGCGCGAGAGGGAATCGGCCGCCTCCACGGCGCCGCCGAGGAGGATGATCCCGGTCACGGGTGTTCCGTCGTCACGGAAGGCCGGGAAACGCTCCTCCAGCGGCCGCAGGAGCGCGCTGGAGATCGGCAGGAGGCCGAGGGCAAGGGTCGCCACGGCGGCCGTGAGGGCAAGGCCCATGCCGAGGCGCCGCCAGCGCCGGGTGAGGCCCAGCACGAGCCCGAGGAGCACGAGGCTGACGAGCAGGTTCGACGGCGTCGCGAAGAACCAGACGATCTTCGAGGCGTAATAGAACACGGCCCGCCTTTCCCCTCCGGCCGCTTACGAGCGGCCCATCTCGGCTTCGTAGCGGGCCTTGGTCTCCGCATTGGGCGGGTAGAGACCCGGAAGGGGGACGCCCTTCTCGATTTCGCGCATGATCCAGAGTTCGAGCCTCTCCTGCTCGACGGCGGCTTTCGCGACCTCCTCGACCAGGGCGGCCGGAATCACGACCACGCCGTCTCCGTCGGCCACGATCACGTCGTCCGGGAAGACCGCGACGCCGCCGCAGCCGATGGGCTCCTGCCAGCCCACGAAGGTGAGCCCGGCCACCGAGGGCGGTGCCGCAGCGCCCGCGCACCAGACGGGAAGCTCGGTGCCCTCGACGCCGGCCGCGTCGCGCACCACGCCGTCGGTCACGAGGGCCGTGACGCCGCGCTTCTTCATGCGCGCCGTCAGGATGTCGCCGAAGATGCCCGCATCCGTGACGCCCATGGAATCGACCACCGCGATGCAACCTTCCGGCATGTCCTCGATGGCCGCCCGGGTGGAGCGGGGGGAGGACCAGGATTCAGGCGTCGCCAGGTCCTCGCGGGCCGGCACGAAGCGCAGCGTGAAGGCCCGTCCGACGAGGCGCTCGGCGGCGTTGAACATAGGCACCGGACCCTGCATCCAGCAGCGCCGGATCCCCTTCTTCAGGAGGACCGTCGTCAACGTGGCGGTGGAGGATGCGCGCAGGGCGTCGGCGATGGCTTTGTCCAGGGTCATGGGCTCTCTCTTTCGGCTTGTCATGCACTCATAACCCCCGTGGCAGCGCTCCGCCACCCGGGAAAAAGCCGGCCGTCACATTGTCGATGCGTTGCCGTGCTCCAAAACAGATGGCAGCCACCCAAGGGGGCGGCTCCTGAAACCGGAGAACGATCGATGCGCCGTGTGTCCGCCTGTCTCGCAGCTCTCGCCGTGGTCGCGACGGCCTCCGCCGCCTGGGCGGCCGGGGGCGACCGCGATCTCCTCGCCGAGCGGGTCATGAAGCTCTCGCGCAGCACCCAGTGGAAGCCCGTCGAGGCGGTGCCGATCAATTTCCCGACCTTTCACCCGCAGGGCATGGTGAAGATCGGCGATGCGCTCTACGTGTCGTCCGTCGAGATCAAGACCCCGACCAAGCGTTTCCCGCAGCCCGTGGACGGGTTCGACCGGGATACGGGCGAGGGCGTGGCACATCTGTTCAAGATCGACCTGAAGGGCAACCTCGTGTCCGAGATCACCCTCGGCGAGGGCTCGGTCTACCATCCGGGCGGCATCGACTATGACGGCCGCTACATCTGGGTGCCGGTCGCCGAATACCGGCCCAACAGCCGCTCCATCATCTACCGGGTCGATCCTCAGACCATGCAGGCGACCGAGATGTTCCGCTTCAACGACCATATCGGCGGCCTCGTCCACGATACGGACGACAATTCGCTCCACGGCGTCAGCTGGGGCTCCCGGCGCTTCTATCGCTGGCCGCTCGGGCAGGACGGCAAGCCCACCAATGCGGACGAGGCGCCCGAGAAGCTGAGGAAGCTCAACACCTCCCATTACCTCGACTACCAGGACTGCAAATATGCCGGCAGTCACCGGATGCTCTGCTCCGGCGTCACCGAGATGCGGGTGACCACCGAGGGACCGCTCTTCCGGCTCGGCGGCCTCGACCTGGTGAGCCTGACCGACGGCCGCCCGCTCTTCCAGACCCCCGTCCTGCTCTGGACGGCCTCCGGCTACGACATGACGCACAACCCGGTCTGGATGGAGACGAGCGACGCCGGAATCCGCGGCTATTTCATGCCAGAGGACGACAAGTCGACCCTCTACATCTACGACGCCGAGGTGAAGTAGAGGCGCGTTCTAAAGCCTCGGACGTGAGTTCGCACTCACGTCCGATCCTTCAGGCTTCTGTTCTTGAGCGTCTTTTCACGCAAAACCGGTCTCCACTTTTGCGCCCGATGCTCCGGCGCGCCTGCCCTCACGCGGTCTTCTCGAAGAGCTCGCGCCCGATCAGCATGCGCCGGATCTCGCTCGTGCCGGCGCCGATCTCGTAGAGCTTGGCGTCCCGCAGCAGGCGGCCGGTCGGATAATCGTTGATATAGCCGTTGCCGCCGAGAAGCTGAATGGCGTCGAGGGCGCATTGCGTCGCCTTCTCGGCCGCATAGAGGATGGCGCCTGCCGCATCCTCGCGGGTGGTCTCGCCCCGGTCGCAGGACTTGGCGACCGCGTAGACATAGGCCTTGCAGGCATTCATGGTCACGTACATGTCCGCGACCTTCGCCTGCACGAGCTGGAAGCTGCCGATGGGCTGGCCGAACTGCTTGCGCTCATGAATGTAGGGCAGAACCACGTCCATGCAGGCCTGCATGATGCCGAGGGGGCCCGCCGCCAGCACGGCGCGCTCGTAATCGAGGCCGGACATGAGCACGTTGACGCCGCGGCCGACCTTGCCGAGCACGTTCTCCTCCGGCACCTCGCAATCCTCGAAGACGAGCTCGCAGGTATCGGAGCCGCGCATGCCGATCTTGTCGAGCTTCTGCTGGCTGGAGAAGCCCTTGAAGCCGCGCTCGACGATGAAGGCCGTCATGCCCCGCGAGCCTGCTTCCGGGTCGGTCTTGGCGTAGATCACCAGCACGTCCGCGGTCGGGCCGTTGGTGATCCACATCTTGCTGCCGTTGATGACGTAGCGGTCGCCGCGCTTCTCGGCTTCGGTGCGCATGGAGACCACGTCCGAGCCCGAGCCGGGCTCCGACATGGCGAGCGCGCCCACATGCTCGCCGGAGATGAGCCGGGGGAGGTAGCGGCGCTTCTGCTCGTCGCTGCCGTTGCGGCGGATCTGGTTGATGCAGAGGTTGGAATGGGCCCCGTAGGAAAGGCCCACAGAGGCTGAGCCGCGGGAGACCTCCTCCATGGCGATCACGTGTTCCAGATAGCCGAGGCCGATGCCGCCGTATTCCTCCTCCACGGTGATCCCGTGCAGGCCGATCTCGCCCATCTTGGGCCAGAGGTCGCGCGGGAACGTGTTGGTCTGGTCGATCTCCTGGGCCCGGGGCGCGATGTGGTCCCGCGTGAAGTCGCGGACCGTCTCGCGGATCGCCTCGGCGGTCTCGCCGAGGTCGAAATTGAAGGTCTTCTCGATATTCCGTAGCATGCGTTCCTCCCACCTCCATCACGATCCGCGGCCGCGCGAGCGGGATGGTTTGTTATCGGGCCATTTTGGTCAGCAATGCTGCCCTTTTCAAGCGGCCACGAGAAGAAAAATAGGGGAGGGGAAGCCGCCTTGGAGGCGGCCTTCCGATCTCAGTAGGTTCCGAACCGCCAGATGAGGTTGCCCTTGACGGCATGCTCCTGCGCGCGCTCACCGATCTGCCCGGAATAGCTCACGCCCAAGCTGAGCGCCTCGGACGCGCGGTAATC
>Ga0065721_10051543_pt1 | contig 14299 bp, 13 predicted proteins | sample Mesricmetagenome_FD_59108 | JGI IMG/M metagenome (GOLD analysis project Ga0065721, IMG submission 59108) | Mesophilic microbial community from rice straw/compost enrichment Sample: eDNA_1 v2 (version 2) | ecosystem: Engineered > Solid waste > Grass > Composting > Bioreactor | place: USA: Davis... | reverse complement strand
GAGAATTTTCTTGGGAAGCCATGGCATGCGATTCAGCGTGATCGCCACCCCCAGCAGGATGATGGCAGCCCCGAAAACGGTCGAAACCCCCGGAATGGAAACAGGGAACAGGAAGGGGAGAGTGAAGAGGGCGCACAGCACCAATAGGCCTTGTTCACCGATGGCGGTCATGAGTTCTCGCAATGTGACTGTCTCGCCTTGAATGCCGTCGATCGCCTCGGTGAGAGTTGCGCTCAGTGTGCTGGTGGTGTCTTTGAAGTGCATCGTGGTCCCAAACATCGCTACGGGCCGGCGGTGGCATCGCGGGTCATGCGGCCACTATCGGAAATGTTAAAGATAGCAGATGATCGATGACTTCATCTTTAAATGATGCTGGGCCAATGCCGAATCCGTAGCGGCGCACTGAAGGCTAAGTTGCTCAGGCTATAAAGCGTATTGCATTAGCAATCCCACGTGCGCAATGTAACAGGGGCGCCGTGAGCTGAGCTTTCGCTCCCTCCAATGTCCAACGGCTCGTAGGGGCGACGATGTGTACGGCGGCAATGGGGCGACCCTCCCGCGACCGAATCGCTGCCGCCAATGTCATATCCCCCAGAAACAGCTCTTCTTTGTTATATGCAACCCCCTCGTGTGCATACTTGCGCACCAGCTTCATAAGCCGGAGCGGATCAGTTTCGGTCCATTGCGTGTGTTGCACCAATTCGGATCGTCGCAGGGTATCTTGGGCTTCATCTTCGGGGAGCGCACTAAGATACGCTCTACCCGAGGCCGTGCAATACATCGGCAATCGGCTGCCAAGTGGCATATGCACCGGGATGTGGTTTGACGCGACGACACGGGCGACGTAAATCATCTCTGTACCGATGGGTTTGGTCAAGTTCACGGTTTCACCCGTCACGCTGGACAGTTCGGTTAGAAAAGGATTGGCGACCTCTATGACTGCATCCGCAGTCATATAGTGATAGGCCAGGTCAAGAACGCCCAAGGCCAGTCGGTACTTTCGCGACTTCGGAGATTTCACGAGGAATCCGATTTTCTCGAGGGTATAGAGAATACGTTGGGCCGAGCTAATACTCATGTCTAGTTCGTTTGCGACCTCGGTCAGTGACATCGTTGCATTGGCACCTTTGAATGCCATTAGAACGGTCAAGCCTTTGACCAATGAAGAGTTGAGCAATGTCTCATTGATGTTTTGGTCCTTCATTCTGTCTTCTCCCGGGTATTCCCGTATTCACGCGCCCTTTTACCGATATACGGTAATAACTTGTCGGCCATAGGTATTATTCTATTGCAAGTCTAAAGTATTTTTTCTATCGTCTGTGGGTGATTCCCCTTCGAGGCTTTCCATGAATCGAGTGTCCTCATCGCATCACACCACCTTGCTCAAAATAGAGAATGTCACCAAGAACTTCAGTGATTTTCAGGCCTTGAAGGGTATTTCCCTGGACGTCAGGGAAGGGGAATTCCTCACATTGCTGGGTCCTAGCGGTTGTGGCAAAACCACTCTTATCCGCATCATTGCCGGATTCGAAACTCCGACTGCGGGCGATATTCGCATCGATGGTCAATCCATTCTTTCCTCTCCGCCCTATCGTCGTCCGCTGGGCATGGTTTTCCAAAGTCTCGCTTTGTTTCCCCACCTGACGGTCGGCGAAAACATTGCCTACGGATTGAAAGTTCGCCGACAGCCAAAATCGGACATCAGCAGAAGGGTGAATGAAGCACTGCAAATGGTGGGGCTTGAGGGAATGGGCGGGCGATATATAGGACAAATATCCGGCGGGCAAAAGCAGCGTGTCGCTTTAGCTCGGGCCGTGGTAACGGAGCCAAGGGTGCTGCTGCTCGACGAGCCATTGGGGGCACTTGACCTGAAGATCAGAAGGCAGATGCAAACCGAGCTGAAGCAAATTCAGGAACGGTTGGGCACCACCTTCATATTCGTTACTCATGATCAGGAAGAAGCGCTGACCATGTCAGATCGAGTGGCTGTATTCCGCAATGGCGAACTTGAGCAAGTCGACACACCCTCAGTCATCTACAGGAATCCTTCCACTCGATTCGTGGCGGAATTCGTTGGAGATACAAATTTTTTCGAGGGTGCGATCAACGCTCATGCCGACGGTACGCTGCTCTTTACCTCATCAGAGTTTCCCCAAGGAATTGAACTGAATGGGGTGCCATATCGGCATGGTTCCAAAGTGGGCGTGTCGTTACGGCCCCAATATCTGAAGGTGACAGATGTCGATTCGGGACGAATCTCGGCAGTCGTGAACAGAAAAGTCTATGCCGGACAAAGTACACGGCTGTGGCTGCAAGCGGGTAGGCGAATTTTGATCGCCGATATCTCAAGTTGTGATGAAGATCTTGTTCCCGATGTTGGTGAGCAAGTCGGATTGACCTGGAGCGTTAACAGTCTTTCCGTTATAGGTCTATAAATTTTCCAGACGACGAGGTGGACTAATGAAGCGATTGCCTTTTTTCAGGTGGAGCGTCGCCTTAGCGGCAATGTCGACGATGGTGAGTGCTGTCCAAGCCCAGGACGTAACGATGGCAACATGGGGGGGAGGGGTGGGCACTGCGTGGCGTACAGCGTTCGCTGAACCGTTTTCAAAGGAATCGGGCATCAACGTAAAGATCGTTGAGGTACCGACGCCAGAAGCGCAGATCCGAGCGCAGAAAGATGATCCCAAATTCAATGCCGCAATTTCGTCTCTGTTTGAAGCAGCCCAGATGTACGCAGATGGTCTGTTGGAAGACTTCTCGATAGATGACTTTCCGGCTTTGAAAAATGTTCCGGAAAAATATCTGCTGAAGGCTTCGAATGGTCGTTTGATCGGGGTTAGCACGTACTTCGCCTACTATGGTATTGCGGTAAACACCGAATTGGCTAAGGCTTCTGAATTTGAAAGCTGGAAGAACCTTGGCAATCCAAAGTGGAAGAATAAACTGTCGATTACACGTCCCATTTATAGTTCGGCTTATGATCTAACGATTTTTTCCGTTGCTGAAGGTGGTAGCGAGAAGGATATTGATAAAGGTCTGGAGTTGTTGAAAAAGCTTGCCGACAATGCACTGGCCATGTACAGCTCCATGGCGCAAATGAATCAGCTACTCCAGAGGGGGGAAGTGACCGCCGCTCCTTATTATTCAACCCGCGTATGGCAGATGCGCAAGGATGGAATGAACAGTATAGAGATGGTGATTCCTAAGGAGGGGGCGCTGATGCTTCCGTATCTCGTTGTTGTGCCGAAGAACGCGAAGAACCGGGATAGCTACATGAAGTGGCTCAATTACGTGGCAGAAGCGGCTGGGCAAGAGCGTATAGCGGATATTGCAGGATATTTTCCCTTGAATAATCAGGCCAAGTTGTCCAAGGAAGCCCAGGATATGTTGGGTCAACCTCTGGAGGAGCTGCGGAAGAACTTGTATCAGCCTGACTGGAACTATATTGCAGAAAAACGCCGTGAGCGGATAGAGCTCGTGGAAAAGACAATGGCGAGCGCGGGAACCAAGTAGGGTGCGAACATGTCGACTAGGCCTCCACTGTTTCTCTTGACAGGCACAATAATACTGATTATTGCTTTTCTGACCGGAATTGCATATTTGATTATTGAGTCATTGAACACCAGGGAAGGTTGGGGTTTGGGGAACTTCACCTACTTTTTCAGCCGCGCTGACTATGTGAGGGTGTTGATCAGGACGATCGAAATATCGATCATGGCCACGATTTTCTCGGCCATGATCGGCTACCCCATAGCGTACGCAATCGCCAACTATCAGGGGAACAGAAATTTCCTGATGATTTTGATCATCACGCCGTGGCTAGTCAGCGTGGTCGTTCGTACATATGGCTGGATCGTCATACTCGGCCCAAAGGGAACACTCAACTCGTTCCTCATGTCGACAGGCATGATCACAACGCCGTTCAGACTACTTTTCAACGAAGTTGGTGTTGTCATTGGCCTCGTGCACGTCTTTTGTCCTTTCTTCATCATATCTGTATTGTCGGTACTACTGTATATCGATACGAGTTTGAAAGAGGCTTCTCAGACGCTCGCGGCAGGGCCCATCGAGACTTTCTTCAAAGTGACGCTGCCTTTGAGCATGCCGGGAGTATTGACGGGTGCAATATTGGTCTATCTGTTGTCGACAGGTGCCATTGTCACTCCCCTCCTGTTGGGTGGAGTGCGAGATGGAATGCTTGCCACACAAATCTACCAGGATGTTCTTCAAGTATTTGATTATCCAAAGGCGGCGAGTATGGCCATCGTCCTTTTATTGACTGCCTTTGCACTCGTCATTCCAGTACAGATGCTGGAACGTCGAGTTGCGGCGAGAACGTCCGGTCGCGGAGTTTGAAATGAGGATTATCCGGTGGTTCATCCTGTTCATACTGTTTGCGTTCATGCCCTTGCCACTGATCGTCGTGGCAATTTCTTCGGTCTCCAAGTCGGGGTATTTCACCATACCGCTGGCAGAGCTGTCCTGGCGCTGGTATATCGAGTTTCTTACTGATGCAGAGTGGCTCCATCTGCTTCTCGTGAGTGCAGTGATCGCTGTTATCGTGTCCATCATCAGTACCACCGCTGCATTGTTCTCGGCACTAGTTCTGTACCGACGCAGGGTTGTGGGTCGTGGTCTTATCGAGACGCTGATCATGTTGCCGCTGGTATTCCCGAATGCCGCGCTAGGCGTGGCATTCCTCGGGCTTCTGGGCCTGCTTGGCGCGCAAGGCACTTATCTGGGCATTGTCCTCGCACACTGCATCATTGCTCTACCATTTGCGTACCGGCCAATACTGAATTCCTTGAGGAAACTGGATCCGGCTTTCGAGGAAGCCAGCATGAGCTTGGGGGCCACACCAGGGACGGTGCTGCGCACTGTGACACTCCCTATGTTGCGGCCCGGACTCGTATCGGCGTTCCTGTTCTGCTTCATCATTTCCTTTGACGAAGCGACGATCACGATATTCCTAATCGCCCCGGATGTAACCACATTGCCGGTTCGAATCCTCACCGTAATTCAAGAGAGTGCGAGCCCAGTCATTGCTGCGATTGCCACCTTTCTTGTTCTGTTCACTTTAGCGATGGTGATGCTCCTGGAGCGAACCACCGGTCTCGAGATGTTTGCTGCTCCGGAAAGGAAATAGTCATTTTTGGCATTTAATCCGCGTTCATGGAGGAATGATCTATGTATGAAATAAGGGCGGAAGATGCCCAATTGCTGAAGTACTTTCGAACGACGACCACCAAGAACCGCCCCCTTGAATTGAACAGGGTATTGAATCGACTCCGAATGGGGCCGTTGGCCGGGAAGTCGGTCATTGTGTGCACAAAACCTTACACGGAATATGCGCTAGGCACGCTGGGCAGCAAACGCGGTGATCGCATCGTGCTGGGTGAAAAGAGGTACGACAAGCTTAAGGATGCAGAGTGGGATCTATTGAAACTACGATGGGCGCAAATGACAGCTCATCCGTGGCCTGCCGACCTTGACTGATACTCGCCAATAAACATACGTAAAGGAGTGCCCGTCGTTATGTTCGAAATACTCGGCTACGCAGATGAGTGGACTGTAGCTCCCGGCGATCGCATCAGTTTCAAAGTGCACTGTCAATCACCGATGGCCCTCGATATGGACATCGTTCGACTGAGGTGCGGTGACACTTCACCCGGTGCGCCCGGCCTCAAAGAGACGGTCGTCGTTCCCTCGGTAGGAGAATCGATCCGTGGAATCCAGCAATATACGGAGATAGGGTCAAGGGCCGTGGTACCAGCATTTCCGGAATCTCAGTCGATCCTGCGTAGCTGGGTGCTGGCGATCATGCCGACACTACCGCGCACGGATCACGAGCAGACGATTCTTTCCAGGTCTGGCGGAGAGGGCGGGAGTGGGTATCGGCTAGGTATCGATACCACAGGGCAGTTGTTCTGGGAGCAGATGCTCAATGGGGACAAGCAACGGCTCACGTTGCAGATTCCTCTTATCCCGCGGCAATGGTATTTAGTATCGGTGAGCATCGATGCAGCCTCGGGAATGGTCTCACTCTCTCAATATCCAAAGAATGTGCTATTGGCATCGAATACTGCCGATAGCGGGAGAATGGAATTTTCAAAATCCGGAGCCGAAGAATACGATGCGCTACCTCTGGTGTTTGGCGCAATGCCGACGGGCTTGGAACAACCAGGTTACTGCGACCATTACAACGGCCGGGTAGATTCACCCACTCTCCTGCCATATCGGGCGGAGTCCAGTGACCTACACCAGCTTCTGACGGAGACCACAGCACGGCGGTTTTCGTTACCGCCTTTGGTGTCATTCGACTTTTCCATAGGCATTGATTCAGACCGTATTGTTGATACGGCTAGAGCATGGTCCGAGGGGAGGATAGAGAACGTCCCGACACGCGGTGTGCCCGGACTGCGTTGGGATTCGACTGTGATGAACTGGCAAGAGAAGCCGGATCACTTTGGCGCGCTCCATTTTCATGACGACACGCTCGAAGATGCCAATTGGGAGACGACGATTGACTATGTCATTCCGGACGAATTGTCCAGCGGCCTGTATGCGGCTCGGTTTTCCGGCCCCAACGGTGAAAGGGAGTGGGTCACATTCATCGTACGTCCGAAACCCGGTGGGCCCAGGAAGAAGATCGCCTTCTTGATGTCGACTGCTACCTATATGGCGTACTCCAATTCGCATTACCGTATTGACGAAGACGGGATGGAAATGAAGGCGGGGAACTTCATGGTTCTGTACCCGTGGGATACCTATTTGGGCGAGCATCGCGAGCTGGGCTTATCGTTGTATGACACACACTCGGACGGATACGGCGTTTATTATGCTTCACGGCGCAGGCCTGTGTTCAGCATGCATATTAAATGTCGAGCGTGGTCGCTGAACGCCGATACGCGTTATCTGGATTGGCTCGATGAAAAAGGGTTCGATTATGATGTGATCTCCGATGACATGTTGCACGAGGAAGGGCTCGAGGCACTCCGCGGTTATAACGTCGTCATGACAGGAGCCCACCCAGAGTATTGGTCGACGCGCATGTGGCAAGCCATGGTCGCCTTCCAGCAGCAGGGGGGGCGGCTCATGTATATGGGTGGCAATGGATTCTATTGGCGATGTGCCTATCACCCCGAGAAGCCGTGGCTAATGGAGGTGCGTCGCACGGAAACCGGTGCGCGCTATAGCGAAACACCGGCAGGTGAAAGCTATCACAGCTACACGGGGGAGTATGGGGGCACGTGGCGTCGTATCGGGATTCCCCCCCAGACTCTGGTCGGAGTGGGCACCACCGCAACAGGCTTTGACGCTTCCTCATATTATCGCCGACGCCCTGAAAGCTACGATGAACGGGTACGGTTCATGTTCGAGGGCGTCGACGAGGAAATCATAGGAAATTTCGGAAGTGCCGGAGGGGGCGCTGCGGGCGACGAAATCGACAGAGTCGATTATCGATTGGGTACGCCCGCCCACGCCCTGGTCGTTGCTCGCTCGGAAAAACACACGCGCTACTATAACGTCGTCCCCGAGGAGACGACTTACCATCATCCCACCATCAACGGCGAGGAAGCAAAGCACTGTTATGCCGACCTCGTGTTCTACGAGTGCGTAAATGGGGGGGCGGTATTTTCCACTGGGTCTATTACTTGGGGAGCGTCTCTTTCATGGGCTGAATACAACAATAATGTGTCTCGTATAACCGAAAACGTGTTGCGTCGATTCGCTGATGATACGCCCTTCGAATTTCCCGCCTTTACCCTCTCTGAGGAATTATGAAGGCAATAGGTCACGCGGTATATCAGCAATCCTTGTGGGAAGCGACAGGAGGGGCCGCTCCCGCGGTTCCTCCTCTCCAGGCCTCCTTAGATTGTGATGTAGCGATTGTTGGGGCGGGAATTACCGGCCTTTCGACTGCACTCCACCTTGCCGAAAAAGGCGTGTCGGTTTGCGTGCTCGATGCGGCGGAGCCCGCTTGGGGAGCGTCTGGACGCAATGGGGGCCAGGTGATCCCGGGCATCAAGCATGACCCCAAGGCAATTTTTGCTCGATATGGCCATGAGCACGGTGCGTATTTGCTGGATATGGTTGGTTCAGCTGCGGATACGGTGTTTGAGCTGATCGACAGATATCGCATTGACTGTTCGCCTGTACGCAAAGGTTGGATTCAACCCGCACATACCGCCCGGGCCCTCGCGTTAGTACAGGACAGGGCAATGCAATGGGCAGAGCGGGGAGCGCCGGTAATTCTGCTGGATAGGGCCCAGGTGAGGGATCGTTTGGGCACCCATCATTATCTGGGGGGATGGCTCGATCTGCGCGCAGGCAGCGTACATCCGTTGCGCTATACGCGCGGGTTGTTGGCCGTTGCACAGTCGAAGGGTGTTCAGGTATTCGGAAAGTCCGAAGCAGTCAGCCTACGACGTGTGGGGGATCGCTGGGTCGTTTCTGTACCCAACGGCTCGCAACTACGAGCGCCGCGAGCACTGATCGCGACGAATGCCTATACCGGCGACTTATGGCCCCAGCTGAAACGTTCCGTGATCGCCGCCAATAGTTTCATCATTGCCACGGAGCCATTGGAGCCCAATGTGGATGCCTCGATTTTGCCGGGCGGGGAGGTGGCATCAGATTCGCGTCGTCTGCTGCTCTATTTCAGACGGGACCATGAGGGAAGATTCATATTAGGCGGACGAGGGATATTCAAGGAGCCTCGTAGCGCCGACGATTGGCGTCACCTGGTACGGGCGGCATATCGACTGTACCCGCAGCTGCAAGGCATTTCCTTCCCGTACAGGTGGTCGGGTAGGGTAGCCTTGACTCGAGATTTCATTCCTCATGTGCATGAACCTGCACCTGGACTCTCAATTGTTCTGGGCTATAACGGCCGGGGCGTGGCACTGGGCACGCAGATGGGCAAGTATCTCGCCCAGAACTTTACGGACGGAACGCGGTTTCCATTCCGCAGCAGCAGGGTCAGTCCCATTCCGATGCACGGCATGCGCCGGCTCTTCATTGCGTTGGGCATCATGTATTACGGCCTGTGCGACCGGCTGACATGAAAATGAAGAATGCAGACCTCGGCTTTATGCATCCTGGCGTAGGCCAGGATGCATTTCGCATCAAGCTGCAACGTAAAACGCCACGCATTCGTAAGCATAGATACGGCCAGCTCAACTAGACGAAAAGGTACTAGTGCCGGGCCGGAGAACGTAAGTAAAGAGAATCCCTCCCTGACTGTCAGATCCGGCGAAGCCGCAACAGCCCGAAGGGCACGCAAGGCGCTTCTGTAAGGCGGACTTCCCCGGGACCAGAAAGTCTCCTCGGCGTGGTTGAGTACCTTTCCGCGGACCCGGGGCTGCTTATTGTTCAGCCTTGATATTGGCGAATTCAGCCACCTTTTTCCAGACGACCGCGTCATCACGTATCTGCGTGGCCATTTCCTCTGAGGTCCCACTTGCTACGGTAGCGCCCAGCTCTTGAAGCTTGGTGACGATTTCGGGCCGCTTGAGCGTGCGTTGAATCGCATCGTAAAGCTTTTTGCGAATGTCATCGGGAAGGCCGGCCGGTCCCATGATGCCGTTCCAGAAATCGGGTGCATAGCCTTTCACTCCTAATTCATCGAAAGTAGGCAAATCAGGCAGCTGGGGGCTTCGTTCTTTGGCGGCTAGACCAATCGCTTTTATTTGGCCGGCCTTAATGAAGGACATTGCAGAAGGCAGTGCATCCAGCATTGCCGGTATTTGGCCTGCAACCAAATCGGTTAATGCTGGGCCCGAACCACGGTAGGGAACATGCGCTATTTGTACTCCGGTCATCATTTTGAACTGTTCCATCGCCAAGTTGGTGGCCCCCCCTACGCCAGAACTCCCATAGCTGTACTTGCCTGGGTTCGCCTTTACGACCCGCATGAAGTCTTCGTAGGTGTTGCCTTCGAACGTGGGATTGACGACGATGACGCCTGGGAAACTGGAAAGCTTCGCGATTGGGGTGAAGTCTTTGACGATGTCGTAATCAAGTTGGCGCACTGCACCGTTGGTGCCGTGTGTACTGACGTTCATCAAGCCAATGGTGTAGCCGTCCGGTGCGGACCGCGCAAGCTCTCGCGCACCGATCGCGCCGCCACCTCCTCCACGGTTGACGACCACTACGGGCTGGTTCAATTCCTTGGCAAGGCCATCAGCGAAGATTCGCCCCACGACATCAGTGGTGCCTCCGGGTGCGAAGGGAATGATCAAACGTATGGGGCCAGTGGGATAGTCCGTCTGTGCGGCGACGGAGCCGGTTAACGTTAACAGTGAAAGAGCTGCTCCGGCGATCAAGGCTTTTCTTCGACCAAACTTCGGGAATTTCATTTTTTGTCTCCTTTGGTTTTGTCACGAACGCGTTCAGACGGGTCTATCTCCTTTGTTCACTTTCAGAGTCCGGTTATCGACTGCCGGAAGCATACGGGCGGGATCCCGCGTCACGACGATGTCGATAAGGGTTGGGCTGTCCTTGTTTGAAAATCCTGCTTGGAAGGCTTCTGCCAGTTTTTCGGGGTCTTCAACTCGGATGCCGAGGCAGCCCATTTTGTTGGCGACCTCCGCATAATTCATCTCATGCAGGTCCGATGACTGATAGTGGCCCGCTCCGTACATGGAATGCTGGAGTGCCTTCACATAACCGGATGCCGCGTTATTGAACACGCACAGTACAAAGTTCGCGCCCACGCGCTTCGCGGTCTCAAGTTCCCCCATGGTCATGTTGAACCCGCCATCGCCCGTCAACGCAACGACGATGCGAGCATCGCCGACGCCAAGCTTGGCGCCTATTCCCCCTGGCAGCCCATAGCCGATGGACGCAAATCCACGGTTGGCGACAAAGTGTCGCCCAGCCCGCTTGGTGTCGAACAGGAGTGCACCCCAGTGCGCGGCAAATCCCCCGTCTGCTACCAGAACCGCATCTTCGGGAAGTATCCGGTTCAGCTCGCCGAGGATCCGGCCGATGTTGATCGGGGTTTCTTGGGAGGTGGTGCGTTCCTTTGCCGTCTCGTTCCATTCAGCAAGCTTCATTGGAACTTCCGCCAGATAGGACTGGCGTGCACGGAGGCGAGCGCTACCGTCACCCAATGTCGCGGCGATATCTTCCAAGGCCAAGCGTGCATCCCCGACCAGCGCTACATCGGCTTTCGTCGTGCGGCCGATTTCCTCCGCAACCACATCAATGTGGATCAAGGGCGTAGTGGGTGGGATCAGGGTGAAGCGTTTGGTCGCGACCTCGCCCAGTTTGCAGCCGACCACGATGAGGCAGTCGGACTCGGCAATCAGCCCGTTCGCGACCCGATCGTAGCGGCCGAACACTCCTGCAGACAGCGGGTCGTTACATGCAATGGCCCCTTTGCCGCTCATCGTGTGCGCTACAGGAATGCCTTCACTACGTGCCAAGGCAAGCAAGGCATCTGAGGCCTGCGAGATATGGACGCCACCGCCTGCCAGGATGAGCGGTCGCTTTGCCTTGCGAATGAGATCGACGGCACGCAGGACATCGTCCGGGGCAGGGCGCGAACGTCGGGATTGGAAGCTGTTTGTGGGGGCGTCAATAAAGAGTTCAGATTCCAGGAATTCGTGTTCCGCATGGGAGATGTCTTCTGGAATGGCGATCACGACTGGCCCCGGGCGCCCAGATGTCGCCACGGCGAACGCCCGGCGAACGTGTTCGGGGATACGTTTTATGGATTCAACCCGAATGATTTCCTTTACCACGGGCCGCAGGACTTCGAGCTGGCGTGCCTCCTGGGTCATGTTCTTCCACGCGTGATCTCGATGGGCGTCCGCCACGATGGCCACAATGGCGATTCCTGCATTGAGCGATTCCGCGAGTCCGGTCACCAGATTGGTGGCTCCAGGCCCAAGTGTTGCGTCGACGACACCTACGCGATTGGTGACACGTGCGTAGGCATCGGCAGCAAAGATGCCGCAGCGCTCATCATTGATGAGCGTGTGTCGTAACCCCAACGCACGGCATGCTTCGTAAAACGGCAACAGTTGGAAGCCACCCATGCCAAAGATTGGGCCGACTTCGTATCGTCGGAGCATTTCCGCCATGGCGGCACCACCGCTCAGTACATGCGTGTGTTGCTGTACCGCCATTCCTGCAGCGTGCTGGAGCAGTTGATGTTGATGTGTTGCCACGATTGTCTCCCCCCTTATGGTGATGCTTACTTGCCTGGCATAAGCGCCGAAGACATAGTCTCTGCGAACTGCCGGGCCGTGATTCCAAGGCGGGCGCCTTTGCGCAGGGCGCAGGCGTTCAAGGCAGACACGACCCCTGTTGAATAACTGGATTGGCCATCACCGATGTGCGCGGTCCAGGTGCTGACGCAGCCCGCGGGAATCCCACGTTGATCCAGAGACGGCAGGCGAGAGATCCCTGCTTCATCCATGCCGAAATTGGCATCGTTAAAGAGAATGGCGCCCACATTGACCCGTACTGCCGAGTCGGGGTGGCCTCCCAGCAATCCGCCGTGCGAGCCGCAAATCACGATTTGACCCTCGTCCTCTTCATCCAGCAATGACGCGGAGTCGACCAAGACGATGCGGATGCCGGCCGAGCGGGCGAGTATGGTTCGGTGCTCGTCAGGCTTGAGCTGGGGCTCGAGTCGTAGCGGGCGTGCTGCGGCCTTCCGCGAGAGAATTTCCAGCGCATCTTCACATGTGGAACCGATGTACAGGCCTAATCTTGCGGCAGAAGCATTGACGTAAGAAACACGGCCGCGACGATAACCATCAGCACCATCACCAATACGTGCGCTTCGATGATCAATCGCCGCCGCCGGCACATGCTCTAGATCGAGACGCTTCAAGGCGGCAATACCCGCTTGGTCCAGACCGACGCCTGCGTCGTGCAGGATGACCGCACGCAGCCGCTTCTCGAGTGTTAGTTCAGCACAGAATTTCCCCGCGTGTGAGGCGCAGTACGCCACCCTGTTCTCGGAATGAGGGGGCAATTTCGTGATGCTGTCCAAGACCAGTAGTTCTGAAGTCATTCCGTTTAACGGTACAATTGGTCTATTAAATGAAAAGAGTTTATTGACTCGAAGTACGTGTATCAAGCAGGGAAAACATGGATGCATATCAACAACTGAGCGACAGTGCCGCGGCCCGAGGCGGAGAACACCAGAACCTGCGTCGCATGACGCTCGTACTGGATGCCCTTGCACAAGCCCGCCAAGGGCTGCGCCTGGCCGACATCGCAAACATGACAAAGCTCGGAAAGACAACCGTTCATCGCATAATGGCTGGGATGGTGGAGTGGGGGTGGGCCGAGATCAATGAAGAAGACGGAAGCTATGTCCTTGGCTTTCGCCCGTTGTCGTTGGCATTGGCCGCAGTCGACCGGTATGGACTGCATCGCTTATCTGCGCCGTTATTGCAACGCATCGCCGACCTTACGCAAGACACCACTTATCTGAGCATTCGCTCCGGGATGGAATCTATATGTGTGAGTCGCTTCGAAGGGGATTTTCCCGTCAAGACGCTGACGCTGTCGGTCGGCGCAAGACGTCCCCTAGGCGTAGGGGCCGGCAGCCTTGCACTGTTGGCGTTTCAGGACGAGAGCACGATCACATACATCTTGGAGCGGACGAAAGAAGCGCGAAGCCGGTACGGGCTGACTGATGGACACCTGCTTCCTTTGATCGAACAAGCGCGAGACCAGGGCTATACAGTGAACGACGGGATGCTTGTTTCCGGGATGAGCGCCGTAGGGGTTCCCGTCTATGGTTCGACGGGAGTGCCGGTAGCGGCGTTGAGCGTGGCAGCCATTTCCTCCCGTCTTCAGGAAGGCCGGCGGCAGGAGATCGCGGAACACTTGAAAGCGGCCGCCAAGGAGATCGAAAAGCACATGCGGGATGCCGTGGATCTCTCAGCACTGGGGGCGGACCAATCCACGTTTTCCTGAGACCGGTTGGGCGGACATTGGCCGGAACGAGTGGATAGCCTGGCTCGCGAGGTTCGATGGAGTGACTGGTCGCCGGTCGCCCTCCGATGCGTCGGACACGATAGCAACCTCGTGGGCAATGCACTTGCATTGGGTAGTCAACCACAACCCACCCCCCGCAGTCCCGCATGAACCCTGGACGCAACCTCGCGAACGCTGGCAGCCCATGCCTTGAAACCCCGCCAATACTGGCACGTACAGGCAAAAAAAACCAACCGATACCGGTTGGTCTTTTAAAACTTGGTGGAGCCGGGGGGAATTGAACCCCCGTCCGCAAGCCATCCGCAGGCAGTTCTACATGTTTAGTCGA
>Ga0065721_10005781_pt1 | contig 14301 bp, 7 predicted proteins | sample Mesricmetagenome_FD_59108 | JGI IMG/M metagenome (GOLD analysis project Ga0065721, IMG submission 59108) | Mesophilic microbial community from rice straw/compost enrichment Sample: eDNA_1 v2 (version 2) | ecosystem: Engineered > Solid waste > Grass > Composting > Bioreactor | place: USA: Davis... | reverse complement strand
AAACCAAAGTATGGATTCAATCAATAACACCCCCGGAAAGACATCAGGATTTCATGAAAGTTTCTGGACTGATTCTGCCCGTGCCGAGAGTTTCCCAGCACTCGACAGAGACATAAATACTGAAATTGTTGTAGTGGGTGCAGGTATAGCGGGGCTTTCAGTTGCCTATACATTAGCAAAGGCGGGTAGGAAAGTAATCGTTCTGGAGGACGGAGAAGTAGGTAGTGGAGAATCCGGGAGGACAACAGCACACTTGTCTAACGCTCTTGATGACCGATACTTTGAGATTGAAAAGACATTCGGCCTGGAGCAGGCCCGAATAGCTGCGGAAAGCCACACGGCAGCGATTGATTTCATCGAAAAAATAGTGCACGAGGAAGATATCGACTGTGATTTTATTCGTCTTGAGGGGTATCTGTTTCCACATCCATCGGATGAACCCGATACAATTCAGAACGAATTTGACGCTACGCGACGCATCGGGCTGGCAACGGAGATTATTTCGGAGGTACCCCATATAGCAAACCAGCCAGGCCCTTTCCTTCGTTTTCCCAATCAGGGGCAGTTCCATCCAATGAAGTATATGGCGGGTCTCTGTCGCGCTATTCTGAAATACGGTGGCGAGATATTTTGCCATTCTCACGTGGATGAAATTAAGAAGGAAGGAGTGATGGCAAACGGATTCCGTGTGAGTGCTCAGGAGGTTGTGGTGGCGACCAATTCGCCGGTGAATGACCGCGTAACTATGCACACGAAGCAACACCCTTACAGGAGTTATGTTGTGGCCGCGGAGATTCCGAAGGGCTCAATACCTCCGGCACTGTGGTGGGATTCAGGTGACATGGATTCGAAGTGGGTCGCTAAGCCCTATCACTATGCGCGGATTCAGCCTTTTAATGATGTTGCCGATCTCCTGATTGTCGGAGGTGCCGATCACAAAACGGGTCAGGCCGGTAATGAAGGTATTCCTGAAGAGGATCGCTACATCTACCTTGAGCAATGGGCAAGGTTACATTTTCCCATGCTTACCAATATTGCATACACCTGGTCGGGCCAGGTAATGGAGCCTGTTGATATGATGGGATATATTGGTCTCAATCCCGGCGACGAGAACATCTATATCGTCACGGGCGATTCAGGAAATGGTATGACACACGGTACAATTGCGGGCATGCTTATTCCTGACATAATTCTGGGAAAGAAGAACCCATGGCGGGAGCTTTATGATCCTGCGCGTATAACCCTCTCATTATCAGTGGCGCCCGATTTCCTGCGGGAAGTTCTGAACATGGCGGGTCAGTTTCGCGATTTTTTCACGCCGGGCGATATTGATACGCTTCAAAGCTTGCGGGCAGACGATGGCGCCATCATTCGCTCAGGCGCCGCGAAGGTCGCTGTATATAAAGATGCGCAGTCAAACATTCACGCATATTCTGCCGTATGTCCTCACCTGGGCTGTTATGTGCGATGGAACAGCGACGAAAAATCGTTTGACTGCCCCTGTCATGGATCACGCTTTTCGTGTAAGGGCGAGGTTGTCAATGGACCTGCTCTGTCGGATCTTAAACCTTTTGATCCCTCAATGATCCGTGATCGNGAAGCTGANAAAAGGAGCGAGGAATAAGACGCATTCTATTTATCGCGTGTCTTACTCTTGCGATTTTCGTTGCGTTTGAAAATTCGGCGGATCAAGCCTTTCTTTTTCTTATCTTCTGCAGAGACCCTGGATGCTTTGATGTCCTGTTTTGCCGGCGTGGGTGAAGTTTGTTTATCCCTTTTTACGGAATCTTCAAGCATGGCCACGAGTGCCTCAATAAAGGCATTATGCAACGTGGCCCCTACTGCATTCCATATGTTTGCGCGTCCTGCAGGCAGGGTTGCTTCAAATCGAATTTCCTCAAGATTATTCGCCAGGCTAGTTACAAGCCAGACGTCACCATTGGTTCGCCGCATCGAAGGTCGGACAAGGTGGTGGTTCCCTGATGTTTCGCCCTGACGCAAGGACGCGATGGTCACATCCCTTACCATAGGCTTTACAAATCCGATCACCCGGTTGTTTCTTGAACCTGCCTGTGTATACAAGCTGAAAAGCCCTTGCTGGACGTCGACCTGCCCATAGGCCCGGAGGAAATCGCGTACGTCGACCAGATTAAGATCAGTGAGTTCTGCATTCAGTTCAAACGTCGGTTCAGCGAAGAATGGATTCATTTGAACGTCGATATTTACCATAGCGTTGCCAACACGTGCCGAGCCTGTAGCTGTTCCTGGAAGAACCTTTTCGTCCCCATTGGCATTTTGCAGGTTTGATACCATCAGTGTGATATCCGTCATTTTTAAAATTACTTTAGGAATCGAATGAAGATCGTGATAAAGAATTTCGCCATTGTTAATCTCAATTTCGTTTACCGGGAGTACGACCATCCGTTGGATAACGCCTGTCAGGTCACTGGCAACGTAGCGCCGCGTCGAATCGACATCAGGAGTTTTCAGGAAGTTTATTCGAGGCTCGTCAATCGAGATTTTAGATACCCAAAAGCCTTGCGTCAGCGCCTTCCAGTCAAGTTTCGCTGTTAACCGATCTGCCTCGAAGAAGGGATAAGGCCCGTCATTGGACTCAGGCAAAATGCTGACATCCTTAAGCGATACTGAAGTCGTGAGAACGGATATGGAATAGTCCCGGTAAGTAATGGATTCATGCAGCATCTCAAGCTGACGATCAATATGGCGCGAAATCAACTGAGGAAGATAAAAGAAACGGATTACCCCACCAGCTACTATCAGGCTGATGAGGATTACCACCAGCGGTCTAACTTTTCTCTTTCGCATAAAACATCCCCCTTTCTGTTCTTACTCTGTAAAAGATTATACCGCTGCGTTCACGCGGAATATCGGCTGAAAATACCGGAAGATGCAGGGATGTATCAGCAAGCCGATGCCGACCGGAAGGGCGTTGTAGAACAGGTTCTTCAATCGGTAACTTCGTGAAATGGCCAGGTCCGCTGGTGGCCGTTGGCTGAATGATTTTCGCTAATTAGCCTTACATTAGCGGTCAACAACGTTAGGTTTGCAGGCCATCCTGCCGACCAGACACACTTAACCTTAAACTCATGAACCGACTTCTTATCGCCGGCCTTTGCCTGCTTTTCCTGCTTTCCTGCGACCGGTCTAAACGTCCTCAACGGCCACGAGAGGCTTGGGTAATACGATCTGTCCTTGATCAGCAGCCACGTATGTTGAGTATTGCACTCAATGATAAACTGTGGGTTGCCTACAGCACACAATTCGGAGCACTTTTCAAGGCATGGAGCGGAGGGATCAAATTCGACGGACCGGTGTATACCAGCGCTCACGGTCCGCAACCTACCACGCAGGGTATCACCTATCTGGCTGAAGCAGTTACAAACCCATGGAGAATCGAAGGCTCCAATGGTTCAGCAACCCCTGAAGTGATTTTTAAAGGACACAGCATCAAAGACAATACCGTTTCGCTCCGGTATGTTCTCAAATCAGGGGCAGCTGAGATCGAAGTCATTGAAACACCTGAGTTCGTAAGCAAGAACAACAAAGTAGGATTTGAAAGGCTATTCAGGGTTACCGGTATTCCGGATGGCCAGGCCCTTCTGCTGAAAATGCAGATCGGGTCGATCCTTTCTGAGGAGGATATTTTATCCGATGGCGAAATGCGCGTAAATTCAAGTGCGCCTGAAAATATAGACGGTAAATCATATCAGCGCATAGATGCAGCCTTACTCCTGAAGAACGGAGAAAACGCGATAACCATTCTGCTTACACCAAAGCCGCAAACTGCGGAGACGCAGGAGCTTGTTGCTGGTGAAAAAGCGGTAGAGGCGATTATGGCCCGCAGCGATTGCAATACATGTCACAACCGGGATGCGCGAACGGTGGGACCATCCTACATCGAAATTGCCAGAAGATACGATTCGTCGCCGCAGCGAAAGGAGGCATTGATCAAAAAAATCATCGACGGCGGGGCTGGCAACTGGGGCGATGTTCCGATGACGCCGCACCCCGATTTGTCATTGGATGATGCCTCGTTCATGGTAGAATATATCCTTGCGCTAGATGCATCCGAAGAGGCTGAAGCGGCATCAAACAAGCTTATGCCGAAGCCATCGTACGAGGTTAAGTTTCAGCAGCTGGATCTTGCGAACATTGAAGCGGATAAGGAGCATCCGGGAATCGCAGTAAATGTTTACAAATTTGACGACCTGGTTAGCGACTTCATTGAAATCAACGATGAGATGCTTCCTCTCGCGTCGGGATCAATCAATGCACTTCACCTCAATGAGGGCGACTTCGGACCATTAAATGAAAATTTTATAATCCACGCCTCAGGGTTTATTACAGTCAAAAGTAATACGAACCTGGTGTTTCGTCTCGTCAGCGATGATGGTTCACGCCTTTTTGTTGATGATAAACTTGTTGTCGACAACGGCGGAAATCACGGACTTGATCCCCGCGATGGCGAATTGATTCTGAAGGCCGGCAAACATCCTTTCAGAGTTGAATACTTCCAGGGAGGTGGAGGTAAAGGCCTTTCACTGCAATGGCGCATCCACGGTTCAGAAGATTTTGTAGTAGTCCCTCCTGAAGTGTTTACCTTCTCCGGAAACGACATTCGCAAAACGCAGGACGCCCCCATGGTGGTTAAGCGGGATCTTGATCCCGGTAATGGTTCAGCTCTTGTCGATGTTCATCCAAGTTTTGACCTCGCACAGGCACGGCCGGAGGATTTCCAGCCAAAGGTAGGCGGGCTTGATTTCCTTTCGGATGGAAGACTGGTCGTAACTACGTGGGATTCGCTGGGGTCTGTGTTCATCCTTGAGAACGTTGCCAAAGGGGGTAGTGCTGTTAAGGTGAAGCGAATCGCATTTGGCCTTGCTGAGCCTCTCGGAGTAAAGGTTGTGGATGATGAGATATACGTGCTGCAAAAGCAGGAGCTGACCAGACTAATAGATCACGACGGTGACGACGTCATCGATGAATATGAAACGATTTGCAACGGATGGCGCGTATCTGCGAACTTCCATGAATTTGCATTCGGGTTACTTTACAAAGATGGATTTTTTTACGGCACACTGGCTACGGCGATCGAACCAGGTGGCGCGAGTACTAATCCACAGATTCCGGATAGGGGCAAGGTTGTGAAGATCGCACGTGACAACGGATCATTTTCGTTCATAGCCAGCGGGCTCCGTACACCAAATGGGATTGGCTTCGGCGTAGACAATGAGATCTTTATTGCCGATAACCAGGGCGACTGGCTTCCGGCAAGCAAAATAATTCATCTTCAGGAAGGCGCATGGTATGGATCCCGGTCTGTAGATTTCGAGGGGACCGCTAACGCGATTGAAACGCTTCCCGTGGTCTGGCTCCCGCAAGACGAGATTGGAAATTCTCCGAGTCAACCTGCTCCGCTCAACGTTGGTCCATACCAAAATCAGATGATTCACGGGGAAGTTACACATGGCGGAATTAAACGCGTTTTCGCAGAGAAGGTCAATGGCCAATATCAGGGAGCTGTCTTTCGTTTTACGCAAGGCCTTGAGGCCGGAATCAACAGACTTGTCTGGGGCCCTGATGGAAGTCTGTATGCCGGCGGCGTCGGCTCCACTGGAAACTGGGGACATTATGGCAAGAAGAGTTATGGTTTGCAGAAGCTTACGTTCAATGGGAAAACGACATTTGAGATGCTGGCGGTGCGTGCCCGCCCTACCGGCGTCGAGATTGAATTTACTGAACCGCTCAAGGAAGGTACCGGGACAAATCCTGGCGACTACTTCGTAAGCCAGTGGCGTTATGTGCCTACGGAAAACTACGGTGGACCTAAGGTTGACGAGGAAACTCTGAAGGTTTTAGGTGTAACCATTTCGCCAGATAGAAAGCGTGTCACGTTGAAACTTCAGAATATGAGGCCGAAGCATGTCGTTTACTTCAAACTTGATAAATCTGCAATTCGGAGTGAAAATGATAACACCTTATGGTCAACGGAATGCTGGTATACGATGAACAACATTCCGGGAAGTCAGTTGCCCTAGCGTCGACTGTCCGTTTATAGGAGCTCTTCCTTTGACATGCTCAGGTAGTTTTTATGTCACTCGATAGAGAAGATGATTTGATTAATTATCATGCAAATGATTCGCCGGGCATGATCGTGGCATGAGTATCCTTTCTTGTGCACTACCGGGGATACAAGGCTTGATCATGAACTTGATGAAATCATTTATCCGATCATCAGGAGAAAAATTAGTATTCATAAAATACGCTGTCTTATGCATTCACGGATTTACCTTCTTGCTGTAGTAATCTTTGTTTCTTCTAACGTTCTGGGACAGTCGGAGTGGAAACCGGTGTCCGGCAAAATCAGGACGCCCTGGTCAGAGCAGGTCACACCTGGCAACGTATTGCCTGAATATCCAAGGCCGCAAATGGTTCGCGAAAACTGGATTAACCTTAATGGGCTTTGGGACTATGCCGTTGTTTCCCTGGCGACCAACACACCCAACGCGTATCAGGGAAAAATACTCGTGCCCTTTCCCATAGAGTCCGCGTTGTCAGGTGTTGGAAAAAAGGTGGGGAAGGATAATCGTCTATGGTATAGACGTACCGTTAAGGTGCCCGCAGCCATGCGGAAAGGTAAGTTGCTGCTCCACTTCGGCGCGGTGGACTGGCAATGCGAAGTGTTTGTGAATGGCAGCTCCGCCGGGAAACACGAGGGCGGGTATGATCCATTTTCCTTTGATATCACAAGGCTGATAAAGGGTTCTGGCGAACAGGAGATTATTGTGGCTGTTTCCGATCCTACGGATGATGGTCCGCAACCCCGGGGAAAACAGGTCAACCAACCCAATAGTATCTGGTATACGCCTGTAACAGGGATCTGGCAAACGGTGTGGTTGGAATCTGTTCCTCAGACGTACATACGTTCGACGAAGCAAACACCTGATTTTGACAATAATGCTCTTCTAGTGCGCGTAGACATTGCTGAGTTTCAGTCGGGTGATAAAATCCGCGTGAGCGCAAAAGATGGCGATAAGAAAATCGGTGAACAGGAATCTTCTACGCCTGAGATTCGTGTGCCCCTCTCGAATGTCAAACCCTGGACGCCGGATTCACCAACGTTGTACGATCTTGAAGTAACTATCATTCGCAAAGGCAAAGTGGTCGATCGTATCCAAAGTTACTTTGCAATGCGGAAAATCTCAATGCGCCCCGATAGGGATGGTATCCAGCGCATGTTGTTGAATGACGAGTTTTTGTTTCAGTATGGTCCGCTCGACCAGGGGTGGTGGCCTGATGGACTGTATACCGCGCCAACAGATGAGGCATTGAAGTTTGATGTTGTCAAAACGAAGGAGATGGGCTTTAATATGATTCGCAAACATGTGAAGGTTGAGCCAGCGCGTTGGTATTACCATTGCGATCAGGTGGGATTGCTGGTATGGCAGGACATGCCGAGTGGCGACATGGGCAACCATTGGGATAGCAGGCCCGGTATCATTGGTGTCGCAACGGAACAAAAACGCAGCGCAGAATCGGAACAGATCTTTCGCAGGGAGTGGGCTGCCATCGTGAATGCGACGTATAACTTTCCGAGCATCGTGGTCTGGGTTCCATTCAATGAAGCCTGGGGACAGTTCAAAACAAAAGAGATTGTGGACTATACGATGACACTTGATTCGACCCGCCTTGTTAATGAAGCCAGTGGAGGCAATTTTATGGGATCGGGCCATATAATCGACTTGCATAATTATCCTGCACCTGCGATGCCCGACCCTGAGATATTCGGGAGAAATCAGATCATCGTATTGGGCGAATTTGGCGGTCTTGGTTTGCCAGTTGAGAACCATACGTGGCAGGATAAAAATAACTGGGGATACCAAAGCTTCTCCACGAAGGAGGATTTACTTCAGAAGTACGGCGCATTCATGCAAACACTCAAGGACCTGATACGCCAGGGTTTATCAGCCGCAGTATATACTCAGACGACTGATGTTGAAATTGAAACCAACGGGTTAATGACTTACGACCGGAAGGTTGTCAAAATGCCTGAGTCCGAATTGAGGTCGCTGCACGAAGGGCTGTATCAGGAGCGCGTTTCATTTGAATAGCGCTCAGCTACATGCGGCTTTAGTCGGCGTCATCCCAGAGCTGGTGATATCGCAAGTGCATAAATGGCCCCGCTTATTGGAACGGCTGCCATCGGGAAGGATATACCCGGGTGTTTCTATTTAATTGAATATAAACTATTTATATAGAGTGCAAGCGGTTCGCTTACCAGCATGTTTTTCCCGGTCAGGAGCGAGGCGACTGGCTTGATGGAGTATCTACAGGACAAAAATCATTGAAAACGGATTTTGAGAATTTTATTCTTTATCATTGAGAAAAAATGATCATCCCTCCGCGTGAGGGGAAATCCTGTAGTATGAGCGCGAGCTTAAAGGAAGTAAAAACCAGATTCACACAGTTATTTTCAGCTGATCCGGTTATTGTCAGAGCGCCGGGTAGAATTAACTTGATTGGCGAACACACGGATTATAACGGTGGCTTCGTCATGCCTGCTGCTATAAATTACGATACTGTATTTGCTATAGGCGATGCCGGGGATGGAGTGTCGGAAGTGTTTTCAGTAAAATATAACGAGTCTTTTGTTTTCGATATAGAGAATCCTCAGCCTGTGTCCTCACCCGCGTGGGCCAATTATTTGTTAGGTGTGCTCAAGCAGGTGAAGATGAAGGGACTTGAGGTTAAACCTTTCAAGTGCGCTTTTGGCGGCGATGTACCGCTGGGGGCAGGCCTTTCATCGTCGGCTTCGGTTGAATGTGGGTTTGCGTTCGCACTGAACGAGTTCAATAATCTCGGCCTCTCAAAGGAAGCCATGGTGCACATGGCCCAATGGGCCGAACATAATTTCGCAGGTGTGAAGTGCGGAATTATGGATCAGTTTGCTTCCATGATGGGAAAGAAGGGCCATGTCATTGTCCTCGATTGCCGTTCCTTGGAATACCACTATTCACCGCTTGATCTTCCTAACCATGATGTTGTTCTCTGCGATACGCGGGTGAAACATTCGCTGGTGGATTCTGAATACAACACCCGTCGACAGGAATGCGAGAAGGCTGTGGCGGTCCTCCGGAAACACTTTTCAAAAGTAGCTTCGCTCAGGGATGTGAGCGAGGAAATGCTACAAGCACATAAAAACGATTTGCCCGGCAAGGTGTTTGACCGTGCGCTTTACGTAGTGCAGGAGATTAAGCGCGTTCAGGAAGCCAGTGAGGATCTGAAGGCCAATCGCCTGGAAGATTTTGGAAAGAAGATGTATGAAACTCATGAGGGCCTTTCAAAACTTTATCAGGTGAGTTGCCCGGAGCTTGACTTCCTTGTTGAGCAGGCACACAAGCATTCGGTCGTGGGTGCCCGAATGATGGGTGGCGGATTCGGAGGGTGTACAATCAACATCGTTGAAAAAAATAAAACAACTGCCTTTATAAATTCAGTAGCTGATGCATATCAAAAACAGTTTGATCTCGAAATGCATACCTATGTGGTGAGTATTGAGGATGGCACCGGATTGATTGGCGATAGATAAAATATCATTCAAAATTTCTAATTTTATTTTTGTGAAAATACTTGTTACAGGAGGTACTGGCTATATCGGATCCCATACTGTGGTCGAACTGATAAATGACGGCTTTGAGGTCGTGATTATTGATGACCTTTCCAACTCGCAGATAGAAGTGCTCGACGGCATTGAGAAGATAACTGGAAAGCGCCCCGAGTTTCATCAGTTCGATTTATGCGATAGGGAAAAAGTGTATGCCTTTTTTGATAGCAATAAGGATATTGGTGGTGTTATCCATTTTGCAGCAAGCAAAGCTGTCGGTGAATCGGTCGAGAAACCCCTGTTATACTACCGCAATAATCTTTTTTCCCTGGTTTTTCTCCTTGAAAACCTGAAGCGCCATGGGATTTCAAATTTGGTGTTCTCGTCGTCTTGTACCGTATATGGTCAGCCCGACGCCCTGCCGGTGACGGAGCAAACTCCTTTCAAGCCCGCCGAGTCCCCTTATGGAAATACGAAACAGATTTGTGAAGAAATACTCCGCGATACGTGCAAAGTGGAGTCGGGTTTGAAAGCCATTTCACTTCGATACTTCAACCCCGTTGGAGCACATGAATCCGCCCTTATCGGCGAACTTCCCATAGGAGTTCCAAATAACCTTGTCCCCTTCATTACCCAAACCGCTGCGGGAATTCGGAAAGAACTGCTCGTGTTTGGCGATGATTACGACACGCCGGATGGGTCAGCCGTTCGCGACTATATCCATGTAGTCGACCTGGCAATTGCGCACGTGAAGGCAGTACGCAGGATGGTTGAGGGAAAACAGAAGAAAAATTACGAATACTTCAACCTCGGAACGGGAAGAGGTATGACGGTGCTCGAACTTGTGCGTACATTCGAGCGCGTCAATAGCATTAAACTGAACTACCGCATCGTTGACCGGCGCCCCGGCGATGTGGTAAAAATCTATGCGGATACGAGTCTTGCCAATGAAGAACTTGGATGGAGGGCTGAGCGCGATGCTGACGATATGATGCGTTCTTCGTGGAAATGGCAACAGTACGTCATGAATTCCGGAACCTTTAAAACTACCTAACAATAATCTGACAATCCATGTTTAAAAATCTGAAAAACCTAATTGTCTTTGCTCTCATTGTGTCGATGCTTAATGCTTGCGCATCAGGATCAAAAACAGGAGAGGCGGAAACTGGGACAATCGAAAATGAAACAGCTATGCAAAAAGAATTCTTTGGAATGACCCCCGACGGAAAAGAAGTACACCGTTATGTTATGAAGAACGCCAATGGTGTTGAAGTACACGTAATCAACTATGGCGCCATCATCACGCATCTTAAAACTCCTGATAAAAATGGAAAACTTGAGGATATCGTTCTTGGTTATGATAATCTTGACGGATACCTGGCCGAGTCACCGTATTTTGGTGCGATAGTAGGGCGCTTCGGTAACCGGATTGCCAATGGCAAGTTTACCATTGACGGAACCGAATACACCCTTGCAAAAAATAATAATGGTCAGCACCTGCACGGCGGATTGAAAGGCTTTGACAAAGTATTCTGGAACATCGAACCTGTCTCGAACCAGAAACTCGAGCTTACGTATCGCAGCGTGGATATGGAAGAAGGCTATCCCGGTAACCTTGACGTTAAGGTGATCTACAACCTCACCGACGACAATGCTTTGGAAATTGACTATTCTGCCGTGACAGACAAGAAGACTGTTGTAAACCTTACGCAGCATACTTATTTCAATCTTACAGGTGATGGCAAACGTGATATTCTTGATCACGTGCTGACTATCTACGCAGATCGCTACGTTCCGGTGAGCAGAGTTCTGATTCCGGAAGAAAACCTTGAGCCGGTAAAGGATACTCCGTTTGATTTTACGCAGCCGACACCTGTTGGTCAACGCGTGAATGAAGACCATCGTCAGCTAAAGATTGCAGGTGGCTATGATCATTGCTGGGTATTGAATGGCCAGGAAGATCTTAAGACTGCAGCTTCTCTTTACGAACCCACATCAGGTCGCTATGTTGAAGTTCTCACCACAGAGCCCGGTATTCAATTCTATTCAGGCAACTTCCTNACAGGATCGATCACTGGTAAAGGTGGCGTGAANTANGGTCATCGCTTCGGGCTGTGCCTCGAAACTGAGCATTTCCCTGACTCTCCAAACCGGCCAGACTTTCCAAGTGTACTGCTAAGTCCTGGTGAAACGTATAAAACTAAGACGATTTACCGCTTCGGAACTCGTTAATCATCAAAAGGCTCCCCAGGGAGCCTTTTTTTTTGNAACTNAATTCTGTGAAGATCACCGCAAGAAGCGTTTTGAATTGGGAAGGGGCCTTTCAGGTTTGTGCAGCGGTCAGTGCAAGAAATGAATTCAATTACTATATTTCGTCNGTTAACGAATACCTACCTATAACACAAACAGCATGGGTTTAGNATCAATGGATATCATCGTCTTTGTGGCGTATTGTGCGCTCATATTAGGCGTCGGTCTTTGGGTTTCCAGAGACAAGAAGGGGCATGAAAAAAGCGCTGAGGATTACTTTCTGGCAGGGAAATCTCTCCCCTGGTGGGCGATTGGAGCGTCCCTCATAGCGGCAAATATTTCGGCGGAACAATTCATTGGTATGTCGGGATCCGGCTTTGCCATAGGGCTCGCAATCGCGTCTTATGAATGGATGGCGGCCATTACCCTTCTCGTTGTAGGAAAATACTTCCTGCCTATATTCATCAACAAGGGGATATACACCATTCCGGAGTTCGTTGAGAAGAGATTCAGCACAAACCTGAAGACTATCCTGGCCGTGTTCTGGCTGGCGCTGTTTGTTTTTGTAAACCTGACTTCGGTCCTTTATCTCGGCGCACGTGCACTTGATACGATTATTGGAACTGGTGATAATAGTCTGATGCTTACGTCGATCGTCGCACTCGGACTGTTCGCTGCAGCGTACTCATTGTATGGCGGGTTATCTGCCGTGGCATGGACCGATGTTGTTCAGGTTGTTCTCCTGATTGTCGGTGGATTAGTGACAACATATCTGGCGTTGTCACACGTTGCCCCGTCAGGGAATGTCTTCGACGGATTTGCGAAAATCATTGAAGTTGTGCCGCAAAAGTTTTCCATGATACTCGACAAAGGAGAGATCATAGATCCAAACGGCAAGGATGCGTGGTGGGATCTTCCGGGGCTTGCCGTTCTGATTGGCGGAATGTGGGTGGCAAACCTTTACTACTGGGGATTCAACCAATACATTATTCAGCGTACCCTAGCTGCCAAAAGCCTTGAAGAATCGCAGAAAGGAATTGTATTCGCAGCATTCCTTAAACTGCTCCTTCCGCTGATCGTTGTAATACCCGGTATCGTGGCCTACGTGCTCAACGCAGATGCGTCAGGTAACCTTACACCGGAGACCCTGGACCCAAGTTTTGTTACTGGCAAAGGTACCATTGCCAATGACAATGCCTGGCCCTGGCTCATTCAGAAGTTCGTGCCTGTGGGCGTTAAAGGACTTGTGTTGGCAGCCCTCGCAGCTGCTATCGTTTCGTCCCTTGCCTCGATGCTTAACTCCACGGCGACGATATTTACAATGGATATCTATCGGCCTTATATCAACAAAAACGCTTCAGATAGCCAGACCGTTAGAGTGGGTCGAATTACGGCTGGTGTGGCATTGGTGGTTGCAATGATTATTGCACCGCGCCTCGGAAATCTTGGACAAGCATTTCAGTTTATTCAGGAGTATACGGGGGTTTTTTCGCCCGGCATCCTTGCCGTATTTCTCGCAGGTCTCTTCTATAAGCGCGCGACGAACAAGGCTGCTATCTGGGGTGTTGTCGCGTCTATTCCTATTGCCATGTACTTCAAGGTAGGACCAAAAGAATGGGTTCCGGATTCTTCAATTTCTTCCCTGTTTGTCACATTGCCGTTCCTCCACCAAATGATGATCACGGCAATTCTCTCCTTCCTGATTATCGTTCTCCTGAGTAATATTCAGGGTAAGGGTAAACCCGATCCAAAAGGCATTGATCTTGTCCCGCAGCTCTTCAAAACTCCGCCAGCTTTCAATATTGGAGCAGTTATTATCATTTTGATCTGCGTGGTCCTTTACAGCGTCTTCTGGTGATTCAGCCGCGGAAGACCAAAACGGAAAGGATTCCTGATTTCAGGGATCCTTTTTGTTTATAAATCCAGGACTCCTTACGTCAGCTGGAGAAATTATTCGAAATACGGTACATTTACTAATACCCTAACCATCAGGCAATGTTGCTGTTAAGACTTTCGGTTCTTATACCTTTGCTGTACCTNTTGNTTCAGCTTACAGGTTATNCNCAAATTCCCCGGATTGTTATCGATTCGAAAGGACATAACGCACGCATCAACAATATCCATTTCACCGCAGACGGATCCCGAATCGTAACAGTGTCTGAGGACAAAACAATCAAGATATGGGAGCTTGAATCGGGAAGGATGCTTCGCAAGTTTGAATCTCAGATAGGTCAGGGGCCTGAAGGGATGTTCTACGCCTCGGCGCTTGCACCTGATGGAAATACACTCGCGGTAGCCGGTTATAAAGTTAATTCCGAAAAGGAGAACTACATCTTGTTGATCGACCTTGAGAAGGGCGAACAGATAGCGACGGCCATCGGACATACTGATGTCGTTAATGCACTCGCATTTACCGGTGATGGCCG
>Ga0065721_10005343_pt1 | contig 14302 bp, 13 predicted proteins | sample Mesricmetagenome_FD_59108 | JGI IMG/M metagenome (GOLD analysis project Ga0065721, IMG submission 59108) | Mesophilic microbial community from rice straw/compost enrichment Sample: eDNA_1 v2 (version 2) | ecosystem: Engineered > Solid waste > Grass > Composting > Bioreactor | place: USA: Davis... | reverse complement strand
AATAGCCAGCATACCTGGCTGAGGAGCCGAGCTGTTCCTCGATGCGGATCAACTGGTTGTACTTGGCCATGCGGTCGGAACGGCTGAGCGAGCCGGTCTTGATCTGACCGCAGTTGAGCGCCACGGCGAGGTCGGCAATTGTCGAATCCTCGGTTTCACCGGAGCGGTGCGACATGACCGAGGTGTAGCTGGCGCGGTGGGCAGTTTCGACGGCGTCGAGCGTTTCGGAGAGCGAACCGATCTGGTTGACCTTGACCAGGATCGAGTTGGCTACGCCCATCCTGATGCCTGAGACCAGACGCTTGGTGTTGGTGACAAAGAGGTCATCGCCAACCAGCTGCACCTTCTTGCCGATGGTCTCGGTCAGCGCCTTCCAGCCATCCCAGTCGTCTTCGGCCATGCCATCTTCGATGGTGATGATCGGGTAACGGTTGACCAGGTCCTCAAGGAAACGGACGTTTTCGTCGGAGGAGAGCGACTTGCCTTCGCCCTTCATCTCGTACTTGCCGTTCTTGTAGTATTCGGTAGAGGCGCAATCGAGACCGAGGAAGACATCCTCGCCCGGCTTGTAGCCGGCCTTTTCAATGGAGCGCATGATGAAGCCCAGGGCTTCGTCGGCCGAGGCCAGGTTCGGGGCAAAGCCGCCTTCGTCACCCACATTGGTGTTGTGGCCCTCGGCGGAAAGGCCCTTCTTGAGGGTGTGGAAGATTTCCGAACCGATGCGCACGGCGTCGGCAATAGACTTGGCGCCAGCGGGCAGGATCATGAATTCCTGCATGTCGATCGGGTTGTCGGCATGCTCGCCGCCATTGATGATGTTCATCATCGGCACGGGCAGGACGTGGGCGTTCGGGCCGCCGATATAGCGATAGAACGGAAGTTCGCTCGACTCGGCAGCGGCCTTGGCAACGGCCAGGGACACGCCCAGAATGGCATTGGCGCCGAGCTTGCCCTTGTTTGCGGTGCCATCGAGTTCGATCATGGCCTGGTCGACGGCGCGCTGATCGAGAGCATCCATGCCCTGGATTTCATCGGCAATGACATTGTTGATGTTGTCGACGGCCTGGGTCACGCCCTTGCCATTGTAGAGCTTGCCCCCGTCGCGCAGCTCCACGGCTTCATGAGCGCCGGTGGAAGCACCGGATGGCACCGCGGCGCGGCCGAAGCTGCCATCGTCCAGCACCACATCGACTTCGACGGTTGGATTGCCGCGGCTGTCGTAAATCTGGCGGCCGTTGACATGGATGATTGAAGACATGCGTGCCCTTCCCGAAAAGCATTTGGGGTTCCGACGCCTGTCTAGACGCGGTTAGGGGCAGATGAAAGAGGGGCGAAACAAAAAAGCATCGGGAGAGGACCTGAAACGTTGCCATCCGCGTGAAACAGGTCCTAACATGTCAGCGAGCGCGGAACGACGCGCCTATTCCGGAGGACGCAATCTTGAACACCCCCCTCGTCAAGCAGGTTGCCCACACCTGCATATTTGCCCGCGACCTCGACGCTGTAGAGGCATTCTATCGGGACGTTCTGGGCGTGGCGCCGAAGTTCGACTTCAAACGTGGCGAGGACCGCATCGGCTTCTATCTCGACTTCGGCAACCGCACCTTCGTGGAAGTGTTCCGCAAGGGGGAAAGCCGGTTCGAAGAAACCAACCAGATCAACCACATCTGCTTTGAAACCGATGACATTGACGCCTTCATGGCCAATGCGCAGACAAAGGGTGTGAGCGTGACTCCCAAGAAGCTGGGCGTGGATCACACCTGGCAGTGCTGGCTGGCCGATCCGAGTGGGGTGAAGATCGAAATCTTCCAGTATACCAAGGACAGCATGCAGTTCGGGCCTGATGGAGTTGTGTGCCAGGTGGACTGGTGAGGTCGGCCACTGACGGCTCCGCCTCGGACCTGACAGGCCGCGACACCCGGCCATGCTCCCCCAAGGCTGAGACGATGGAGGCTGGCCATCGGCATTAAGCGGCATGGTCCAATGAGGCGACCCTGCTGCCTGGGCTATAGCAAGTATCAGTCCTGATCGTCGCGCTTGTGGCCGTCGATCAACCGGTCAGCCTTGGCCTTTTCAACCGCGTCCTTGAGCCTTTCGGCCTTGGTGCGGCCGAATTTCAGGCGATTGGCTTCCGCAGCCGCTTCCTTCTCGCTACGGGCCTTGGCCTTGCGGGCTTTGGACAGGGAGAGAATTTCGGCCATTTCAGCTCGACAGGTCGCAGTAAATGCTGGCGAAGCCGTTCTCCACGGCGGTGCTGGTGGAATGTCCGAAATCAGCAGCAAAGTCGTCCTGCATCAGGATGCCCTGAGAGCGATGCAGGAGGTCTCCGAAGGTCTCGCCCACCAGATCCGGGCCATCGGCAAAATGTACCATGGCCACGTAGACGCCGGTCTCGTCGATACCGATCAATTCGAGCCCGGACACGAGGACCCCGCGCCACTGCCCGACCAGCGGCAGACGCCAATGGGTGTATTCGTCCTCGCCTTGATGAATGTAGGGCCTGCCTGCAAGAGGCTTGTAAGCCGTCGGCAGGTCTTCCATTTCGCCGCTACGTGCGGCGCCAGGCAGGGACTGGTAGATGATCGAAAGTTCTTCGCTGAACGCACAGCCTTCCAGAAACCCGTCCAACAAGGGACCGAGGTCATCGACTTGGGAAGCCGACGCCATTCCCGACGTCAGGACAAACGCGGCGGCAGCAAGTGTGTGTGCAGGCTTGAACAAACGATCCTCCCTAGACCAAGCGGCTTTGCTCCATTGCAGCGGCGATGAAGCTGGTGAAAAGCGGATGCGGCTCGAACGGCTTGGATTTCAGTTCAGGGTGGAACTGCACGCCTATGAACCAAGGATGGTCGGTCCGCTCGACGATTTCGGGCAGTTTGCCATCGGGCGAGACGCCAGAAAACAGCAGGCCGTTCTTTTCGAGCACCTTGCGGTATTCCATGTTCACCTCGTAGCGGTGACGGTGGCGCTCGGTGATGCGGGTGGTGCCGTAGATGTCGGCGACGCGTGACCCGCGCACCAGTTGGGCCGGATAGGCGCCGAGGCGCAGAGTGCCGCCGAGATCTCCTTCGGCGTCCCGAGTTTCCTTCTCGTTGCCCTTCACCCATTCGGTCATCATGCCCACGATCGGCTCCTTGGTGGGGCCGAATTCGGTGGAGGACGCATTCTTGATGCCGGCAGTGTTCCGCGCGGCTTCGATGCAGGCCATCTGCATGCCAAAGCAGATGCCGAAATAGGGCACGTCCTTGGTGCGGGCAAAGCGGGCCGCTTCGATCTTGCCGGCCGAACCACGCTCGCCGAAGCCACCGGGGACCAGGATTCCGTGGACGTGCTCGAGATAAGGTGCAGGATCGTCGCGCTCGAAGACTTCCGAGTCGATCCACTGCAGGTTGACCTTGACCTTGTTGGCAATGCCGCCATGGATCAGGGCTTCGGAGAGAGACTTATAGGCGTCCTTGAGGCCCGTGTACTTGCCCACGATGGCGATATTCACTTCGCCTTCGGGGTTGTGATAGCGGGTCGTCACCTCGTTCCAGGCCGACATGTCGGGCTCGGGCGCGTCGGTGATGCCGAAGGCAGCGAGGATTTCGCGGTCGAGGCCCTCCTTGTGATAGGCCACCGGCACATCGTAGATGGAACTGACGTCGAGACCCTGGATAACGGCGCTTTCGCGCACGTTGCAGAACAGACTTAGCTTCTTCTTCTCGCCCGCGGGGATGGGTCGATCACAGCGCACCAGCAGCACATCAGGCGCGATGCCGATGGAGCGCAGCTCCTTGACGGAGTGCTGGGTCGGCTTGGTCTTCAACTCGCCCGCCGAGGGAATGTAGGGCATCAGGGTGAGATGCAGGTAGGCCGCGTGGTTGCGCGGCAGTTCGTTGCCCAACTGGCGGATCGCCTCGAAGAAGGGCAGCCCCTCGATGTCGCCTACGGTGCCGCCGATCTCGACAAGGACGAAGTCGAAGTCCTCGTTGCCCTCGAGCACGAATTCCTTGATCGCGTCGGTGACGTGCGGGATCACTTGCACGGTGGCGCCCAGAAACTCGCCCCGGCGTTCCTTGGCGAGCAGTTCGGAATAGATGCGGCCCGACGTGATGTTGTCGCGCTTGTTGGCAGCGCGACCGGTGAAGCGCTCGTAGTGCCCAAGATCGAGGTCGGTCTCTGCGCCGTCATCGGTAACGAAGACCTCGCCGTGCTGGGTCGGCGACATCGTGCCTGGATCGATGTTGAGATAGGGATCGAGCTTGCGCAGGCGGACCTTGTAGCCGCGCGCCTGCAGAACGGCGCCCAGCGCCGCTGAAGCAAGACCTTTACCAAGGGAGGAAACCACGCCTCCGGTGATGAATACGTACCGAGCCATGGGCGATCACCATAAGCACAACAGGAATGATTCGCAGAGACCCAAGCGGGCTCTACACAAAAAGAAGAAGGGGATGTTGCCATCCCCTTTTTCGCGGGCGCCTTTCGGCGGATCAGTTGCCCGTCGGAGTGGCGGGCGTTTGTTCGGCCGGAGCCTCGGGAACCGGCAGAGTGCTGTCGAGCGTGCCAGCGGGCGCCTCGGCCGGCGGAACGGCCGCATCCGTCGGGGGCAGCAGCAGATCGGAAGTGTCGTCGCCCTGCAGGGCATTGAGCGCGTCCAGAACCGTGGTCGGGGCCGTACCATCCTGAGCGGAGACGGCGTTGTTCAGAATGCTCGAGGTGCCCCGATCAATCTCGTTGAGAATGGTCAGGCCGATTGCCGAGGCGAAGAACAGCACCGCAAGGATGGCCGTGGTGCGGGTGAGCAGATTGGCCGAACCGCGGGCGGTCATCAGGCCACCGCCACCACCAATGCCAAGCGCCCCCCCTTCGGAGCGCTGAAGCAGGATGACGACAATGAGCGCCAGCACGATCAGCAGATAGGCGACGAGCAGTACGTTGGCCATGAATATCTTGTCTTCGCGTCAGTCCAGACGTGCCAATAGGCCTCGTCCGGTTTGGAAAGGATGCCGGGTCATACACAACCCGAATGGCAAATGCCAGCCGCCTGTGGCGCTTTTTCGCCACAGGGGAGCCACCACAGAACTAGACTGCGGAGATAATGGTATAAAAGTCCTTTGCCAAGAGGCTCGCGCCACCCACAAGGCCGCCGTTGACGTTCGGCACGGCCAGGATTTCTCGGGCGTTCTGCGGTTTAAGCGATCCGCCATAGAGAATGCGGATGGTCTGGCCCTTTTCGGCGCCAAACCGCTCGACCAGGCGAGCGCGAATGGCCTCGTGCATCTGACCGATCTCCTCGAGGGTCGGGGTGCGACCGGTACCAATTGCCCAGACCGGCTCGTAGGCCACGATGACCTCGTGCAGTTCGGCCGCGTCCGGAATCGAGGCAGCAAGCTGCGCGGCCACGATGGACTCCGCCTCGCCAGCATCCCGCTGCGCTTCGGTTTCTCCAACGCAGATGATGGGCTTGAGCCCGGCGCCAATGGCAGCCTCGGCCTTTGCGCGCACGAGCTCGCTGGTCTCCCCGTGATCGGAACGACGCTCGGAGTGCCCCACGATGACATATTGCGCGCCCGCGTCGGCAAGCATACCGGCGGATATGTCTCCCGTATGCGCGCCCGAGGCCTGGGCATGACAGTCCTGTCCGCCGGCAATAATGCCGCTAGAGGCCCCCTGCGCCGCAACGGCAGCAAGGAGCGTGGCCGGCGGGCAGACCACGACAAGCGCCCGGGGCGCCTCGCCAGTGGTCAGCAAGCGGGCCAGCTCACTCAGCTCGTCCAGGGAATGGGTGAGCCCGTTCATCTTCCAGTTTCCTGCGATCAGCGGTGAGATGGTCGTCAATCTTGCTACTCCTGCCTCTTGCGCCCGAGAGGGCTTTGCCCTAACCCCGGCTGTCGTATTGTCTTACTAGTCTGCCCCTGGCCTTCGGGAAAGGGTTGGGCCCGAAACTGGAACGCTTGAGATGCTCGATGGTTTGCGTGACTTTGCAAAATCCTGGCCCGGTAAAATCCTGGGAGCATTCCTGCTCGTAGGCGTGGCCGGCTTCGGCATCAACAATGTGATTGTGGACCTGGGCAGCAATACTGTGGCCCGCGTCGGCGACGAAGAAATCAATTCGCGCGAATTCCTGCGGGCCTATCAGAGCCAGGCCAATGCCTTTGCGCAACAGCTTGGTACCATGCCGACAGCCAGCCAGGCAGAGGCATTCGGCCTGCCCACCGCAGTGCTGCTCGGCCTGTCGGAAGGCGCGGCACTTGATACGCTGGCCCGCAAGTTCGGCCTGGGGGTTTCGGAGATGCGCCTGGCCAAGATGCTGCGCGAGGATCCCTCCTTCCACGGCACGCTGGGCACGTTCGAGCCGGCCATGTTTACCCAGGTGCTGCAAAGCGCTGGCTGGACCGAGGCGGAATATTTCGCCGCGCGCAGCGACGAGGCCCGCCGTGAACAGCTGGTCTCCACCCTTTTTGCGGGGGCCGGGATGCCGCAGGTGGCGCTCGACCTTATCAGCGACTATGCGCAGGCCACCCGGACCATCGACTACATCGTGCTGAGCGAGACCAGCATCGAGGCACCTGCCGCGCCCACCGAAGACGAGCTGGCGGCCTATCTGGCCGAGCACCAGGCCGAGTTCCGGACCGTCGAAACCCGGTCCGTCAAGCTGATCGACCTGTCCCTGGCCTCCCTCGCCGCAACCAAGACCATATCCGAGGATGCCATCGCTGCTGAATTCGAAGCTTCGAAGGCATCGCTGACGACGCCCGAGCGTCGGACAATCGAGCAGGTGGTGTTGTCCACACCCGAACTTGAGGCGCAGTTCGAGGCCGGCAAGGCGGCCGGCACCGACTTCAACACACTGGTGACCGATGCGGGCCTCAGGGCATCGAGCCTGGGCACGCTGGCGCAGTCGCAAGTGACGGATACGGGGCTGGCGACCGCCGCCTTCGGCCTCGACGAGGGCGAATTTGCGATCATCAGCGGCATTGGCGGCAAACGCGCCGTGCATGTGTCGGCCATTGAGCCCTCGCGCCAGCCGACGCTCGAGGAGGCCCGCGACGATATCGTCCAGCGCCTCGCCACGGCCCAGGCGCGCAACGAGATCAATGACGTGCTTGACCAGATCGAGGAGTTGCGCGCCGCCTTCCAGCCGATCGAGCAGATCGCGGAGCGGTTCGGCCTGCCGGTATATGAAGCTGACGTGTCGGCCAGCGGCGCCGAGCTCTCGGTGATGCCCAACCTTGCTCCCTCGGACTATTCGCGCGTCGCCCAGGCGATCTACGCCGCGCAGGCCGACAGGCTGATTCCCGCCGTGGCGCTATCGGGCAATGCCCATGTGTGGTTTGACCTGGGGGAAATCTCCCCTGCCCGCGACCAGACGCTGGACGAAGTGCGCGCCGAAGTGGAAGCGGCGCTGATGGCGGAGCGCACCAACAATGCACTCCTGGGCCAGAGCGAGGAGATGGTTGCACGTCTCAAGGCCGGCGAGACGCTGGCTGACGTCGGCTTTGAACTCAATGCATTCCCCCAACTCAGCGGGCCATTTACCCGCTTCGGATCCGAAGACGGTCTGATCGACCAGACCGTGGCCTCCGCAGCCTTTGCCGGTGGCCCCGGCCATGCTGGCTCGGTCGTGAACGAATCCGGCGAAGTGGTGGTGTTCCAGGTTGTCGACACGGCAGCCCCCTCCAGCCCGTTCGAGGCGGCAGTCGTTGATGGCCTCAACGCCGAAGCCCGTGCCGGACTGCAGGCCGAAATCGTGGCTGCCATCCGCGACGATGCCGGACTGCGGATCAACCAGCAGGCTCTCACCCAGCTTCTCGTGCAGAATTACGGCCAGTAACGCGTAACTTTCCAACGGAACCAGACCAAATGGGCGACGACTTCTCCAAGGCCTTTGCCGCGCAATACGATGCCGGAAAGTCTGGACTCGTCTGGCGTCGCATCGTTGCGGATCTGGAAACGCCGGTCGGCACCTATCTCAAGCTGGCAGCGGGGAGAACGCACTCCTTCCTGCTCGAGAGTGTGCAGGACGGGACCACGCGGGGCCGCTACTCGATGATCGGGCTGTTGCCCGACCTGATCCTCAAGGTCGAGGGCGGCAAGGCAAGCATCAATCGCGCGGCCCAAACGGCACCCGATGCCTTCGAGCCCATGGATGACATGCCGCTCGATGCATTGCGCAAGCTGGTGGCGGAAAGCCAGATCGACATGCCCGCGGGTCTGCCGCCGCAATCGGCCGGCATCTATGGCTATCTCGGCTACGAGATGGTCCGCTACATGGAAGTGCTGCCCAACGCCAATGCGGATGACCTGCAGACGCCCGAGGCGGTGCTGATGCGTCCCTCGCTGCTGGCGATCTTCGACACGGTGAAGGACGAGCTTTACCTGACCGCCCCGATCTATGTGCGCGAAGGCGTGACCGCAGCGCAGGCACTGGCCGCCGCCGAGGACCGGATCAACGACGCGATCATGCGCCTGACCCAGCCGACGCCGGCTACGCCTGCCCTGCCCGACCTTGAATCCATCGCGGTGACGAGCAATACCTCGAAGCAAGAGTATTTCGGGATGGTCGCCCGGGCCAAGGAATACATCACGGCCGGAGACATTTTCCAGGTCGTGCTGAGCCAGCGCTTTTCGGCCGACTTCACCCTGCCGCCGACAGCTCTCTATCGGGCCCTTCGCCGCACCAATCCCAGCCCGTATATGTATTTCTTCGATTTCGGCGAGTTCGCCTTTGCCGGATCGAGCCCCGAAATCCTGGTGCGGGTGCAGAACGGGGAAGTCACCATCCGGCCCATCGCCGGCACACGCAAGCGCGGCTCGACCCCGGCGCGTGACAAGGAGCTGGCCGAAGAACTGCTGGGCGACCCCAAGGAGTTGAGCGAGCACTTGATGCTGCTCGACCTGGGGCGCAATGATGTGGGCCGCGTGGCAAGGACCGGCACAGTCAGGGTCACGGACAAGTTCTTCCTCGAATACTATTCGCACGTGATGCACATCGTCTCGAACGTGGTGGGCGAACTCGACCCCGCCTACGACTTCGTGGATGCGCTATCCGCGGGCTTCCCCGCCGGCACGGTTTCGGGTGCGCCCAAGGTGCGGGCGATGGAAATCATCGACGAGCTCGAGAAATCGCGGCGTGGGATCTATGGCGGCTGCGTGGGCTATTTCGGCGCGGACGGGACGATGGACACCTGCATCGTGCTGCGTACCGGCATCGTCAAGGACGGCAAGCTTTATGTGCAGTCGGGCGCCGGTATTGTCGCTGACAGCCAGCCCGAGCTGGAACAGCTTGAATGCGAGAACAAGGCCCGCGCCCTTTTCAGCGCCGCCGAGGAAGCGCTACGCTATGCCGGCGAGGCAGGAGTGGGGCAGTGACAGGCCGATACAGCGACGCATACGCGGTGCAGCACCGCCCCCTTATCGGGGGAGGTGGGGATGGAGTGCGCTGCGCACTCATCGCCCCTCAAGCCCCCTTCCCCCACCCACCCCGCGAGGCGGAGGGTGCCGGGCCGGAGCTTGAGATGAGCACTGCGCATCGATGGCAAAGCTGGTTCTGAACGTCGCCACCAGAACCATACTTTGAGGACAGGCCAAGAGAATGACCAAGACCCTCGTCATCGATAACTACGACAGCTTTACCTACAACCTCGTGCATTTCCTCGGGGAACTGGGTGCGGAGATCACCGTAAGGCGTAACGACAAGATTACGCTTGAGGAAATTGCGGCCATGGCGCCTGAGGCCATCGTGCTCTCGCCCGGCCCCTGCACGCCGAACGAGGCGGGCATCTGCCTTTCGGCCATCGATCGCTTCAAGAGCACCATTCCCATGCTGGGCGTGTGCCTGGGACACCAGGCCATGGGTCAGGCATTGGGCGGTGACGTGGTGCGCGCGCCAAGCCTTTTCCACGGCAAGACCAGTCGTATCAAACACAGCGGCAAGGGCATCTTCCGCGGGCTCAATGACCATTTTGAAGCCACCCGCTACCACTCGCTGATCGTCAAGGCAGATACCCTGCCCGATACGCTTGAAGTGACTGCCACCACCGATGACGGGCTGATCATGGGCATGCAGCACAAGACGCTGCCACTGCACGGGGTGCAGTTCCACCCCGAGAGCATCGCGTCGGAGAATGGCCACGCCCTCTTGCAGAATTTCCTCAACATTGCCCGCGACTTCAACGGCAGGAAGGCTGCGTGATGGATATCAAGGCCGCACTCAACAAGATTGCCGACGGCAAGGACCTGACCGGCGAGGAAATGCGCAGCGTCATGCGCATCATCATGGCCGGGCAAGCCACGCCAGCCCAGATCGGCGCCTTCCTCATGGGCATGCGCATAAAGGGCGAAACCGTGGGAGAAATCGCCGCGGCGGTGTCGATCCTGCGCGAGCAGATGGTGCCGGTAAACGCTCCTGCGGATGCCATCGACATTGTCGGCACCGGCGGGGACGGCGTGGGCAGCCTCAACATTTCGACGGCCACTGCCATCGTGGTGGCTGCGGCCGGCGTGCCGGTGGCCAAGCATGGCAACAAGGCACTGTCCTCGCGCTCGGGATCGTCGCAAGCGCTCGAGGCGCTGGGTGTCAAGCTCGACCTGACGCCCGAGCAAATCGGAAAGACCATTGCCGAGGCCAATATCGGCTTCATGTTTGCCCCCAACCACCACCCGGCCATGCGCCACGTGGGTCCTGCCCGCGCCGAAATGGGCGTGCGGACGCTGTTCAACCTGCTCGGTCCGCAATCGAACCCGGCCGGGGTGCGCCGCTATCTTCTGGGCGTCTATTCGCAACAGTGGGTGGAGCCGGTGGCGGCAGCGCTGCTGGCCAATCGCGCCATCAAGGCCTGGGTAGTACATTCGAGCGAAGGGCTCGACGAGCTATCCACTTCAGGCCCCAATTTCGTGGCGCAGATCGCGGGCGGTGACCTCAGAAGCTTCGAGCTGCATCCCGAAGAAGTCGGCCTGAAGCTGACCGATCCGAAGGACCTGCTTGGCGGCGAACCAGCCGACAATGCTGCGGCCATCGTCGCGCTTTTCGAGGGGGCGCAGGGCGCCTATCACGACACGGTGCTGCTCAATGCCGGCGCAGCGCTGCTGGTGGCCGACAAGGTAACCACAATCGAAGATGGCATTGCGCTGGCCCGCGACACCATTGCCAGCGGCAAGGCGAAGGCCACGCTGGCCCGCCTGGTCGCTGCATCGAACGGACTGACACAATGAATGATATTCTCCAGCAGATCGAAGCCTACAAGCGCGAGGAAATCGCCGCGGCCAAGAGCATGCGCCCGTGGGCGGAGGTGGTGGCGGAAGCCCATGACCAGCCGCCGCCGCGCGGTTTCCTCAAAGCCATCAAGNCCAAGCGCGCGCGGGGCGACTATGCCCTGATCNCAGAGGTGAAGAAGGCCAGCCCCTCGAAAGGCCTGATCCGCGCCGACTTCAACCCTGCGGAAATCGCCCGCGCCTACGAAACGGCGGGTGCAGCGTGCCTTTCCGTGCTGACCGACCGTCCCAGCTTTCAGGGTTCGCCCAGCTATCTCATCGAGGCGCGGGCGGCAACGCAGCTGCCGGTGCTGCGCAAGGATTTCCTGTTCGAGACCTATCAGGTGGCCGAGGCCCGCTCCTGGGGCGCGGACTGCATTCTCATCATCCTGGCGGCCGTGGGGGACGATATAGCGCGCTACCTGCTCGACGCTGCGGAAGAATGGGGCATGGATGCACTGGTGGAAGTACACGACCGGCTCGAGCTGGATCGGGCACTGGCGCTGGAGGCGAAATTCATCGGCATCAACAATCGCAACCTGCGTACCTTCGAAACGACGCTGGAAACGACCGTGAACCTGGCGGTGGGTGTGCCGGATGATGTGCTGCTGGTGAGTGAGAGCGGCATCATGACCCATGAGCATGTGAAGATGCTCGACGAGCGCTGCAATGTCGGAACGTTCCTGGTGGGTGAAAGCCTGATGCGGCAGGCCGATGTGGTAGCCGCCACACGCAGCCTGCTGATGGGTGCACCGGAACAGGTGCGCTGATGAGCGGAGGCCTTACCCATCTCAACGATCGGGGCGAGGCCCATATCGTCGACATCGGTGACAAGGCAGTTACGCGACGGCGCGCGGTGGCGCAGGCCCTGCTGGGGGGCGAAGAAGCTACGATTGCGACCATCCTCGGTGGCGGGCTCAAGAAGGGCGACGCGCTGGCCGTGGCGCGGGTGGCCGGCATCATGGCCGCCAAGAAAACCTCAGAACTGATCCCGCTCTGCCACCCGATCCCGCTGACCAAGGTCAGCGTCGAGATCGAGGGGGATGGACCGGGCGCCATACGCATCCTGGCGACGGCGGAAACGACGGGACAGACCGGCGTTGAGATGGAGGCGCTGACAGCCGCCTCCGTGACGGCCCTGACCCTTTACGACATGGCCAAGGCGATCGACCGGGCCATGGTGATCTCCCAACTCTGCCTCGTTGAGAAATCCGGTGGCAAGTCGGGCGACTTCGTGCGGGCACCATGAGCCTGTTGCCGGTCGAGGAGGCGCTGCGCACAATCCTGTCGCATGTGCCCGCCGCGCGTGGCGAAGAGGTGCCGCTTGAGGCCGCCCTCGGTCGCGTTCTGGCCGCGCCGCTGATTGCTCGCCACGACCAGCCGCCGTTCAACGCCAGCGCCATGGACGGCTACGCCATGCGGGCCTCTGATGTGGCCGAAGGGGTATTCCTGAAGGTGATGGGAACATCCCAGGCCGGCGCAGGCTTTGCCGGGTCAGTGGGCCCGGGGGAAGCCGTACGCATCTTTACCGGCGCGCCGGTACCCACCGGGGCCGACACGGTCATCATGCAGGAAGAGGCGGTGCGCGACGGGGACAAGGTGCGTTTCACCGCCCCTGCCCGTCCCGGCCACAGCGTGCGCCCCAAGGGCAATGACTTTGCCATCGGGCAGCACTTGTTGGCTGCTGGTACACGCCTCACGCCAATGCACATTGCCGTTGCCGCCGCCGCCAATGCAGCGCGACTTACCGTCGCCCACCGCCCGAGGGTCGCGTTGCTGGCGACCGGGGATGAACTGGTGCTGCCCGGGAGCTTCCTGGGGCCAGACCAGATCGTGGCGTCCAACAGCTTTGGTCTGGCGGCCATGCTGGCCCCATATGCCACCACCGTGACCAACCATGGAATCGTCGGGGATGATCCAGCACTGCTGCATGCGCGGCTAGAAGCGATTTTCGGGAACGAACCCGACGTCGTCATCACTACCGGCGGCGCTTCGGTGGGCGAGCATGACCTGGTGCAGGAGGCGCTCAAGGCGCACGGCGTGTCACTGGATTTCTGGCGTATCAACATGCGCCCCGGAAAGCCGCTGATGTTCGGCACGCGGGGCAAGACGCTGGTGTTCGGGCTGCCGGGCAACCCGGTTTCAGCCATGGTTACCGCGCTGGTCTTCATCAAGCCAGCGCTACGCGCCTGGCTGGGCCATGCCCAACCGGCTCAATGTCGCTTGCCCCTGCTGTCACCAACGCCGGCCAATAGTGCGCGGCGGCATTTCATGCGGGCGCGGTTGGTGCAGACCGTGGACGGCCCGATGGCAGAGCCAATTGCTCAGACCGACAGCGGCCATACGTCATCGCTGGCCGCCGCAGACCTTCTTGTGGTGCAGCCCGAACATGATCCGGGGCAGCCCAAGGGTGCCCTGGTGGAGGTCCTGCCGATCGAGGCTTTCTGACCACAGGCCTACACCGCCCNAGGCATTGCAGAACATAACTGGAACANGTATNGTCGTTCCGTCTATGTTCCGATTCTGGGGTCGAGGGGCCGATGCTCACACGCAAACAACACGAGCTGCTGATGTTCATCCACGAGCGGATGAAGGAGAGCGGCATCCCCCCCAGCTTCGATGAGATGAAGGACGCGCTCGACCTGGCGTCAAAGTCCGGCATCCATCGGCTTATTACTGCGCTTGAGGAGCGCGGGTTCATCCGGCGCCTGCCGAACCGCGCCCGGGCGCTGGAGGTCGTAAAACTCCCCGATTCCATGAACCCGACGCTGGGTGGTCGCAAGACCCGCTTTGAACCGGCGGTGATCGAGGGCAATCTGGGTCGTGTGGCTACGCCCCCTGCACGGGCGGGCGCTGGCGAGGACTATGCAAGGCCGGTCTCCATCCCGGTCATGGGCCGGATCGCGGCCGGTACGCCGATCGAAGCCATCCAAACCCATTCCCATACCATTTTGGTGCCCCCTGAAATGCTGGGGTCCGGTGAGCACTATGCGCTGGAAGTACGTGGCGATTCGATGATCGAGGCCGGCATCTTCGACGGCGATACGGTGCTGATCAAAAAGCAGGA
>Ga0065721_10008724_pt1 | contig 14304 bp, 10 predicted proteins | sample Mesricmetagenome_FD_59108 | JGI IMG/M metagenome (GOLD analysis project Ga0065721, IMG submission 59108) | Mesophilic microbial community from rice straw/compost enrichment Sample: eDNA_1 v2 (version 2) | ecosystem: Engineered > Solid waste > Grass > Composting > Bioreactor | place: USA: Davis... | reverse complement strand
CTCAATACGTTGAATGGCTGAAGATCAAGCGCAAGTACGATCCCCAGAACTTGTATACGTCCGATCTCGCACGTCGCATCGGGCTTACACCCGACCGGTAAGCAATAGCAGAGTTTGGTATGTTGGCTATCCAGCTGTCGGAACAGCTGTCCGCCCCGCGTGCCCCCGTCAGGGCATTATCTATCCCCCATTCCTTCTCAAAGTATCCCGTAGTCGGGCTCGAGGTAAGCGCGAGGTAAGCGCGCTTACTCTATACCACTGTATTTATACGTACCAGATCTGAACAGGATCCGCCCGGGTTCCGATCTGCTACCCGGCGATGGGAACCCGGATGGATCATTACCGGATCTGGTACGGCTCTGATACGGCTTCCACTTACCGCGCGCTGCACGAAAGGTGCCCTCGAGCAGCCCTCGGGCCTGCTTAGGGAATACTTTGGGAAAGTCTTCGGGGAAATGAATTTCGCTGTCGTTCGAACAGTCGCCTGACACTGGGAATCAGCCGGGCGTTGGGCTTAGGAACAATGCCCTGTTCATTTACAACGCAAAAACCTGGACGGCCGTTCAGTTCGTCTTTTTCTTTTTTGGCGGATTTTTCGGTTTCTCCTTAAGGGATTGCTCGATCGTCTGCTCAAGTTCGCTGTACCAGGCCTCACCATATTTGCGGATCAGCGGCGCCTTCAAAAACTTGTAAACCGGCACCTGAAGTTCTTTTCCAAGAGAACACGCTGGAGAACAAATATGCCACTTGTGATAGTTGAGCGCTTCAAAGTTCTTTTTGGAAGTAACGCGGATCGGATACAAATGACAGCTGATAGGCTTTTTCCAGTCGATCTTGCCGTCGAGATATGCCTGTTCAATCCCGCACTTCAGAATTCCGGCCTTGTCGTAAATAGCGTAAACGCATTCACGCCCGTCGATCACAGGCGTACACAGCTCACCTTCATCGTCAACGGTATGGGTACCCTGTTTTTCAATAGCTTTGATTCCCTCAGGAGATAAATATGGCTTCACGACAGGGTAAATTTCTTCGAGTATTTTCAGTTCCTCTTCCTCCAGCGGCGCACCGAAGTCGCCTTCCACGCAGCAGGCACCCTTGCATTTCTGCAGATTACACACAAATTCCTTATCACGCACATCGTCGGACACAAGCACTTCTCCTACTTTGATCATGAGGCTGAGGTTTAATAAACAATCCCGCAATTTACCGTTTCCACAAGGAAAATTCCCCGACAGATCAATTTTTCTTGCTCAACTTTTGTTGCAGTTTTACAGCATACACATTTCGGGGCCTTCGGGTTCCCGTATCGTTATGTAAGAGCATCAAATCGCCATTTTAAAGCGAAAAACACAACTTCAGGAAGGCCTTCCCCGCGTGATTTTTTTATCCGAAATAAAACCGGGTTAATCGCCGAATGATGTTTTAATTTACAGGTTGAAATACTATGAACGATTATCTCGATACGCTGAATGAACCTCAACGTGAGGGTGTACTGAATACCGATGGACCATGCATGCTGATTGCCGGAGCGGGATCAGGAAAAACACGGGTACTTACCTACAGAATTGCAAACCTGATTTCCAAAGGAGTAGACCCATTCAATATTATGGCGCTGACCTTCACCAACAAGGCAGCCAAGGAAATGCGCGAACGCATCGAAAAGGTGGTTGGACATGACGCCCGGAACCTGTGGATGGGTACATTTCACTCGGTCTTCTCACGAATCCTGCGCGCCGAAGCAGCCCACCTCGGTTATCCGAACAACTTTACGATTTACGATACCGATGACTCCAAAACCCTGATCAAAAACATCGTCAAGGAAATGGGCCTCGATGACACGGTGTACAAACCGAACACGGTGTACAACAGGATATCGGCTGCCAAGAACAGGCTCATCAGCTGGGAGCAATACCTTACGAACGCCGAACTGATGGCCGACGATGCCGCAAACATGCGTCCTGAAATTGGACGGATTTACAAAGTATATGCACAACGCTGCTTCAAGGCAGGCGCGATGGACTTTGACGACTTGCTCTTCAATACGGACAAACTCTTCCGCGAACACCTCGAGGTGTTGAACAAATACCAGCACCGCATTCATTATGTACTCGTGGATGAGTTCCAGGACACCAACCTGTGTCAGTACTATATCATCCGCAAGCTGTCTTCCGTCAGAGAGAACATCTGTGTCGTGGGTGACGACGCTCAAAGCATCTACGGCTTCCGGGGTGCAGATATCAGCAACATCCTGAACTTTGAACGCGATTACCCCGAACTCAAGGTGATCAAGCTGGAACAGAACTACCGTTCCACTCAGAACATTGTCAACGCTGCCAACTCGGTCATTAAGAAGAACCGCGCTCAGCTGCCCAAGAATGTATGGACCGCCAATGAAGATGGAAACCTCATCGAACTCATCAAGGCCATCTCCGATAATGAAGAGGGGCGGCTTGTAGCGACGTCTATCTTCCAGGAGAAAATGCAGCATCAGCTGAAGTTCAGTGATTTCGCGATCTTATACCGGACTAACAGCCAGTCGAGGGCCATCGAAGAAGCCCTGCGACGGATGAACGTGAAGTACAAGGTCATCGGTGGACTGTCATTCTACCAGCGGAAGGAAATCAAGGACCTCCTCGCCTACCTGCGCTTTGTATTGAACCAGCAGGATGAGGCTTCCTTCAGGAGGATCATCAACCTGCCGAAGCGTGGAATCGGTGACTCCACGGTAGACAAGATCATCGTCGCCGCCAACGACCACGCCATCAGTCTGTGGGACGTGGTTCAGAATGCCAACAGCTTCATTGGTGGCAGGGCAGCGGCGCCTATCAGCGACTTCGTGGCAATGATCAGCCGCTTTCAGGTGGAAGTTCAACGCCGCGATGCGTATGAGGCTGCTTACGAAATTGCGAAAGGATCCGGCTTGCTGAAAGAATTATATGAAGACAAAACCGTTGAAGGACTAAGCCGCTACGAGAACGTTCAGGAATTACTGAACGCCATCAAGGAATATGTAGATGATCCGGAGAAAGAAGACAAGTCCCTGGGCGCGTTCCTGCAGGAAGTCTCACTTGTCACGGGGCAGGATGAAGACAAGGACAAAGATCCCGATAAGGTAACACTCATGACCATCCACATGGCGAAGGGACTTGAGTTTCGTTACGTATACATCGTGGGCATGGAGGAAGACCTCTTCCCTTCTCAGATGATGCTCAGCAGCAGGGCTGACCTTGAGGAAGAGCGCCGTCTTTTTTACGTGGCGATTACACGGGCTGAGAAGAAGCTGTTCCTGTCATATGCGCTCACGCGCTATCGCTATGGACGACTCAAGAATTGTGAGCCGAGCCGATTCCTCGACGACATCGATCCTGGGTATGTGAAAGTCAGCACCAAGTTTGGTGGTATGGAGTCAGCGGCGCCCTCAGGAAATTACGCCAAGAATCTGGTGAGCGGGATAAAACGGACCATCTCCTCGCAGCCCGTGTCCAAACCTGCGGCCGCAACTGCTTATAAGCCACCGGCCGATTTTAAACCCAGTGATACGTCCGGACTAAAGGAAGGCATGCAGGTGGAGCACCCGAAATTTGGTTTTGGGAAGGTCATTCAGATGGACGTAAGCGGAGCAGATCGCAAGGCAAAGATCGCTTTTTCTGCAGTCGGCGAGAAAACCTTACTACTGAGTTTCGCCAAGCTGCGAATCGTCCAGTAAAAGATAATTTTAATTTTGCACAATAATCAGCTACTTTGCGTTATTAAACCATTAGCACTAAGATTGCTTCACCCGGTCGGTATTGCCCCTTCCGTTCCCGATGGCAAGCGTTTTTAACAAACCAGGAGCAAGCATCCAAAATCACGATAATTCAACCCCAATGATTGGAGAATACAATAGCCAGAGGCCTAACATCATTCTGAAAGAGTATGGCCGCAATGTTCAAAAGCTGGTAGAATACATCCGGAATACGCCGGANAAAAACAAACGCACAGAGTTAGCCTATACACTCATNGAACTGATTAAACAACTTACCCCAAGCATCAAGGAACAGGGTGATGATCCCCAGCGTTTGTGGGACGACCTTTACATCATTGCCGACTTCAACCTCGACGTCAACAATCCTTTCCCTGTGCCGGAGCGCGAAATCCTCTTCAAGAAACCCATGCGCATGGAATACCCTCAAAGCGATGTACGTTTCAAGCATTACGGCAAGAACATCGAAAAGCTCGTGAAAGAAGCCCTGAAGAAGGAAGATCCGCAGGAACGCCAGGATGCCATCATCTACCTTGGCAAACTGATGAAAACTTTTTACGGAAACTGGAACAAGGAAACGCTCGATGATTCCGTAATTCTCAAAGATATACAAGCCATGTCAGGTGGTGCGCTGAATATGACAATCGACAAGGTGCGCGAAGACAACCTGTTTGAAAAACTTTACAAGGAACGGAAGAAAGCCCGTCCTCAGCAGGGAAGTCATAACGGCGGAGGACAACGTCATCAGGGCGGCGGTCATCGTCCATTCAACAAGAACAAGGGCGGCGGCGGAAACTTCAGAAAGCGCCGCGACCAATAGCATTTAACATCGATCCATTTTTTAGCCGTAACCAGGGATCAAGCATTCGGCTTATTTACATTTTTTTTAAACAGCACATAGGTCTACTGTCAAGCGATGAGTATTTTCAGAATCAAAGGTGGTAAGAAACTTAAAGGTGAGATAGTACCACAGGGAGCTAAGAACGAAGCGCTCCAGATCATCAGCGCAACCCTCCTTTCACCTGAGCCCATTACGATTCACAACATTCCGAACATCCTCGATGTAAACAAACTCATCGAACTTGTCGGAGACCTTGGTTCCAAAGTAGAACAACTCGGTCCTGAGTCATATCGATTCACGGCCGCATCAATCAATACCAAATTCCTCGAATCGGAAGAGTACCGTAAAAAAGCAGCTGCGCTTCGCGGGTCTGTTATGTTACTGGGGCCGATCCTCGCACGTTTTGGAAAGGCAACACTACCAAAGCCCGGCGGCGACAAAATTGGTCGTCGAAGACTCGACACTCACTTCCTGGGATTTGAAAAACTCGGCGCGAAGTTCAACTTCAACGCCGAAGAACACCTGTTCCATATCGACGCATCAGAGCTTAAGGGTTGCTACATGCTTCTCGATGAAGCGTCAGTTACCGGAACAGCAAACATTATTATGGCGGCGGTCCTTGCAAAAGGAAAGACCACCATCTACAACGCAGCGTGTGAACCCTACCTGCAGCAGCTATGCCTGATGCTCAACCGCATGGGTGCCAAAATCTCAGGGATAGGCTCCAACCTCCTTCACATCGAAGGCGTAGAGAAACTCGGTGGCACGGAACACACATTATTGCCGGACATGATTGAGATCGGAAGCTTCATCGGCCTTGCCGCGATGACGCAATCAGAGGTAACGATCAAAAACTGCCGGATCGATATGCTGGGCATCATTCCGGAGATCTTCCGCCGTCTGGGAATCCGCCTCGAATACCGCGGTGATGATATACATATTCCTTCACAGGAACGCTACGAAATTGAAACATTCATTGATGGATCGATTCTTACCATCGCTGACGCGCCGTGGCCAGGATTTACTCCTGACTTACTGAGCATTATCCTCGTAGTCGCGACACAGGCAAAAGGAACCGTACTCGTTCATCAGAAGATGTTTGAATCGCGCCTGTTCTTCACCGACAAGCTTATTGACATGGGCGCTCAGATCATTCTGTGTGATCCGCACAGAGCTACGGTTATCGGGCTTGACCGCAAGCAACCGCTCCGCGGACTTAAGATGTCTTCGCCGGATATCCGTGCAGGGGTAGCCTTGCTGATCGCAGCGCTTTCTGCGAGTGGTACCAGTGAGATATCGAACATTGAACAGATTGACCGCGGATATCAAAACATCGAAGCACGCCTTAAGGCATTGGGTGCCGAGATTGAGCGCGTCAACGCCAACTGATCCGTTGATTTTCTTCGGAAGGATTACAGGCTGTTGCTGAAACCGTTTCTTCTGCAATAACCTGATTTATTGCACGTCGATCTGCAGCCCTACCGGACANTGATCAGAACCAAAGTATTGATCATACACTGCTGCCTCACGGACGTTCCCGATGATTCGTTCTGAAACAAGGAAGTAATCAATACGCCAGCCTGCGTTTTTGGCGCGGGCGTTGGTCACATAATTCCAATACGTATACTTCACTTCTTCCGGATAAAACCTCCGGTAAGTATCCACAAACCCCGCTTCCAGCAGGCGCGTGAATCCATCAATCTCGCGCTGCGTGTATCCCGCCGACTTATTGTAGTTCTCCTTCGGTCGCGCGATGTCGATAGGCTGATGGGCTACGTTGAAATCACCACAGACAATTACCGGCTTGCGTTTGTCCAGCCAGAGCAGATACCGCTTAAACTCTTCGTCCCAGCGCTCACGCCAGTCGAGACGTGCCAGTCCATCGCCGGAGTTAGGGGTGTATACGGTTACAAGAAAATAAGTTGGAAATTCTGCAGTCATGACACGCCCCTCCTGGTCGAATTCCTCCAGACCAATATCACACGTTACCTGCATCGGTTCTTCCTTGCTGATGATGGCCGTTCCTGAATATCCCTTGCGGGCTTTGGAGCAGTTCACGTAGACATGATAACCCTTCAACAGTTCGAGTGCTGACTTCGCTTCTTCCGGTGCGGCCTTCGTTTCCTGAAGACACAGCACATCAGGATTCATCGTCGCAATATCTTTGAGAAAATCCTTCTTGATGATGGAGCGAATGCCGTTGACGTTCCAGTTGACGAAATGTTTGGTTGCTGACATGTCTGAATTTATTGAACTATTGAAAGCCCAAGTTTAAGGGGATTTGTCTGAATAAAAAAAGCCGTGGAGTATTCGTCCACGGCCTGATATTATGAAAAAGAGTCTACTCCTTTTCAGGTTGTTCTTTAATCGGCACCACCTTAATGGCAGGCCCGCCGGCACCCGGCGCGCCACCGTCGGGTTTACCCTCTTCCTGACCGAGATAATAAGGAAGTTCGAGTCCTGCCATCTTGAATACCTCATGCAGCGGAGGAACCGAAGAATACAGTCCGGAGATAAAGTTGGCAGTAGACGATTTTCCATCCTTGTTTCCGCCGCCGTCCCAGACAGTAACTTTGTCGATCTGTATATTCTTGATCGCCTCGGTCTGAAGTTTCACCAACTCCGGCAGTTTGTCAGCAATGATAAGCATCGCGGCATCCTTTGGATTATTCCCTGCCGACTTCACGAGTTCCCGGAAACCTTCTGCCTGCTTCGTCAGGATTTCGTAAATACCACGGGCTTCGGCCTGGCGTTGCAACAATATCGCATCCGCCTCCCCTTTTGCTTTCTCCCTTACCTTTTCAGCTTCGGCCTGCGCTTCGAGAATCAACTTCTGCTTCTGAATTTCAGCAGAGACGACAATGTTCGCATTTTGTGATGCACGGTCACGGTCAGCGCGCGCAGCTTCAGCTTTCTGTTCCGCCAGGTACGCTTCTTCGAGAGCCTTTGCCGCCTGAACCTTCTCTGCCGCAATCGCCTTTCGCATCGCTTCGGCTTCGCGCTCGCGTCTTTCGGCGTCAGATGTTGCAATGGTAACCTTCGAGTGGTTTTCCCCCTGAACGGCAAGCGCATTTGCTTCAGCAGTCTTGATACGCGTATCGCGATCTGCCTCCACCTTACCAATCTGCTCATCGCGTTTAGCCGCGGCAATCAATACCTCCTTATCCTTGACAGCAACCGCTACTTGTGTATCGCGGTCGCGGACCATTTCAGAAACCTTGATATCGCGTTCTTTTTCTTCCTGCGTCTTACCGACATCGCCCAGGCGTTCCTGCTCAGCCACCCGGATTTTCGCTTCGTTTATCGCTTTCGCGGCAGCCTCTTTACCAAGTGCAGCAATGTATCCACTCTCATCCTTGATATCGGTGATGTTTACGTTGATCAGTTTCAAACCGATCTTCTTGAGTTCGGCTTCGACGTTATGCGAAACGTTGTTAAGGAACTTGTCGCGGTTGTTGTTGATCTCTTCGATATCCATCATGGCCACAACCAGACGCATCTGACCAACGATGATGTCATGTGCCAGCGCGTGGATGTCATTGCGTTGCAGTCCCAGGAGGCGTTCCGCTGCATTTTCCATCACGCCGCTTTCAGTAGAGATACCCACCGTAAATTTTGATGGAACGTCCACACGGATGTTTTGTTTACTCAGCGCATTTACGAGGTTGACCTCGATTGATATGGGCGTGAGGTCCATGAACGCATAATCCTGAAAGATCGGCCACACGAACGTCGCGCCGCCGTGAATACACTTTGCCGATTCTCCGCCGACTTTTCCGTATTTCACCAGAATCCTGTCTGACGGACACCGTTTATANCGGCGCACGAAGGAGACCAGCGTGATGAAGATGAATAGTGCACCTATGGCACCTGCAATAAGAGTATATTCGTTCATAGATCGGGATTTATTTCTCTAACGTGTCTTATTTCTCAGTGACGAGAAGTGTATTGTCGCCCAGCACACGCATAACAACAATCGTTTTTCCATTTGGAAGATCGTTCTCGTCGTCGGTGATGGCGGTGAGCGTACGCAGCACACCCTGGACCTTCACCTGAACCTGGCCCTGACTTGCCCGGCGAGCCGGAATAGTCAGATATACCTGCCCTGTTTCACCGACGGCTTTCTGAAATTTCATGGTTCCGCTAACATTGGCCTTGCTCAGTAGATAGGCGAAGGTGGCCATAATGAACATCATGAAAAGACCGGCAACCCCTGCGATTCCGATAGACCACCAATGGGAGAGTCCGCTGTCGATGGAGGCTATTCCGGCCCAGCCAAAGATTGTGAAGAATGCGATCATCGACTTCAGGGTAAGGAACTGAAACGGCATCCCGCCGTCGAGGGCGGCGTCGTCGGAAAGTTCAGTGCCATCGTCCAGATCTCCGCCAACGAAAGTGAGGATCAGCTGAAGGACAAAGAATACAGTAAACGGGATCGCTATGGCCCAGTAGATCTTCAGCGCGAGACTCAGGCCTTCCCACCATTCAGATAAATTGCTCATAACATAGACGATATTGTCGGACGTTAAATTACTCAAAAACCTGCAAGCAACCGCTGGCAGCCTTTGAGATTTTTAACGAAGAATGGGGGATAAAAGATTTTGCAACCAGTAACGAATTCTTACACCCAACGGGAGGTATAGGGCAAAAGCTGAGGCAACGAAAACAAAAAAAGCCCCGTTATACAGAGCTTCATTTGTATTCAATATCAAAATGAGCCTTCCAGCCCATCAAAAGCAGTCGTTCTCCGAAAGGATTACTTCTTCTTTTCTTCGAATTCTTTCTTTACCGCTTCAACGTCAACCGTTTTCATAACGGGCTTGAAGTTCTGGATTTTCAGTGTTTGGCGTCTTACTGCTGCAGTCGCCTTATCCTTGCGGTTTTTTCTCTTTAATCGTGTTACAGCCATGGCACTTTTTGTTAAAAGGAGCGCAAAATTAACCGGTATTTCGATCTTTCCAAAATCAGGCCGCGCATTTTGATTCAGGAAGCGTCAAATTAAGCCGGAAAAACTGAAATTATCTTAATTTGCGCGCCCTATGGAAAAGCCCACACTCCCGAAAGGAACCCGCGACTTCGGCCCGTCCGTCATGGCCCGCCGACAATATATCTTTACCGCCATCCGGTCCGTCTTCCAGAAATTCGGCTTTCAGCCGCTGGAAACGCCCGCCATGGAAAACCTGTCTACCCTTACCGGAAAGTACGGCGAAGAAGGAGATCAACTGCTCTTCAGAATCCTCAACTCGGGGGATTTCCTGAAAGACGTTGATCCTGCCGCCCTTCAGGCTGCAAATTCAAAATCCATCGCCCCTTCGATTGCAAAAAAAGGGCTGCGGTACGACCTGACGGTCCCGTTCGCGCGATTCGTCGTGATGAACCGCAACGAAATCACCTTTCCCTTCAAACGCTACCAGATTCAGCCTGTGTGGCGGGCTGACAGGCCGCAAAAGGGACGGTATCAGGAATTCTACCAATGCGACGCAGATGTCGTGGGCACCCGGTCACTGCTTTGTGAAGCCGAAATCATCATGATGATCGGCGAAGTATTCGGCAGACTCAACGTTACTGACTATTCCATCAAGATAAATCACCGCGGCATTCTCAGTGGCCTTGCGGAAATCACCGGCTCGCGCGCGAACGAAGGAAGCCTTTTTATTGCCATCGACAAGCTCGAGAAAATCGGCGAACAAAAAGTAAGAGAGGAACTTGCCGGTAAAGGCTTTTCCAACGAAAGTCTCGACTCGCTTTTTGAGATCCTCAACACCAGGGGTACCAATGCCGAGAAACTCCAGCTTCTCGAAAGCAAATTTGCCAACAGCAGCGCGGGGACTCAGGGAATCAAAGACATACGTAGCGCTTTTGAAATCGCACGTGCTGCAGGCGATTCGCTGGAGCACGTGGAGTTTGATCTGTCGCTGGCGCGCGGATTGAGTTACTACACCGGTTGTATTTTCGAAGTGAAGATCAGCGGTGTCGCCGTGGGCAGCGTGAGCGGCGGCGGAAGATATGACAACCTCACCGGCGCTTTCGGCGACAAAGACAATCTCCCTGGCGTGGGATTCTCTTTTGGCGTTGACCGCATTTACGACGCAATGGATGAACTCAATCTGTTCCCGCAGGAGACTACCGCTGCATCCAGATTGCTCATTTGCCATTTCGACGAGGAGACGTTCAACCACGGACTTGGCATTCTGTCATCGCTGCGCACAAGTGGCATAAGCAGCGAACTTTATCCGGATCAAGCCAAACTAAAGAAGCAACTCGATTACGCAAATAGGAAGGGGATTCCCTTCTGTGTGGTGATAGGATCTGACGAGGTAAAATCGGGCTCATACACGCTCAAGAACATGCAGACCGGTGAACAACAGAATCTGACCCTTGAGCAAATGAAGAATGCACTGCAGTGAACCAAAAAAAGTTAGCTTTGCAAAACAGCCTGCATGATTCATTCTGTTTCCGACAAACCGCTGACGCTGCGCGATCTTGAACGCATAATTTCAGGCGACGTCACGCTTGAATTATCCGAAGCTTCGCGAAAACGCGTCATTGCGTGCCGGGAATATCTCGATAACAAACTCAACNAAGCAACTCATCCGATCTACGGCATAAATACGGGATTCGGTTCGNTGTACAATCGAAACATCACCTCAGANCAGCTTGGCAAGCTCCAGGAAAACCTGGTGAAGTCTCACGCNTGCGGAACCGGCCCTGAAGTTCCGTCGGAAATCGTGAAGCTCATGCTGTTTCTGAAAATCCAGTCGCTGGCGTATGGATATTCCGGCGTNCAGGAAGCAACCATNGATCGCCTGATAGCAATGTTCAACNACGGCATTCTGCCTGTTGTTTATGAAATGGGTTCACTCGGTGCTTCCGGCGATCTCGCACCCCTCGCCCACCTGAGCCTGCCGCTNCTGGGAATGGGAGAAGTNTACTTCAATGCACAGAAGTACGCCACATCAGAACTTCCGGAAAGTGTTTCCTGGAAGCCGATGTCGTTTCAGGCGAAGGAAGGACTTGCGCTTCTCAACGGCACGCAATTTATGAGCAGCTATGGCAGCTGGTGTGTTATCCACGCAAACCGCATCCTGAAAATCGCCAACATGATCGGCGCGCTTTCACTCGATGCGTTTGAAGGCAGAGCAGAGCCGTTTCTTCCAAACGTTCACAGGATCCGACCACAGAAAGGGCAACAGGAAGTAGCTGCCGAAATTCTGTCGTTGCTGGAGGGCAGTGAACTTATTCATTTCCCGAAAAAGCATGTTCAGGACCCCTACTCCTTCCGTTGTATCCCGCAGGTGCACGGCGCAAGTGCCGACGCCATCCGGTATGCGACGGACGTCATGATCACCGAGGTCAACAGCGTGACCGACAACCCTAACGTGTTTCCCGACGACGATATCATCATATCCGCAGGAAACTTTCACGGACAGCCCCTCGCACTTGCACTCGACTTCCTGGCACTTGCAGTCGCCGAACTTGGCAATATATCCGAACGGCGAACGTATCAGCTTATCAGCGGCGTGAGGGATTTGCCCAACTACCTCGTGGCAAACCCTGGCATCAACTCCGGGCTGATGATTCCGCAGTATACCGCGGCTTCGCTGGTAAGTCAGAACAAACAGCTCTGCACACCTGCATCGGCCGATTCTATCGTCTCCAGCAACGGCCAGGAAGACCACGTAAGCATGGGCGCGAACGCTGCGCTCAAAGCCTACAGAGTGATAAACAACACGTATTCGATTCTTGCCATCGAGTTGATCACCGCCGCTCAGGCACTCACTTTCAGAAGGCCGATGAAAACGTCGCCCTCACTTGAATTACTTGTACATACTTTTCGCGATATCGTACCGTTTATTGAAGATGACCGGGTGCTTCACCACGACATACGAAAGGCGGAAACCTTCCTGAAAAAATGGCCGGTCAGCTTATGACGATACGCTTTCTCCTGATTCTGTGCATATGTGTGACCTCATTCAACGCAATGAGTCAGCACTTCAGCGATGACGGCAGATTCTCAGTGGCCGATATTGTTGCGTGCGCACCATACGGAAACCCTATCGTTATCAACGCGCCCGAGTGCGACGGCACAACCACCGCATGCAGCATCGACTTTGACTATGAAGACGGCATTCCGAATACCCTTGCCCTGGTCGACGGGGACGCCTTCAACTATTCATATACGGAACCCGGCACGTACGTCATACGCGTTCAGTTTGGAACCACAGGCGGATTCGACCAAATAACACTGACCATTCTTCCCAACGAGGCGCCAGACTTCAACATCTACACCTGCAGTGGTAACCGGGTTCAGCTCGATATAACAGACACCAACTACGCGCAATACAGCATAGACTACCAATCAGACGGAACCGTTGATGCAACGTCACCATCGGGAATGGTTTCGCCTTACCACACTTATGCAGATGCTGCACTAAAAAATGTAACGGTGCGTCCTGGCTACGCCAATTGTGACGCGACAACGAAACAGGTCACCCCTGTTCCGGGACCATTCTCGCCTTCGCCACCGGTGATTACAGAACTCGTCGTAAACGCGAACAACATAGAGCTGGACATAAACACTGCCCCGAACTTTCTTTACCAACTCGATGTGAGCCCCAACGGCACCTCGTCCTGGAACAACATGCAGAACGTTACTGACGAATCGGAACTCACCATATCGTCACTCACGCCTGAAAACAACTATTATTGTTTCAGGTTAGGTACGATTGACGCTTGCGATGGAACACCACCTATATATACCGGCAGCAACACCATCTGCAGCTCCCGCGCAAGCATCGACGTTGCAGACGATGAAATCACGATCGACTGGAACACCAGCAACGCAGGAGTAAACAGTTTTACGATAACGCGCGATCCCGGATCAGCGACTTCCGTCTCAAATGCTCAGCCTTACACATTTGTGGATTCGGACATAATCTGCGGTACAACGTATAGTTACCGCGTGATAAATGAGTATGGATCCGGCATCAGAAGTATTTCCAAGGTGCTGACCGGCACGGCGATTTCGAACCGCGTCCCCTCTCCCATCGATAATATCACCACCGTGGTTGACGGAAATAGCGTTGACCTCACGTGGTTACAAGATCCGGGTTTCACGGCCGATGAGTATCGGGTTTTCAGGATTGCAAACAACAAAGCTTCGCTGGAAGGCACGACCGCGACGACATCTTTCACCGCAGAAAACTGGGACATTGAAAGTGAAATATGCTACCGCATTGACTATGACGATGTCTGCGGGAACAAAAGCCCGTCAGGGTCAAACGTATGTCCGATAGTCCTTAACGCTTCCGTTCAGAAGAACAATGCAGTTTCCCTTAGCTGGACTGCATACAACGGCTGGGCTGGTGGTGTAAATCATTATGTAGTCGAGAAGTACAACGCATCCGGTCAGCTCATCCAATCCGTAGACGTTGGAAGCGCAACGGCGTACGTCGACAGCAATACTGCTGATGACGAACAGGTTGCAAGTTATCGCATACTCGCTGTTGCTTCGAACCAAAGCGAGTTGCCTGATCCTTCGGTTTCAAACCTGGAGCAGACAATCCGGAACCCCAACCTTTCGCATCCCACAGCATTCATCCCTCAGGCTGACATTCCGGCAAACCGGACATTCCGTGTGTTCGGCAGTTTCATCAACACCTATCAGCTGAAAATATTCAACCGTTGGGGCGAGCTGATATTCGAGTCGACCGATCCGGAA
>Ga0065721_10051542_pt1 | contig 14306 bp, 12 predicted proteins | sample Mesricmetagenome_FD_59108 | JGI IMG/M metagenome (GOLD analysis project Ga0065721, IMG submission 59108) | Mesophilic microbial community from rice straw/compost enrichment Sample: eDNA_1 v2 (version 2) | ecosystem: Engineered > Solid waste > Grass > Composting > Bioreactor | place: USA: Davis... | reverse complement strand
GGCCCTTTTCGCCCAGCACGTTGCAGATCTCGTGCGGGTCGCAGATGGCCGTGGTGGTGCCGCGCGGCAGGACGCAGCGGTCGAACTCCATCGGCGTGACGCAGGTGGATTCGCAATGGACGTGCGTGTCGATGAAGCCCGGCACGACCGTCAGGTTCCGCCCGTCGATCTCCTGCACCCCGTCGTAGGACTCGTAGGTGCCGACGATGCGGTCGCCGCAGACGGCCACGTCGCCCTGCGCCGTCTCGCCAGTCACGACGTTGAGGAACCGGGTGTTCTTGATGACCAGATCGGCCTTGGTTTCGCCCAGCGCCTGACCGATGCGCTTCTTCAGATCGTCACGGCTGACCGTCATCGCGCCAAACCTCCCTTGACACCCAGAACCTGTAGGTGGAGGGCGGCGGCACCGCCTTCAATTGCGCGTTCCGTAACTCCGGGTGACCGCATGGCTCCAGTCCTTGCCGTCGCAGGCCGTTTTCTCGACGGATTCGGCCAGCGCCAGGGTGGTGCCCTCGACGCGGTAGCGCCATTTCACCCCGCAGTCGCCGGACCCCCGCGCCTGCTCGAACAGTTCCACCACGTCGCCCCGGACGGAGGGAATGCCGAGCGGGACGGCCTGCGGGTCTACCCGGCGCTGTCCCTGCTCCACGACCTCCACCCCCAGGCGCGCGGCCGTGCCCTTGGCCTTGTCCACCAGGAAGGGCGCGTAGGAGCACTGGTAGGCGCCGCAGTCCTCGGCCGCCGCCACGAACAGCCGCCCGTCCGGCAGCGGGGCCGCGTAGGTGAAGCCGGCGTAGCGCTCGTAGGGCGACATCACCTCCGCCTCGCCCCCCGCGTCGGCAACCGGCGGGCTGGGGAACAGGCCGACCAGGACATAGGCGACGAAGGCCGCTTCCTCCTCCGCCGCGGGGCCGGCGTTGGCAAGCGGGTCGATGGCCTGGGCGCGCGCCAGCGCCGCCGGCAGGATGCGCGGCCCGGCCTTGCCGATCACCGCGCGCAGCCGCTGGTCGTAAAGCGACGCCAGCGCCCCGCGATCCTCGTTCGCCGCCTTGTAGGCGCGGGCGCGTTCCAGCAGCCAGCGCACCTGATCGCCCTTCAGCGACGAGGCCTGATCCGCCGGCAGCCCTTCCAGCGCCAGCTTGTGGGCGCGGTCGAGCAGCCGGTCCATGGCGGCCAGCGCCTCGTCGGCGCAAACGGCCTTCTCCACGGGCTTCGACGCCCGCGCGCAGTCGAAGCTCGGCGCGGTCGCGGCGAAGGCCGGCGCAGCAATCAGGGGCAGAAAGGCGAGCGGGGCGAGAAGGGCGGCCAGGCGCATGGAACCGTCGGTCATTTTTGGGAACGGGGCGGCGGGAACGGGACCCTACCCTACCCCTGGCGGCTCCCTCCGGGGCCAGAATTTTTCGCCCAGCCTTCCCCCAGCCTTCCGGCCGGCCTTTTCCCGCATTGTGAAAAATCACTTCCGCCCGTCCCCGTACTTCCGGCAGTCGCGTTCGTCGGTGCCGGGGGCGGCGCGTCCGCCGTTGGAGGTTTCATAGCGGGGATCGTCGCACCGCCCGTTGTTCGCGTAGGACCGGCGCGCGCGGTGCGATTGCCACCCGTAGCGGTCCGGCGCCCGGTAGTCCGGATAGCCCCAGTAGCCGCGCGGGGCGACCCGGTAGGCCGGCACGCCGTAGCCATACTCGTAGGCCGGCGCGCTGTAGCCGTATCCATAGCCGGAACCGTAGGATCCATAGGATTCGTAGCCGCCGGAGGAGACCTGAAGGCCGCTGACGTTGCAGGCCGACAGCGCCAGAAGAGCGGCGGGCAGAAGGATGGTCGGAAGAAACCGGTGAAGCGACGGGGCGGTGATCATGGTGCACCGGTGGGGTCGGGATTCGTTGCGTGTCCACCCCTATGAACGGCCCGCAGCGCGCTTTATTCCACGGCCATCCGCGAACGCCATGGCCTGCCCAACGAACCGTTGCGCCGATTGTTCGTTGCCAAAACTTTACGCAATAGCACAAAACCTTCCCCATGCGTCAGCGGCAACTTGTCATAGAACCATTTAACATTTCAGCAACGAAGAGAGCGTTCCTTATTGTTCCGACAATGGCGACGGAAGATCGCGGCCTTGGGGGACGTCCAACGATGATGAACATTCTGAAAAGCCTGAGGATCGGGCCCAAAGTCTACCTGTTGGTCGGGCTTCAGGTGGCCGTGGCCGCCATCACGGGCCTGATGGGGCTCGTCGCCATGCATGACCTCTCGGCCAAGTCCGAAGCCATCGAACAGGCCGCCGCCCGCCAGGTCCTGGGCGAGCGGATCAATGGCCTCGTGCTGGCCGTCGTGATGGACTCGCGCGGCGTCTACATGTCCAAGGACGCGGCGGAGGTGGAAAAGTTCGGCAAGCCGCTGCTCGCCAACCTGAAGGTGCTCGGCGACCGCCTGGGCGAGCTGAAGGCCCTGACACCCCCGGAAGGCCGCGCCACGCTGGATCCGGTTGTCGCGAAGGCGGAAGAGTTCATCCGCTTCCGCACCGAACTGGTCCGCATCGCCCGCGAGAAAGGCGCACCCGAAGGCCGTCTCTATGGCGACAACGACGCGAACCGCACCAACCGCCAGGGCCTGAACACGGCGCTGGAGGGGCTCAGCGGCGAACAGAAGACCCTGATCGGCCGGCTGCACGACGAACTGTCCGCGGCGCAGACCCGCTGGACGCTCACCATGCTGGCCGTCGGCATCGGCGGCGTTCTGTTCGGCCTGCTGCTGGCCGTCGTGGTGGCGCGGGGCATGATCGCCCGGCCGATCCTGCGCATGACCACCGTGATGAAGGACATCGCCGCTGGCAACACCGCGGCATCGGTGCCCGGCACCGAGACGACGGACGAGATTGGCGACATGGCGCGCGCCGTGGTGGTGTTCCGCGACGGCCTCCAGCGCGCCCGCGACCTTGCGGAGCAGGAGCGGCAGGACACCGCCGTCCGCCGCCAGCGCCAGGAACGGCTGGAGGCGATCACCCGCGCCTTCACCGACAAGGTCGCCACCCTGTGCCGCACCCTGAACGGGGAGGCCGACAACATCCGTTCCAACGCCGAATCGCTGACCCATGCGGCGGAGGATGCGTCCCACCGGTCCTCCACCGTCGCCGCGGCGGCGGAGCAGGCGACCGGCAACGTGCAGATCGTGGCGGCGGCCACGGACCAACTCTCCTCCTCCATCGGCGCGATCAGCGACCGCATCGGCGAGGCCGCGCGCATCGCCAGCGAGGCGGAGCACGAGGCGCAGCGCACCAACACCACGATCCAGGGGTTGGCCCAGGCGGCCGAAAAGATCGGCGCCGTGGTCAACCTGATCACGGAGATCGCCAGCCAGACCAACCTGCTGGCCCTGAACGCGACCATTGAGGCCGCGCGCGCCGGGGAAGCCGGCAAGGGCTTCGCTGTGGTGGCCAGCGAGGTGAAGAACCTCGCCAACCAGACCGCCAAGGCGACCGAGGACATTCAGGCCCAGGTCGGGGCGATCCAGGCGGAAACCCAGCAGGCCGTCAGCGCCATCAGCGGCATCGTCGGCACCATCGAGCGCATCAACGGCATCAGCGCCAGCGTCGCCGCCGCGGTGGAGCAGCAGGGCTCCGCCACCCGCGAGATCACCCGCAACGTGCAGGAGGCCGCCGTCGGCACGCAGGAGGTCTCCTCCACCATCTCCGGCGTGTCCGCCGCCGCCGACCGCACGGGCGAAGCCGCGGGCGGCCTGCTCGGCGCGGCCCAGGGCCTGACCGTCCACGCCCGCACCCTGCAATCCGACGTCGACGACTTCGCCCGCCAGGTGAAAGCGGTCTGATCCCCACTCCTGAGAAGCCCTCCTCCGCGAAGTGGGGGAGGGTTTGGGTGGGGGCCCAACGGGGCCGCGTCCCTCGCGGCAAAGCACCGCACTCACGTTTTCCCCGCCGCATCCCCCGCTCCTTCGCGGACGCAACATTGCGATTGCTGCGCGTGCTAAGTTCGAAGCTTGCGCGGCCTTTGCCCTCGTTGATGTAGATCAATGCCCCCGCCTTGTCACAACTGGTGCAATGGCGCGGAGCGTTTCGCGCCTAAATACCCATATCAAATATGGGGATAATTCCGTGCTGCGGCCCTGCCGCGGCGCGTCGCGGCGTGTTGCGCATCCGGCGTCCGGCTACGGACGGCCTGCGTTGCAAGCGGTCCGGCACAGCGGACCACCAGAAGGGGTCTTGGGGGGAAACATGCCCGACGGTCACGTGGATCTCGACGCCGAGCAGATCGGCAATCTCGACGAGTACGAAGGTGCGCTCGCCGGCATGTCGCGCCGGGAATTCCTGACATACTGCACCGGCGTGGCCGCGACCCTCGGGTTGTCCCCCGCCTTCGGCGTGAAGATCGCCAACGCCGCCGTCGCGGCCCCGCGCCCGACGGTGATCTGGCTGTCCGGCCAGGCCTGCACCGGCTGCACCGAGACGCTGCTGCGCACGCACCACCCGTCGCTGGAGACGCTGATCCTCGAAACCATCTCGCTCGACTACAACGAGACGCTGATGACCGGGGCCGGCCACCAGGCCGAGAACTGGAAGCAGCAGGCCATGAAGGCCAACTGGGGCAAGTACCTGATGGTCACCGACGGCGCCGTCCCGACGAAGGACGACGGCGTCTACTGCAAGGTCGCCGGCAAGACCTACAAGGAAGCGGTGCTGGAATGCGCCAAGGGTGCCGCGGCGGTGGTCTCCATCGGTTCCTGCGCGTCCTGGGGTGGCTGGCCGTCCACCGGCGTGAACCCCACCGGGGCCGTCGGCCTGAACGAGATCATCAAGGACAAGCCGGTCGTCTCTGTCCCCGGCTGCCCGCCGAACCCGTACAACTTCCTGTCGCTCGTGCTGCACTTCGTCGCCTTCGGCAAGCTGCCGGAGCTGGACGACAAGATGCGCCCGAAATTCGCCTACGGCCGCCTGATCCACGAGAACTGCGAGCGCCGCCCGCATTTCGACGCCGGCCGCTTCGCGATGGAGTTCGGCGACTACGGCCACCGCCAGGGCTACTGCCTGTACAAGCTGGGCTGCAAGGGGCCGGAAACCTTCGCCAACTGCCCGTCGGTCGGCTTCAACGACGTCGGCCAGGGCACCTGGCCGGTGGGCACCGGCCATCCCTGCTTCGGCTGCACGGAGAAGGGCGTCGGCTTCACCAAGAGCATCCACGAGCTGGCCTCCCTGAAGTCGGTCGCCCCGCCGAACACTTACCCGGCGGTCGCCGTGGACAAGGGCGAGGGCATCTCCGCGGGGGCCGCGGCGGTCGTGGCCGGCATCGCGGGTGCCGCGGTGGGCGCCGGCGCGGTGGTTGCCAGCCGGCTCGGCAAGCAGGACGAGAAAGCCGAATCCTCCTCCACCCCGGCCGAGTGAGGTGGCGCGATGTCGAAAACCAAATCGACCGTCTCGCGGCGGGGTTTCCTGAGGAACGCGGTGAAGGGCACCGCCGCCGCCACGGCGGCCGCCTGCACCACGGTCGTCGCATCCCCGCCGGAGGCCAACGCGCTCCAGCGCCCGCCCAAGCCCATGCCGGCGGACGCCGTCGGCCTGCTGTACGACAGCACGCTGTGCATCGGCTGCAAGGCCTGCGTGACGGCCTGCAAGGACATCAACAACATGCCGCCCGACGTCGGGCCACAGCAGCAGTCCTGGAACGGCGGACCCGACAATCCCACCTGGGACAGCCCGGTGGAGCTGTCGGCCAAGACGCTGAACGTCATCAAGGCCTACGTCCACGGCACCGGCGCCACGAAGGATTCGGCGGAAAACGGCTTCGCCTTCATCAAGCGCCAGTGCCTGCACTGCGCCGACCCGTCCTGCGTGTCGGTCTGCCCGGTATCGGCCATGACCAAGGACGCGAAGACCGGCATCGTCAACCACAACCCGGACGCCTGCATCGGCTGCCGCTACTGCGTGCTGTCCTGCCCGTTCGGCGTGCCGAAGTACGACTACAACAACGCCTTCGGCGAGATCAAAAAGTGCCAGCTCTGCAAGCAGCGCCTCGCCAAGGATGAACTGCCGGGCTGCGCCGACGTCTGCCCCACCGGCGCCACGCTGTTCGGCCGGTCGGAGGATCTGCTGAAGGAGGCCAAGCGCCGCACCGCGCTGAAGCCGGGCAATTACACCCACTACCCACGCGGCGACATCGCCGGCAAGGTCGGCGGGGCGCGGTCGGGCCACGAGAAGCTCGTGGAGGCCGCCTATCAGACGCACATCTACGGCGAGAAGGAACTGGGCGGTACCCAGTGCCTGGCCGTGTCGGCGGTGCCTTTCGACAAGCTGAACATGCCGACCAAGGTGCCGGACAACGGCTATCCGACCCTGTCGGAGGGCATCCAGCACACGCTCTATGCCGGCATGGTCGGCCCCGCGGTGGTGTTCGGCGGTCTCGCCTACCTGGCGCACCGCAACACCAAGAACCACACGGACGAGTGAGGGGACGCCGCCATGTCTGCGCACGCGCATGAACATCAACCGATCGGCGGGCGTATTCTGACCCTGCCCTTCCTCGTCTGCTCCGTCCTCGTGGTGATCGCCGCCTTCATCCTGGCGCAGCGGTACGGCCACGGGCTGGGCGCCGTGTCGAACCTGTCCGACGGCTATCCGTGGGGCATCTGGGTGGCCATCGACGTGGTCATCGGCTCGGCCTTCGGCTGCGCCGGCTACGTCATGGCCATGCTCTGCTACATCCTGAACAAGGGCGAATACCACCCGATGGTCCGCCCGGCGGTGCTGGCCAGCCTGTTCGGCTACGGCCTTGCCGGTGCTGCGGTGCTGGTCGACCTCGGCCGGTACTGGAATTTCTACCACATGCTGCTGCCGTGGTACGCGCAGCCGAACTCCGTGATGCTGGAAGTCGGCCTGTGCGTGGCGACCTACACGCTGGTCCTGATCGTCGAGTTCGCCCCGGCCTTCCTGGAGCGCTTCGGCATCGAGGATCTGCGGCGCAAGCTGAACAAGGTGCTGTGGGTCTTCATCGCGCTGGGCGTGCTGCTGCCGACGATGCACCAGTCCTCGCTCGGCACCATGATGGTGATCGTCGGGCACAAGCTGTCGCCGCTGTGGCAGTCGCAGATGCTGCCGGTCTTCTTCCTGCTGACCGCCATCCTGATGGGCTTCGCCATCGTGGTGTGGGAATCGGTGATGGCCTCGCTGAACTTCCGCCGGCCGATGGAAACGCCGGTGCTGAGGAAGCTGGCGCGCCTGATGCTGGTGACGGCCTCGGTCTTCGTGGCCCTGCGGCTGGTCGACCTGATCGTCCGCGGACAGATCGGCCAGATGTTCGGCGGCCCGCAGTCCGGCTGGTTCTGGGCGGAAATGGTGCTGATGGTCGGCGGCCTCGCCCTGCTGGTGCCGAAGGCGAACCGCGGGCGGTCTCGGGCGCTGTTCCTGTCCTCCTCCATGCTGCTGGCGGCGGGCATCCTGTACCGCCTGAACGTCTATCTCATCGGCTTCACGCCGTCGGTCGGGCCTTGGCACTACTTCCCGTCGGTCAAGGAAATCCTGGTCACCGTCGGCATCTTCGCGCTGGAGATCGCGCTGTATCTCGTCTTCGTGAAGAAGCTGCCCGTCATGCACGCCGTCCATCCCGAGCACGGCTGAGTTTAGGAGACTTTGGTTATGGCTCAGCGAGTTGTTGTTGATCCGGTCACCCGCATCGAGGGTCACCTGCGGGTCGATTGCGAAGTGGACGGCGGCAAGGTCACCAAGGCCTGGGCGTCGGGCCAGATGTGGCGCGGCATCGAACTGATCCTGCAAGGCAAGGATCCGCGCGACGCCTGGGTGTTCGCCCAGCGCATCTGCGGCGTCTGCACCACGGTTCACGCCATCACCTCCGTCCGCGCGGTGGAAAACGCGCTGAAGCTGGAGGTGCCGCTGAACGCGCAGTACATCCGCAACATGATCCAGGGCGCGCACAACGTCCACGATCACATCGTGCATTTCTACCATCTGTCGGCGCTCGACTTCGTGGACATCGCCTCGGCCCTGAAGGCCGACCCGGCGGCCACCGCGAAGCTCGCCCAGTCCATCTCCGACTGGCCGAAGAACAGCGTCCAGGAATTCACGCAGGCGCAGAAGAAGCTCCAGGCCTTCATCAACTCCGGCCAGTTGGGCATCTTCGGCTCGGGCTACTGGGGCCACCCGGCGATGAAGCTGACGCCGGAAGCCAACCTGATGGCCGCCGCCCACTATCTCCAGGCGCTGGACTACCAGCGGCGCATGAACAAGGTGGTGGCGATCCTGGGCTCCAAGACCCCGCACATCCAGAACATGGCGGTGGGCGGCGTCACCAACCCGATCAACCTCGACAGCCAATCCACCCTGACGCTCGAAAAGCTGATGTACATCAAGCAGCTGATCGACGAGGTGGGCGACTTCATCACCGCCGTCTACCTGCCGGACGTGGCGGCCATCGGCGCCTTCTACGCCGATTGGACGCAGTATGGCCGGGGCGTGGTGAACTACCTGTCCATCCCCGACATGCCGCTGGACACCAAGGGCACCGTCTTCGCCCTTCCCGCCGGCTTCATCGAGAACGGCGACCTCGCCAAGGGCTTCACCCCCGTCAAGGGCTTCAACGACCCGTATTTCGAGAAGGGCGTGAAGGAAAGCGTGAAGCACGCCTGGTACAAGGGCGGCAAGGGCCCCCTGCATCCCTACGACGGCGAGACGATCCCGCAGTACACGGACTGGCAGGACGACGGCAAGTACAGCTGGATCAAGTCGCCGACCTTCTACGACAAGCGCGCCCAGGTCGGCCCGCTGGCCAATGTGCTGGGCATGTACGCGTCGGGCCACAAGCGCACGCAGTTCTGGGTGCATGCGGTGCTCGACACGGTGTCGAAGCATCTCGGCAGCCAGGTGGGCGTGGACGCTCTGCACTCCACCATCGGCCGCCACGCCGCCCGCGCGGTGCGCTGCGTCGTGCTGTACGAGGAGCTGCAGAACCAGTGGAAGCTGCTGATGGAGAACATCGCGAAGGGCGACACCACAACCTTCAACAAGCCGGTGTTCCCCAAAGGCGAAATCCGCGGCTTCGGCTTCCACGAGGCGCCGCGCGGCATGCTCTCGCACTGGGTCGTGATCGAGAACGGCAAGATCAAGAACTATCAGGCGGTCGTGCCGACCACCTGGAACGCCGGCCCGCGCGACGAAACCGGCCAGATCTCCGCCTACGAGGCGGCGCTGCTCGACAACCCGGTCGCCATCGCCGACCAGCCGCTGGAGATCATCCGCACCCTGCACTCCTTCGACCCGTGCCTGGCTTGCGCCGTGCACCTGACCGACACGGAAACGAAGTCGCACTATCAGGTGAAGGTGCTCTGAGCCCCGTCACCGGCGGCACCAAAGGCCCCTCTCCCACACGGGGGAGGGGCTTTTTGCGTCGTTTCTGCATCGATTGATCCATGTCTCGGCGCGTCGGGCCGATGCCGGCTAATCGCGTTGCCAACACCCTGTCACGGAGCTCCCGCCCCCATGCCAACCTCCATGCCCGCATCCATTCTCGTCCTCGGCCTCGGCAACATTCTCCTGATGGACGAAGGGCTGGGCGTGCGCGCCATGGAGGCATTCGATGCGGCCTGGGCCGTCCCCGAACACGTCAGCGTCGTGGACGGCGGCACCTGCGGCATGGATATGCTGGACCTGATCGCCAGCCACGACCACCTGATCGCCGTGGATGCGGTGAAGACCGGGGCGCCGCCCGCCACGCTGGCCGTGCTGCGTGGGGACGAAGTGCCCGCCTATTTCAAGGGTAAGTTGTCTCCGCACCAGCTCGGCCTCAGCGATCTTCTGGCGTCGCTGCGCCTGCAGGACCAGGCGCCGCAGACCGTGACGGTAATCGGCTGCGTGCCGATGGCGCTCGGCACCGGCCTGATGCTGTCGCCGGAGATCGAATCCAAGATTCCGGACATGGTGGCGTTGATCGCCGACGAATTGCGGCGCCTGGGCGTGACACCAAGCCTCAGGGCCTGAAGGCCGCCGCGTGTTGCGGCGCAACAGTTTCCGGTGATACCTTAAATTTATTGTGGTTTTTAGATATCGCCGCGGAACAACAGCCAAGCCTTCGGGCAGGAGCCTATCATGGGCCGTTTCTTCAGCCGGCTGACCTTCAACCAAAAGCTGGTCATCCTCAACATCGTCGGCACCGTCATCAGCTGCGCCGCCACCATCGGCGTGGCGCTGTTCTTCGTCGCCGGGGACCTGAAGCATCAGGAAATCGACCGCCAGGACATGAACACCCGCGTGGCGTCGGAAATCGTGAACCCGAAGGGCGAGCCCTACCGCATCGTCAACGGAAAGCTGACGGCGGGCGACACGAACCTTGAGGAGACGTTCGCCCCCGTGGACCGGGTGAAGGCCGCGCTGGGCATCAACATATCCATCTTCCGCGACAACATCCGCGTCGCGACGACCCTGCTGGCCAAGGACGGCACCCGCGCCATCGGCAGCAAGATGCCGGACGACATCCACCAGCGCGTCATCGGGCGCGGTGAAAGCTTCCGCGGCGAATACCCCGTGCTGGGCGTCAACTATCTCGTCTCCTACGTCGCGCTGAAGGATTCGTCGGGCAAGGCGATCGGCGCACTGGCCGTCGGCATGCCGGCCGGGGAGTTCTACGCCATCATCGACCAGTTGGGCTGGCGCATCGGCGCCGTGACGGTGCTCATCGGCGCCTTGCTGAGCCTTCTGACCTATCTGTTCGTGAAGGGGCAGCTGCGCGCCCTGCACCGGCTGTCCGACGTGATGGACGCCATCGGCCGCAAGGATTTCGCCGTCGCCGTCGGCGACACCGACCGCAGCGACGAGATTGGCGGCATGGCGCGCGCCGTGGCCGGTTTCCGCGACAGCCTGTCCGCCGCCGATGACCTTGCCCGGCGCCAGCGCGAGGCGGAGGCCGAACAGGCCCGCCGCCGCACCGACATCGACCGCGCGACGCAGAGCTTCGCCGGCAAGATCGACGTCGTGGTGCAGTCCGTCACCGACTCCGCCAAACGCATGCGCAGCAACGCGGAACGGCTGACCAGCAGCGCGGAGAACACGCAGTCCGCCGTGTCGACCGTCTCGTCCGCGTCGCTCCAGGCCTCCAGCAACGTGGAAACCGTCGCCGCGGCGGCGGAGGAGCTGAGCGCTTCCATCGGCGAGATCAGCCGCCATGTGGGCGAGGCGACCCAAGTCGCCGACCGCGCGGTGGTCGAGGCGCAGGCCACGAACGCCACGGTCCAGGGGCTGGCCGACGCCGCGAACCGGATCGGCGAGGTGGTGGAGTTGATCAACTCCATCGCCGCGCAGACCAACCTGCTGGCCCTGAACGCCACCATCGAGGCCGCCCGCGCGGGCGAGGCCGGCAAGGGCTTCGCCGTCGTGGCGCAGGAGGTGAAAAGCCTCGCCAACCAGACCGCCAAGGCGACTGAAGACATCCAGAACCAGGTCGCCGGCATCCAGGGCGAGACGCACAAGGCGGTGGAGGCCATCTCCACCATCGTCGACACCATCCGCCGCATCAGCGACATCACCGGCACCGTGGCCGCCGCCGTGGACCAGCAGGGTACGGCCACCCGCGAGATCGCCCGCAACGTCCAGGAAGCCTCCACCGGCACGCACGAGGTGTCCGCCAGCATCGACGACGTCTCGCGTCAGGCCAGCGAGACCGGCGCCAACGCCGAGGACCTGCTGACCGCCGCGCAGGCCCTGCTCGGCGAATCGCAGACCCTGTCGAACGAGGTGTCCGGCTTCCTGTCCATTGTCCAGCGGGCCTGACGACACGCGCGAAAATTCACCACCAAGGCACCAAGATCGCGCTTGGTGCCTTGGTGGTGAAATACCTCTCCCTACGGAGCGTGGATCACCGGTCCGTGCGGATCGGGCCGTACTCGACCGGCACCCAGGCGTAGCCGTTCGCCTCTGCGCGGACGTGGCCGATGCCGGGGAAGGGCAGATGCGCGCCGGCCACCCACAGCTTCTTCGCCGCAGCGTCGGCGAACAGCGCCTTGCGGGTGGCCACGGCCTGCTCCTTGTCCGTGTCGAACTCGATGGCGACCTCGGGGCGGGCGAACTGCACCGCGTGGCTGTGCACGATGTCGCCCCACACCAGGATGTTCTGGTCCTTGGAGCTGAACAGATAGCCGCTGTGCCCCGGCGTGTGGCCGCGGGCGGCGATGCTCGCCACGCCCGGCAGCAGGTCGTCGCCGGGCATGTAGGGCTTCAGCTTGCCCGCCGCGGCGTAGGGGGCCACCGCGCCGCGCGCCATGGTGAAGAAGGGCTGCGCGTCCGCGGGTGCCTTGGCCGCCACCTCCTCGCTCAGCCAGAAGTCGGCGTCGGCCTTGTCCACGCGCACCTCGGCGTTCGGGAAAGCCGCCTTGCCGTCGGCGGTCAGCAGGCCGTTGGCGTGGTCGGGGTGCAGGTGGGTCAGCAGCACCGTGTCGACCTGCGCGGGGTCGTACCCAGCCGCGCGGATGTTGTCGACGATGAAGCCCAGCGTCGGCCCGAAGGCCTTGGCCGTGCCGGTATCGACCAGCACGAGGTTCGACCCGGTGTGCACGAGGTAGGCGTTCACCGCCGTCTGCACGCCCAGCGTGTCGGCCAGGAACATGCGGGCCAGCAGGCTCTGGATGTCCTCCGCGCTGGCGCCGCTCAGGATCTTGCGGTTGTCGAGGTCGATGAAGCCGTCATACAACGCGGTGATCTCGAAGTCGCCCAGCGCCATGCGGTAGAAGCCCGGCACCTGGGCCTTCTGCTGGGCCGGGGCTGCGGCCTGGGCCACCGGTGCGGTGACGGCCGCCGCCGGCAGGGCGACGGCAAGGGCGAGCAAGGCGCCGCGCAGGGCGGCCAATCGCGACAGTCTCATGAATCGGCGTCTCCGAATCTCCGGTTGGCCGCCAGAATGACCGTCACAGCACCACCGGCAAAGGTTTCACGCTGCGTTTCGCTAAACCTATGGTCTGCCTTGCGGAATCCAAAGGACCGTAGGCAAAGAAAAAGGCCCGGCGGGTGGTTCCGCCGGGCCTTTCGAGCGAATCGGGCGTCCGCCGCCCGCCATTCGCAGGGTATCAGCCGATCGCCATCAGCGCCACGCCGGCCAGCCCGACCAGCGCGCCCGTGCCGCGCAGCGCCAGCGCGCCCTTGCGGCCTTCGACGAGGCGGCGGATGGACAGGGCGGTGCCGATTCCGGCGGCGTGCAGCAGGGCGGTGGCGACGGCGAAGCCCAGGCCATAGAGCATCGGCTCGGCCGCTTCCGGCATCTCGGCACCGTGGGCGTGGCCGTGGAAGACGGCGAACAGGGCGACCACGCCGGCCGAGGCCAGCAGCGGCAGGCGCGACTGCAGGGCGACCAGCCCACCCAGCGCGACCACCGACAGGACGATGCCCAGTTCGGCCTGCGGCAGGCCGACTCCGGCCATGCCCAGCAGCCCGCCGCCGATCATCGCGCCGACAAAGGCGGTGGGCAGCAGCCACAGGGCGCGGCCGCCGCGCTGTGCCGCCCACAGGCCGACGGCGACCATGGCCAGCAGGTGGTCCCAGCCGCCCACGGGGTGCAGGAAGCCATGGACGAGCCCGGCGTCGTGCGCGCCGAACGTGTGGGCGAGCGCCGCGTTGGGCAGTGCCGCCACGGCCGCGGCCACGGCGGCCGACGCAAGAGCAAAACGTTTCATCCGTGCATTCCCCTGACGTTCGTTGAGCGGCGCGCGACCGACCCCTTCCCATCGCACGCAAAGCGTTCGCCACTGTACCAGAACAGATTCGAATGAAAATGCCCGACCGCACGGAACCCGTTGGGAATGCGTATCTTTGACACACATCAATGTGCGCTTCGGCGGCCCGGCCAAGATGCCGCTACCCCCGGCCAAGGAAGCGCGCATGTGTCTCGGCATCCCGATGCAGGTTCTTGAGACCGACGGCTTCACCGCGCTGTGCGCCGGCCGCGGGGAGCAGCGGCGCGTCAGCGTCATGCTGATCGAGGAGGTGCCGCCCGGCGGCTGGGTGCTCGTGCACCTGGACAACGCCGTCCGCGCGCTGGAGGTCGAGGAGGTGGAGCCGCTGAACAACGCGCTGGACGCCATCCTTCTGGCCGCGCGCGGAGAGAACGTGGACCACCTGTTCGCCGACCTCACCACCGGTCAAACCCCGTGAGTGCCGCCCGACTCGAGGCCGGATTCGCCATCGACGCCCGACTCGCCTGCGGCGGGTGCGGCACCGTCTACGACCCCGCCACCGGCGACCCGGCGCGGGAAGTCCCGCCCGGCACGCCCTTCGGCCGATTGCCCGACTACTGGCTCTGTCCCGGCTGCGGCGG
>Ga0065721_10051541_pt1 | contig 14308 bp, 11 predicted proteins | sample Mesricmetagenome_FD_59108 | JGI IMG/M metagenome (GOLD analysis project Ga0065721, IMG submission 59108) | Mesophilic microbial community from rice straw/compost enrichment Sample: eDNA_1 v2 (version 2) | ecosystem: Engineered > Solid waste > Grass > Composting > Bioreactor | place: USA: Davis... | reverse complement strand
GCGCGTTTGAATTCATCGTACATCAACGCGAGCTTGAGCCCGAACGTCGTCGGCTCGGCGTGGATGCCGTGACTGCGACCGATGCACGGCGTGAACTTGTGTTCTTTGGCGCGCTTGGCGATGGATTTCAACACGAGCTTCACGTCAGCGATGAGCAGGTCCGCGCTTTGCGTCATTTGCACGGCATAACAGGTGTCGCCCACATCACTGCTGGTGAGACCAAAATGAAACCAGCGGCTCGCGTTGTCATTGATGGCTTCGGCGACGGCGGTGGTGAAGCCGATGACGTCATGATTGAGCGTCTTTTCCAATTCGCGTTGGCGGGCGACGAGACCGGGCAGATCGGCGAACCATTTGTCGCAACCGGCTTTGATCTTCTTGAAATCTTTCGCCGGCACGATGCCTTCCTTCACGAGGGCTTCGCTGGCGAGCAATTCAATTTGCAGCCAGATTTTGAGTTTATTTTCGTCCGTCCAGATCGCCCGCATTTCGGGGCGCGAATAACGCGTAATCATGCGGGACAATTAAACTGAAAATACACCGGGTGAAAAAGGAGGAAGTGAAGACAGGATTAACACGATTAACAGAATCAGGAATCCGGTTGGGTTGAAGGAATCCTGTTTAATCCCGTTAATCCTGTCTAAAAACGGCCATGCAATTCATAACGGACAAGAAAGCCACGCGGGGCTACTTCCGCTCGAAAAGCGGTATCGTCTCTTCGCTTCGCCACCGCAGTCCAAAAAGCTGGTGCTTTTGAACCGCGAACCACGCGAATCACGCGAACACTTTCCGGGTAAAATTTTCTTTCGCGTATTTGGTGTATTTCGCGTTCAATCATTGATTCTTTCAACTCAACCTCTTGATCAACTCGTCCAAGCGCCGGAAACTTTTTTCCATCGCACGCGACACGTTCCTTCAACGTTTTTGCAACAGCAAGTTTGCGGCAGTGATTAATCCCCCACCGATGACGAGCGGTGTGGTCAAGACTTCATTAGGATAATCCAGTTTCATTACGACAGAAATCCAAGCCGGCAGAAACAACGCGAGCAGCGAGGCTAAAACCGGTTCAACGGAATAAATCACTCCGGCTTCCGTCGCTGGCACGAGACGTTGCCAACGGTTCATCAACAAATAACCGCCCAACGTGCAGGCAAAGACCAGTGTCGCCAGCAACATCACCGCACCTGGCGATGCATACGCCTGTCGCACTGCGGCAATGCTCGGCGCAGTCAGCCACAATCCCGGTAAGGCCAGCGCCGCCATTCCTGCAAACATGACCAGCGAAAATGACAGTGATTTGTTGCCTACGTATCGCGGATGATCGAGACAGATAATGCCGCCGGCGAACATCACAGCGGCAATCATCGTTTCAATTTCGCCGCGTCCTAAGCGGATGGCCGTAAAATCAATTCGCGCCAGCACCGCTACACCGACGAGAACCAGTCCGACGCTGCAAAGCGTCTTGGTCGCCGGACGCCGGCGTTGTCGCCACGTGACCCACAGCACCAGAAACACGAGATGAGTTTGCGTGAGAAACGCCGATGTGGACGCCGACGTATAAGCCAATCCATCGAGTTGAAACATGATTCCGCCTGCACCGAAAAACGCGAGCACGAGTCCTTGCTCCACTTCGAGCCGCGAGATTTTCCGGATATCACCGCGCAACAGTAGCGCCAGCACCAGTGCTGCTGCGCCGAAGCGATAAAACACCGTCAGGAATGTCAAAAACCATGTTCCTGCCTCGAGCACGAGTCGCTGTTGCTCCGACATCAGCGCTTTCATGACGGGAAAACTCAGCGACCAGAAGATGGTCGCCAACAGCAGCATGAGGACGGCTTTGCGACGATGCGGCGTCACGGACAAGGAAAGAGATTCACTCACAAAAGATCAGTCAGAATCACGCGGCAGCGTGGCGACAAATTGCTTCCACAACTCCAGTTCGACGTAGAGTTCGAAGAACACCTGCGGACGCAATTCGTAAAGCCCGGTCATGATCCAGCGCTTTTCGGATTTTTCATCCAGCAACGCTCCGAGTTTTGCTGAAACCAGAACGATCGGCGCGTACGGATCCTCCGGCAATGCTTCGTACCAACCTACGTTTTTGAAATCGCGCAACGTCCACGGCAGCGGCCAATAACTTTCAGGCGAAATCACTTTCATCACCGTCGCGTAACCATCCGGTGCGACGCGACCAATCGCCAACACGCGAGACGTCAATTCGCGCTCGTGCAACGACGTTTGCGCATAGACGTAGGGATTTCGCACGTCCGCCGTGAAATCACGCGTCAGCAACCACGATTGCAGCGCCAGATGAACAGCGCAGACGCCGATCAACACCAGCAACATCACTCGGGTGAAAGACGAACGAACGGACGCAATGAGCGCACTCGCGCCGACGCCCGCCAGAAGAATTGCGCCCAACCAGAAGTTCAATGCGCACCACGGAGTTTTGTAACCGATGACTGTATAAATCCCGGTAAGCGCAATCGTGAAGAAACTCAGGAAGCGGATGAAGTCCGGCCGGGTGACGCGCGCATTTCCCAGAAATCCAAAAACTCCGCCGACGATTGCGAGCAGCAAAATAATGAGTTCTGTCCACGGCGGACTTTTAGCGGGATGAAACCAGAGCAATCGCTCAAAGTAAAAATACCACGGATGAATGTGCGGCGACGCACCACCGGCACGACTCAGCCATGGCAGATAGGTTTTGAAGGAATCCAAAGGCCCGGCGGCATTCGTGAAAAAGGACGTAAAGAAAATCAGCCAAACGAATCCAGCAGTAACCACAGCCAGCGCGAGGTGCGGCACAGAAATAAATGTCGTCAGGCGAAATCGCACCACATCGGCGTTTGGCGCACCAGCGCGACGCACGCGCCAACGATTCCAAATCTGAGTTGCAAAAAACGCGAATCCCAGCGCCGCCAGCGTGAGCACAAAAGTTTCCTTCGTCGCAAACATCAGTCCCACGCTGCCGCCCGCAATCGCCGCCCAGATTGCTTTTCGCGACTGCCAGTAACGCCACCCTGCCGCCAGCAACAGCAGTGTAAAAAACACCAACAGCATTTCATGAATGAAATAGCGGCTGTAGAAAACAAAAGCGGGAGAGACGGCGAGAAATATTCCCGCCCACGCAGACCCGCTTCGCCCCAATCCATCCGCCAGCGGGACCAACAATAGAATTAACGCAACCCCAAACGCGACTGTGACCACGCGCAATCGCGCATCAGATAAATCCTCGTTACCACGCGCACCGCTCAACCACAGAATCGCCTGCGAGAAATAATGCAGCGTGGGTCCGTGATATTCGTGGGGATCGTAGCGGTATTCCCCACGCTCGACCAAGGCGGCGAGTTTGATGGCGTTGACGCCTTCGTCGTTGTGCAGCGGCCGATTACCGAGGTGCGGCGTACGCAAAAAGAGCGCACTCGCGATCGCCAACAGCAACGCCAGTGCGCTCCAACGATTCATTTGTTCGGCACGGCGTAAACTTCAATTTCCTGCCAGCAATTCAATGCGCTGAGATGGCTGCCTTTGGTGTAGCCCCGAACGTAACGGGCCACCGTGCCTTTGCCGTCCACTACGCGACCGTAGTGACGTTCGAAATATTCGCGATCCGTTCCGACGCCCTGCCCTGACGAATTGTCCGTGTCGTTGTTGAACAACGTCGTCACGCCGGTTTTGAATTCCGGATCATTGGACGCCAACAAAATCACATCATGCATCACCTGGATATAACGGTGATCGTGCCACATCGCGACCGCTTCAATCTTGTACGGTTCACCCAGGTCCACCTGAATCCATTGCGAACCTTTCTTCATCTCAACAGTGTCGTAGTCGAACGCCTCTTTCTTTCCGTCGGTGAGCTGCTCGAGTTCACCCGTAAACGGATTCACGCTGCTGGTCACCGGTTTGCCGAGCGCGACGTTCTTCGCACCTTTGGCAATTTTGATCGGGGCTGGCGGTTGGTCGGAGTTCGGTTCAATGTTTGTGCCGGTGGGCAACTGTTCGGGCGTGCCCTTCAACGTGGGCGCGGGTAGTTGCAGAATCAACGGCTCCTTGTCCTGTGCTTGCGCAGTGGCGACGAGGCCGACGGCCAGTAAAACAGCGCTGAGGCTGCCAAACGTTTTTCCAGAGGTCATTTTCATAAATAATCGGCGGTTCAACTTATCAAAGCGCGAGCCGCGTTCAAAACCAATTTACCGACTCGTCTGCTCCGTCAGATATTCAACCACAATTCCGGCAAACCCCACTCACCCGGCGGACATTCGCCCGGCTGGTCGGTAATATAAGCGAAGCAGTCTAATCCAAATGGGAAAGCGCGCCACGTGCCTTCGAGATTTCAGCCACCTGACGAATAAGTATTTCCGTTTGGCTGAACGCTTTTCACAACATCCGTTCGAGCGCCGCGAACAATTCACTGTGATCGCACCACTCCACACACCCCCCGGCGAGCGTCACCAGACCAAAGCCCGGGCCGAATGCCGGACCGTTCGTCACGCAGGCATCTGTACGACACTCCCGCAACTGATTTTCCGCTGCGCGCAAAACACTGGCCCGATCTCCGTCCACTTCAAATTTCCAACCGACGATTTTTGCCTTGGGATACCATTCGCGAAGTTTCGTGATGACTTTCGGGGTCGGGACTAATTCCGCCAGCAACGCGCCTTGCCGCGTCGAAATCTTACCGGATTTTATTTCCGTCAACTCGCCTGATTCCGAGCGCGTCCAGATTTTACCGAACGTAAAATCACTCACCGCTGCCGCGTGAAACACTGCACCGATGTCGAGCGTCGCCAGCGATTGCAATTGTTCCATCAGATTTGCCGTCGTGGAAAATGGTTTCACGCGCAGCGCGCGACATTCGCCGCAATACGTCGCCTGTTCACCTCGCAACAACGTAACGTTATGCCCGCACGCCGTGAGAAAATTGGCGAGTTCCGTGCCGAGTTTGCCGGTGGAAAAATTTGTCAGCCGACGCACGTTGTCCATCGTTTCGTAAGTTGGACCGGCGGTGACCACGCAGTTCATGCGCGGGAGGATAAACATTGTCCCCGGCGCTTCAACCTTTCAAAGCTTCTCCAAAGCGATTGTGAACACTTCCCGCTTTTCCGCGCCGAAGATTTGCCTATCGTCTTGCGCGATGTTTTCGGAAATTAAATCAGTTCACTTTGTCGGCATCGGCGGCACCGCCATGGCCGCAGCCGCCGCAGCGTTGTTGGAAAAAGGTTACACCGTCACCGGCTCGGACAATAACGTCTATGAGCCCACCGCTTCGTTCCTCGCCAGTCGCAATATTCAGGTGATGAACGGCTATGCGGACACGAATCTTTCGCATCGCCCCGACCTCGTCGTCATCGGTAACGCCATTTCGCGCGGCAATCCGGAAGCGGAATACTGCCTCGATCACAAACTGCGCTTTTGTTCTCTGCCGGATTTGTTGCGCGAATTTTTCATTCGCGGCAAACGCTGTCTCGTCGTCGCCGGCACGCATGGCAAAACCACGACCACATCGTTGCTCACGTGGGTATTTGAGCACAACGGACGCAATCCCAGTTATCTCATCGGCGGCATTCCGACGAATCTCGGTCAGGGCGCGCGATTCACGGACAGCGAATGGTTTATCATTGAGGGCGATGAATACGACACCGCGTTTTTCGATAAGCGCAGTAAGTTCATCCATTACCTGCCGGAAGTAGCCATCATCAACAACCTCGAGTTCGACCATGCGGACATTTTCGAAAACCTCGCCGCTGTGCAGAAAACGTTTTCGCATTTTATCCGGCTCGTGCCGCGCAACGGATTACTGCTGGGAAACGGCGACGATCCGAATCTCGCGCCGTTGTTGAATGTGAATTTCTGTCCGGTGAAACGCTTCGGTCTGGGCGAACTCAATGCCATTCGCGCCAGCAATCTTCGCCTTGGCCCGACCGCGAGCGAATTCGAAATCCCGAGCGCGAAGTTTCATTTGAACCTCGTCGGCGAACTCAATGTGCGCAATGCGTTGGCCGTCGTGGCCGCAGCAAAACATTGCGGCTTTACCAACAAAGAAATTCAGAGTGCGTTCGATACGTTCAAAGGCATCAAGCGGCGCATGGAAGTGCGCGGCGTTTCCGGCGGGGTGACGGTGATTGATGACTTCGGCCATCATCCGACCGCCATCCGGGAAACGTTGCGTGCGCTGCGCTTCAAATACGCGAAGGAAAAAATCTGGGCCATCTTCGAGCCACGCAGCAACACGACGCGGCGTAATGTGTTTCAAAAAGAACTCGCCGATTCGTTTGTCGATGCCGATGGTGTAATCGTTTCACAGGTCGCACGGCTTGAATTACTCAAGCCCGAAGAGCGATTGGATCCGGAGCAGTTGATGACCGACCTCAAAAACGCCGGTAAAACCGCGGCGTATCTGCCGGATGCCGACGCCATCGTCGCGCACTGTGGCACGCAGGTGCAACCGGGCGACGTCGTTTGTGTCTTCAGCAACGGCGGTTTCGGTGACATTCATCAGAAGCTGTTGGCGCGGTTCGCGCGGAGATAAACCCGAGGCAACGGTGCCGGATTTTGAGCCAGTTTCGACTGGCTCATTCCGCGGAAATTCTTCGGCTGCACGTTCGTCGGGCGTGGACTGATCTGTGCTCATCGTTGTGAGAGCAACGATGAAAAGACAGGTTTCATTTCCGTCCGCAAGACTGTTGGCAATCGCATTTGCCATCTTCGGCCTGAACGGAAATTTATTCGCAAGCAACGCTGAAATTGCGGCTGCGAAAACAACCGTTTTTCAAACCGGCATCGCCTCCTATTACGGCGCGAAATATCACGGTCGCCCGACGGCCAATGGAGAAATCTTCGATCGGAACCGACTCACCGCAGCACATCCGACGTTAAAGTTCGGCACGAAGGTGAAGGTCACGCATCTCGCGAATCACCGCTCCGTTATTGTTCGCATCAACGATCGCGGTCCGTTCGTGAAAGGCCGCGTGATTGATCTTTCGCAAGCGGCCGCTGAGGAATTGCAGATGATTCACTCCGGCCTCGCGGAAGTGAAAATCGAAATCATCGAATAACCAATCCGTTTACGGACTGGTCTTGTGCCATTGCCGCACGTCCACAGCCTCCATGCCTGCGGCGCGAATCGCCGTCAATCCGAGGTCTGTATCTTCGTAAGCACGACAGAATTTCGGTTCGACTCCGATGCGGCGCGCGGCTTCGAGAAAAATATCCGGCGCGGGCTTTTGTTTTTTGACCATTTCACTCGTCACCACCGCATCGAAGAAATGTCGGATTTTCAGGTGATCGAGCACCTGACAGATAATCGATTGCGTTCCGCCGGAAGCGACGGCCATCGGAATTTTGCCGTAATGCTCGCGCGCAATTTCCACCACCGCGTGAATCGGTTCTACTTCCGATAACATCGGCAAATAGGCTTCTTCTTTTTCGTGCGCGACGGCGATGTGATCCAACGAACGCCCCTGCTCTTCCGCCAACATTTTCAGAATGTCGCGCGATGGCACGCCGCCGAGTGAATAAAAGCGGTCTTCGGGAAAATGCAATCCATGCCGCTGCGTAATCATCTGCCACGCGCGCCAATGCAGTGGCATCGTGTTCGCCAACGTTCCGTCACAATCAAAAATCAATCCTTCAGGTGTCATATCATTTTACGGGAATCGAAAACCATTTCTCCGTCATCGGAGGACGATAGCCGGCCAGGCGATCAAACAACTCCGATACGCTGTTCGCGACAATGAGAGAATCACGCAATTCCTGTCGCACAAACCCTGCCGTCACAGAGTCATCGAGAAAACGCAACAGCGCATCGTAGTAACCCGCCACGTTCAACAACGCACAAGGAAACGGATGCAATTTCAACTGCGCCCAGGTCAGCGCTTCAAAAATTTCCTCCAACGTTCCGATGCCGCCTGGCAACGCGACAAATCCCTGCGCCAACTCAGCCATCATCTGCTTGCGCTGATGCATCGTCTCCACGAGATGCAATTCCGTCAGCGCCACATGCGCGAGTTCCTTGGAACTCATAAAGCGCGGCAACACGCCGACCACTTTGCCGCCATTGGCGAGCGCGGCGTTGGCGACTTCATTCATCAAACCGACACACGCCCCGCCGTAAACGAGATCAATCCCACGCGTCGCAATGGCTGCTCCGAGTTCTCGCGCTGCGGCTGCGAACACCGGCGAACTTCCCGGTGACGAACCGCAATAAACACAAAGCCGTTTCATCTCAGCCATTGAGCGCCTTGAGTTTTTCCTCCATCTCGTGAGTCATCAGCGGCACCAACAGACCGTCCAGGTCGCCATCAATGACGTTTGACAGATTGTAGAGCGTGAGTTCGATGCGATGATCCGTCACGCGGTTCTGCGGAAAATTATAGGTGCGAATCTTTTCATTGCGCTCACCGGTACCAACCTGACTTTTGCGATTGGCTGCGTACTTCGCATTTTCCTCCGCAATCTTCCGTTCCAACAACCGCGAGCGCAGCACCGTCATCGCTTTTGCGCGATTCTTGATCTGCGACCGTTCATCCGCGATGCGCACAATCAAACCGCTCGGCTTGTGATGAATCTGCACCGCGGAGTCAGTCGTGTTCACACCCTGCCCGCCTTTGCCGGATGCGCGACACACGCTGACTTCGATTTCGTCCGGTTTGATTTCCACGTCCACTTCTTCAGCTTCGGGCAACACCGCAACCGTCGCTGTGCTTGTGTGAATTCGCCCCTGCGCTTCGGTGGCGGGAACGCGTTGGACGCGATGCACACCGCTTTCGTGCTTGAGCATTTTGTAAACGTCCTGCCCCGTGATTTGAAACACGACTTCCTTGTAACCACCAAGATCGGACGGATTCGCATCCAGCGTTTCAACTTTCCAACCGCGCGCTTCGGCGTAACGCGTGTACATGCGATACAAATCTGCGGCAAACAACGCGGACTCCGATCCGCCCGCTCCGGCGCGAATTTCCACAATCGTGTTACGCGAGTCGGTCGGCTCCGGCGGGACGAGACCGAATTGCAGTTGCTGACCGAGCTTCTTTTCTTCGGCTTCGAGTCGCGCGATTTCCTCTTTGGCCATCTGCGCCATTTCGGAATCCGCCGGTTCGCTTTGAAGCAACGCACGATTTTCCGCGAGGTCCGCTTGCGTTTTCAAATACGCGGCGCCGGCGGCGACGAGTTCCTTCAGCCGCGCGTATTCCCGCGTCAACTCCTGCGCACGCTGCGGATTGTCAAAAAGCGTCGGTTCGCCCAGCGAGGCTTCTACCTCGGCAAAGCGGCGGCGGAATTTTTCGATGTGCGGGCGGAAATCCATGAGCTGCGTATCACGTGCAGAGTTTCAGGTGTCGGGGGGCCGCGCGTTTTTACTTTACGCGCCTGCTCCACGACACTGCGGAAAAAAGAAACCGCCCGCATCCCGGAGTTCCGGCGATGCGGGCGGTGTTCGGAAAATGGCTATTTCTTCTTTTTCTTGCCGGCTTCGAACGCGGCCTGCGCGGCAGCCGTCTTGGCGGCGCGCTGTTGGAACTTGTCCACGCGACCCGCCGTGTCCACGAACTTCTGCTGCCCCGTGTAGAACGGATGGCACACGTTGCAAATACCAACGATAACCGTGGACTTCGTGGAGCGGGTCTTGATCACGTTGCCGCAGGCGCAACGGATTTCCGCTTCCACATACTTCGGATGAATGTCAGCTTTCATAAAAGGGCGCACACAATAGCAGCCGCGCGCCGACTGACAAGAGGGAATTTGCCAGTTTCACGGGTGTTTTGACTGTCTCCCACGCCCTCCCCCGCCGCTGCAAAGAGTTCTCTTTTCTCGCCTTAAATCGCCGTGTATGCTCGTAATCCAATTTTTTTATGAGCAACGCACAAAATCCGTTCGATTCGCAAACGCTCCGCAGCTTTGATCTGGGCAACGGCAAAGAAGGCAGCTTTTATTCGCTACCCGCGCTGGAAAAAGCCGGCGTCGGCCCGATTTCCCGCCTGCCCGTTTCGATCCGCTTGGTGCTGGAATCCGTCCTGCGCAACTGCGATGGCAAGCGCGTCAGCGAAGCCGCCGTCCGCGCGCTCGCCAATTGGAAGCCCACGGAAGCGCGCACGGAGGAAATCCCCTTCGTCGTCGCGCGCATCGTGCTGCAGGACTTCACCGGCGTGCCGTTACTCGTGGACCTCGCGGCGATGCGTTCCGCCGTCGCCCGCCTCGGCAAGAATCCGAAGATTATTGAACCGCTCGTCCCTGTGGACCTCGTCGTCGATCACTCTGTGCAAGTAGATTTCGCTGGTAACAACGACGCGCTGGAACGCAATCTCGAACTCGAATTCCAGCGCAATCGCGAGCGTTACCAATTCCTCAAATGGGGCATGCAGGCGTTCGACACGTTCAAAGTCGTTCCGCCCGGCATCGGCATCGTGCACCAGGTGAATCTCGAATATCTCGCCAAAGGCGTGCTCAGTGCGAATGGCGTTTATTATCCTGACACGCTCGTCGGCACGGATTCGCACACGACGATGATTAATGGTCTCGGCATTGTTGGCTGGGGTGTCGGCGGTATCGAAGCGGAAGCCGGCATGTTGGGACAACCGGTTTACTTCCTCACGCCGGACGTCGTCGGCGTGCATCTCACCGGCGAACTTAAGGAAGGCGTTACTGCCACCGACCTCGCGCTCACCATTACGCAATTGATGCGCAAGACGAAGGTCGTCGGCAAATTCGTCGAATTCTTCGGACCGGGCGCTGTTGCCCTGCCGGTGGTGGATCGCGCAACCATCGCCAACATGGCGCCGGAATACGGTGCAACGATGGGCTTCTTCCCGATTGATGAAGAATGCGTGAATTATCTCCGCGCCACAGGTCGCACGAATGGCGACTGCAAGCTCTACGAAAATTACTATCGCGCCCAAGGTTTGTGGGGCATTCCGAAACTCGGCGACGTTGATTACTCGCAAGTCGTCGAACTGGATCTCTCGACCGTCAAACCGAGCGTCGCTGGTCCGAAACGGCCGCAGGACCGCATCGAATTGCCAAACCTGCGCCGCGAATTTTTCAGCGCGTTCCAACGCCCGGTCACCGAAAACGGTTTCGGCAAACCGCGCAGCACCTTCGCCACCGTGGTGAACGTTGCATCGGAAGGCCAATATCATCCGAGCGGCGGCAATCAGGATCCCGTCTCGCTCGCGCAAGCTGCAGCCGCGGGCACGAACCCGACCACCGAACGCGAGATGATTCAAAACCGGCCGACGCCCGATCCGATTCCGGTGAGCGCGCCGCCGATCAAAGGCAAAGTGCGTAACGGCTCCGTGCTCATCGCGGCTATCACCAGTTGCACCAACACGTCCAACCCGAGCGTCATGCTCGCAGCCGGTTTGCTCGCGAAGAAAGCCGTTGAACGCGGACTCAAAGTAGCGCCGACTGTGAAAGCGTCGCTCGCTCCCGGATCGCGCGTTGTCAGCGATTATCTCAAGAAAACGAACCTGCAGAAGTATCTCAACAAACTGCGGTTCAATCTCGTCGGCTACGGTTGCACCACGTGCATCGGCAATTCCGGTCCGCTACATCCGGCCATCGAAGAAGCCATCGTGCAAAACGATCTTGTGGCTGCGGCGGTGTTGTCAGGCAACCGCAACTTCGAAGCGCGCGTGCATCAGAACATCAAAGCGAACTTCCTTATGTCGCCGCCGCTCGTCGTTGCTTTCGCGATCGCGGGTCGCGTGGACATTGACATGAGTTGCGAGCCGCTCGGCAACGATCTGGATGGCAACCCGGTTTACCTCGCGGACATCTGGCCGACGTTGCAGGAAATCCGCGACGCGATGGAATCCGCGCTCAAGCCTGAAGTCTTCCGCAAACTTTACAAAGACTTCGCCGCGCAGAATCCGAAGTGGAACGAAATCCCCGCCAGCACGGGCAATGTTTACGAATGGGATCGTAATTCCACTTACATTCAAGAACCGCCGTTCTTCGAAAATTTTTCGCTCGAACCGCGCGGCATCAAACCTATCACCGGCGCACGCCCGCTCGGCATTTTCGGCGACAGCGTCACGACCGATCACATCTCGCCCGCCGGCTCAATCAAGAAGAGTTCGCCGGCTGGAAAATTTCTGTTGGAAAACGGCGTTCAACCGGCTGACTTCAACAGCTACGGTTCGCGTCGCGGTAATGATCGCGTCATGACGCGTGGCACATTCGCCAACGTCCGCATCAAGAACCTGATGCTCGGTGGCGAAGAAGGCGGCAACACGCTTTTCTACAGCACACCCGGCGCTACTCCGGAGAAAATGAGCATTTACGACGCTTCGATGAGGTATCAGCAAGCGGGCGTGCCGCTCATCGTCATTGCTGGACAGGAATACGGCACGGGTTCATCGCGTGACTGGGCGGCGAAAGGAACCAACCTGCTCGGCGTAAAAGTGGTCGTTGCGCAAAGTTTCGAACGCATTCATCGCAGCAACCTCGTCGGCATGGGCGTGCTCCCGTTGCAATTCAAAGAAGGCACTACGGCCCAAACTCTCAAGCTCGACGGCAGCGAGACTTACGATGTCGTCGGCCTCGACGAAAATCTCAAACCGCAACAGGACCTGACCCTCCGAATCACGCGCAAAGACGGCAGCGTGGAAGAAGTCAGCGTGCGTTGCCGCATCGATACGCCGATCGAAATTGATTACTACCAACACGGCGGAATTCTGCCGTATGTCTTGCGTCAGTTGGTCGCGAAGGCTTAAAAGCTGAAGCTCGGAGCGCCGGTCTCCTGACCGGCGCAACCGCTACTAATAACACGCCGATCGGGAGATCGGCGCTCCGTTCGAACTTTTACTGCGATGCAGGATTCACAGCCGATTGCTCAACATCCAGATCAATCAGGATATCGCGCGGCTCAGCTCCCTTACTCGGACCGACGATACCGCGGTTCTCCAATTCATCCATGATGCGCGCGGCGCGACCGTAACCGAGCCGCAGCCGGCGTTGCAACAGCGACACGCTGGCCTTCTGTTCGGTGCGGATCACTTCGATACACTGCTGGATGAGCTCTTCGTCTTCATCAATACCGCTCTCTTCGAAGGTGGGCGTTGGCTTCGAGAGCTGTTGATGAATTTCCATTTCGTAACTCGGCTTCGCCTGCTTGGCGATAAAGTCCACAATGCTTTGAATTTCCTGATCCGTGACCAACGCCCCTTGCGCGCGAATCAACTTCGCCGAACCGGGCGGCAGATAGAGCATATCGCCTTTGCCGAGCAATTTATCGGCACCCATCGCATCGAGAATCGTGCGTGAATCCACCTTGGCCGCGACCTGGAACGCAATACGCGCTGGAATATTCGCTTTGATAACGCCGGTGATGACGTCCACCGACGGACGTTGCGTGGCGACGATGCAATGAATACCCGCCGCACGCGCCATTTGCGTGATGCGCGCGATGGCCATTTCCACATCCGCTGGCGCGACCAACATCAAGTCTGCCAACTCATCAATGATAACAACGATGTAGGAGAGTTTCTCCGGAATAACGATGTCTTCTTCGCGCGGCACGACAATTTGTTCGTCCACTTCGACGGCAAAACCTTCCGCACCGGGTTCGACTTTTTCCTTCTTGGCCGTGAGCGGCAATTCCGGTTCGCGCTCCGGCAACGGCTTGTTTTTCGGACGCGAATTGAACGTCGCGATGTTGCGCACGCCAACGCGGGCAAAAATCTGATAGCGCTTCTCCATCTCGTTCACGACCCAGCGCAACGCGAGAATTACTTTCTTCGGGTCAGTGACCACCGGCACGACGAGGTGCGGCAGCACGTTATATTGCTGCAATTCGACGACCTTCGGATCGATCATCACAAAGCGCAATTGATCCGGCGTAAAGCGGTAGAGCAGCGACGCAATGATAGAGTTGATGCAAACGGATTTGCCTGAACCGGTGCTGCCCGCGATGAGGCAGTGCGGCATTTCCGCGAGGTCGGCAATAATCGGATGACCGTAAACATCTTTGCCGAGCGCGATGGGAATCTTCGCTTTCGAATTGCGCCATTCGTCCGACTCGAACAAATCGCGCATGATGACTTTCGTCTTCACCGAGTTCGGCACTTCAACACCAACGGAACTCTTGCCGGGCACCGGCGCAAGAATGTTGATGCGTTCGGCTTTGAGCGCGGCGGCAATGTTGTTTGAAAGCCCGGTGATTTTTTCCAGCTTCACGCCCGGCGCGGGATGCAATTCGTATCGCGTAATCGTCGGACCTTTCGTGATGTCACCCAGCTCAACCGGAATGCCGAATTGCGCGAGTGTCTGCTGCATCAACCGCGCATTCGCGAGCAACTCTTCCTTG
>Ga0065721_10051539_pt1 | contig 14315 bp, 10 predicted proteins | sample Mesricmetagenome_FD_59108 | JGI IMG/M metagenome (GOLD analysis project Ga0065721, IMG submission 59108) | Mesophilic microbial community from rice straw/compost enrichment Sample: eDNA_1 v2 (version 2) | ecosystem: Engineered > Solid waste > Grass > Composting > Bioreactor | place: USA: Davis... | reverse complement strand
TAACTGGTACAATGGTCGTGGTATTGTGGACGGCGAAGTGGCTGGTGCTGCGGGCGATTTCGGCGTGGCGCTGGTGGGAAATAAAATCGGATTCGGCATCGGTAATCCGGACACGACGTTGCAATCAGTTCGAGCTATCAACACCGGCACGTGGCGGCACGTCGTTGTGACGCGCGATTCAATGAGCGGTCAGATGCGCATCTACATTGATGGCACTTTGGATGCCACATTGGTTGGTCCGACCGGAGCGAAAACAGCGCCACCGGCTATGCGCATCGGTGCATTGCAAACCGGTATCAATTTTCTGCTCGCGGCCATTTCCGATGTGGCGATGTACGACCGAAGTCTCGCTGCGGAAGAAGTGGCGACTCTTTACAGCGCGGCCACCGGTTTGTTTTATGATGTGATGTTGACGGTTGCTCCGCTCGGAAGTGGATTCACTTTGAACTGGCCGGGTAATGGTCACTTACTGGAAGCCACGAATTTAAACGGACCGTGGACAACCAATTTTTCCGCTAAGCCGGTCTTTGTGAATCCGGCTTCGCCACAGAAATATTTTCGCGTGCGAACGCACTGAGCTGTTTGTTCGCGCAATCAGCACTGTTGCGCGATGCGTCGAAAATGATAGCCGAGGATGGCGAATTCAATCGCGCGACGGAATTGATGCGGGCGACGGAGTAGTGTGCTCCAGAAAAATCGCCAATACGCCACGCGACCGCGATACCAGATTCCCAGCAACCAGAATGATTTCAGGAATGCCATGAAATCAGCGCCGGACAGACGTAAGCGCGGCGCATCGGTGCGTTGATGATTTTTCAGGAAAGTGCGCACGCGTTGATAGTAAGTCCGCGGTTCGTAGAGCCGGCGCATCAGATCACGATAACCGGTCTGCAAAAATTCCCGATTGAGTTTCGGTTTGAAGTTCAGCGCGGCGACTGTGTTATTACCGGTGGTTTCCGCTTCCAAACGTCCTTCTGCTTTCAAGCGTTTGTAGAGCCGCGTTTGCGGTAGCGCATTGAGCAAGCCAACCATCGCGGTAACTACGCCGGAACGTTGAATGAATTCAAATTGCCGCGCAAAGATGTCGTCGCGGTCGCTGTCGAACCCGACAATGAATCCGCCCATCACTTCGAGGCCGCGCTGTTGCAGCGTGTGAACGGCAGTGACGAGATCGCGACGGTTTTGCACTTTGCGACATTCTTCGAGCGATTCGGCGGATGGCGTTTCGATGCCGACAAACACTTTGGTGAATCCGGCTTCGACCATGAGCGCGCAGAGTTCGGCATCGTCAGCCAGATTGATGGACGCTTCCGTGAGAAACCCCATTTCGGCTTTGCTGGCGTTGCGCCAGGCAATCATCTCGCGCAGTAACGCGCGCGTGCGCCGTTTATCGCCGATAAAATTATCGTCCACGATGAAAACCATTTCTCGCCAGCCGCGCTGTCGAAGCGATTCGAGTTCGGCGATCAGTTGCGCGGGCGATTTGGTGCGTGGCACGCGACCGTTCATCACGATGATATCGCAGAATTCACAATCGAACGGGCAACCCCGCGAAAACTGCACGGACATCGTCACGTAATGATTGAGGTCGATCAAATCCCAGCGGGGAATGGGCGTTTGCGCAAGGCTCGGCCAACCGGACGCGCGATAAATCGGTTTCAGATTGCCGCTGGTCATATCGGCGACAACTTGCGGCATGATTTCTTCCGCTTCGCCCAGAACGAAATGCTGAATGTCCGGAAAAGATTCGTAGCCGGTAGTGAACAGCGGTCCACCGGCAATTACCGTTTTACCGTGTGTCTTGCAGCGTGCGACGATTTGATGAACCGATTCCTTGTGCACGATCATCGCGCTGATCATGACATAGTCGGCCCACCGCAAATCCTCGTCGCGCAGTCGGCTGACATTCTTATCCACGAGCCGGAGATTCCATTCTTTCGGAAGCATGGCGGCGACCGTGAGCAATCCGAGTGGCGGGATCGAAGATTTTTTGGCGACGAATTTGAGGACGTGTTTGAAACTCCAGAACGTGTCAGGGGTCTCGGGACTGACGAGCAAAATGTTCATACTTCGGGACGATAGTGAATCACCCGAGTAGCACGTTAGACCCGTAGTCCGATGAGTCGAGCGAAAATTTTTTGCGTTGTTACGACCCGCTAACTCGCGATGTTTGTGCGGCTAATTGATCGCTTCACAAACACACCAACGACACCGCGCGCGCGGTGCGTACGACGACCGTGCCAGCGATTTTATCGTGCCAGGTTTGTTTATCGCGATCGAAGATCAGCCAGAAGAAACCAAGAAAAAACACGATGACGGAAAAGGCCGATGCCAGACTGCGCACCAGTGCGACCGCGAAGGTAACCGGCTGATCATCGCAGCGAATAACTTTCAGATTCAGTACGATGCCGCCGATGGTTGCGCCTTTCCACGTCCACATCCCCGCGAAATACGCCAGCGCGACGAGCAGGCCAAATGGCATTCCGCCGACGACGGAACTGAGAATGGCCACAATGATCATATCGAGAAACGCAGCGCCGATGCGTTCCCAGAATCCGGCGCGCGGTAGCGTGTAAGCTTCCGGAACGTGGGTGGCCGACCGGTGCGGCGGTGGCGGGGTAGCGGTTTCGCTGGACGAGGTTTCGCCTGATGATTCCGTTGCCGAAGCGAAGTTGCTAACCGGTGGGACAGGCGTTCCCGACGGACTGGAAGGTGGATTGTTTACCGGGGGCATTGGGGATGAATAAGGCGGACGCGGTGGAACTTCTTTTCGTGCGCCGGCGAACGTCGCGGTTGTCACCGCGCCGAGTGCCCAGATTCCGGTGAGAGTAAAAATCAACAGGCTGAGGATCGGCACCATGTAAGTGATGGTGATGAGGACGAACCCAAGCACGAGCGCAATGATGGGGCGCGTGACGTTGATGCCGAAGAGTCGGAGTGTTCCGCGACCGAAATATTCCAGCAATGCGACTTTGCCGATGATGCCGCCGAGGAGCACTGCCACCCAGACGAATGGAATGACGAAGATGCCGATTCCTGTGAGTGCCAGAACAAAATACACGAGTGGCAACAGGAGCTTCATCAGCAGCCCCACGAGAAATGTTGTCGCGGGACGTTGTTGCAAATCTTTGACGCAGGCGGCGACAGGACGAGGGAGCGCGGCGGCAACGAGGAGATACAGCAGGAAGAAAATTCCGGCGACGACCCAATACCATTCGCTTTTGGGCGCCAATAGACGGAGTTTCAACGCGCAATCGCGCAGCCAGTTGGTGAGGCCTTTCAAGGGCGCAAGAATCGGGTACTGCGCTATGCTGATTTCTACAATCTGGCCTTTGATTTGCGCTCCTTCGGCCACGTCGATTTTTCCGCCGATTGCAACGACATCGCTACGGACCACGGCGTTTGAACCGAGTTTGACGTCGCCCAGAATTGCTACCACGACGTCGCGAACTTCGCCGTAAGCTTCGGCATTCCCGCCGATCGCCACGACCACATCGCCAGCGTCGCTGCGAACGATTGCATTGCCGCCGATAGCCACCACCGCGTCGCGAACTTTGGATTCCACTTCCGCATCGCCGCCAATGGCCACGACAGCTTCTCGCACCTCACCTTGCACCTTTGCCGAACCACCAATGGCGACGACCAGTTCGGCAGTTTCGCCGGTTGCGACGGTGGCGTTCGCGCCGATGGAGACAACCGGGCCGCGGCGACGAAGTGCTTGAGCGGGCGTCGTATTTGTCGCGACTCCAGGAATGAGTTCCGGTTCGGGAACGACAGGCAGAATTGATTCAGTTGGCAGATTCGTCGTGTCGTCCGGTTGGGCGATGGCAGGAATCAACGCGCTGGATAAAACGGTGGCGACAGCAACGGCGAGCCAGGATTTGAATAATCGTTTCATGATGAAAGGGAGTCGGTGTTCGGTCGAACCGCGAGGCGCAGACAGGCGGAGCCGAGGCCAACACAAGTCGCACAAGCGGCAAAGAACAGTCCTAAGGCAGTAAAAATCAGTGCGGGACTGAGATAATCCGTGAACGAGCAAGCGACGCGACCCAGTGCGCCCGCACTGCGCCAGAGCGCGAGCGTTCCGGTCCACCAATCGGTGGCGCTTTGCGTCGAACTGAGTGCGTGGGTGAGTTCCCACGTGCCAAAGAACAATCCGCTGAATGCTCCGACTAACAGCAGCAATGAAGCGAGGCGCAAGCTCGCCGGCCAATTCGGCCAGGCGCGGCGATACCATGGAGTGGCGGCGCGACGTTCGATTTCGCGGAGGATGCGATTCGCGAGCGCGGGCGGCGCGGACAATTCTCCCAGCGTGTCCAGTTCCCGCCGGATGCTGGCTTCGAGTTGTTTTTCGTACTGCGGATTCATACCTCGTTATCCGACGCCTCCTCCTTGAGTGTGAGTCGCAGCATTTGACGCAACGCCTCGCGCCCGCGAAAAATATCCGTCTTCACTTTGCCCAATGATACCCCGAGTTTTTCAGCAATTTCGTCGTAACGCAGTCCTTCAAAATGATGCAACACCAGCGGCACGCGTTGCGAAGTGGGCAGACTTTGTAGTGCGCGTTCGATTAATGCGCGGCGATCCGTAGCTGCGAGAATTTCGTGTGTATCCTCAGCGGCAGGAAACTCAATCGGATCATCGGAATCCGATTGGTCGCTGCGAAACAGTTCTGAGAAAAAACTCCAGCGCGAGCGATAACGGGTCAGGTGATTCAGGCACAGATTTGTGGCGACGGTTTTCAACCAACCACCGGCAGTCGGGCTGTTGTGCAATTCGGCGAAGCGTTCGTACGCGCGGAGAAAAACTTCCTGTGTGATGTCTTCTGCTTCAGACTGGTTGGCAAGCAAGCGCATGGCGGTGCTAAATACCATGTTTTGGTAATTGTGCAGGAACGCTTCGAAGTGTTGCGCGTCGGTCATGGGCAAGCGTTGCTCGTCCGGCCCAAATCTTAACGCCGCCAGCGGGCGAATAGCAAAGCTGTTGCATAAAATCGAAGTGACAAAGGGAATCGCGCGGCGGACGCATTCATTTGGTGGGGCGCGGTGAATGATGCTGCCGACTCTGTTCCGTTTGCGCCAATATAGCTGGCAACGGCAGTGAAACGGCCGGAGCGACCTTTGCACGCGCAAACTGATCGCGGTCGGAGTCGGGCAACGGCCACGCAGGTAGCGGCTGCACCATTGTGAACGCCGGGTTGATTCGTTTGACGATTGTTTTCATCGTTCAGGAGAAATACCCGGCAGACGACAAATTGTTTCAAAGAATTTTACGCGGCTTAATAGCAGAATTCATAGAAGCTCGTTTTGAGGGGATATTTCTTGCGCTCGCGCCGTCCCGCAGACCTGAGTTTCAGAGAAGTTTGTTCCGAGCTGAATTTCTTTTATGCTCAAGCGTCGGTTCTTTCACTGCTGAATGGCAGAGTTGAAACCAGGAGTTGAAATCCAAATCATGCACGTATCTGTTAACGCCGCCGCGTCCCGATTTTCTGTTCGTTCCCTGGTTCCACGCTTTACATTGGTACGAGCACATGCGGCGGTGCTGACGGTTTTAATGGCGCTTCAGGTTTTTGCTTTCGCTAACAGCAACACGTTCACCAATCCAGTCGCTGCCAACGGTGCTGACCCTTGGGTAATTCAACATGAGGGAAGTTATTTTTATTGTCGTTCGCGTGGTAATGGCATTTGGGTCGCCAAATCGGACCGACTGGTGGATATCGGTCGCGCTCAAGCCGTGCGGGTGTGGACGCCGGAACCAAATAAACCGTGGTCGCGCGAACTCTGGGCGCCGGAACTGCATTACCTGCGCGGCAAATGGTACATTTACGTGGCGGCAGATGACGGCGATAACGCGAATCATCGGATGTATGTGCTGGAAGGAACATCGCAGAATCCGCAAGACCCGTTCGTTTTGCGTGGCCAACTCGCGGCGACGACCGATCGCTGGGCCATTGACGGTACGGTGTTGGAAATGCCGGATGGGCGGTTGTATTTCATCTGGTCTGGTTGGGAGGGAACGAACAACGTCGCGCAGGATTTGTACATCGCGCCGATGAGCGATCCGCTGACGGTCAGCGGCGAACGCGTTCGTATTTCACGACCCGAGTATGATTGGGAAAAGCGTGGTCGGCCTTTAGTGAACGAAGGTCCGCAGGTATTGTGGAACGGAACAAATCTGTTTGTCATCTATTCCGCCAGCGGCAGTTGGGCGGATGATTATTGTCTTGGTCAACTCCGATGGACTGGCGGCGATGTGATGAAACCGTCGTCGTGGATCAAGACCGCGACGCCGGTGTTTGCCGGCACGGACAAAGTAGTGAGTCCTGGTCATGCTTCGTTTGTGAAGTCACGAGATGGCATGGAAGACTGGATCGTATATCACACGGCAAAGTTTCGCGGTGCGGGATGGAATCGACAGGTGCAGATGCAAAAGTTCACGTGGAAGCCGGATGGTTCACCGGATTTCAGTGCGCCAGTGGCGACGGGTGTGCCGCTGCGTTTGCCGAGTGGCGATGAGTTGGTTGAACCGTTGAAAATTCCCGAACGCCGTCGCGAACGCGAGCTGGTGCCTGCAAATTGACACGTAGCTGTTACGGCGCATTCAGATGTTGCAACAACTGCGCAGCCTCGCGGAACTGCGGTTGCAATTCCAACGCGCGTGCCGCGGCAATCTGAGCTTCAGCGCGTTGTCCGAGTTGTGCGTGAATCGTTGCCCGCGCATACGGAATCTGCGCGTCGCGCGGATTGACGGATTCCGCGGCCAGCAGCGCTTGAATCGCGTCGCCAGGATTTCCGGCTGCATGGCGGACGAGGCCGAGATTATACCAGGCACGCGCGTGACGCGGTTCGAGTTTCACCGCCTGTTCCAGTTCAACAAGCACCTGAGCGGTATTGCCCAATTCGTTATGCGCTAACGCCAATTTGAAGCGCAGTTCAGCATCGCGCGGATCGAGTCGAACCGCTTCCTGAAGTTCGGTCAATGCTTCATGTGTTCGACCGAGGCGACTCAACACAATCGCCAGCTCATGACGAATGCCCGCCGAGAACGGATCCCATCGCTTCGCTGTTTGAAGGTGCGTGAGTGCGTTCGTCGCTTCGCCGCGCACCAAAGCCGCGACTGCCAATTGCAATTGACCGCCGGGCTGATCGGCGTTGTGATTCAACATGTGACGCAACTCGGAGCCGGCGCGAGATTCCCAATTCAGATTCGCCACCAACGCCTGCGCTGCGGCAACGCGCACGTTGCGACTCGGATCATTCAGTTTGCCCTGTAACGCCGCTTCAACATTCGGAAGCCGAACGTCGCCGAGCGCCGCCAGAGTTTGCACGGCGTTCTGGCGAACGAGCGCGTTGGTGTCGGAAAGTTTTTCGATTAGCGCGTTAGCAACTTCCGGTTCAGCGCCCCAGCGCTCTAACAGGTTCGCGGCGACGGCGCGCCAATAATCAATTTCATCGCTGCACAACATCTGCAACAACGCCGCGCGTGCGATGTTTTCGCCGTTTCGCGCTTGAGCGACGGTAATTGCGCGTTCGCGTGATGGGCGATTCATCTTTTCGCCATACCATTCCTCCACGTGTTTCAGCGCCCAATCCACATCGCGATCCTGATGACAGCGATTGCAGGCGTTGGGAATGCCGAATTGTTTCGTCAGCAGTGGATCAGGAATCGTGAAGCCATGATCGTGTCGCCAGTGACGTTGCATGTAAACCGTCTGCGGCATGTGACAGTTCACGCATTCGCCGCCGGTCTCCTGAATGAGCTTCGGTTGATACGCCATGAGGTCATTGTTGGTCAGCACGCCGCTGGCATCGTAGCCGAAAACTTTGTGATGACTGTGCGTAACTGGATTAATCACCGGCGCATTGCTCGCGCCTGGACCGTGGCAACTCAGACACAACATGTTTCCGGGTAAACGCACTTTGGCGGTGTGAAAGTCATGACAATCCCCGCAGCGCACGCCTTTGTGAAACATCTTGCTGCCGAGAAACGCCGCCACTTCAAAATCCTCATCGCGCACTTGGCCATCCGGATAAAACAAATCCGACTCGTCCACGATGGAGAGCAGATAGTGATCGAAGAAACTGTCGCCGGGCTTGGGATCACCGGTAATTTCACCGCGTCGCGAATGGCAGCCGGCGCATGTGTGAAACATTTCATCGCGTGACAACCGCTTCACCGTCGGGTCTTTTAACCCCTTGTTTTTATTCGCGAGTTGCCACTCGTTGTGCGCTTTCATCGGGCCGTGACAGGATTCACAACCGACACCGCGCTCAACCATCGCCGTGCGAAAACTATCAGTCGCGATATCGTAATTTTTGCGCACGCGCGTGTTGTGACACGCTGCACACATGGCGTTCCAATTCATGCCGCGTCCGGTCCAATGTCCCCATTCGCCCGGCTGACGATCTTCGTTGCCGTAAACGTTGAACCATTCGTTTGAACGCGGATCGTACGCGGCTTCAGTCGCTTGCCAGCGTCCGCCGGGAAATGGAATCAACATCTGACGCAATGGCGATTCCGCCAGCACGCGATCCACTTGAAAAACCTCCTGGGTTCCGTGCAACCCCGTGGTGATGATTTGAAACTGACCGTTAGTCATCCGGACCGACGTTTCCTGCGTGCCATGTCGAAAGCGATGCACCTCAAACGCTGCGCCGTCGGTTTTTGCGTCCACTAATCGCTCCGCGCGACCGTGATGCGAATCCTGCCATTGCTCGTATTCCTCCGCGTGACATTCCTGACAACTTGCCGACCCGGCATAGGCCGCGAATACCACTCGCTCGTCTTCCAACTTGAAGGTTGATGATTGGTTGCCGCGCGGCGAAGGCGAGTTCAGTGCGAAAAATAAAATCGCGCTAAGCGCGAATGTCGCTGCGCCTGCCAAAAAGAGCAGGGGACGGCGATCAGCGGGAGCGTTACCTCGTTTTGCAGCGGACACGAAAGGAGGGTAGCGATTGTGTCTTCGCTCGCCAAGCGTGGTGACTATTATTATCGATGAAATCTCGTTTCGTTCCGAGGTAAAACCGGGAAGCACTGCGAGCTTCTCATGTTGAATGCAGTTGCGTAGCATCAACGCATCCATGATCCCTGTGCTTCCTATGCACCGCCCGCTTGGGCGAACTGGCGTCCTTGTGCCGCGAATTATTTTCGGCACGAGCTGTCTCGGGAATCTTTACGAAGTCGTAGCGGACGAAACGAAGCGGGAGATTGTGCGCGAGATTATCCGGCATTCGCCGACGCCGGTGGTGTTGGATTCCGCTGGAAAATACGGCGCAGGCCTCGCGCTGGAAGTCATTGGCGATTCATTGCGACAACTCAATGTTCCGCCGGCGCAAGTTGTCATCAGCAACAAACTCGGTTGGTATCGTGTGCCGTTGCGCGGGGCTGAGCCGACTTTTGAACGCGGCGTCTGGGCCGGCATTCAGCACGATGCTGAGTCGCGTATCGGTTACGAGGGAATTCTTCAGTGTTACGAACAGGGCAATGAGTTGTTGGGCGCGGGGTATGTCGCACAACTTGTTTCGGTGCATGACCCGGATGAATATCTTGCGGCTGCAAAAACTCCCGATGAGCGCGCGAAACGCTTTGCGGACGTGCTGGACGCGTATCGTGCGTTGTTTGAATTGAAGCGCAACGGACAGGTTCGCGCGGTGGGCATCGGGGCGAAAGACTGGCGTGTGATTCGCGAGATTGCCGAACATGTGGCGTTGGACTGGGTGATGTTTGCATGCAGTCTCACGGTATATTCGCATCCGCCGGGCTTACTGGACTTCATCGGGCATCTCGAATCGCGCGGTGTGGGAATAATCAATTCAGCAGTGTTCCACGCGGGTTTTCTGACCGGTGGTGCGTGGTTTGATTATCGTATGCCGGATCTGACGCGAGACGCTGCGTTATTCACCTGGCGCGAAAAATTCCTCGCGGTCTGTCGGACCTTTGCGGTGAATCCGGCCGATGTCTGTGTGCAATTCGGTCTCGCCGTGCCGGGCGTGGTTGCGGTGGCGCTTAACACCGGCAAACCCGAACGCATCAGAGACAACGTCGCCAGCGCGATCAATGAAGTGCCGACCGAGCTGTGGCGCGCGCTCAAAGACGCGGAGTTGCTGCGACGCAATTTTCCCTTTCTCGGCTGAGCATGAAGATTGATTCGCATCATCATTTCTGGAACTACGACCCCATCGCTTACGACTGGATTGACGACGCGATGCGCGCGATTCGGCGCGATTTTCTGCCGGAACATCTGCAGGCAGAAATCGCTGCGGTCGGCGTGGATGGGGTTGTCTCCGTGCAAGCGCGACAGAGTATCGCGGAGACGGAATGGTTGTTGGGGTTTGCCGCGCAACACGATTTTATCCGCGGCGTTGTGGGTTGGGTGGAATTGGTGTCGCCTGCGGTGGAGCGCGAGTTGGAACGGTTCGCGCAGCAACCAAAATTGAAATCCGTGCGACATGTCGTGCAGGGAGAGCCGGATGAAAATTTTATTTTACGCGAAGATTTTAATCGTGGTGTTGGCGCGTTACGCCGATTTGGTCTCGCTTACGACATTTTGATTTTTGAACGACATCTGCCGCAGACGATTCAGTTTTTGGACGCGCATTCGAATCAGATTTTTGTGCTCGATCATATCGCTAAACCGCGAATCAAAGAGAACTGCATCGAGCCGTGGCGAACGCATTTGAAAGAACTGGCGCGACGACCGAATGTGTATTGCAAAGCATCGGGCATGGTGACCGAGGCCGATTATTCCGCGTGGAGTGAGGAACAGTTGCGACGGTACTTCGACGTGGCGTTGGAAGCGTTCGGGCCACAGCGATTGATGTTCGGCAGTGATTGGCCGGTGTGTCTGGTGGCGTGCGGTTATGCGCGGTGGTTTGAACTCGTGTCATCGTGGATTGCAGAACTTTCGTCGGCAGAACAAGCGCGCATGCTCGGTGGCACAGCGATCGAAGCTTACAAACTATGAAAGCGTTGGTGATTTCTGCTGTCGGCAAAACGGACTACATCGAGCGACCTACACCGCGACCTGCGCCGGGTGAAGTGTTGCTTGAGATTAAGCGCGTCGGGTTTTGCGGTACGGATTTGAACACGTTTCGTGGCGTGAATCCGCTCGTGACGTATCCACGCGTACCAGGTCATGAAATCGCGGGAGTCATTGTCGAAACCACGCCCGGCGTGCCGGCCGAATTTCGCGTCGGTATGGAAACATCCGTTCTACCGTACACCACGTGCGGCGTGTGTCCGTCGTGTCGCAGTAGTCGCGTGAATGCGTGTCGCAGCAATCAGACTCTCGGCGTGCAACGCGATGGCGCATTCACGCAATGGCTCGCCGTGCCGTGGGAAAAACTGGTGCGTTCCGAAAAACTTTCGCTGACGGAACACGCGTTGATTGAACCGTTGAGCGTGGGATTTCATGCGGTCGAACGCGGTCGGGTGAGTGCGGCGGACACCGTTCTCGTGTTCGGTTGCGGGATGATTGGGCTCGGGGCGATTTCCGGCGCGGCGTTAGGGCGCGGCGCGCGAGTTATCGCTGTGGATGTAGATGATGCAAAGTTGGCGTTGGCGAAAAAGGCGGGTGCAGCGGAAACGATCAATTCTGCCGCTGAGAATCTGCATGAAAAATTGCAGTTGCTCACGAATGGCGACGGGCCGGGCGTGGTCATCGAAGCGGTGGGATTGCCGGCGACCTTTCGCGCGGCGGTGGACGAAGTGGCGTTTGCGGGTCGCGTGGTTTACATCGGTTACGCGAAGGACGCGGTGAGTTACGAAACGAAATATTTTGTGATGAAGGAACTCGACATCTACGGTTCGCGCAATGCGACAAAACAAAATTTTGCTGAAGTGATTCGCGTGTTGGAATCCGGGCGTTATCCCGTGCGTGAAACGATTACCCGGTGTGTTCCGTTTGCGGAAGCGGGTGCGGCGTTGGCGGACTGGGCGGCCGCGCCGAGTCGCGTGACAAAAATTCACGTGGAAATGTAGAGGAAGAATCCTGGACGTGCCTGGAGCTTCTTAAATCTCCACCTGCAAGCCCAGTTCCACGACACGATTCGGCGGCAGACGAAAATAAGCATTCGCCGGTTGAGCGTTGCGTGCGAGTAATGCGAACAACCGTTTCCGCCAATGCGCCAGACCGCGACGGCCACTGGCGATGATGGTTTCGCGACTCAGGAAAAACGTGGTTTCCATCTCGCGAAATTTCAGCCCGAACGGCTTGCACAATTTGAGAATCTGCGTCACGTCAGGTTCCTCCATGAATCCATAGCGACCGATGACGCGGTAGAAATCGTGACCCAGGTCCGTTACTTCGACGCGTCGGTCTCCATCCACATACGGAACTTCTTCGATAATGATCGTCAGCAGCACGACGCGTTTGTGCAGGATTTTGTTGTGCTTGAAATTATGCGTCAGCGCGGCAGGCGTGCCATCGGGATTACCCGCAAGAAAAACGGCTGTGCCAGGAACACGCGCGGGTTGGCTGTTCGCAACGTCTTTGAGGAAATCTTCAATCGGCAACAGGCTGTTGATTAAACGTTGGCGTAACCGGTTGCGGCCGGATTTCCAGGTCGTCATGACAGCGACACCAATGGCGGCAATCAACAAGGGGAACCAACCGCCGTGCGCGACCTTGGCGAGATTCGCTCCCAGAAAAGCCAGTTCAATGCTCAAGAAAAACAGGCAGACAATCAATGCGTGCGGAAAACTCCAGTTCCAGAGTCGTTGTGCCACGATGAACAACAGCACCGTGGTAATAGACATCGTCAACACGACGGAAAGACCATAAACACCGGCCAGATTTGCGGAACTGCCGAATCCTAACACGAGTCCAATCGCCCCGACCATCAACGCCCAGTTCACCGACGGCACGTAAATTTGTCCACGCGTTGTGGACGACGTGTGTTCGATCGAAATACGAGGCAGAAAACCAAGTTGCACCGCCTGCATTGTCAGTGAGAACGCGCCGGAAATGAGCGCTTGCGATGCAATGATCGCTGCGCCACTGGCCAGTGCGATGAGCGGATACAATGCCCACGATGGCGCGAGCAGAAAGAATGGATTGCTGGCGGCGGAAGGATTGTTGAGCACCAGCGCGCCTTGACCGAGATAGTTTAATGCCAGCGCCGGTAACACCAGACTGAACCATGCCGTGCGCATCGGGCGTTTGCCGCAATGACCGATATCCGCATACAACGCTTCCGCGCCGGTGATGACGAGAAACACGCCGCCGAGTTGATGAAATCCATCCAGTCCGTTCTTGGCGAAAAAATTCCAGCCATACCATGGATTCAACGCCCGGAAGACTTCTGGCGTTTGAATAATCTGCGCCAGACCCAGCGCCGCGAGCACGGCGAACCACACCAACATCAGCCAACCGAAAATATTTCCGACGCTGCCTGTGCCGATTCGTTGCAACGCAAACAACCCAATCAGCAGAGCGATGGTGATCGGCGTGACGTAATTGTGCAGTTTGGGGGCGGCGATCTCGAGACCTTCCACGGCGCTGAGTACTGAGATGGCCGGAGTAATCAGACCCTCGCCATACAGACACGCAGCACCGCAAACCCCCAGAAGAGTCAGAAACCAGATTCGCCGTCGCGGTGAGCGATGACCTTTGATTGGAATCGCGAGCGACAGCAATGACAGGATACCGCCTTCACCGCGATTATCCGCGCGCAACACCAGCACGAGATACTTCACCGACACCATCAGGATCAGCGACCAGAAAATCAGCGATAACAATCCGAGAACATTGTCCGGCGACGGAGTCACTCCACCGTGCAGCGAGAAACAACTGCGCAAAGCGTACAGCGGACTCGTTCCGATATCGCCATACACCACGCCGAGCGCTGCGAGTGCGCCGGCGATTAAATGAGGCGGAGCGGAATGAGGTGCCGACTGAACTGTAGAGAGAGAATCAGAATCCTCGTCAGATGATTCCGGGGCGGCTGAACCTTTATCCGTTTGCATCGTTTTGGCGGGAATCCACGAATAAAATCTCGTGAACTGCCCTTTCACGCGCCGACGAGGTTAGCTGACGGGCTGGGTCTTGAAAGTGACCTGCGATTTTCGGTCGCTACGCCCCGATCCGATTTTGCCGGATGTTGGTTCCCCCGTGTCGAGCGACATGCGCCCGACTTTGGCTGCGGCGTTAAAATCGCAAAAACGCCGCAGAGTGTCAAACCGCCGGGCAACCAATGCGTAAGGCGTTACGAATCAACCGGGAAGCGATGAGAGTGGGAATGAAACGGCGACCTGCGATGCCGAAATTGGCAACACCCTTGCCACGGGAATGACTGAAGAAACGTTTCAGCCACATC
>Ga0065721_10051536_pt1 | contig 14316 bp, 11 predicted proteins | sample Mesricmetagenome_FD_59108 | JGI IMG/M metagenome (GOLD analysis project Ga0065721, IMG submission 59108) | Mesophilic microbial community from rice straw/compost enrichment Sample: eDNA_1 v2 (version 2) | ecosystem: Engineered > Solid waste > Grass > Composting > Bioreactor | place: USA: Davis... | reverse complement strand
CGAGCCGACGAAAATGACGCCCTGCTCGCCGACCGCGGCCTTGATATTCGAATACGCGGCCTCCGAGTCGAACTGAGCCTCCACGCCGGCGAGGAACTTGCGCTCCTGCTCCGGGATGCCGAGACGCTCGAACGTCTGTTTCATCTCCTCGGGGACGTCGTCCCAGGAGCGCTTCGGCTGCGTGCCCTGCGAGAGGTAGTAGCGGATGTTGTCGAAGACGATGTTGTCGAGGTCGTGCGACGCCCAGTGCGTGGGCATCGGCTTCTCGAGGAACTTGCGCAGGCCGTCCTTGCGGAACTCGCGGATCCAGTCCGGGTCGTTCTTGACGTCGCAGATGTAGTCGATCGTGGCCTCGGTAAGGCCGACGCCGGCATCGTATTGATATTGGACGTCGTAGCTGAAGTCGCCGACGCTGCGATCGAGATTCAGGTCGGGCTTTTCGGTTTCTTCGAGAGCAGGCATTTTCAGTGCGGGTTAGCCACGAAATCACGGACCTCACAAGGGCTGACGGTCGTGTTCATGGCGGGTTTCATTCAGGCGGTGGCGAGCTCTCCCTCGGTCACCCAATCGTAGCCCTTGGCTTCGAGCTCGAGCGCGAGGTCCTTGTCGCCGGTCATCGCAATGCGGCCGTCCACCATCACGTGAACCTTGTCCGGCACGATGTAGTTGAGCAGGCGCTGGTAGTGGGTGATGACGAGGAATCCGCGATCGGGCGAACGCAGGGCATTCACGCCATCGGAGACAATCTTCAGCGCGTCGATATCGAGGCCGGAATCCGTTTCGTCGAGCACGGCGTATTTGGGCTCGAGCATTGCCATTTGAAGAATCTCGCAGCGCTTCTTCTCGCCGCCGGAGAAGCCTTCGTTGACCGAGCGTGAGGTGAAGGCGCGGGGGATCTTCAGCGCGTCCATCTTGGCGTAGAGATTCGCGTAGTAGTCGGTGGCCTCGAGTTCCTCGCCCTCGGGCAGGCGGGCCTGAACAGCGGCGCGAATGAAGTTCGCGATCGTCACGCCGGGAATCTCCATCGGGTATTGGAACGCGAGGAACAGACCGGCCCGCGCACGCTCGTCCGGTTCCTCCATGTCGAAGAGATTCTCGCCGTCCATGAGCACCTCGCCACCGGTCACGGTGTAGTCGGGATGGCCGGCCATGATCTTCGCGAGCGTGCTCTTGCCCGAGCCGTTTTTGCCCATGATCGCATGGACTTCGCCCTTGGGCACTTCGAGGTTCACGCCCTTGAGGATTTGCTGGTCGCCGATGTTGGCGGTGAGATTTTTGATAACGAGGCTCATGAGTAGATAAATCAGGAATTCTTGGTGCAATCCGCGCATGTTCCGCGCAGCGAGATTTCATGGTGGGTGACGGTGAACCCCTTGGGCAGTTTCCAGCGCGTGGCCGGGCCCTGGGAGATCTCGATGTCGAACACCCTGCCGCACTTTTCGCAGACGAAATGCCCGTGCTCCTCCAGGTTCGGGCAAAACCGCGTGGGTTCACGGTCGATGTGGACCTGCTTCACGAGCCCGCAGGCCACCAGGGCCTCGAGGCTGTTGTAAACGGTCGCGAGCGAAATGCTCGGCATCGCCTTCTTCGCGCGCATGAAGACCTCGGTCGCCGTCGGATGATCGCGGTTTCCGAGGAGCAGATCGTAGACGTGCCGTCGTTGCGGCGTGTCACGCAAGGCGCCGCCGCGGATGGTCGCGTCGTAATGATCGTGGTTGTTCTTCACGTTCCTCCAACCTGCCATATCCGCGAACAAGATCAAGAATCATTCTAAAACGAGAACGGTTCTCAGGCAAAGAGGCCCCATTGCAATGGGTCTTCGCCGGCCGCGTTCAGGACACGACCGGCATCGGCAGACTACGGGAGACCGGCGGGCGCTCGCGCCGCCTTAAAACAACATGAGCGCCGGATTCTCGATGAGCTTGCGCAGCGCGGCGAGATATTCGGCTCCGACCGCACCGTCAACGACGCGGTGGTCTCCACTGAGGGAGATGGTCATCCGCTCGCCGACAACGATCTCGCCCTTTGCGTTGACGACAGGCTTTTTCACGATTGCGCCCACGGCGAGGATCGCGGCCTGCGGCGGATTCACGATCGCATAGAACTGCTCGACGCCATAGGCGCCGAGATTCGAGACGGTGATCGTGCCGCCGGCATATTCTTCGGGCTTGAGCTTCTTGTTGCGGGAGCGGCCGGCAAGGTCCTTCACCGCAGCGCTGATTTCCTTGAGCGAAAGTTCCTGCGCATTGCGAATGACCGGGGTGACAAGGCCGTCATCGACGGCGACGGCGACGGAGATGTTCACGCTGCCGTATTCCATCACGTGATCGCCACCCCATGCTGCATTGACCTTCGGGCACTGCTGGGCGGCGCGTGCAACGGCGAGCAGGACGAAATCGTTGACCGTGACCTTTGGCTGGCCGGCGGCTTCGTTGGCCGTATTGACCTCCTTGCGCAACCGCATGAGCGGCCCGGCATCGACCTCGACGGAAAGATAGAAATGCGGAATCTGCGTCTTGCTGGCGAGAAGGCGCTCGGCAATGACCCGACGCATGCCGGAGAGCTCGACGCGTTTTTCTTCGCCGCCGGTGTTTTCCAGCTTGATGGGCGCCGGAGCTAAGGCCTTCGAAGCCGAGCCGGCCGCGGGAACGTCCTTCGCAACGATCCGGCCGCCGGGGCCGGTGCCTTGAACGCCCTGGAGATCCACGCCGCGCTCGGCGGCAATCTTCTTCGCGAGCGGCGAAGCCTTGACCCGGTCGTTCGACACCGGAGCGGGTTTGCCCCCGGACGCCGGGGCGGCTTTCGCGGCCTCAGGGGCGCTCTTTTTCTTGTCCTCTTTGCCCTGGGCCTTGTCCGTCGCCGGAGCCGGTTTCTTTTCCTTCGGAGCGTCTTCGGTCTCTCCCTCGCCGAGAATGAGGGCAATCTTCGCGCCGATGGCGGCCTTGCCACCTTCCTGAACGTAAATCTCCTTCAGGATGCCGTCATCGAACGCCTCCATCTCCATCGTCGCCTTGTCGGTTTCGATTTCAGCGAGCGCGTCGCCCATCTCGACCTTGTCGCCAACTTTCTTGAGCCATCGAACGAGGGTGCCCTCGGTCATGGTGTCGCTCAATTTGGGCATCGTGATGGTCGGCATGGGGATGGGAAGTCTGAGTGTCTAGTGGTCGGCGTGTCGCCGGAAAAACGCGAACGTTAGAGGATCGAGAGCGCCTTGGCGAGGATGCGCTCGACGGTCGGGAGCTGGAGTCTCTCGACGGGCGGGCTGTAGATCGCCGGAGCGTCGAGGGTGCACACGCGACCGACGGGGGCGTCGAGGTCGTCAAAGCATTTTTCCTGAATGATCGAGGCGATCTGCGCGGAGACGCCGCAGAAAGGCTTGTTCTCGTCGACGAGCACGACGCGGTGCGTCTTGCGGACGGAATTGAGAATCGCCTCCTCATCGAGCGGACGGATCGAGCGGATGTCGACCACCTCGGCGCTGATGTTGTGCTCCGTTTCGAGCACCTCGGCGGCCTTGAGTGCGGTGAGAATCGCGCGGCCATGGCCGATGAAGCTGATGTCCGTGCCTTCGCGCTTCACATCGGCGACGCCGAGCGGGATGAGGTATTCCTCCTCCGGCACCTCCCATTTCTCGCCGTAGAGCAGGGTGCTCTCCATGAACATCACCGGATCGTTGTCACGAATCGCGGTCTTCATAAGGCCCTTCGCATCGTAGGCGGTGGCGGCGCAGACGACCTTCAGGCCGGGAATCGCTGCCAGCCAGTTCTCAGGCGTGTGCGAGTGTGTGGCGCCGACGCCGGTGCCGCCGTTCGCGGGACCCCGGATCACGATCGGGCAGTTGATGAGGCCGCCGCTCATGTAGCGGATCTGGCCGGCATTGTTGACGATCTGGTCGTAGGCGACGGTCGCGAAGCTCCAGAACATGAGCTCCATCACGGGACGCAGGCCGAGCATCGAGGCTCCAATGCCCATCCCGATGAACGCCGCTTCACTGATCGGCGTATCCACCACGCGCTTGTCACCGAACTTCTTCCAAAGGCCGCGCGTCACCTTGTAGGCGCCGTCGTATTGGGCGACCTCCTCGCCGATGAGGACGACGTTGGGGTCCCGCTCGATCTCCTCGGCAAAGGCCTGGTTCAGCGCGTCGCGGTATTCAATCAAAGGCATGTTCGTCGGAAATGGCTGAAGTCTAGTCGTTGAAGAAGTGGCGCCCGGTGCGGCCGGCTTCCGTCTGGCGGTCGACCTCGAAGTAAACGTCGTCGAAGAGGTCGTCCACGGTCGGGAACGGACTCTCCTCGGCGAACTTCGCAGCGTCGTGGGCCTCCTTCTTCGCCTCCGCGTCGATGGCCTCATACTGCTCCTCGGTGAGGAGCTTCTGCGCAACGAGGCGGTTCTTGTAAATCTGGATGGGATCGTGCTCGCGCTTGTAGCGCTCGATTTCCTCCTCCTGGCGGTAGCCGCCCTTGTGCTTCGAGTCGGCGACGCTATGGCCGTAGTAGCGATAGGTGTCGAACTCGATCACCATCGGCTTGGAGGTCTCGTGCGCCCGCTGGATCGCCTTGTGCGTCACGGCGCGAACCTCGCTGATGTCCTCGCCGCCGGCCTGCGTCCATTCGATGCAGAAGGCCTCCGCACGCTGGGCGAGGCATTTGTCGATCACCGACGAGCGCTCGAGACTCGTGCCCATCGAATACTTGTTGTTTTCGATGATGTAGATGACGGGCAGTTCGAAGAGCGCCGCCATGTTCAGCGATTCGTAAAAGCAACCCTGGTTCACCGCACCGTCGCCCAGGAAGCAGAGGGCCGCGCCCTTGATGCCCTTGTATTTGAGGCCGTAGGCGAGGCCGAGGCCGAGCGGGGTCTGGCCGCCGACGATGCCATGGCCACCCCAGTAGTTCTTGTCCGGCGCGAAGTAGTGCATGGAGCCGCCCTTGCCCTTCGAGCAGCCGGTGGCCTTTCCGTAGAGCTCGGCCATGCACTCGTTCATGCTCATGCCGACGGCAAGCGCGTGCCCGTGGTCCCGGTAGGCGGTGATGCAATGGTCGTTGTCTCCCATCAGCGACACGGTGCCGACGGCGACAGCCTCCTGCCCGATGTAAAGATGGAGAAAGCCCGCCATCTTGCTCTGGTTGTAAAACTTGAGCGCCGTTTGCTCGAAGCGGCGGATGCGGACCATGTCACGCAGCAACCGGATCTGTTCCTCGCTGGGGAGCGAGGCGTTGATCGGGTCCTTGGAGTAGTCCACCTGCCCGGCTTCGGTTTTGGCGGCGATCTGAGACATGCGATGGATGGCGGTTGAGCGGTTGTTAAGGAATGGGCACCGTCTCTTTCCGCTGGGCAGACTTGATCCGGGCCAAGCCCTGAATATTTCCCGAGCCGCGGAAACTTGGCAACAGGGAAATCGGAGCCCACCGCCGGCGCCCGGAAAGCCTTGCGGTGTGCGTGGTTTCCTCCGATTTGCGTTACATGAAATTGAGAGCAATACCGTGGTCGCCCTTCGTCCAACACAGCCGATCATCCGGGATGCTTCCGTCAATCCACACCCGTTACCGCAACGGGAGAGGGTCCTCATGAACGCGCTCGACCCGAAGATTGGGATCATCGACCTGCCGGAACTCGATCCTGCAAAAGCGACCTTTTGTGTCGCGGATCTGCACCGGAGCGATCCGGAATCAGCCTTTTGCGTAGATGGCGCGAATCTTTTCCGCGTAGTGGTCGGTCACCACGTGGCGGCGGAGCTTCAGAGTGGCGGTGAGTTCCTCGCCGATCTCGAAGGGCTTCGGAATGATCTCCCAACCGCCGATACGCTCGAAGGGCTTGAACCCCGACTCCGCGCTGACGAGCCGGCGGATCTCGGAGTCGAGCAAACGGGAGGCCTCTGGATGCGAGGCAATTTCGGTGGCGTCGGCGACATTCGCACCGGCGGCCCGGAAGGCGTCCAGATTCGGAACAATGAGCGCGGACAGAAACTTCTGGTCCTGGCCTACGACCATGCACTGGTCGATGAGTGGCGACTCGGTGAGCCGGTGCTCGATCGGGACCGGCTCGACGTTCTCGCCGCTGAGCAGGACGATCGTGTCCTTCGAGCGGCCGAGAATCTTCAGGCAGTCGTTGAAGGTCACCATGCCGATATCACCGGTGTTCAGCCAGCCATCGGAGAGGATGCGCGCGGTGCCCTCCGGATCCTTGTAGTAGCCGGCCATGATCTGCGGACCTTTGGCGTGAATTTCCCCACGCAGGCCGCGACCTCCGCCGGGTCGCGAAGGATTCGGGAAAAGAATCTCCCCGGTGTTCAGGTCGACGATACGGATCTCGGTCCCTGGATAAACCGGTCCGACCGTGCCGATCACCAGATTGTCCCAGGTCCGCACCGCCAGCACCGGCGAGGTCTCGGTGAGGCCGTAGCCCTCCAGAACGGGAATGCCGATGAAGTTGAAAAACTCGTCCACGTGCGGCTGAAGCGCGCCACCTCCGCTGATGGTGCCTCGAAACTCGCCGCCAACGACGTCGCGCAGTTTCTTGAGGACCACGCCGTCGAGGACCAGATACGGAATCGTGAAAACCAGGAGATTTCCAATGTGACGGAGCAGGAGCCCGGCAGACTCCGCCGGACCGCGTCCGGTGGTGTCGAGCTGCTGGCCCATGAAAAAGCGCCGGGCTCGATGGACGCGAACCGCGCTCGTGTAGGCAAGTTCGAAGAGCTTCCGTCGCAACGGCGGGGCCTTCTCGACGTTGGCGAAAATTTTCAGGTAAAGGCTCTCCCAAAGCCGCGGGGCCGAGCACATGATCGTCGGCTTCACGGATTTGAGGTCGTCGCCGACGTGGCGGATGCTCGTGTAATACGTCGTCACGCCGGAGCTGATCGCGAGCATCTCGAACACGCGCTCGTAGCTGTGCCAGACCGGCAGCAGGGAAAGGGCGCGTTCGCCGGGAAGCAGGTCGAACGGCAGATTCCGGACCTGCGAGACCATGTTCGCGTGCGTGAGCTGGACCCCCTTCGGGGTGCCGGTCGTGCCCGAGGTGTAGATGAGTGTGAATCGATCCTCCGGCCGGATGGCCTCCATCCTTTCCTCAGCCCGGCGATCGCCCTGCGCGCGAAGCTCGCGTCCGCGGGCCTCCACATCCACCATGCGCAGAGCATCGCCGTCATAGGCGGCGCTCATCACGATCGCGCGGCAGCTTGCGCCGCTGGCCGAGAGCTTCTGCAACACACCGGCGTTTTCGACGAATGTGAGGCGCGAATCGGAATGCTCGAGGATGTATCGGACCTCCCCCTCGGTGATGTCCGTGCCGCGCGGCACATCCGCAGCGCCGCAGATCTGCACGGCGCAATCAGCGACGATCCATTCCAGGCGGTTGTCGGCGAGAAGTCCGACATGATCGCGGGCTTGGACGCCGAGGTCGATCAGACCGGTTGCGAGATTCAATCCGCGTTCATAAAGCTCGCGGAAGCTCGTGAAAACAAAGCCGCCGCCCTTCTGCCGCGACCCGAATGCCGGTAGATCCCCGTAACGGGCCGCCGCTTCGCGGAAGAGATCCGCAATGTTCCGGGGGACGATGCGGCCGGGCATCGAAGCTACTTCCGACGCGGCTGCCGGGGAGCGCCGGCTTCCCGGAAGGTGATGCGGGCTTTGGAAAGATCGTAGGGGGAAAGCTCCACAGTCACCGCGTCGCCGGGGACGATGCGGATGAAGTGCTTTCGCATCTTTCCGGAAATGTGTGCGAGCACCATGTGGCCATTGGGGAGCTTCACACGGAACATGGTCCCGGGCAGAACATCCGTAACGACTCCCTGGCTGACGATGGCTTCTTCTTTCGGCATGAACCGCCTCCTCTACGCGGGATTCGGCTCGAAATCAACCCATCTTGCGAGATTGGCGAGATTCGGCAGGCCCTCCGCGTGCCACGAGACCGGGGGAAATTGCATCCGCCCGAGCGCGCAAACGCGGGATGCGCCGAGTTTCGCAACCCGGTCCGCATTCACCACGGACGCCGGCCAGATCCCGATCGCGCCCAGCCATTGCCTCACCGGAGCCAGCACGGTCGCGAGGTCGGACGGCAGCGGCTTCACGAAAATGAACCGGTCGAGCGGTGACGTCGCGAACCACGGGTCCTCCTCATAGACCACCGTCCAGTTCGTCGAGCCTGCGCTCTGCCAGATCTGCACACGGGTGTCTCCCGCAGCGCGAAACGCACAGCTCGCACGAAGGTCCGCAATGGCTGCAGCCTCGCCGATGCCCAGCGGACGTCGCGGCGAATCCCGGTCGAAGGCCTCCATGGCCTCTGCGAGCCGCGCCGCGTAGCTGCGGGCGGACAACCCCGACGACTCGTCCACATAGATGTCGTGCGGCGAAAGACAGCCGTGCTGGTCGAAGAGCGAGACGTCGCGCGCCGCAGCCACGGGCGAGGAACCATCCGTGTCCTCGAAGACAATTCCCAGACTCACGCGGTGACCGTGCGCCTGAAACGGCACGCCCGCAGGGACCCGTGAACGAAGGCTGGCGATGGTTTCGTCGCCGCCGTAGACGACGACCGCGTCCGCTCCGGTCAGCCATTCGTCGGGCAGCGACGCGGAGGTTTCGACACGCGAGGCGAGGGCGGGCGGGAGTTCCGCGCAAAACGCGGCGACCTCCGGAAGTCCGTTCGATGGAAGTTTCACGCGGTTGTGCGAGCCGAGCAGAAGCCCGCGCATGAGGCTCTGGAGCGCGGCGTGCGGCGTGTTGCCGCTCACGACGTGAACGATTGTCTCCGGCGCGATCGCGCGGCAGAGATGCCCGCCATACGGGCGGAAGCCGTCGAGAATCTCCGCATGACCGAGTTCCAGCCGCACCAGCTCGAGCAGGTCTTCCGCCTCGACATTGCCCAACAAGGATTGGAACGGACGGGCGGCACGGGTGATCGCAGCGGCGCGTTCGGCGGTGATCATGCGAAAGATCTAGGAGGAGCCCGGGATTTTTACAGGCACAAACCGGGGGCCTTTACAGATCGGCCTCCACGGCGCGAGGATCGGGCAGCATGAGAATTCTCCCCACGCTCGTCGCACTTCTTGCCGCCACGCTTCCGGCCGCATGGTCATTGGATGTCACGGTCATGTCGTTTAACATCCGATGGGCGACTCCGAACGACGGAAACAACGTCTGGGCGAACCGCAAGGCGATCGCCACGGAAACGATCGCGCAAAGCGGAGCCGATGTCGCGGGATTGCAGGAAGTGATTGCCTCGCAGCTGGCGGATTTGAAAGCGGCCCTTCCGAAATTCGCCGCGATCGGCGTGGGCCGGGACGACGGCAAAAATGGCGGGGAGTTCAACCCCATCTTCTACAACACGGAGAAGTTCGACGTGGAGGCGAGCGGCACATTCTGGCTGTCCGAAACCCCGGACAAGCCTGGAAGCATGAGCTGGGAGACCGCCTGTCCCCGGATCGGGACATGGGCCATTTTCCGCGCGAAAAGCGGTGGCGACCGGTTTCTCATGCTGAACACGCACCTCGATCACCGCAGCGCGAAGGCCCGGGAGGAGGGGGCGAAGCTCATTGCGACCAGGCTGCGCGAACTCGCCGCCGACATTCCGGTCGTTGTAACGGGCGATTTCAATTCGTTGCGCGAATCCCCGCCACTGCGAACGCTTGCGACCCCGGGCCCATTGCACCACGCGCGGGAACTCGCGAAACTGGAGGCAGTCCCTACCTTCAACGGATTTGAATCAGAGCGCAAAGGTTCGGAGATCGACCACATTCTGGTCAGTCCGGGAACCGAGGTGAAGGACTTCAAGGTCCTCAATGTCCAGAAGGACGGTGTCTTCATCTCGGATCACTGGCCGATCGTCGCCACGCTGCAGATTCCGTAAGGGCCTCGCAACGGCGTCCGCCGGCGTCTCGCGCCGCGTGAAGTCCGAGGAAGAGGTCATCAAACCGAAACGCCTCCGACACGAGCGGAAGCTCGGCCGCACCATCCATTTCGCCGGCGCAGGACGGTTCTCCGCGTGCCACCGATCGTGTATGCTCGGCGGATGAACCGCTCCTTCCGACGCATTGCGGACCGCTACCTCGCCGAGACTCACGCGCGTTTTCCCGAGGAGGCGAGCGCGCTCGGCATCTCGAAATTTGATGCCGCGCTCAGCGACAACTCCGCCGACACGCACCTGGCGCAATGCGCGCTTGTCCGCGAAACCCTCGCCGCTGTCGAGGCTCTGCCCGAGGCTTCGTTTGCCGGGGACGACTACCTCGATCGTCGGGGCTTGCTCTCGATGCTGCGCACCCATCTGTTTTTCGAAGAGCGGCACGCGCGCTGGCGGACGAATCCCCAGCGCCACGTGGACGGCGCCGTCCACGCGATCTTCGATCTCGTCGTCCGCAACGCACATTCGCTGAAGCGGGCGCTTCCCGCGATCGAGTCTCGCCTCGAGAAACTGCCGGACTGGCTTGCATCCGGCGCGCGCAACGTGCGCCAGCCGGTTCCGCTCTGGACGAAACTCGCGTGCCAGTCCTGCGACGGCGCGATCGAGTTTCTCGGCGGACTGGAGGCGGAACTTCGCGCAATCTCGCTGAAACCGGGGCGCACATCGAACCTGCTCGCGACCGCGAAGCAGGCGTTTGCGGACTATGCATCGGCGATTCGCAGGAAGCCGCAGGGTCGGCCAAACGGGTTCGCCATCGGACGCGACGGGTTCGAATTTCTCATGCGCGAAAGGCTTGGATTCGACCAGTCACTGCCGGAAATCCGCGCCAATGGCCTCGCGCTCGTCGAACAGCTTCGCGACGAATTGCGCGCCGAGGCAAAGCGCTGCGGATTTCCCACCGCAGAAGCCGCCCTCGCCGCGGAGGCCGGCAAATGGTCACCCGATCGCCCGCTCCTCGACCTCTACCGGGAAAAGACGATCGAAATCCGCGACCGCGCCCAGGAACTCGGACTGGTCACCATGCCGGCGGGCGAATCGCTCGACGTGCTGCCCGTGCCGGCGTTTCTGCGTCACCAGTTTCCCACCGCCGCATATCACCAGCCGCCGCCGTTTTCGAAGCGGCAGGTTGGCATTTTCTGGGTGAATGACCTGAGCCTTCTGCAGAACGACCCCGCGCGAAAACTCGCCGAGATCCGCCAGCACCACGGGCTGGAACTCACCGCTGCGCACGAGGCGTATCCGGGACATCACCTGCAGTTCGCGATTCAGAACCAGCATCCGAGCAAGCTCCGCCGGCTTTTCGCGCACTCGATCTTCTACGAGGGCTGGACGCTCTGGTGTGAAAAGATGTGCGTCGATCAAGGCCTCGTCGACCTGCCGATGGTCCGTCTGCAACAGCTTCACGACGCCCTCTGGCGTGCGTGGCGCATCGTCATCGACTGCGGCCTCCACGACGGCTCGCTGAGCTATGCCGGCGCCTGCCGGATGCTCATGGACGGCGTGGGATTTACGAAAGCCCGCGCCCAGGGCGACGTGAATTGGTATACGTCGTCGCCCACGGTGCCGATGAGCTATCTGCTCGGTCGCCTCGAGGTCGAGCGGCTGCACGCCCACTTCTGCGGACGGGAAGGCTGGACACTCCGCCAGTTCAACGACTGGATGCTCAGCCACGGTGCATTGCCGTGGCGGTGGATTCTCGAGGCGCGGATGCGCGGCTGACGCGCATCCGCTCCCGGGATGGTTTCGGCAATCCGGAACGGGCGGAAATGCTCCGCCCGGCGTCCGGAGCCCGTGTTTGAGCCTCAGTAGCGGTAGTGGTCGGGCTTGTAGGGGCCTTCGACCGGCACGCCGATGTAGTCGGCCTGCTTCTGCGTGAGCGTCGTGAGCTTGACGCCGATCTTCTCGAGGTGGAGTCGGGCGACTTCCTCGTCGAGTTTCTTCGGCAGCACGTAGACGGCGGGCTTGTAGACGTCCTTGTTCTTCCAGAGGTCGAGCTGGGCGAGCGTCTGGTTGCTGAAGCTGTTCGACATCACGAACGACGGGTGGCCGGTCGCGCAGCCGAGGTTCACGAGGCGGCCTTCGGCGAGCAGGAAGATCGCGTGGCCGTCGGGATAGGTGAACTTGTCGACCTGCGGCTTGATGTTTTCCCGCACGATGCCGGGCGTCGCGAGGAGCTTGTCGACCTGGATCTCGTTGTCGAAGTGGCCGATGTTACAAACGACGGCCTGGTCCTTCATCTTCGCCATGTGATCGGCGGTGATGACGTCGACGTTGCCGGTGGTGGTCACGTAAATGTCGCCGTAGCCGAGCGTGTCCTCGATCGTGGTAACCTCGAAGCCTTCCATGGCGGCCTGCAGCGCGTTGATCGGGTCGATCTCGGTGACGATGACGCGGGCGCCCTGGCCGCGGAGCGACTGCGCGCAGCCCTTGCCGACGTCGCCGTAGCCGCAAACGACGGCGACCTTGCCGGCGATCATCACGTCGAGCGCGCGGTTGATGCCGTCGATGAGCGAGTGGCGGCAGCCGTAGAGGTTGTCGAACTTCGACTTCGTGACGGAGTCGTTCACGTTGAACGCCGGCACGAGCAGCTTGCCCTGCTCCTGGAGCTTGTAGAGGCGATGGACGCCGGTGGTGGTTTCCTCGGAAACGCCGCGCCATTCCTTCACGATCTCGTGGAAGATGTAGGGATTCTCGGCGTGGATTTTCTTGAGGAGGTTCTTGATGACCTGCTCCTCGTGCGAGGACGACTCGGTGTTCACCCAGCCGTCGCCTTCCTCCATCTCGTAGCCCTTGTGGAGGAGGAGGGTGACGTCGCCGCCGTCATCGACGACGAGCTGCGGGCCTTTGCCCTCGGGGTTGAGAATCGCCTTCCATGTGCAGTCCCAGTATTCCTCGAGCGTCTCGCCCTTCCAGGCAAAGACGGGCACGCCGGCTTTCGCGATCGCGGCGGCGGCGTGGTCCTGCGTCGAGAAAATGTTGCACGAGGCCCAGCGCACGGTCGCGCCGAGATCGACGAGCGTCTCGATGAGGACGGCCGTCTGGATCGTCATGTGCAGCGAGCCGGTGACGCGGACGCCGGCCAGCGGCTTCTCGGCGGCGTATTTCTGACGGATGGCCATGAGGCCGGGCATCTCGGCCTCGGCGATGGTGATTTCCTTGCGGCCCCAGTCGGCCAGATTGATGTCGGCGACCTTGTAGTCGGCCGTGTTTTCGAGGGTCGTGCTCATGTTGATGGATTTCTGTTATTTGACGCCGGCGGCCTTCTTCAGCGCGGAGACCTTGTCGGTCTTCTCCCACGGGAGATCGAGGTCCTCCTTGCCGAAGTGGCCGTAGTTCGTGCTCTTCGAGTAAATGGGGCGCAGCAGGTTGAGCTGCTTGACGATGTCGGCCGGCTTGAAGCTGAAGACCTTCTTCACCGCGGCTTCGATCTTCTCCTCGGCAATCGTGTTCGTTCCGAAGGTGTCGATGTGCACGCTCACCGGGTGCGGGTGGCCGATCGCGTAGGCAAACTGGATCTCGCACTTCGCAGCGAGACCGGCGGCCACGACGTTCTTCGCGACGTAGCGGCCCATGTAGGCGGCGCTGCGATCAACCTTCGACGGGTCCTTGCCCGAAAAGGCACCACCGCCGTGACGGCCCATGCCGCCGTAGGTGTCGACAATGATCTTGCGGCCGGTGAGGCCCGAGTCGCCCTGCGGTCCGCCAATGACGAAGCGTCCCGTGGGGTTGATGAGATACTCGGTGTCCTTGGTGAGCATCTTCGCGGGCAGAACCTTCTTGATGACCTGCTCGATGCAGAATTTCTCGATCTCGGCGTGGCTTACGTCGGCCGTGTGCTGCGTGGAAATGACGACGTTCGCAATGGCGACGGGCTTGCCGTCCTCGTAAACCACCGACACCTGGCTCTTCGCATCGGGGCGAAGCCATTTCACCTTGCCGCTCTTGCGCAGGCGGGTGAGCTCGCGGCCAAGGCGGTGTGCGAACATGATCGGCGCAGGCATCAACTCGGGCGTCTCATCGCAGGCGAAACCAAACATCAGGCCCTGGTCGCCGGCGCCCTGCTCGGCGGTCTTTTTGCCCTCGGCCTTGCGGGCATCCACGCCCTGCGAAATGTCCGCCGACTGTGCGGTGAGCAGGTTCGTGATGAACACGGTGTCCGCGTGAAAGACATCGTCGTCGTTCACGTAACCAATGCCGCGAATCGCGTCGCGAATGACCTTGTCGACGTTCAACGCCTCGTCGATCGGCTTCGTCCTGCCGGTCTTCTTGTCCTGCAGCTTCGGCAGGGTAATCTCGCCGCCGACGACCACCGTGTTCGACTTCACGAAGGTCTCGCAAGCCACGCGCGCGGTTTTGTCGAAGGTCAGGCAGGCGTCGAGGATGGCGTCGGAAATGGTGTCGGCGACCTTGTCAGGGTGG
>Ga0065721_10009612_pt1 | contig 14316 bp, 12 predicted proteins | sample Mesricmetagenome_FD_59108 | JGI IMG/M metagenome (GOLD analysis project Ga0065721, IMG submission 59108) | Mesophilic microbial community from rice straw/compost enrichment Sample: eDNA_1 v2 (version 2) | ecosystem: Engineered > Solid waste > Grass > Composting > Bioreactor | place: USA: Davis... | reverse complement strand
ACCTTGGTCAGGGTGATGCCGGCAGCGCGGCTGAGCGTCGTCGGCGCGCTTTCCGCCTTGGGTGCCTTGCCGTTGATGCTGACGATGTTGATGATGCGGCCCCACCGCTGGTCCCGCATGTGCGGCAGCAAGAGCTGCGAGAGGCCGACGGCCGCGACGACCTTCAGATTGTAGTCGTCGAGAAGAGTGTCGCGCGTGAGTTTCTTGAAGGCGCTACGACTGGAACTGCCGGCATTATTGACGAGGATGTCGATCGGGCCGAGCGCGTCGACCGTCGCCCCGACCGCCGAGCGCAGCGCATGTTCGTCGGTGACGTCGCAGGCATGGCCGAAGATCGCGCCGGGAGTTTCCTGCGACAGCCGTTCGACCGCATTCGCGAGAACGTCCGGCCGGCGCGCCAGGATGCCGACCCTGGCGCCCGAACGGGCCAATCGANTGGCGATCGCAAGCCCGAGGCCTTCGCTTCCTCCCGTCACCAATGCCGTCCGGCCGCCAAGGTCGATCTGCATGATCAGAGCTCGCGCAGCGCGTTGAACTGGTCGACGTAGCCGGAGCCGTCGATCCGGACCCCGATCACGGTCGTCTTGCCGGATTTCAGCGCGATCTTGATCGCGTCCTGCAGGCCGTTCTCGGTATCGACGGTGGTGCCCTCCGCACCGAAACCCTGGGCGATCTTTTCCCAGTCGCAGCCGCCGACATGGACGCCGTGCAGCGGAATGCCCTTGATTTCCTGCTTCACGCGTATGAGGCCGATCTGCTGGTCGTCGAGCACGATGACGATGATCGGCAGGTTTTCGCGGACGGAGGTCTGCAGTTCGGCGACCGCCATCAGGAAGCCGCCGTCGCCGGTGAANGCGACCACCGGGCGGTCGGGATGGGCGAGGCGGGCGCCGAGCGCACCGGGAACGGCGTAGCCCATNGAGCCGAGGCCGTTGGAGGTGAGGAATTCGCGCGGGCCGTAGGACTGCCATTTCTGCACGACGAGGAGGCGGCTGGCGCCGGCATCGCAGGTCGCTACGGTGTCGCGCGGCAGGACGGCGCGGGCGACTTCCATGGCACGCTGCGGCGAAAGACCGGTGGCGGGCGTGTTGAGCGCGTTGACGACGTTGGTGCGGAAGGTCGCGGCAGCCTTCTCGCCCCAGTTTCCGCCGCTGCCGCATAGCGCCGCCACCTTGGCCAGCAGAAGCTTGAGGTTGCCGAGCACCTCGATTTCCGACGGGACGAGCGCATCGAGCGAGGGCGTCGAGGAGAGCGCCACCACCGGAATGGTGTAGGGCCAAGCCTTGGGCTGCAGTTCGACCGCGTCGAGCCCGACGGTGATGATCAGGTCGGATTCCATCACCAACTGGCGCTCAATCAGGCCGCCGATGATGCAGCCGGCCCTGAGCGGATGATCTTCCGGAATGGCGCCCTTGCATTTCGAGGTAACCAGCACCGGGGCACCGAGCGCTTCGGCGACCTTCACGAGTTCATCGGAGGCCTTGTCCCAGAAGACGCCNAGGCCGGCCAGCANTACGGGTTTCCGCGCCGCNCGGATACGGTCCGTCAGCGGCTTCAGGGCCTTGTCGTCGGGTTCNGGGCTCAGGAGGTTGGGCAGCAGCGGGGGTTCGGCCAGAAGTTCCGCGGCTTCCTTGGTGGTCTCGCTCTGCGGGATGTCGAACTGGACCGGGCCGGGTGCGGGGGCCGTCGCCGTGCGCATGCCCCGGCGCAACTGCTGGCGGATGGTTCTGGCATCGACCGTGGTCCCCCACTTCACCAGCGGAGCGTAGAGCGCCATCTGGTCGATGCGCTGCCGCAGGCCGACCTCGTGGGCGGGATGGGAGTAGCGGTCGGTCAGGACGATCAGGGGGGCGCGGTCGAGCGCGGCATGTGCGACACCGTTGACCATGTTGGCGGCACCCGGTCCGCGGGTGGAAAGGCACACGCCCGGCGCACCGGTGATCTCGCCCCAGGTGGCCGCAAGCATGGCGCCGGCAGTCTCCTGCTTCATCAGGATGAAGCGCATGTCGCGCTGACGCGCCGCCTCCATCAGCTCGACCGATTCTCCTCCCGGATGACCGACCAGGAACGGCGTTCCCGCCTCCTTGAACGCATCGGCCATCACTTCCACTGTTGTCGACATTCCACTATTCTCCTGTTCATGCCGCCGCTGGCGGCAGGTCTTTTGGGCCGCCTGATTGAAGGTCAGCCCACGTGCCAGTAGANGCCCTTCGGCTCCATATACGTGCGCATTCCGTTCCGGCCTTTTTCCCGGCCGAGGCCGCTCTGCTTGAAGCCGCCGAACGGCGTNGAGATCGANGTTTCCTTNTAGGTGTTGATCCAGACGGTGCCCGCCCGTATGGCGCGGCCGACGCGCCAGGCCTTGGCGAANTCGCTCGTCCAGATGCCGGCCGCGAGGCCGAATTCGGTATCGTTGGCCTGCCTCACTAGGTCCTGCTCATCGGTGAACGGGATCACCACGGCCACCGGCCCGAAGATTTCCTGTTGCGCGACCCGGGACTGGTTGGTGACGCCGGAGATGACGGTGGCAGGATAGTAGGCGCCCTCCGCCAGTGCTTCTTCCGACGGCGCGGCGCCGCCCGTCAGGACCTTTCCGCCCTCTGCGCGTGCCGCCTCGACGGCCTTCGCCACGTGTTCGCGGTGTTGGAAGCTGACCATTGGCCCCATGCTGACCGCTGCGTCGCCCGGCGCGCCCATCCGGAACTCGCCGGCCTGGTCGCAGATCGCCTTGAGGAAGGCGTCGTAGACGGAGGCTTCGACGAAGATCCGCGATCCCGCCACGCAGGATTGCCCGCCACCGGAAAAGATGCCGTCGGCCACCACCTTGCGGGCGCGGTGGAGATCGGCATCGGCGAAGACGATGTGCGGCGACTTCCCGCCGAGCTCGAGCACGACCGGCCTCAGCCGCGCGCCGCAGGCCTGCGCGATGGCGCGGCCCGATGCGGTACCGCCGGTGAAGCTCACCATGTCGACATCGGCATGGTCGACCAGCGCGCGGCCGATATCGGCATAACCGGTGACGACGTTCAGCACGCCGGGCGGAAGTCCGGCATCGATGGCGAGGCGGGCATATTCTAGCGCGATGCGGGAGGTCACCTCGGAGGGTTTCAGGACGACCGTGTTGCCCGCCGCGAGGATGGGTGCGAGTTTCTGCGCCTCGAGCGTCAGCGGCGAGTTCCACGGAGTGATCGCCGCGACCACGCCGACCGGCTCGTAGACCGTCATCGTCATGCTTGGTCCGCGCTGCGTGTTGACCTCGCTCTCGAAGGTCTCGCAGACCGCGCCGTAGTAGCGGAAGGTCGAGGCGGCGCTCGTTGCCTGGCTCCGGCACTCGGAGAGCGTCTTGCCGTTGTCCTCCATCTGGACCTGGGCGAGATGGTCGATCTGGGCGAACATCAGGTCGGCGATCTTGTAAAGGAAGCGGGCNCGCTCGTGAAACTTGAGGCTGCTCCAGGCAGGATCGNAAAGAGCCGATCTCGCAGCTGCGACGGCATCGTCGACATCGGCGCTGCTCGCGGAGCCGATCTGTGCGACTTCTTTGCCGGTACTGGGATCGATCGAGGCGAAGGCCGGCCCGCCGCCCGTGCGCCACGTGTTGCCGATCATGAGAGGTAGGACGGTCATCGGANGTTTCCCTGAATTTCCTGCCGGTTGAAACCGGCTTCTTCTTGCGGACAGGCTCAGGCGGCCGTTCGTGGCGAGAGCAGGACAAGGTCCTGNTCGGGGATGCTCTTGCCGGCCAGGAACCGGCGCGTATTGTCGANGGCGCGTTCGAGCACCGAACCGAAATTGTCCACCGTNCCACCGGCAGAGTGCGGCGTGACCACGATCTGGTCGAGCGCGAGAAGCGGGCTGCCGACCGGCGGTTCCTGCTCGAAGGCATCGATGCCGGCCGCGTAGATGTGACCGCTGACAAGCGCGTCGTGAAGGGCGGCCTCGTCGACCAGCCCGCCGCGCGCGCAATTGATGAAGATCACGCCNGGCTTNAGCTTGGCGATGCGGGCGGCGTCGAACATCTTCGCNGTCTCTTTCATCAGGGGAAGATGCAGGGAGAGGATGTCGGCGCGCGCGGTGATNTCGTCGAGAGAGGCATAGGTGACCTTGAGCTCACGCTCGATCGAGGGATCACTCCTGAAGGGGTCGTAGTAGAGTACCGTCGCGCCGAAGCCGGTGAGCAATAGCGCGACAGCCTTGCCGATCGCGCCGAAGCCGACAATGCCGACCGTCCGTCCGTTGATCTGCCGGCTCACGCCCCTGGCCGCTTCCTTGTCCCATGCGCCGGCGCGGGTCTGGCGATCGAGATAGGGCAGGCGCCGGCAGGCTGCGAGCATCAGCAGAACGGTGTGTTCCGCGACGGGGATCGCGTTGCCGGCCTGGAGCCTCGCGACGGTGATCTGGTGTTCGACGCAGTAATCGAGATCGATGCGGTCCACACCCGCGCCGAGCTTCTGGATGAAGCGAAGCTTCGGCGCGGCCTGGAGCAGGGAAGCGGGCATCGGCGTCGCCATGACGAAGGCGACGTCGGCATCGCGAAGGGCCATCGCCTTTTCCTCGGCGCTACGGCCGGTGGAAACGCTCAACGTCCAGTCGTCCGGGATGCCGGAGGCGATTTCCTCCATGATACGAGGATGAAAGGGATCGATGATGCCGACGACGGACCGTACCATGAAACACAACCGTTGCATGTTGAACTGGCGGCCAAGATGCGGTCGGAGGCGATAAGCGTCCAATCATTAAGTCGCAGGGGGATATCAGGTGAGCTTATATGGTGGCAATCAGACGAAACCGATAATGCCGGCGAAACCGGCTATTGCCAGAGGCCAGAGCGGGTTGATCCGCGTCACCAGCATGAGCGTGGCCACGATGCCCGTGACGGCGTAACTGGCAAGACTCGAGTTCGCCGCAATGCAAAGAAGCCATGCGCTGGCGATCATCAGGCCGGTCGTCACGGGAACGAGGCTGCGCCTGAGGATGATGAACCAGCGCCGGCTCTGCCAGCGTTCCGAAAGACCGGTTGCGGCATAGGCGATCACGGCTGCCGGGCCGCAGATCGCGGCGGTCGAGATCAGCGCTCCCGCGAGGCCATAGACCTGCCAGCCGATCAGCGTGACGAAGATGACATTGGGGCCGGGAGCGGCCTGCGCCAGCGCGAACAGTGTCACGAACTGTTCGTTCGACAGCAGCGAATGCTCACTCACCACGAAACGGTGCAGTTCCGGAAGGATCGGGTTGATGCCGCCGATGGCGAGGAGGGACAGAAGCAGCAGGTGGACGGTGAAGTCGAGCAATGCGGAGGAGGAGCTATTCATTCTGCACGACCCAGGTCCAGATGATGGCGACGGGAAGCGTCAGGAGGATGATCCAGACCAGCGGCAGCCCGAAAACCGCCATGGCGACGAACACGAGTCCGGCGAGCACAATGGTGCGTGCCGATCTGAGGACCGGCCAGGCGATCTTGACCGCCATCGCGACGATCAGTCCGGCAGCGGCCGAAGCTATGCCGCGGAATGCGTCCTCGACCGGTCGCAGGTCGCCATACCGGGTGTAGAGCATCGACAGCCCGATGACGACGGCGATCGGCATGATCATCAAGCCCAGGAAGGCGGTGACGGCACCGGAAATCCCGGCGATCCTGGCGCCCACATGGATAGTGATGTTGATGACGTTGGGGCCGGGAAGCAGTTGCGACAGTGCCAGCACTTCGGTGAACTGGGATGCTGTCAGCCATTTGCGTTCTTCCACCAGCATGCGGCGGATGAACGGCAGGACTCCGCCGAAGCCCGACAGGCCGACGATCAGGAAGGCCATGAACAGTTGCGGCAGCCCGACCGCGGACAGGAATACCTCCCGAGGCAGAGCCAGATTTTCTTTCTCGTCCTCCCCGGATTCAAGCCTCATACGCGGCGTCCCCGCGATGGTGCGAGTATGGNGTGAGGCCGTATGAGGAGTGAGCAAGAGAGTTCAAGCTGGAAATCCCTGGATGATACCGAGCGGCAACNATGAAATCNCTAAGGAATCTATCAGAGTCAAATTAGTTTCTGGTGCTAGTGTATAAGTGGCAGTTATGCTTTCCTCCTCTTGGAGGAGGACGGACGGATGATGACACTACGCCACATGGAGGTTTTCCATGCGATCATGGTCACCGGGTCGGTGACCGGAGCCGCGCGGCTCCTGAACATAACCCAGCCCGCGATCAGCGCCGTGCTGAAGCATTGCGAAAGCCGGCTGAACATGAAGCTTTTCCTGCGGGCGGGCGGGCGATTGCAGCCGACGGAGGAGGCGCTGGCGATTTTTCCCGACGTGGCGGCGATCTTTGGCCGCGTCGATGCCGTGGGACGTCTCGCCCAGGATCTCGTCGGCGGCAAGCTGGGAACGCTCTCCGTGGCGGCCGCCTTTCCGATCGCCAACGGTTATCTCGCCAAGGCCATGGCCTCGTTTCTGGAGGAGCGGCCCAAGGTCCGCTGCACGCTGCAATCGCTGACCTCGCCTCAGGTGCTCGATCGGGTGATCAACCGGGAGGTCGAACTGGGGCTGGCCCATGAACCGATCGTCAGCAATGCGGTGGACACCGAGGAACTGATGAGCTGGAGCCTCAACTGTGTCATGCCGGAGGATCACCCGCTGGTTCGGCGCGACAAGATAGAAGTCCGCGATCTCGCGCCCTATCCGATCATCACCTATCAGCCCCAGATCGTTTTCCGGCCCTATGTCGACCGGGCCTTCAGCCAAGCGGGCATCGCGCCGACGATCTCGGTCCAAGTCAGCATCGCGCTGACCGGCATCATGCTTGCCCGCTTCGGCGCCGGCGTCGCCATCGTGGACTCGCAACTGGTCGGTTCCATGGGCATTCCGGGCCTTGCGGTCCGCGAGCTGACGCCGCGGATCGAGGCAAAGACCCTGCTGATACAGCCCAGGGATGCGCCGCGCTCCGTAGTCGTCAACGAATTCATCGGCCATTTGCGAAAAGTTATACGGGAGGATGGAGTGTAGAAGCCTGGGTTATGACCCGCTGTCTTTTTTTTATTCGACACCCGCAGGGGGATCGCCTTTGATACCGCTCCGGCGAGGCAGTCTTAATTTGCGCGACCGTGGAGAAGTCAACGAAATCGACAGGAAGGCTTTCGCAGACACTGAAAATTGGAAATCGGAGGAGGAGACCGATGAAGTATTTGAGACGCGCACTCGCCGCGGCCGCAGTTTTGTTTTCGACGGCGGCGCATGCCGAATTCCCGGATAAGCCGGTCACGCTGGTCGTGCCGTTTGCGGCGGGCGGGTCGAACGACATTCTCGCCCGTTATCTGGGCGACAGCCTGAGCAAGACCTGGGGCCAGCCGGTCGTGATCTCCAACATGCCCGGTGCGGGCGCAGCGATCGGATCCGCCCATGTCTCGCAAGCGGCGCCCGATGGGTACACGCTGCTGATCGCCTCGGTCACCTTCACCATGAACCCGGCCGTGCAGACCAATCTTCCCTTCGATCCAAAGAAGGATTTCCAGCCGGTTGCCATGCTTGGCAAGGTGCCGCTGGTTCTCGTCGTCGGCAAGTCGCTGGAGGCGAACACCGTTCAGGAGTTCATCGCCACCGCCAAGGAACGCGAGATCGCCTACGCGACTTCGGGTGTGGGAACAGTCAACCAATTCGGCGCCGAGCTCTTCGCCCAGAGCGCCGGGATCAAGATGACGCCCGTCCACTACAAGGGCGGATCGGAAGCGATGACGGATGTGATCGGCGGCCACGTGGATTCGTTCATGAGCAGCATGACGCAGGCCCTGCCGCTGATCCGCGGCGGCCAGATGCGCGGCCTCGTCGTCACAGGTACGGAGCGGTCGGCGGCGGTTCCGGACATTCCGACGACCGACGAATCCGGCATCCCTGGGGTCGACGTCGAGCAGTGGTGGGGAATTCTCGCCCCGGCCAAAACCCCCGCTGACGTCGTCGAAAAGCTCAACGCCGACATCAACGCAGTGCTGTCGACGCAGGAAACCAAGGATTTCCTTGCCAAGGATGCCGGCCGGCCGACGCCGATGTCGGTTCAGGAATTCACCGACCTCATCAATGCCGAGCTCGATAAGTGGCACGACATCGCCCAGAAGGCCGACATCAAGGCTGAATAAGCTGTGCATTGAGCGGCGGCGGAAGCATCCCATATGCCCGCCGCCGTTTGGTTCCGGACGCATTTGAAACGAGCAACGGTATGAAGACTGTCAACCACAAGGATGTCGGCGCGGGACTTCTTTTCATCGTGCTGGGGGCGAGCTTCGCGATCGGAGCCTGGGGCTATCGAATGGGAACCGCGGCGCGCATGGGGCCTGGTTATTTTCCGTTCTGGCTCGGCATCATCCTCGCCGTCATCGGCATCATTGTCGCCTTCAATGCGCTACGTCAGACCTCCGAGGGAGAGGTGCTGGAGCGATGGGCGCTGCGGCCGCTATTCATCATTCTCCTGTCCGCTATCCTGTTCGGATTGCTGTTGCCCTACGCCGGGCTGATCGTTTCGGTTCTCGTGCTCGTGATCGGTTCGAGCCTGGCCTGTTCCGATGGTTCATGGCGTTCGATATTTCTGACGGCGCTCGTCCTGCTTGCGCTTTCGCTGGTTCTGTTCGTCTGGCTGCTCGACCTGCAGTTCGCGATATGGCCGGTCTTTCTCAATCGCTAGGATTTCCCGATGGAATTGATCGACCATCTCGCCCTCGGCTTTGCCACGGCGCTGACGCTCAACAACCTGTTTTACGCCTTTGTCGGCTGTCTGCTCGGCACGCTGATCGGCGTGCTTCCCGGTCTCGGCCCGCTGGCGACGATTTCGATGCTGCTGCCGTTCACCTTCGGGCTGGACCCGCTTGCGGCGCTCATCATGCTCGCCGGAATTTACTACGGTGCGGCCTATGGCGGTTCGACGACCGCCATCCTTGTCAACCTGCCGGGAGAGACCTCCTCGGTGGTGACCGTGCTCGACGGCTATCAGATGGCGCGGCAGGGCAGGGCGGGCGTAGCGCTCGCGACCGCGGCCTTGGGATCCTTCTTCGCCGGCTGCGTCGGCACGCTCATTCTCGCGGCCTTCGCCACGCCGCTCACGAAGATGGCCTTCGAATTCGGGCCTGCCGAATATTTTGCACTGATGGCAATGGGTCTCGTGGGTGCCGTTTCTCTATCGTCCGGACCCTTGGTCAAATCCATCGGCATGATCGTCCTCGGCCTGTTGCTCGGCCTGGTGGGGACAGATGTCGCCTCCGGCGCAATGCGATATACGTTCGGGCTTCCGCAGTTGTGGGATGGTATCGACTTCATCGTCATCGCGGTGGGGGTATTCGCGTTCAGCGAAGTCATCACCTCGCTTGAGCGGGCCGAGGTGAGGGAAACCATTGCGATCAAGATCACCAGGCTATGGCCCAGCTTGAGCGACTTCAGGCAGATGGCTCCCGCTGTTCTGCGGGGCTCCGCGCTTGGTTCGATCGTCGGCGTTCTTCCCGGCGCGGGCCTCTCGCTTGCATCGTTCTTCGCCTATAGTCTGGAAAAGAAGGTTTCCAAGACGCCCCAGCGTTTCGGCAAGGGGGCGATCGAAGGCGTAGCAGGCCCCGAGGCTGCCAACAATGCCGCCGCGCAGACAGCCTTCATTCCCACGCTTACGCTCGGCATCCCTGGAAGCGCCACTATGGCGCTCATGCTCGGCGCGATGATCGTTCACAACATCCAGCCCGGCCCGCAGGTGATGACCAACAATCCCTCGCTGTTCTGGGGGCTGATCGCCTCCATGTGGATCGGGAACCTCATGCTGGTCATCCTCAACCTGCCGCTGGTCGGTATATGGGTGAAGCTGCTGAGCGTGCCNTTCCGGATCCTCTTCCCGGCAATCATCCTGTTCTGCTGCATTGGNGTCTATTCGGTCCAGAACTCGGTGTTCGACATCTATCTCGCCGCTGCCTTCGGACTGTTCGGCTATATCCTGCGCAAGTTCGAATGCGAGCCGGCACCGCTGATGCTCGGTTTCGTCCTCGGTCCGATGATCGAGGAGAATTTCCGCCGCGCATTGGTTCTGTCTAAAGGCGATTTCTCCGTCTTCGTCACGCGGCCGCTTTCCGCTGTCCTCTTGGCGATTGCTCTAGCCATGGTCGTTCTGGTGGCGTTGCCGGCCATTCGCAGCAAGCGGAAGGAAGCCTTTGAGGAGGATTGACCGGATGACCTTCCGGGCGAGATTCGGCTGAGAAGTGTATGATCTCTTTTCGGGGAGCGGGTGACCGGATATCCGCAAGCGGCATGCCGGCAAACTCAAGGCTGTTGTGAAAAGGGGCTTGAAGCACGATTGCCCATGGCGGCCTTCTTCCGCCTGACCGGGGTCCTGCTCGGCGTTGTGACCGTCATCCTGTCGGCAGCGGTATTCGCGGCCTGCAGACGGCCGCCCTCCTGTCCGCGACACCCGTCGCCTGGTTCCCCGATCGTTCGTGGCTTCAGCCCTATTTCGGCCTTTTCCCGGTCGCCGAAGCACTGATCGCCCAGGCTCTGACCGGCGTCCTGCTGATCCTGTCGGTCGCATGGCTGCTCCTGTTCCGGTCGCAGTCCAAAACGGCTCAAGCTGCTGAATGATGTAGATCGGCTGGCAGGCCGGAGAGATCTGCTCCCCGAGCACCGATGGCCTTCCCTTCCGAATGAGAAGACCACCCTGGGCCGTGGAAGCATCATGACGATCGAGATGGCGGGCAAGCCTGCCTCTCCAGGCATCAGGCCCCCATTGCGACGGCGATGTTCTGGCGGAGAGATGAGCAGGATTCATTGATGGGTGAGATGTAAGAATTTTTCTCCTTCACATGGACTGTGCCAATCTGTCGCATGCGGCTGGAGGAGCTGCGTGTCAGGCGAGGTGCGGTCGTGCGCATGTCTCGCAGGATCTGAACATGGGAGGGAAACATGATGAACATGCGCGAGATGAGCAAGGTTGTCTGCGGGGGGCTGGTGATCGGCCTTGCCGCATTGTCATCGGCTCAGGGACAGGATCTGTCGGGCAAGACGGTGGAATTCATCATCCCGTTTGCGGAATCGGGAGGGTCCGCGGCATGGGCGAACTTCTTCGCGCCGCTGCTCGGCAAGCACCTTCCGGGCAATCCGACCGTCGTGGTCCGCTATCGGCCGGGGGCGGGGTCCACGGAGGGGGCCAACTGGTTCCAGCAGCAGTCGACGCCCGACGGAACGCTCATCTTCGGCCCTTCCGGAAGCACGCAGTTTCCTTATCTGCTTGGCGACCCGCGCGTCCGTTACGAATACAAGGACTGGAAGGTCGTCCTGTCGTCCGGCACCGGGGGAGTGGTTTACCTTCCGCCGGACCTGGGGGAACGATTCGACGGTGATTTCGACGATCTCAAGGATGAGGCCTTTCTCTACGGTTCGCAGGGTGCCACCACGCTCGATCTGGTGCCGCTTCTGGCCTTCAAGCTGCTCGGGCTTCAGGTCGATCCCGTTTTCGGTATCGAAGGCCGCGGCGATGGCCGTCTGATGTTCGAGCGCGGCGAGGCGAACATCGATTATCAGACGACATCGGCCTATCTGAAAAGTGTCGTGCCGCTCGTCGAGCAGAAGCTTGCGGTGCCGGCCTTCACCTATGGGTCGCTCGACGAGCAAGGCAATATCGTCAGGGATCCGACTTTCCCGGACATCCCGACCTTCAAGGAAATCTGTGAGGCGACCGAGGGCTGCGAGACTTCCGGCACCGGCTGGGAGGCCTGGAAGGCCTTTTTCGTATCCGGTTTTGCCGCCCAGAAGCTCATCTATCTGCCCGGTTCCGCGAGCCAGGAGGTCGTGGACATGTACACCAAGGCCTTCGAGGCCATGATCGCCGAACCCGATTTCGCCAAGAATTCNGAGGAGACGCTGGGCGTCTATCCGCAAGGNGTCGGTCAGGCCGCNCGGATCGCCCACGAGCAGGCGATAACNGTGACGCCGGAAGCAAAGCAATACGTGCTCGACTGGTTGAAGGACGACTACGGCATCACGATGCAGTGACCCCGCGAATCCGGCGGGCGTCAGTTCGCCGGGCTTCTCACTCCGCTGCCTGAAAGGTGTTGCTGATGGATATCCTTGACACGGCCCTGCCGGCGCTCGGCGAGGCTCTTTTCCTCCTGTTGCAGCCGCAGCAGATCATGTACCTCCTCATCGGCGTGTCCCTCGGCCTGCTCGTCGGGGTCCTGCCCGGTATCGGTGGAATCGCCGGGCTTTCGCTGCTGCTGCCGTTCATCTACGGGATGGATCCGGTCTCGGGCCTTGCGTTGATGGTCGGGCTTCTGGCGGTCAATCCCACCTCGGATACGTTCTCCTCGGTATTGCTGGGAATTCCGGGCGGGGCCTCGTCGCAGGCAACGGTCCTCGACGGGTTTCCGATGGCGCGGCGAGGAGAGGCGGCAAGGGCGCTTTCGGCGGCTTTCATGTGTTCCCTTTACGGCGGGCTGATCAGCGCTCTTGCCCTGACCGGATTCATCTTCGTTGCCCGTCCGCTTATTCTCATGTTCGGCATCCCGGAGATGCTGATGCTGGCGGTGCTGGGAATGTCCATGGTGGCGATCCTGGCGGGCCGCGTGCCCCTGAAGGGGGTGATTGCCGCCGGCTTGGGCCTGCTCGTCGGCACGATAGGGGCGGCGGGTGCCGGCGGCAGCCTGCGGATGTCGACCTACGACATGCCCTATCTCGTCGATGGCCTGCAGATCGTGATCGTCGGGCTCGGGATCTATGCGATCCCCGAGATCGTGTCGCTTCTTCGAGAAGACCAGAGCATTGCGCAGGGCAACAGCCTCGGCACCGGCTGGTTCCGGGGGATAGGCGACTGGTGGCGAAACAAGTGGCTGTCCACCAAGTGCGCCATCATCGGCGTCGTCATCGGGATCATTCCCGGCCTTGGCGGTGCGGTGGTGGACTGGATCGCCTACGGGTACACGGTGCAGTCGACGAAGGACAAGAGCCAGTTCGGGAAAGGCGATATTCGGGGCGTGATCGGCCCNGAATCCTCGGCCAACGCGAATTACGGCGGCGCGCTGATCCCGACGCTGATCTTCGGCATACCGGGCTCCGGCTCAATGGCCGTCTTTCTCGGCGGGATGGCGCTGCTCAACTTGTCGCCCGGCCCGCATATGGTGCGGCAGAACCTGGATATCACCTACACGATCGTGTGGTCGCTTGCGCTCGCCACGTTGTGCGGCGCCGCGCTTTGCATTCTGCTCGCGAGCCAGATCGCAAAGATTACGAAGGTGCGCTTCACGCTCCTGGCGCCCCTGCTGTTCATGGTCATCGCGTTCGCCGCATTCCAGTCTCGCATGTCGCAGGGAGATNTGATTGCTCTGATCTTCGTCGGGTTCCTCGGCATTCTGCTGCGGCGTTTCGATTATTCCCGACCTGCGTTTCTGATCGGCTTCGTCCTGTCGGGCCAGCTGGAGGCGTTCGCCAACATGGTGAACCAGATCGCAGCGGCCCGTTTCATGCGCGGCTTCGAGTTCGGGATAAGCTACGTCGCGTCGCCGCTGGTGCTCGTTATCCTGGCACTGACCGTCGCCTCCTTGTACTTCGGTCTGCGCAACGCCAGGCATGTGATCGAGACCGAGGCGATGGCGGCCGGCGGGAAGCGAACGTCGGTCATCTTCCTGCTGTGCATCACCGGTTATGTTCTGGTGGCGTTGATCGATGCACTCCTGATCGAACGGATGGGCGATAAGATATTCCCGGTCGTCGTCGGGGCGGTGACGCTGATCGCCTGCGTGGTGCTGCTGATACGGATGCGCCTGGCACCGGAAACAAGCCTGATGTTCGTGGATTTGGAGACTGGTGGTGCGGAAGCGCATCTGCCGCACGGCCTCTGGGGAACCATGGCGTGGTTCGCCTTGCTCCTGGTCCTGTCCGTCCTCTTCGGCTTCGTCATCGCGCTGATCGTCTTTTTTCTGGCCTTCTTCCGCTACCGCGCCGGGTTAAGCCCATTGATGGTCGTGCTCTACACGATCGGCGGTGTGTGCGGCATGCTTGCCTTTGCAGGCATCCTCGGACGGGATTTCCCACCGGGGTTGCTACAAGCCTACACCGACCTGCCATGGCCCTTGCGATGAAAGCGGGCCGCCTGGGTGTCTTTCAACGTGCGTATGGTCGTCGTGAGGGGCGGGCGCAGGTCGAAAGAAAACAGTGAAGGAAATTGGAGCTGATGCGTGAGTGAACGGAAGACATACCAGGTTCTCGCCGAGGTTTTCCGTCGCGAGGGCACCAACACCTGCTTTGCCCTTCTGGGTGACGCCAACATGAACTGGGCGACCGCCCTTGGCGGGCTCGGGACCAGGATGATCTATGTGCGCCACGAAC
>Ga0065721_10051538_pt1 | contig 14317 bp, 16 predicted proteins | sample Mesricmetagenome_FD_59108 | JGI IMG/M metagenome (GOLD analysis project Ga0065721, IMG submission 59108) | Mesophilic microbial community from rice straw/compost enrichment Sample: eDNA_1 v2 (version 2) | ecosystem: Engineered > Solid waste > Grass > Composting > Bioreactor | place: USA: Davis... | reverse complement strand
CTCGTCCACAATCGGATTTATATCGCGGGTCATACGCGTATCGCATCCGCCGTACTCGAGCTCGAAAGCGGGAAGGAATATCGGTTTGTTCCACCGGGTCCGACCATCCAACCCGCCGAATGGCAGACCTGCCTTGAGCAGATTGAGACGGCGCAGTGCAAATTCATGGTCTTGAGCGGTTCGTTGCCGCCCGGCATGCCCGACGATTTCTACGGTCAGGCCGTCGCGCGGATGCGTCAGCGCAATATCCCCGTCGTCCTCGACAGTTCAGGACCTGGCCTCAAGGGGGGGCTCAATGAAGGCGGCGTTTTTCTCGTGAAGCCCAGCATCGGTGAGTTGCGGCAATTGACCGGCCTCGAACTCGCCAGTTCAGACGAAATCGGACATGCGGCACTCGAAATCGTTCGATCCGGACAAGCCGCTCATGTCGCTGTGACCATGGGCCATGACGGAGCGATCCTCGCCAGCGCCGATGGACCGCTTTTCCTGCCGGCCGCCCCTATCGAAGCGAAAAGCGCGGTCGGCGCCGGTGACAGCTTCTTGTCCGCCATGCTCTTTGCGATCTCGATCGGCTGGGACATGGGGGATGCGCTCCGTTTCGGCATTGCCGCTGGGGCCGCAGCCGTGATGAGCCCGGGCCATGATCTCGCCAGGCCGGCTGACATCCAAAATCTGTACCGGCAGCTTTCGTGATCATCCTGAACTACCTTTATGAGCTACCGGACGCGTTCCTGATGTGGAGGCCATGGAACTTTCACTAAAGAGGTCGGCTCACGATTGAGATATTATCTCAAGTCATCGCAGGGCATACGTCTCGATAGGATCGCCAGAACCATTGTCCGAAATGCGTCTGGATTGAGGTGCAACCTTCTTTGACTGATATCGTACGGCACCTTGATGGCGTGCACAGGTCGCTTATGCACCGATTCCGATCGGAGATTGGCGGTTCACGAGTCGCCGCATAACATCTCTATCGGTCAACAGATCCGCAATTGTATGGGAATCGAACACCGCCATCATGGCCTGTACGCCCTTAGCCAGGACTCCGGTGAGGCCGCATGCTGGCGACAGAGCGCATCCTGAGCAGTCCGCAAGCTCGAACCCTTCTTCGGTTCGGCGGACAACCGCGCCGACCTTGATGGCGTCTGCCGGATGCGCCAGGCGCATGCCGCCGCTGCGCCCACGAACCGTCTCGATAAATCCATCACGCGCCAACGCGTTCACGACCTTCATCAGATGGTTGTGCGAAAGCTCATAGGTGCGCGAAATCTCACCGATCGAGCACAGACGGTCGTCATGCAATGCAAGGTGTATCAGCACCCGCAGCGAATAATCCGTGTATCGCGTAAATCGCACGCACCTCTCCTTCGCGAGAAGGTGCGAACGATACCTGCATTAAGGGCGCATGTTAAGGCCACAGCCTGCGCTGGCTTGTCAGCAAAATTGTTGGGCCATTAGCCCAAATAAATTCAGCCTGATGTCCTGATTGACAAGTTGGCTTGATTTCCATACGAATCATGCGAATGAAATACATCTTAACGGGGTGCATGATGCGGGACATCACGCGGCGAGATGCCGTACTAGGGGGGCTGGGGGCCGCCGCTGCAGTTCCGGTGCTAGCGGCTGCCGCTTCGCCGGCAAGCGCTCGCCAGAGCGCGAAGCCGTCCAGGAGCAAGGCCAGTGCGGCTCACCACAAGTTCGAGATGAACATCGAAGAGACGCGCATCACGCTCGTCGAGAAACAGACCTTCCAGACGTTCGCCTTCGGTGGGCAGGTGCCCGCGCCGTTGTTCCATGTGCGAGAGGGGGATGAGGTCGAGGTTCTCCTCAACAACCTGACGACGATCAATCACACGATCCACTGGCATGGAATTCTTCAGCGCGGCACGTGGGAAATGGACGGCGTGCCCGACATGACCCAGCTCGGCATCCAGCCGGGCGAAAGCTTCACTTATAAATTTATCGCCGACCCTGCCGGAACGATGTGGTATCACTGCCATGTCAACGTGAACGAGCATGTCGCCACGCGCGGCATGTGGGGTCCGTTCATCGTCGACCCGATCAAGCCGGCTAAAATCGAACGCGAAGTGACCGGCGACTATATCCTGATGTTCTCGGAATGGGCGACCGCCTGGGCGGACAAGCTGGGGCAGGGCGGGGTTCCCGGCGATGTCTTTGATTATTTCACCATCAACGGCAAATCCTTCCCCGAAACACAGCCGATCCGGGTCAAGGAAGGCGACGTCATTCGTCTGCGCCTGTTCGGTGCGGGCGGCGGCTTCCATTCGATCCACATCCACGGCCACGTGTTCCAGATCGTGTTCAAGGACGGGCATGAACTGCCCGCGCCGATCAACGCCGATACCGTGCTGGTTGGGCCGGGCGAGCGCTACGACATCATCATTCGCTGCGATAATCCCGGCCGCTGGATGATCCACGACCATATCGATCATCACACGATGAACGGGCACACCCCGCATGGCGGCGTGATGACGGTCATCGAATATGAGGGGATACCGCGCGACCAGGCTTATTATCACTGGGCGCACAAGGAGTTCGTTCCGGACTTCTATTATGAGGAAAGCCTCAAGAAGCCCCACGGCATTTATACGAACCCCAATTTCAAGGGCGTTCCGGTCTAGCTGAGGAGGCACATCATGAAGGCTCCAATCTTCCTGGCCGCCGGCGCGGGTCTTGCGGTTCTTGCCCTGGCCATGCGGCCTGCGGCTGTCGAAGCGCAAGGCGGAAGCGCGCAAGCCGTGAGTCCGGAGCTGACCGCACAGTGTGCCTCCTGCCACGCACTGACCAAGCCGACGGATACCACTGTCGAGCATCTCTGGAACCGCAAGGGGCCGGACCTCTGGTATGCCGGCGACAAGTTCAATCGGGACTGGCTGGTCAACTGGCTGCAAAAGCCCACGACGATCCGGCCTGGCGGCGTGATGTGGTTCAAGCACGCCAAGCCTGGTGAGCCGCACGATACGATCGATACCGCCGCGGTGGAGAAGCATCCAGCGGTTGATGCCGCCACGGCTGAAAAGCTGGCGGATGCCTTGCTGACGCTGAAAAGCGGCCTGGTGCCCGAAGGTGCGTTCAAACCGGAAGCCGTCAATATGACGATGGGCAAGCTGGCGTTCGGCAAACTGCGCGGCTGTGTCGCTTGCCATCAGGACGCGCCAGGACAGGGAGGCATGTCCGGACCGCAGCTTTATGATGCGGGCCAGCGCCTGCGGCCCGACTATGTCCTGTCCTATACCAAGGATCCGCAGAAGTTCGATCCGCATGTGTGGATGCCGACGCTGACGCTGTCCGAGCCCGATCTCCAGCGCCTCACGGGTTACATCGTTTCTCTTGGAAAGGAGGCCAAGTGATGTTGCGCTATGGACTGGCCGCGCTCGGTCTCGTCGCGCTCAGCGCTGGGATCGCGTTTCATCAACCCGCAACGGCTGCGGGCGAAAGCCCAAAAATCAAGGCTTCGGCGCATCTCTACGATACCTATTGCGCGCAGTGCCATGGGGTGAACCGCGATGGCAAGGGCGTCAATGTCGTGGGTCTGACGGTTCAGCCGCGCGATCACAGCGATACCGTCGCGATGTCTTCGCTGCCGCGCGACCAGATCGTCAAGGCAATCGCCGAAGGCGGCGCGTCGGTCAACAAATCGGCGCTGATGCCCACCTGGGGAGGCGTCCTTACCGATCAGGAGATCGAGGATATGGCCGATTACCTGCTGTACGTCTGCAAGTGTGATCAAGGTAAATAAGCTTTTCCAACCAAACGGGGTGAATCTATGCGAAAGTCGATACTGTACGCTGCCGCGGCGGCGATGGCGCTTGTCTGCCAGCCTGCCCTGGCAAAGGAGATCAAGCTCAATCTGACGGCGAAGGAAGTGTCGGTTCCGGTCGATAACAAGGGCACGATGCAGGCATCCTGGACCTATGAGGGGCAGGTGCCCGGCCCGCTGCTGCGCGTCACCGAAGGCGACACCATCACTATCGTACTGACCAACGACGCGGCCAACAAGAACTCGCACTCGATCGATCTGCACGCCGCGCAGGTGGACGTTCTCACCGAATTCAGCGACGTCAAACCGGGCGAGACCAAGACATTCAGCTTCGTCGCGAAATATCCCGGCGCCTTCTATTATCACTGCGGCGCGGACCCGATGTACCAGCATATTGCGCGCGGCATGTTCGGCGTGATCCTGGTCGATCCCAAGGACCCGAAAGCACTGCCCAAGGCCGATCGCGAATATGTTCTGGTCCAGTCGGAAGTGTACCCTAATCCCGATGATCTGCATTCCATCATGAAGAGCGAATGGAAGCACGTCGTGTTCAACGGCGTCGCCTTCAAATATGATCCGGTGCACGATCCCGCTTCGACCAAGATGCTGGTCGCCAAGCCGGGCGAACGTGTGCGGGTCTATTTTGTCAACGCAGGGCCCAACGAATATTCCACCCTGCATCCGATCGCCGGCATTTGGGACGCCGTCTATCCGAGCGGTAATCCCAAGAACAAGAAGGTCGGCATGCAGAGCATGGTGGTAGGGCCGGGCGATGGCGCGACTTTCGATATTGTCTCGCCGGTCGCCGGCGCGAACGTGATCGTCGATCACCGGATGTCGCATGCGCACAGCGGCGCGATGGCGGTGTTGATGTATTCGGACGACGCCGATCCCGAAATGGGCCGGGGCGACAAAATCCTCGTGCCTTGAGGCATGTGAACGAGGCTCGATTCAGATGCCTCATATAATGATTGTGGGAATGGGGTGAACGCGTTTCGTCGCCATATCCATCGGCACTGTTGGTGGGCCGCCGCGCTGATCGTCGCGGCGCTGTTCATCGAGATACTGGTGCCGGCGGGCTATATGCCCACCATGACGAACGGTGCGTTCCTGATGCGGCCTTGCGCCGGTCGGAATGCACCGATCGCCATGACGGCGGTCGCTGACGCCCCCGATCATGCCATGCATGGCGATCACAAGACCAACCCTGAAGACGACGATCCCGGCAAGCTGGAGATGCCCTGCGTCTTCTCCAGCCTGTCCGCGCCAGGACTGACGATCGATCCGATCCTTCTGGCGATTGCCATCGCCTTTATCCTGGCCACGACCTTTCGTGTTGAACAGCGGCTTGTTCCATGGCGCCGCATCTATCTGCGACCACCCTCACAAGGGCCGCCCGCAACCACCTGAGCTTTATCCGAAGTTAACGTGCTCGCGCTCGCGCGCTGTCCTTACAGCGAGTGCCCGGATTGGGATATGTCACGGCCCCGATGGGGTGGGATGGCTGGAACAGCGGCCTGCGCCCGCCGATATCGACATACCATCCGGTGAGTTTCATCCGCGCAAGCCCGTTCTTGCCGCCCGATCACGATGTGGCGGCCTCTCGACAAAGAACAGGGATAACCATGTCCAGATTGCTGCTTTCATCCAGCGCCGTTGTCGCTGCCCTTCTCACGCCCAACATAGCCTTTGCTGAAACCGCCGCCGATGATGCCGGCCCCTATTCGCCGTCTGATATTGTCGTCATCGGGAAACTCAACGATCGCGAATTGCAGCACCTCAATACGCCCGCGCTCGGCTTCGCCATCGGCGGCGAGCAGATCAAGGCGATCAATACCGTCAACGCCGAGGACGTGGTGCGCTATGCGCCCGCGCTGATCGTGCGCAAACGCTATATCGGCGATGCGAACGCGACACTTTCGTTCCATAACATGCACACCACCCAGACGCCGCGCGCGCTGGTGAGCGTGGATGGGTTCACCATCTCCAATTTCCTTGGCGCGGATTTCTTCACCGCGCCCAAATGGGCGGTGCTGGCCCCCGACGACATTGCCCGTGCGGAAATCATCTACGGACCCACGTCTGCGCGCTATTCGGGCCATTCGATGGGTGGGGCCATGCTTATCCAGACGCGCGACATCACCGAGACGGCCGCACGGCTGAACGCGCAGGTCTTCGGTCAGAACTACAAGTACTACAAAACCGATGAGGATCTGTTTGGTTGGTCCGTCGATGCCGGGTTCGATTTCGCGCTGGGCGACCGTGGCGGCATCTCAGTCAGCTATCGCCATTTCGAGAATGAAGGCCAGCCGCAGGAGTGGCGGACGGTCAGCGCCTCATCGCCGTATGCCGGACAGGGCATCGTGGACAAGGAGCTCTCATTCCTGCGGATCGGCGCGCAGGATTCCACCGTCGATTCCACCGAAGATCAATTCCGCTTGCGCGCCCAATATGATCTTGGCGGCGGCTGGAAACTGCGCGGGCTTGCCGCGCTGCTGGTCGACCGGGAGGAGACGCTCAACCCGAAGAGCTTCCTGCGCGATGCCGGCGGCGCGGAAACCTTCATCGGCGTGAGCGGCGTCAATGTGGGCGTGGCCAAGTCCACGGAATTGCTGGCAGGGGTGGGTCTGTCCGGCGAAGCGGCGGGATGGCAGCTCGATCTTTCCTTCAGCCGCTTCGATGTGCTGGATGACAAGGAGCGGCGCTCCGACAATTACGATGTCGTGACCGGTGCCCGGCCCATCACCGGACGGCTCATGGCCCATGATGCGTACTGGAACAGCTTCGAAGGGGTGGGGGAACGCCGCTTCGGCGCGCATGCTCTGGCGCTGGGCCTCTCTTATGCAGGCTATTCCGACGACAACCGCACGCACAGTACTTCCGACTGGCGGCGCGCCAGTGTCACCGGCTTGCGCGATGCGTCGGGCGGCAAGACTCGGTTGCTCGGTGCGTTCGCGGAAGACGCTATCACTCTGACGCCGCAACTGACCGCCACCTTGGGTTTGCGTTATGAGAATTGGCGCGCGTACGATGGTTTCCTGACCAATGGGGGCATGACCGTTCGTTATGCCAGCCGCAGCCATGATGCCTGGTCGCCCAAGGCGGCCTTGAGCTTCAAGCCCGACGAGCTTACCGAAATCATTGCATCGGCCGCGTTCGCCACGCGCTTTCCGACAGTGCGCGAACTCTATCAGGCTGGTCTTATCGCCTATGGGGCCGATGTCGGGCAGCTTGATCTCAACGGCTTTAACCCGGACCTGAAGCCGGAAAAGGCGGCAGACTTCCAGCTCACCGCCTCGCGGCGGCTCGGCAATGTCAAGGTCACGCTTTCGGGCTTCCGGCAGGACGTCAAGAACACGATCTTTTCGCAGACCATCGCCATTCCCGATCCCGTGACCGGCGATCTTGGGCAAAGCTCGCTGATGACCAATATCGGCAAGGTTCGCACCTGGGGTGCGGATCTGATCGTCTCCGCCGAAAATGTCGTGATCGACGGGCTGTCGCTTGACGCCAACTTGTCCTGGATAGACGTGGAAGTGACGCGCAATGCGCTCAATCCGGCGCTGGTCGGCAACAAGTTCCCGCGCGTGCCCAAGTGGCGAGCGAACGCCAGCATCCGCTACAGCCCGAGCGCGGACTGGTCGTTCGCCGCCAATTTCCGTCACCAGAGCACGCCGGATCGCAACATCGAGAACAACAGCAGCTCGCTATGCGACACCTTCTATTGTGTCTCGACATTCTCCTTCGTCGATTTGAAGGCGACAAAGCGGTTTGGGGCATTCGAACTGTCCGCAGGCGTCGACAATCTGCTCGATGAAAAGGCGTTCGTCTATCATCCCTATCCGGGGCGGACTTTCATGCTCAGCCTCAAATGGGACGGCAGGCTATGACCGCGCGCGCCCGAAGCCAGGCGATCTATGCGACGATCTGGCGCTGGCATTTCTATGCCGGTCTCTTCGTTATTCCGTTTGTCCTGCTATTGTCGGTGACGGGCGCCGCCTACCTGTTCAAGCCGCAAGTGGAGCGATGGGAGGAACGCGCCTTCCACGGCTTGTCGGTCGCGGACCCTGTCTCGCCAGAGACGCAGGTGAACGCGGCGCTGGCGGCGTTCCCCGGCGCGCGGTTCGACAGCTATCGCTTGCCCGAGCGAACGGGCGACGCGGCAATGATCCATCTCGCTCTGCCGGATGGACACGCCATGCGCGACGTGTTCGTCTCGCCGCAAGGAGAGGTGCTGGGCAGCATCGCGCCGGACGCGCGCCTGATGGAATGGACCAAGCGCATCCATGGTCAACTGCTGCTCGGCAAACGGGGAAGCTGGCTGGTGGAACTGGCAGCGAGTTGGGCGATCGCGCTGGTGCTTTCGGGCCTCTACCTGTGGTGGCCGCGGGATCGCAGGCTGGCTGGCGTCGTTTGGCCGCGTTTCAAAGGCGGCAGGCGTATGGTCTGGCGCGATCTGCACGCGGTCACCGGCTTCTGGATTTCGGGTCTGGCGCTGGTGCTGCTGGTTTCGGGCCTGCCCTGGACCAGCCTGTGGGGTAGCGCGTTCTCGTCGGTCCGCGCCGAGCTGGGCTGGGTCAAGGGTGCGCAGGACTGGACCATAGGCGGCGAGGCTCCACCCGAAAGCAGCGCAAGTGTTCCCGCGCACGTTCATGCCCAGACACCAGGGGAAATGCACCATGTTGCGCATTCGTCAGCGGTCGGGCTGGACGGGATAGTGGCGAGAGCGGCGGGGGAACGTCTTGCCTTCCCGGTGATTGTAAGCCCGCCTGACAGGAGTGGGAAAGTGGAACCGGCGGTTTGGACCGTCCGCTCGGATGCGCAGAACCGGCCGCTGCGAATGACGATCACATATGATGCGGCAAACGGACGGGAAATCGCGCGCGAAGGCTTCGACGACACGCATGCTATCGATCGCGTCGTCGGCTACGGTATCGCATGGCACGAAGGACAGTTGTTTGGCTGGCTCAACCAGCTTATCGGCGTGCTGACCGCGCTCGGCCTTATTGCCGTTGCCGTAAGCGGCTTCATCCTGTGGCGCAGACGCAAGCCGGAAAATGTACTGGGTGCGCCGCCTGCGGCGAATGTCCCGGCTCGTATGGGCGGCGTGGTTGTCATCCTGCTGGTGCTCGCCCTTCTGCTCCCGCTGTTGGCGGCTTCGCTGGCAACGCTTTGGCTGTTCGAGCGGCTGATACTCCCGCGTCTGCCACGCGTTACCAGATGGTTGGGGGTGGCCGCTGCGTGATCGAAAGGATGTGGGCGCAAAGCTACACCGCGTCCCGCGCAAGAATTAGCGCGCGCGGCCGGCGCTTCGACCGAATGTGCATGCAATAGGCGATGTTACTCATGACTTGCGGAAAGCTCGGTCGAATGAAGCACTTGGGACCGGAACATGTCAGGGCGGCGAGCGCGCAGGTGGCCAGACTGAATTGCCTTCGGTCGTGCGCGGCCATCGTCCGGAAAGGGACGACTCGTCAGTCGGCAGGAGCGGTCGCGTTTGAAAGTTGGTAGGGGTTACTGTTCCGCGCGAGCACAATCGATGCACAGGGCTGCTTCCGGCCGTGCTTCGAGGCGTGCCGGCGCGATCTCGCCGCTACAACGCACGCATTCGCCATAAGTGCCATTGGCGATCCGCTCCAGGGCCCGGTCGATCGAGGCGATCTGACGGCTCACCAACAGGCCCTGCCCCTCAAGCGAAGCATCGTCCTCCACTTCGACCGCCTGCTCGGAAGAATTGGCATTCAGTGGTTCGGCTAGATCCTACTCGATTCGTTGCAATCGGGCTGACAGTTCAGCCAACTGCGCTTCCAGACGCGCCTTGTTCGACATGTGCTTCACTCCTGGTTCGGATTTCGAGTGGACAGTCTTCCGAATTCTGGGGCAAGCGGTCAACCCGGTACTGTGTCAAGCGAGCATGGTCCGGCACCGGATATGCCAGGAGCGGGAGAGTTGTGGCACGCGGGCCAGGGCCGCGATATCCTCCAGAGCAGTCGGTTCTCTGGCGATCAGGATACGAAACACGCGCGAAACACTCCATTGCGGATGAGGCCTGTCGAGTAGCCGAATGCAATCTCCGGCTTCGATCGCGCCGTTCTCGATCGCCCGATAGTACCAGCCCGCACGGCCGGTTTCGATCACGCGCGTCATCATTGACGCATCGCCGAAGCGATGGCCCAGTTTCCAGCAAGGTTGGCGCCCCTGGCTGACTTCTACAATGGCCGTTCCCATGCGGAAGCGATCGCCGATGCAAATGTCCTCTTCGACCCAGCCTGAGGATGCCACATTCTCCCCGAATGCGCCCGGCTGACGAAAGATGTCCCGCAGATCTGGTCGTTCCGCGATCCAGGCAGGGTAATGATCCAGGGCATAGTGATGAATGGCCTTGTCGGTGCCGCCATGATGAACGAGGTCGGCCTGCTCGTCGCCGGCCAGTCCCCACGCCGCCACGGCCACTTTCCCGGTACGGATCGTCTTGCGATAGCCGCTCGGCTCTCCCTTCGGCCCGAACGGTGCGACGGTACCTGTAAGCACCGACGAGACTTCACATTCCATGGCCTGCCATCCCTTTGGGGCACCGGGTCTCCTGCCCCCGCCTGAATGTCAGTACGAGAACGTCGCGATGTGCCTCGCACTCAGGCGACAGGCACGTGATCGGCGTGACTGCATGCTGGACCCTGCAATCGTCGATGAAGACCGCGTCAAGGGGTTCGGTCAGGGTGAATTCGGCGATTGCGTCATCCCCGTCGATTGCGATGCGGGTGGTCCCGGCTGCAACGTTACGCCGATCGACGAGGAAGACGGCTACCCGGTCGACCCCGTCGCGATGCATGCCTTCTGGCGTGGGTAGCCCCGCCGTTTGGCCTGCTTCGATCCGGAACTGATGGGCCTCGATTTCGCAGTTGGCTTTCTGGAGTGCGAAAACATCGAAGCACAGTGCCAGAAGCCGGCGGAAGACCGGCCCGTCGAGCACTTCCTGCTCGACGGGCCCGAACCAGCGTTCGATGCCGCCGTTGAGCGGATTGTAGTCCCGGCTCTGATAGTGCGGGCGAGGTGGCAGAATCCGCAGCCTGCCCGCAGAGAGTTCAAGCACTGCATGGCGGCGGCGGCGATACCGTCCACCATCCGCCATGTAACGATCCGGCCCAAGCCTTGACCAGCTTCTACGAAATCCGTCCCAGGAGGCCATTGCAACGCCCACCGCCTTGCATACTCTGCGGCCGGGTGAAAATGCCCATCCCTGCGCGTGGATCGCCAATCGATCCGCATCGAAACGGAAATCATCTTCCTGCATTTGGTCAATCGCATTCGCCCGCAATGCTGCAGGCGCGCTGATCAACGTCGGCGCCGGCGTCGGTCAGAACAGGATCTTTTTCCGCCAGAAGCATTGCAATGCGGGCACCTACTGCCAGATCGGGCTCTCGCCCGAACGCACTGTGTCGCACCTGGCCCCGGCGGTCGATCAGAACGAGTGATGGTGTGCCGCGCAGATTGTAGCGCTGCATCGTCACAGAAGGCCCGGTGGGATCTTCGTGGGCATCGACGCCCACTGGAAAGCCGATCCGATACTCGTGCAGGAATGCTTCGAGCGAGACAGGCGTCATAGCCGCATGATGCTCGAAAACAGTGTGCAGCCCCACTACCGCAACGTCGTCACGGCTGAATGTCTGTTCCACGTTTTGCAACTGTGGTAGTCCATGGGACACGCAACCGGGACAAAGCATCTGGAATGCACCCAGGACGACAATTCGATCTCGCAATGCATCGAGCGAAAGGGGCGCGCTGTTGAACCATTGGGTGGTTGCCCATTCCGGAGCGGGGTAAGGCGTCATCTTCCAGGTCCTTCATCGTGAATGGCGGGTCCCGCATAGCGGAACCCGCGGGCTACGGCTTGCGTGAGCAAAGCAAACGGTCGTCAGGCTTCGCCTTTGACCGCTGCCATCGACGCGCCGAAATTGATGTGGAAGGGTTGTCCGTCGATTACGTAGGCCGGGACCGACTGGACGCCGGCTGCTTCAGCTTCTGGAATGCGGCCCGGCGCGCTGTTGAAATCGACGATTTCGACTTCGTAACGCGCGGGATCGAGGGCCTGACCCAGCGTTTGCTCGGCTGAGACGCACACGTTGCAACCGGCGTGATAGAATGTTGCCTTGGATTTCATTGTAGGACTCCTAACATTGGAAAGCACAGAATGCGCTGTGCACGCCGTCCCTCACACGTGAGGGAAATCATCCGTCCGGTGAGCTCGTCTCATGCTCCGGACAATTTATCCTGAGGTCTGCCGGACGGAGCGGCTGATTAACGAGCCGGCAGAAATGGCCGCCCGATGGCTCGGCGCTGGCTTCGGAAACAAAGTAGCGACAGGTTACACAAAGACGCTGAGGTGCGATCCGTCCCGTCTTTTGCAACCGTGCGATGGTACGAAGGACGATCGCGTGAAGCTCCTCTGCATCGGCGTCGGACAGCATGTCGACAATCGCCAGGAAGCCTTCCGGTACATGCCCAAGCATCTGCATTCCGCTCGGCGTCAGGCTGATGCGAACGGCTCGGGCATTTTCCGGATCCGGTGTTCGTGTCACCAGACCCTTGGCTACGAGGGCTGAAACGGCGTCACTTGCCGTCGAGGCGCGAACACTGAGTTGCGCGGCGAGTTCGGTAAGCCGCAACCCACTCGGACGATCGGCCAGCAAGCGCAAGGCATCGCCCTGGGTCGGGGTCAGGCCTGCAGCTTCGCCGGCGCTCCACTCCTGCTGGCGGGCCAACGCTGCGAGGCGCCCCAACCCATATGCGGTTTGCTCCCGAATCATGTTAGGAGTCCTAACTATCGCTCAATCGGATGCCAAGCGCTAATTGCGCCGATCTGGCAAGGCAATCTGGCTGCATCGAAGGAGCGCCGGTCGAGGTGCGTGGGCTGCGCCATAGATCCTCCCGGATTGCCTATGTTCTCAGCGAGACCTGCTCTGGCCAATCCCTCACCTTCTCACCCCGAGGAGAGCGAGCAAGCGGTAGGCTGCGACGATGCGATCGCTTTGCGCCTTCGCTTGGCTGACCGCCCCCGCTGTCGCCTCGCGCTCGGCATCAAGCAGGTCGATTTGTGGCTTCATGCCGACGCGGACCTCGTGGCGCACGCTGTCGCGCGCCTGCGCGGCGGCAAGAGCCTGCTGGCCCGCGGCAGTCTCGACGAGCATGGCGGAGCGCACGCCCTGGAACGCGCTGATCGTCTGTTCGTCGAGTGCGGAGCGAGCGGCCCGAACACGGGCATCGGCGGCCCTGACCGCACTATCGGATTCGGTGATCTTCGCGGAAACGCGCCCGCCCGAGAACAACTGCCAGCGTGCGCGCACGCCGACCGTGGCGCCATCGGCGCGGTAATCGGGGAAGAACTGATCGCGGATCGTGGAGCCTTCCGCGAATGCCCGGACCGTGGGCAGGCGTTCGGCCCGCGCGCCTCTGGCGCCAGCGCGAGCGGCCTCCAATGCGGCTTCGGCCTGGTCGAGAGCAGGGTTGTGCGCCCGCGCAATTTCGAGTGCTTCATCGAGCGATCCCGGCATGGCCGGGTTGGCCGGGAGGGGCTGCAAATCCTGCGGCGCAAGGCCGGTCAGATTGGTGAACCGCGCATCGGCCGAGACGGCAACACCGCGCGCCGCTTCAAGGGCAGCCTGGGCTTCGGCAAGACGTGCCGCTGCCTGGGCAACGTCGGTGGCGGGGCTTTCCCCGGCCTTGAAGCGCAGTCGGGCCTGGCGCTGGATCTCCTCCATCTGTCCGAGCATCTGTTCGTAGAGCGCGACCATGCGGTGCGTGGTCAGCACGTCGCCATAGGCCTGGACCGTCGCGACGACGATCTGGCTGCGGGTCATGCTCTCGGCGACGTGCGCGGCCTCGCTCCCGGCTTTCGCCTGCGCGACCCCGGCGCTGACCCTGCCGCCCATGAACAAGGGTTGCTCGATGGTAAGCTGCGCTGCGCGGGGCGTGACGTTCGCAGCCGGAAGTCCGAAATAGCCCTGCGGATCGAGGCGGCCATAGCCGATCGTGCCGCTCAGCGTCGCGCTGGGGAGGCCGTGGCCCTTTGCCTCGTTGATCCGCGCGTCGGCGGCATCGGCATCGGCGCGCGCCGCTTCGATTTCGGGCGCATGGTTCATCGCGGCGGCGATCGCCTCTTCCAGCGTCGTCGCCTGGGCTGGCATGGCGACGCTCGCGAGCAGGCAGGCGAGGATCGGGATCGACCGCTTCAGCGTCATTTGAAGGCGGTCCCCGGTCGGACGCCCAGCGCCTTGAACACCATCGCGGCGGGGCAGAAGCCGGTGAAGCTGGCCTGGATCATGTTGAGGCCGGCGAAAGCCGTCAGCGCGATCCACCACGGATGCACGGTCAGCGACAGGACGATACCCAGCAGCACGACACATCCGGCGAACGCCATTACGGCACGATCAAGTGAGGTGGCCTCGCCTTCTTGGACAGTTTCGCGGCTGAGTTAAGCTAATCCCCGTTGTCGTTCATGCCGCCAGTTTGGTCATCAGATCATGGGGGGCATGCCCCCCC
>Ga0065721_10051537_pt1 | contig 14321 bp, 13 predicted proteins | sample Mesricmetagenome_FD_59108 | JGI IMG/M metagenome (GOLD analysis project Ga0065721, IMG submission 59108) | Mesophilic microbial community from rice straw/compost enrichment Sample: eDNA_1 v2 (version 2) | ecosystem: Engineered > Solid waste > Grass > Composting > Bioreactor | place: USA: Davis... | reverse complement strand
GGTCGCCGCGAGCCGATAGAACGACGGACGGGATTCCTCGCCCTGCCGCTAAATCGTTAAGTGCTTCATGACCGCCGGATCGTCCAATTGCTCTTTGCCGCCTTGCCAGACGATCGAGCCCTTCTCCATGATATAGAAGTAATCCCCCACGCTGCGCACGAAGTCGAGACTCTGTTCCACGAGCAGAATCGCGGTTTTCCCTTCGTCCCGGATCGAGCGGATCACGTCCCGGATGTCGTCCACGATCGAGGGCTGAATGCCTTCCGTCGGTTCGTCCAGCACGAGCAGCTCCGGCTCCGAGATCAACGCACGCGCGAAAGCCAGCTGCTGCTGCTGCCCGCCGCTCAGATCGCCGCCGCGCCGCTTGTAGAAAGTCGGCAGAATCGGAAACTTCTCGATCGCTTCCGGCGGGATCTCCTTGCTCTTGCGCTTGGCCGCGCCGCGATGGGCCTCCAGCCCGATGCGCAGGTTCTCGTACACGGTCAGCTGGGAGAAAATCTCCCGCCCCTGAGGAACGTAGCCGATTCCCCGCTTCGCCCGGTCTCCCGGCGCCCGCTTCGTCACGTCCTCGCCCTTGAACGAAACGGCTCCTTTTCTCGCCTTCAGCAAGCCCATGATGCTCTTCACGAGCGTCGACTTCCCGACGCCGTTCCGGCCCATCAGGCAGACGACCTGGCCGGGCTTCACCATGAGCGACACGTCCCGCAAAATGACGCTTTCCCCGTACCCCGCCTCAAGCCGTTGAACTGACAACATCGTAATCCCGCCTTTTTCTGCCCAAGTAGACCTCCGCGACCCGGTCGTCGCTCTGGATATCGTCCATGCTCCCTTCCTTCAGAAGCTTGCCTTCGTGCATGACCGTCACCTTGCTCGCGAAATTCCGCACGAACTCCATGTCGTGCTCGACGACGACGACGGTCCGCTTGCGCACGATCTCCTGCAGCAGCTCGCCGGTCTTCTCCGTCTCCTTGTCGGTCATCCCCGCCACCGGCTCGTCGAGCAGCAGAATTTCCGGCTCTTGAAGAAGCATCATGCCGATCTCCAGCCACTGCTTCTCCCCGTGGGACAGCAGCCCCGCGCGAAGCTTTTTCTTATCGCCGAGGCCGATCAGCTCGAGCTCCGCGTCGATCCGTTCCCGTTCTCCTTTCGTCATCGACGCGCGCAGCGTCGCCCAGACGCCCCGGTTTTGCGACATCGAGATTTCGAGATTCTCCTCGACGGAAAGCCCGGAGAAAATCGACGGCGTCTGGAACTTGCGGCCGATGCCGAGCTGGGCGATCTCGTGCTCCCTGCGCTTGGTGACGTCGACCTTCCCCTTCCGTCCGTTGAATTCCACGGAGCCCGAGGCCGGCTTCACCTTGCCGCAAATCGCGTCCAGCATCGTCGTTTTGCCCGCGCCGTTGGGACCGATCAGAAATCTCAGCTCGCCGGCCTCGAGTTCCAGGCTCATCTCCTGAACCGCCTTGAAGCCGTCAAACGACACCGTTACCTTCCGACACGACAGAATGGAGTTTGCCTTCATTCGCGCTTCGCCTCCTTATAATCGCTTGGCGGGCTTGACGGATCAATCCGACGATGCCGCCCGGCATGAATACGGTGACCACGATGAACAACGCGCCCAGGAAGAACAGCCAGAAGTCCGGATAGGACGCGCTGAGCTGGCTCTTCGCTTGGGTCATGAGAATCGCGCCGACGACGGCGCCGATCAAGGTGCCCCGGCCGCCGATCGCCACGAGCAGCACCAGCTCGATCGACGGGACGATCGCCATCATCGTCGGGGAGATGATGCCGACGTGCAGCACGTACAGCATCCCGGCCAGCCCGGCGAGTCCGGCGGAGACGGCGAAGGCCGTCATCTGGTAGAAGGAGGGGTCGTAACCGAGAAACCGCGTCCGGTTCTCCCCGTCGCGGATCGCCCTCAGCACTTTGCCGAAGCGGCTTTTCACCAAATACCTGCAGACGACGAAGGCGACGATCAGGGCGACGACGGTGGCGAGATACGCCATCGTCTTGGCCGTGTCCGTCTTCAGGCCGTAGCCGAACAGCTTCGTATAGCCGGTCAGCCCGTTCGTTCCGCCCGTATAAGCCTGCTGCCCGACGAACAACGTCACCGTGATAATGACGAGCGCTTGGGTCAGAATCGTAAAGTAAACGCCCCGGATTCGATTCCGGAAAGTAAAGAAGCCGAGCAGGAGCGCCAGCGCCGATGGGATGACGATCCCCATGGCGGCCGCGAACGCGAAGCTCTTGAAGGGCTCCCAGAACCACGGAAGCTTGGACAGCCCCATCCATTCCATGAAATCGGGAATCCGCGATCCGCTGGCCGCGAGCTTCAGGTGCATCGCCATCGCGTAGGCACCCAAGCCGAAGAAAACCCCGTGTCCCAGACTCAGGATTCCGGTATAGCCCCATAGCAGGTCGAGCCCCAGCGCGACGATCGCGAACGCCAGACACTTGGCGAGCAGGTTCAGCCGGAAGTCGTTCAAATACAGCGGTGCGCTGAAGAGAGCCGCGGCCGCGACGGCGTAACCGATCAGCAGCCAGACGCGGCGCGGCAGGTTGGACAGGAGTGGCAACGCAATCACCTTCTTCTTCTCGAGGTCGTTGTTGCTTCCGCGTGACGCGGCCTAGCTTTGGTCCAGCGACCGGGTTCGGACGGCGAACATCCCCATCGGCTTCCATTGCAGGAAGGCGACGATGCAGAGGAACACGAGCACCTTGCCGAGCGAGGCGTCCGTCCACCATTCGAACAGCGTGTTGAATACCCCGATGCCCAGCGCGCCCGCCACCGTGCCGACCAGCTTGCCGACGCCGCCGAGCACGACGATCATGAACGCGTCGACGATATAGTAGGTCCCGATCGAGGGCCCGATCGGCCCGATCAGCGTCAGCGCGCATCCGGCGACGCCGGCGATGCCGGAGCCGATCGCGAACGTGAACGCGTCTACGCGCCTCGTCGAGATGCCGAGGCAGGCCGCCATGTCCCGGTTCTGCATGACTGCCCGCATCCGCCGCCCGGCGTTGCTCCGGTAGATGTACAGGTACATCGCGATCAGGCAAAGCGCGACGAGCGCGATGATGAACAGCCGCTTGTAAGGAAAGACGACTCCCGGCATCAGCGTCAAGCCGTCGTTCAGCCAGGATGGGCTCGCCACCGCGACGTTCGGCGCCCCGAAGATCGATCTGGCGAGCTGCTGAAGCATAAGGCCGACGCCCCAGGTCGCGAGCAGGCTGTCGAGCGGCCTGTCGTACAGGAAACGGATCAGGGACACCTCCAGCAAATAGCCGATGGCGAAAGCAAGCGCGAAGCTGGCGAGAATCGCCACGGGAAAGTAAGCGTCGAAGAAGCTTGCCGGAAATGCCGATTTGAAAATTTGCTGCGTCATATAGGCCCCATAGGCGCCGATCATGATAAATTCCCCGTGAGCCATGTTGATAACCCGCATCAGTCCGAACGTAATCGCCAGGCCGAGCGCGATCAACAGCAGGATCGAGCTGACGCTGAGCCCGTTGAACAACTGCGTGATCCAGATCTCCATCGCGTAACTCCCGCCTTTCGTGGCCGCTTGGACAAGCGGGGGAAGCCCCGGCCTCTGCCGAATGCTTCCCCCGACCGTTGCAGCGATTCGTTCTTCGTTACTCGCTCAGGCCTTTCGCCCAATCGTAGGTGGTAAGGTACGGATCCGGCTTGACCGGGCCGCCGGAATTCCACAGCTCCACGATCTGTCCGTCCGGCTTGATCTCGCCGATCCGTACCGTCTTGTAAATATGCTGATTGTCTCCGTCGATCGTGACTTTGCCTTCGGGGGCGTTGAATTCGATGCCCTTCGCCGCTTCCTTGACCTTATCCACTTCGAACGAACCCGCCTTCTCGACCGCGGCCGCCCACAGGTACACCGCCGTATAGCCGGCTTCCATCGGGTCGCTGGTCACGCTGTCCGCGCCGTATTCCTTCTTGAAGTTTTCGACGAACACTTTGTTTTCCGGCGTATCGGTCGTCTGATAGTAGTTCCAAGCCACGAGGTGGCCCGCCAAGTACTCGGGACCGATGCCCTTCACTTCTTCTTCCGCGATCGATACCGACACCGTCATCAGGTCGGCGGAAGTCACGCCCGCGTCCTTCAGCTGCTTGAAGAAGGCGACGTTGCTGTCTCCGTTCAGCGTGTTGTAGACGACGTCCGGCTTCGCTTCCTTGATCTTGGCGATGATCGTCGTGTAATCGGTATGTCCGAGCGGCGTGTATTCTTCCGCGACCGTCTCTCCGCCTTTGGCCGCGAGCTGCGCTTTGATGATTTTGTTCGCCGTCCGCGGGAACACGTAGTCCGAGCCCAGCAGGAACACTTTCTTCTTGCCCTTCTCGAGCACGAAATCGATGGAAGGGACGATCTGTTGGTTCGTGGTGGCCCCGGTGTAGAAAATGTTCGGGGACGATTCCAAGCCTTCGTATTGGACGGGGTACCAGAGCAGTCCGTTCAGCTCTTCGAATACGGGCAACATCGCTTTCCGGCTCGCGGACGTCCATCCGCCGAACACCGTCGCGACTTTATCTTCGGATACCAGCTTGCGGGCCTTCTCCGCGAACGTCGGCCAGTCGGAAGCGCCGTCTTCCACGACCGCTTCGATCTGCTTGCCGAGCACGCCGCCTTTGGCGTTGATCTCTTTGATCGCCATCAGCTCCGAGTTTTTGACCGTGACCTCCGAGATGGACATCGTGCCGCTCAAGGAATGCAGAATGCCGACCTTGACCGTGTCTCCCGCCGCCGCCGCGGACGATGCCGGCGCCGACGAAGCGGCTTCCGAGGACGGAGCCGAAGACGATTCCGCCGGCGATCCTCCGGAGTTGTTGCCGTTCCCCCCGCAACCTGCCAGTACCAAGCTTGCCGTGACAACCAATGCGAACCCTTTGAACCAACTGCCCTTCTTCATCCTTCCACTCCCCAATCCTTTAGTATGGTTCTATCTCTCTAAATCCGAACGTTTGGTTCTCTCCACAGCCCAACCGTTCGTAATGTCATTATATGGTTATGACAGAAATGGTGTCAATATAACTTACATAATTTATTTAAATTTGTTTCTTTCGATTCATTTTTGAGTATTTATGTTATATATTATTACATATACTTCTGGAGAAACGTGCGGAAACCTAAAAAAGACCCTTTCTACAAGGGTCTTCGGGAGCAATATTCCTTAGAATGCCGGGACGACGGCCACGCCATAGGTGTCTTGAATGAACTTCTTGACTTCGGGCGTCGTCAACGCGGCGTCGAGCTTCCGAACCGCTTCGCCGCTCTCGTCTCCGGAGCGGACGACGATGACATTGGCGTACGGAGAGTTCGCGTCCTCGCGGAACAACGCGGAGTTCGGATCGATCTTCGCCTCCAGCACGAGGTTCGTGTTGATGATCGCCCCGTCCAGATCGGGCAGGGAACGCGGCAGCGCAGCGGAATCGGCTTCGACGAATTTCAGCTTCTTCGGATTGTCGACGATGTCCTTCGGCGTCGCTTCGTAAGTCGTAATTCCTTCCTTCAGCTTGATGAATCCTTGCTGCTCCAGCAGCACCAGAGCCCGATACTCGTTGGAAGGATTGTTCGGAATGCCTATCGTAGCTCCTTCGCCGATCTCGTCCTTCGATTTCAGCTTCTCGGAGTAGAAGCCGATCGGCTCGACGTGCACCTTGGTCGTTACCGCGAAGTCGTACCCTTTCTCGTCCTTGACCGAATCCAGGTAAGGCACGTGCTGGAAGTAATTCGCGTCGATCTGCTTGTCGTGGAGCGCGGGATTCAACTGACCTTCGTCGTCGAAGACGACGACGTCCAGATTCACGCCTTGCTCCTTCAAGATCGGCTTGACGAAGTCGAGAATGACGGCATGCGGCACGGCGGCGGCGCCGACCTTCAGCGTGACCTCGGGAGCGGTGGACGCCGAAGGGGACGCGCTCGCGGTCGGGGACGATTCCGTAGCGGGCGAAGCTTCGGACGGAGCGGCCGCGGACGGAGACGAAGACGAGGACGCTCCGTTACCGTCGTTCGAGCCGCAGCCCGCCAACAAGGCGCCGAGAACGATGAACAACGACAGGACAAGAACGATCGGTTTTCTTATATGGGACATGTTAAGTCACTCCTGTTTCGATTAAGGTCATGGATTATTTCGCTTTGTAACGCCTGCGCTCGATGGATTTGGCTATCGCGTCGCCGGACCATTGTAGGGTCTGCACGAGCGCGATGATGACGACGACGGTGGCGATCATGATATCCTCGCGAAATCTCTGGTAGCCGAATCGGATGGCCAAGCTCCCGAGTCCGCCCGCGCCGATGGCGCCGGCGACGGCCGTCAGCTCCGTGATGGCGATGACGGCGATCGTGAGGCTGCGGACCAGCGCCGGAAGCGCTTCGGGAAGCAGCACCCGGAACAGGATCGCCGGAGGAGAGGCGCCGAAAGATCGGGCCGCTTCGATCTTGCCGGGGACGACCTCCTTCAAGGCGGTCTCCACGATTCGGCCGAGGAAAGGCGCGGCGCCGATGGACAGCGACACGATCGCGGCCGTCGGTCCGAGCGAGGTGCCGACTACCCAGCGCGCTACCGGAATCAGCAGCACGATCAGGATAATGAAGGGAAGCGAACGCACGCCGTTGATGATCAGGCTGATCGTCTTATGAATCGGCCTGTTCTCCAGAACGCCGCCTTTCTCGGTAGCTACGAGCGTGACGCCCAGCAGCATTCCGAGCAGAATGGCGAACAACGAAGACCAGATCAGCATGTACAACGTCTGGCGGAGCCCTTCCCAGAGCAGGTCGATCAGATCGTCTCTCATATGCCCGCTCCGACTCCTTCCACCAGCTGCCTCTTCTGCCGGTATTGCTCGACGATGTTCACGAACCGGCGGGCCGTGTCGCTCTTCGGATTCAGGAAGAACCGGTCGACCGTTCCGGTCTCGACGATCGTCCCGCGCTCGATGACGGCGACGTTGTTGCAGATATGCTGGAGCACCTCTAGCTCGTGGGTAATCAGTACGACCGTCAGGCCCAGTCGCCTATTGATCGATTGAAGCAGCTCCAAGATCGAATACGTCGTCTGCGGATCGAGCGCGGAGGTCGCTTCGTCGCACAGCAGCACTTCGGGCTCGTTCGCGAGCGCTCTGGCGATGCCGACCCGTTGCTTCTGCCCTCCGCTGAGCTGGGAAGGGTAGGCCTTCTCTTTATCGCTCAACTGCACCATCTCGAGCACCTCCGCGACCCGTCTCCGGATATACGCTTTGTCCCGGCCGGCCGCTTTCAAGGGAAAGGCGACGTTCTGGAATACCGTTTTGCCGTCGAACAGGTTGAATTGCTGAAAGATCATTCCGATTTTCCGCCTGGCCAGACGAAGCTGCTTCTCGTTAAGGCTCGTGATGTCCGTATTGCCGATCGCGACGGTCCCTTCGTCGGGCTCCTCCAACCGGTTCAAGCAACGAACCAAAGTCGATTTGCCTGCGCCGCTAAATCCGATAATGCCGTAGATGTCTCCCCTTTCGATCTCCAGGTTTACGCCGTTCAGCGCGACGAACGGGCCGCTTGGCGTGTGGTACGTCTTGCCCAGATTGCGAACGACGATCATGATCTCACTCCTCGGAGAACGATTCGTTCGGCCCTCGTCCCCGCGGCCTTGCCGAATCGCGCAAAAAAACCAAGCCCGCCGGCAGAGTACGTCCTCTTTCGGCAGCTTGGTTTCCAGTCGACTGGTCAACCTCGTTAATACCAAGTAATTCTATTGGTTTTTATTTAATTTAGAGGATGAAGCCGGAATTGTCAATCCCTATTTTTCGCTGCCCGCCGGCTTCCCGATAAAAACGCAAAAAACGCGCCGGAACCTTATCGGAAGGTTCCGCGCGCGCTTTCGATGGGGGACGTTTACTCCGCCGACGCCGACGGAGAAGCGCTCGGCGAAGCGCTTGGGGAAGCGCTCGGCGATGCCGCCGGAGATTCGCTCGGAGAGCCCGACGGGCTCGGCGTCTCCTCTTCGGGAAGCGTGACCTTGATGCCCAGCTTTTCTTGCTCCGCCATCAGGTAGTCGTTCAGCTTCGTCATGGACACCTCTTGCTTGATGGCGTCTTTCGCCGCGTCCGTCAGCTTGTCCGCCGAAGTCGCTTCCTCGCGGCTTTCGACTTTGATGACGTGATAGCCGAATTCGGTCAGAACCGGCTCCCCGATCTCGCCGATAGGCTGCGTGTTGGCCGCTTCCTTGAATTCGGCTACCCAGCCCTTGGCGACCTGCTTCTCGTACAGGCCTCCGTTGTCCTTCGAGCCGGTATCCGTGGAATACTCTTTCGCCAGCTCGTTCCAATCGCCGCCGGCTTCGAGCTTTTCTTTCACTTCGTTAGCCGCCTTGAGGGCTTCTTCGTCCGTCTTCAGCTCGGCTCCCGTGTTCGGGTCGGTCATGCCGATCAGAATATGCCGAACGGTCACGACGTTGTAATCGGTCGGAGCCTTGTCGTATTCCGTCTTGATCTCCTCGTCCGTGACCTGCTTCTCGAATTCTTCGCCTTTGGCGGCGTAGACCGATTGAAATTCCATCGTTTCTTGGTAAAAGGCCACCGCTTCTTTTACGGATAAGTCGCTGTCTTTCATGAGCTGGCTTAATTCGGGCGTCGTATTCTTCGCCGTCTCCAGCTGTTTCTTGAATTCTTCGGCCGCCGTCTTGGCTTTGTTCTTCTCCTCGTCGGAGATGCCCTTGACCAATTCCATGCTGACGATATATTGCTTGATGATCTGTTCCTTAATCTGCGGAATCGAGGCGTACATCGCCATCTGATTGCCCAGAATCGTCTGGAACGCGATGTATTTGTCGAATTGCTTGTCGGTCACTTCCCCGCCGTTATACGTGGCGATGACGTTCGCCTTTTTGCCGCATGCGGAGAGCAGCGCGACCAGCATGACGGCCGCCAGCGCAAGCAGAACGAGCCGGCGATACGGCATGCTCTTATGGTGCAACATCCTGTAGTTCCCCCTTAGATTTTGTCGCTTCTTTGTATTGTACCAGAAAGTCTTCGGTCAACGCCAATAAAGCGTTCTCATCCAGTCCCCTAACCTTGAACCGGACCGTCGGCTGCGGTTCGGACAGCGATGCCGTCATGCGCCCTTGGAATTTCGCCTCCAGCGCCTTCAGCTTCTTCTCGTCGATGTCCGGACGGCGCTTCTCTTCCAGCTTCAGCGTAACGTCGTCTCCCCTTCGAACGATCGATTCGATGCCGTATTTCCGGCCGAATACTTTCAGGCGCGCGACGACCATCAGATTAAGCACCGCCTTCGGCGGCTCCCCGAAACGGTCGATCAGCTCCTCCATCAAATCTTCGATATCCTCGAGCGAGGCGGCCGCGGCCACCTTTTTGTATATTTCGATTTTCTGAATGCTGTCGTAAATGTATTCCGGCGGCAAGTACGCGTCCACGCCGAGATCGAGCTGCGTGTTGACCGGCTGCGGCGGCAGCGCCTCCCCGCCCATCTGAAGCTTGCGGCTTTGAATCTCCTCCGCGAGCATCTGGGAATAGAGATCGAAGCCGACCGACGCGATGAAGCCGTGCTGCTCCGCGCCGAGCAGATTGCCCGCTCCGCGGATGGCCAGGTCGCGCATCGCGATCTTGAAGCCCGAGCCGAGCTCGGTGAATTCCTTGATCGACTGAAGGCGCTTCTCGGCGACTTCGGACAGCACCTTGTCCCGCTGGTAGGTGAAGTAGGCGTAAGCGATCCGGTTGGACCGGCCGACGCGCCCTCTCAGTTGATAGAGCTGCGAAAGCCCCATCTTGTCCGCGTCGTGCACGAGCAGCGTGTTCACGTTCGGAATGTCCACGCCGGTCTCGATGATGCTCGTGCTGACGAGCACGTCGTACTCTCCGTCCAGGAAATCGAGAATCGTCCGCTCCAGCTCTTGCTCCGACATCTGCCCATGCGCCACGGCGACTCGCGCGTCGGGAACGAGCGCGCTGATCTGCTCCGCCATCTGATAGATCCCCTGAACGCGGTTGAACAGATAGTAGACCTGCCCGTCCCTCGCCAGCTCCCGTTCCACCGCCTCGCGAACGAGCGTCGCGCTATACTCGACGACATAGGTTTGAACCGGGAACCGGTTCTCCGGAGGCGTCTCGATGACCGACAGATCCCGTACTCCGAGCATGGACATGTGAAGGGTGCGCGGAATCGGCGTCGCCGTCAGCGTCAGCACGTCCACGTTCGTTTTGATTTTTTTCAGCTTTTCTTTATGCGTCACGCCGAAGCGCTGCTCTTCGTCCACGATCAACAGGCCGAGCTCCTTGAACACGATATCCTGGGACAGCAGGCGATGCGTTCCGATGACGACGTCCACCGTTCCCGCTTTGAGTCCTTTGATCGTCTCCGTCTGTTCCTTCCGGCTGCGGAATCGGCTCAGCACCTTGATGTTGAACGGATAGCCGGAGAAGCGCTCGCGGAACGTCTCGTAGTGCTGCTGCGCCAGAATCGTCGTCGGGACGAGCACGGCCACCTGCTTGCCGTCGATCGCCGCCTTGAAAGCGGCCCGGATCGCCACTTCGGTTTTGCCGTAGCCGACGTCTCCGCATAGCAGGCGGTCCATCGGGCGAGGCGTCTGCATGTCCTTCTTGATCTCGCGGATCGCTCGCAGCTGGTCGGCCGTCTCCTCGTAAGGAAACATCTCTTCGAATTCCTTCTGGTACGGCGTATCCTCGCCGAAGCCGTAGCCCGAGGACGCCTGGCGCTCCGCGTACAGCTTGATCAGATCGTCCGCGATGTCTTGCACCGAGGAGCGAACCTTGGATTTGGCGCGGTTCCATTCCGATCCGCCCAGCTTGTTGACCTTCGGCTCCTTCTCTTCGTTGCCGACGTATTTCTGGATCAGATCGAATTGCTCCACGGGCACGGACAGGCGATCGCCTCCGGCGTAGACGATGTGCAGATAGTCCTTGTGGATGCCCCCCACTTCGAGCGTGCCGATGCCGAGATACTTCCCGATGCCGTGGTTCTGGTGCACGACGTAGTCGCCCACCTTGAGCTCGGTGTAGCTTTTGATTCTCTCGGCGTTGTCCAGATGGCGGTCGACCCGTCTGGCCTTGCGCTGTTTCTGGGTGAACATCTCGCCTTCGGTAATGACGACGAGCTTGATCGAGGGCAGCTCGAAGCCGCTTTGCAGGTTGCCCTGCAAAATTTCCGGCGGTTCGATCTGATAGTCTTCGAGCACCCTCCTCATCCGGTCGGCCCGCTCCGCGTTGCCGGCCAGCATCAGAATGCGAACGCCGCTCTTGCGCCAACGCTCCGTCTCGGCCTTCAGCACGTTCATCTGGCCGTGGAAATTTTGCATCGAACGGCAGACGAAGTTGATGATGTTCTGCGGCTGGGTATGCGGAATCTGTCTGACGAACAGCGACAAATAAACCGTCTGGAAGCTCTTCGGGTACAGCGCCTGCTCGGCGGGCACGGCCAGCGCGAAGCCGGGCAAGGACTTGCCCTGCTGAAGCAGATGGGTCGTCCATTCGGACTCGTCCCGTTCCAGCTGGCGCGCCGTCTCTCCGAGCCTGTTCGGCTCATCCATCAGAAGAATCGTTTCCTTGGGCATGTAATCTAGCAAAGTCTGCCGTTCAGGGTAAAGAAGCGAAATATACTTGTAAATTTCGGGAAAATACACATTTTGTCGTAAAAGTTCGATTTCCCGGGAAATTTCGGCGCTAAGCCTTTCTTTCGCCTGCCTGTCGGTCATTTTCTCCAGCTGGCGGTCCAGCAAATCCCGGGCGTGCTCGGCCGCGTTCTGGAATCGCCTTTCGACGGCGATCCACTCCCGGCTCGGCTGCACGGTATAGGCCTCCAGCTTGTCGATCGATCTCTGGTCGGCCGGATCGAACGTACGGATCGAATCGATTTCGTCGTCGAACCACTCCACCCGGTAAGCGATGGCCGACGCGAGCGGAAAGAAGTCGGCAATGCCGCCCCTGACGCTCATATGGCCTTTCTGTTCGACCCTATCGACTCTCTCGTAGCCGAGCTCGACCATTCCGCGAAGAAACCGATCCATCGGGAGCTGCATGCCGACGCGTATATCGATATGGGCCTCGGACATCGTGAGCTTATCCGGCTGAAATCTCCGAACCCCGGCGAAAGGCACGACAATGACGCCGCGGAAGCCCTCCGCGAGCTTCAGCACGGCGTCCAGCCGGCGCGCGGACGTTTCCGGGCTTGAGATGGCGGTCTCCGCCGCGATCAGCTCGTTGGCGGGATACAGGAGCACTTCCTCCGGAGAGAGGCACTCTTGCAGATCGTCCGCGATCTTCTGGGCGGAGAACATATTATGGGTAACGACTAGAATCGGCCGCCCGAGTTCCCGATACACGCCGGCGATCGCGGCCTGGCGCGCCGAACCGGACAAGCCGGCGACGAGCTGCTCCCGCATGCCGCTCTTCAGCCCTTGAATGACGCTGACCAGATCGGGATCCGTAACGAGCGATTGAATTAACGGCTTCATGGCATTTCCCCTCTCCAAAAAAACCAAACCCCGCGGGCCGCGCGAGTTCGGCCGATGCGCCGTGCGCCCGGAAGACTCTCGCCGGCCGTCGAAGCCAGTATATCAATTTGATCCGCAAACCGTTCCTGTACGGGGCAGTCTTGCCGCGATCGCCTAGGCGCGACGGGATTCCCGCGGATATCCCGAATCGCGAATCAAGAAAAAAGCCCCGGCACATGCCAAGGACTCCTTAAGGATGTCGGAACGTGTTGCTTTCGGCGCTTATTGCAAAGGATTGGAAAGCAGCGCGAGCTCGGGATGCGCGTCCAAAGTCTGGCTGCAATAATCGCAGATCACCTTTACGGTCACATCCCCGTTGGAATTATACGCTATTATACGCTTTCGCTCACCGGGGGTCAAGAATTGCAGGCCGAGGCGATACTCCGGCACTTCGGCGCTTTCGAACCGTCCGAGCGGCATTGCGCAATGCTTGCAAACGTAGTTCACGGCCATGAGAATGCCTCCTGGAATCAGCATATGCGGCATTGCCGCATCCTTCTTCCAGTATTCCCGCATTCGTCTCATTTTAACAGCGGGTTTTATCCCTTGGCGTTAAATTTGGCCATCGTCTGCTCGAAGGAATGCGTTAGGGCGTATTCGACCGCGTCCGCCGCTTCGATCACGGAACGGCGGAGATCGTCCTGCTCCGACTTGGCGAAGCCGGAGAGCACGTAATCCGAGATCATCATCCCCGGTTTGGGCCTGGAAATGCCGACCCTTACGCGATTAAACGTCTGCGTTCCCAGGTGCTGCACGATCGACTTGATGCCGTTGTGCCCCCCCGGACTCCCCTGGTAACGAAGCCGGATTCGGCCCACTTCGGTATCCAGGTCGTCATAGACGACGATCAGGTCTTCGAGCTTCGTCTTGTAATAATCCATGAAGGCGCGAAGCGATTCCCCCGACAAATTCATGTACGTCATCGGCTTCAGGAGCGCCACCTTCGCGTCTCCGATCCTCGCCTCTCCGACCAGAGCCCTGCATTTTTGCGACCCGACATCGATATTCATTCGCCGAGCCAATTCGTCTATCACCATAAAGCCGGCATTGTGCCTCGTCTGGGCATAGGCCGGTCCGGGGTTCCCCAATCCGACAATCCAACGCATAAAATGTTCTCAACCTCCGAATCTATACAAAAACTGAAATTTTTTTAGTTCCATCATGCAACGATTTCCGTCCCTCGCGTGTCCTACTCAGTATAAACGATATGGCGAACGGAATTCGCCGGGCCGGCGATCCGATGTTTCCGGAGCAGAGGGGGTGAATTGACGTGTATATTAACGGCCAGATGATCTACGACGACCAACATTTCCTTGACCACATGTCTTCCCATGTTCCCGTGCAAATCTATTGCGGCCGGAGTCACAGCGATATCGGGTTCATCGAATATTATGGCAAAGAATTCGTTCAGGTCAACAATATTTTCTACAACCGCAGGCAATTTACCTTCGTCTCGCGTCCCGGATATTGATCCGCGGGCCGGGCGGTACGCAAAAGGCTTCGGACGCCGTCATTCCCCGCGCCGCGCGGCGGAAACGATCGTCCGAAGCCTATTTTCATGGCTTCGGTCCTCTTCGGAGAAGGCCGGAACGGCACCGCTTCATCCCAAAAAGCGGCGTGCAGCTTCGGCGAATTTCTGTGATATCAAGCAAAAACGGCTGACGCCGTCCTCTGGGATGGTGGCGGAACGTTTATGTCGGGGGCGATTCAGAAATGATATCGTGAAACTTATACATTCTGAATCATCAAGAAATGGCGAACCTCTCCGCCGCTCTCTTCGTCCTGGCGAAGAAACGCGATCTTGG
>Ga0065721_10000024_pt1 | contig 14330 bp, 12 predicted proteins | sample Mesricmetagenome_FD_59108 | JGI IMG/M metagenome (GOLD analysis project Ga0065721, IMG submission 59108) | Mesophilic microbial community from rice straw/compost enrichment Sample: eDNA_1 v2 (version 2) | ecosystem: Engineered > Solid waste > Grass > Composting > Bioreactor | place: USA: Davis... | reverse complement strand
AACTTCCTGCAGTATTAAAATACTCAATGTTGTTGGTATCTGTTGTATTGGGAACTACGCCATAGGCAAGGTGTATTTTATTCATCTGACCGCCTGTCGTATTGTTGAACAGGTCGAATCCAATCATTAAGCCAACTGCGTTTTGTGGAATTCCCAGTCCTGATCCTTGCTGACTGGTAACAGGAGGATTAGCAAGATACCAAAAGGCGAAGCCGTCTCCTCTTCCGAAGCCGGGAGTGCCATTTCCATCAATCCTGAAATCAAATTCAACTCTCCATTTATCACAAAATTTCAGGTTGATAGGGTCGTTTAATTTTATAGCTCCGGACTTATTGCCTATGTCGTCGGTAAGCATAATAAAATCTCCATTCACGGCTGCTGAAGGCACAACTGTCCATCCGGTAGTATTGATCGGATTTCCTGTAAGTTGATAGGTTTGAGAAAGAAGTGTCTCTGAAATACAGAGCAGAAGAATGGTAAGGTAAGTTAGTAGTTTTTTATTCATTAATTTAGGACACTTTTNATTAGACNGGTAAAGATATTAAATCCTAATCAACAAATATATTAATNGTGTTAATTTTGCAAAAATTAATGAATATTCTATAATATTTAAACNTTANNCTAATAAAATGGCTAATAAAATAAACGTANAATTAGNATNTGTAAAATATTAGAAAAGTGAATTGTTCTCTAGATTTTCGAAATAAGAATCTACTTCCAGATTATAGGAAGCAGCTGCAGCAACGGCAAGCTTGTCACAGAGCTCGTTTTCAAAATGTCCTGCGTGACCTTTGATCCANTGCAGTTTAGGGTTGTGTTTTTGGTAGAGAGTGAAGAATTTTTGCCACAGATCAGGATTCTTTACATTTTTCCAACCTCTTTTTATCCAGCCCGAGATCCAGTTCTGGTTAATGGCATCCGCAACGTATTTACTGTCCGTGAAAATATGAATGTCGTTTTCTGTGGATTTTAATTTTTCCAAAGCTGTAATCACTGCCAGAAGTTCCATCCTGTTGTTGGTGGTTTTTCGGAATCCCTTTGAAAAAGTTTTCTGATAATTTTTTTCAGGAACACGCATAAGAATCCCATAGCCTCCTTTTCCGGGATTTCCGCTACAGGCTCCATCTGTATATATTTCTATTCTCAAATCTTTAAAATTTAGAATGGAAAATCATCGTCATCATCAAAATCATTCATGGATGATCCNGAAAGCTGGGAATTATCCGGCAAATCAAATGCTGCTCCCGGCTGAATGGTTGTTTTTATTTTATCGAAACCACTCGGCTCACTCTGTTGCCCAAAATTTCCGGATGAAGGATAGCCGTAAACGCCACCCAAAGCATCTAAATCTCCGAACTTGGCAATATTCTTCATGAAGGAAAGTCTTACATCTGCAGTGGCACCATTCCTGTGTTTTGCAATAATAATCTCGGCCTGGTTCTCTGTTGAGGTTTCATTTCCGGGTTCATCATTATCCCAAACNGCAATTTTATAATATTCCGGTCTGAAGATGAAAGATACAATATCGGCGTCCTGCTCAATAGCTCCCGATTCCCTCAGGTCGGAAAGCTGAGGTCTTTTTCCCGGACGGTTTTCCACACTTCTTGATAACTGGGAAAGAGCAATAACAGGGACGTTCAATTCTTTTGCAATCGCTTTCAATGAACGCGAGATCATGGCGATTTCCTGTTCACGATTTCCTCCTCCTTTACCACCGCTGCTTGCGGTCATTAGCTGGAGGTAATCCACCATAATGATCTTAACGCCATGCTGCATTACAAGTCTTCGGCATTTTGCACGGAAATCGAATATGGAAAGGGAAGGGGTCTCATCAATGTACAGTGGAGCATTTTCCAATTCGGATACATTCGAGAATAGCCTTTGCCATTCACTGTCATCCATCGTTCCTTTTCGTAATTTCTCGGAAGAAATTCCAGTTTCAGAGGCTATCATCCTAGTAATTAGCTGTACAGATGCCATCTCCAGAGAGAAAAGTGCCATTGGAATTTTGTGTCCTACTGCGATGTTTCTTGCCATGGAAAGCAGGAAAGCGGTTTTACCCATCGCCGGACGTGCTGCAATGATGATAAGGTCGGAATTTTGCCATCCCCCGGTTTCTTTATCCAAAGCGGTGAATCCAGAAGGTACACCGGAAAGTCCTTCTTTGTCCTTCAAAGATTTGATAGTGTCGATAGCCTGTTTTACCAATGAATTCGCGGTATCAAAACCTTTTTTGATGGTTCCGTTGGTAATTTCGAAAAAGGATTGTTCTGCTTTATCCAATAATTCAAAAACGTCTGTGGACTCTTTATAAGAAGAATCAATAACGTTCGCTGAAACATTAATCAGGCTTCTTAAAATATATTTTTCAAGAATGACACGAACATGATATTCGATGTGTGCAGAAGAGCTTACTCCCATCGTAAGATCAATGATGTAATGATCCCCGCCGGCTGCGAGTAATTTGTCTTCTTTTTTCAAATCCTGAATAATGGTCATCAGGTCAACCGGATGGTTACCTTCGTATAATTTTAATATGGTAGAAAAGATTACCTGATGTCTTGGGTCATAGAAAACTTCGGGCGTAAGGAGGTCGATAGAATAATCAAGCCCTTTTTTATCAATTAAGAATGTTCCGATTACCAGCCTTTCGAAATCTACTGCGTTAGGCGGCATTTTTCCATCAGAAATTGATAATTCCTTCGCAAAGTTTCCGTGTGTAAGAGATGATAATGTTTCCTTCTGAGCCATATTGCAAAGATAGTTTATTTAAAAAAAAATTGAAAAATAGTAATTCACAATTTATTGTTGATATGTCTTAAAGTACTGTCAATAAAAGACCTTATATGTTGATAAAAAAATCACCTCATTACAAGGTGATTTTAGAAATATGTAAAAACAAAATTATTCTCTGTTTTTCACCAATACCCAACCGTTGTATTTGGTTTCTGTATTGTTTTTGTCGTTTTCAGTCCAAGTGATTGTGTACCAGTAAGTACCTGTCAGGATCTTTTTACCGAAAGCAGTTCCGTCCCATTTATAGCCTCTTGTTTTGTCTGCTTCATAAAGTTTGTTTCCGTATCTGTCATATACAATGAATACCACGTCTTTCTTATATGCTAATGCAGAATAATCAACAAAGTCATTTACATTATCTCCGTTCGGAGTGATGGCATTCACAAGATTTGGAACCGTGATTTGAACCTCAACGGGGATACAGTCGAAAGAATCTTTCACATAAACTTTATTTTCTCCTCTAGGAAGACCTGTGAATATATTGGAATCCTGCCAGTTAGTACCATCTAAAGAGTATTGATAAGGAGATTTTCCTCCGGTTACATTTACTGTAATGGTATTGTTGGTAATATCAATGCTTGCCACAACCGGTTGTTGAGAAGCGGATACTTTTACTTGCTGTAATGTGAAACATTTTCCTGTTTGCAGTTTTACCCAGTAAGCTCCTACGCTAACTCCTGAGATGGATTGTGTAGTGGCACCTGTGCTCCATTCATAGCTATCAAAGCCTGGACCTGCATCCAAAGTAGTTCTGTCTTCAATACAGATGGTCTGATCTTTCAGAACGGCTGATTTTACCGGAGGAAGAACGATTAGGCTGATCTTTGAAATCGCAAAGCAACCTTCTCCATTAATCACTCTTACAAATACCTGACTGGCTGCAGCCGTGTATGTAGATGGATTTGGGATTTCATTAGTAAGATTGAATGCATCATTGTACGTTTTGAAGAATTTCTTAGTGATACCTGTTTGTGATGTAACATTAGCCGACGTAAGATCGAATATAGCTTTTGAAATATCCGTAGGAATATAGCAAGATTCCAACGTATCATCATTCACAACCACTACTGGGTGGAACGATAGAGTAATCACTGAATCATCTGAGCACCCTTCGGAAGAAGTTACCTTAACATAAACCGCTTTCTCTGCTGAAACATAGTTGGTAGGATTGGTAATTTCATTCGTTCCTGCGTTAAGATCAGCAAGGGTAGGATAATATTTTTTAGTTGAAGCACCTGTGAAAACATTGGCACTTGTAAGATCAAATGTTGCTGTTCCCATGCCATTGTTATTACATGCGAAAATTGTGGCATCATTAGCNGTAATGTTTCCCTGTCGGAATTTGAATTTTCCTGTCAGGAAGCATCCGTTTGCCGGGTTTGTAGGGTTTGCCGGATCCTGATATACGATTCTGTAATAGTATACTGTAGTTCCGTTAACTGTGGCTGTCGTAAGCGGAGATGCTCCGGTAATAGCGTCATTTGAAGTATTATGATAAGTTACTGCAAAGTTGATGTTACCATTTAATATTCCGGTAGTTAATGTAGTGAAATCAAATTGTGTTGGTAGGTTACATTTCAGGATCTCATTAGGATTTGCCNGNTCTGCAGCCGGAACNCCCGGAGTTATGAAAGGATTTGGTGCGATGGTAGGATCGGTAAACGCTGAGGTAAGNGTAGCTGTTCCTTCCCATGTTAAAGAAAATCCATTAGGGGAGTTGCTATAATTGTCAACCACTAAATAGTAAGTTTCTCCTGCTACCACATCTAAATGAGGATTCCAATAAGCGTTNGGNGGAGTGGTTAAAGAAAGTCCTGTGTTTCCGGTAGGAGAAACCCCCGCGAAATTACATCGGATCGGTGTTCCTAAAGCACCACATGTTGTATTAGGTCCATATACGCCAAAATCATAATCATCTGTGTTCACATTTGCGTCAATTGTAAATGCAAGTGTTCCGGAAGTGGCTACAGTAAAAGTATACCACACGGAAAAATTTTCGTCATCAACAAGGCATCCACCTAAATCTTCCAGAATTGTACCCGGACCTGAAGGGGTATAAGAAATGTTAGAGTTTCCGCATACCGGAATTGCTGTTATACAGTCTGATTGTGAATAAAANAATTGCGTAAATAGAAATATGAAAAAAAGTAATAATTTTCTCATTTTTAAAATAATTTTTAAACAAAANTAGCGAAAATAATAGTAAGGATCGGTAAAAATCTAATGAATTAAAAGAACCGCTACAAAAAGCGGTTCTTTTTATAATCAGAAGATTGGCTTATTCTCTGTTTTTTACCATGATCCATCCGGAGAATTTGAATGGAGTGTTCTTTTTGTCGTTCTCATTCCAGGTTGCGGTGTACCAATAATTACCGGTACTCACTTTTTTGTTCCCGTTGGAAGTTCCATCCCATTTGTAGCCATTAGACTTATCTGCCTGGAAGATCTTAGTTCCATATCTGTCGAAAATCGTGAACACGAGATTTTGTTTACCGGCAAGAGCAGAGTAGTCAACTACGTCATTCACGCCATCTCCGTTTGGAGTGATCACATTAATTAAGTTAGGAACCACAATGCTGATCTCTATCGGTTGACAATCATAAGCGTCTTTTACATAGATCTTGTGATCTCCTCTGTTAACGTTGGTGAAGACATTGGAGTCCTGCCAATTGATATTATCCATGGAGTATTGATAAGGAGCCATACCGCCCACTACAGATACAGTAACGGTATTGGTAGAGATGTCAATATTGGAAACAACAGGCTGATCCGTAGGGTAAACTGTTACATTTTGAGTTGTCCAGCAGTCGCCTGTTTTTAGTTTCACCCAATATGTGCCTACTCCTACATTGCTGATGCTTTGTGTAGTTGCGCCCGTACTCCATTCGTAACCTGCAAATCCAGGTCCTGCATCTAAGGTTGTTGTATCTTCTATACAAATGATCTTGTCTTCTAAAACATTAGAGTAAACCGGAGGAAGTACAAATAATGATACTTTTGCCACTGCATAACATCCCTGTGCATTGATCACTTTTACATAAGCTACTCCCGTAGGCGCAATATATGTATCAGGATTTGGAATTTGATTGGTTCCGTTTACGGCATCCGCCATAGATGGATAGTATTCTTTTGTAACCCCTGTCATTCCAGTTACCGTTGCTACAGTAAGATTAAACAATGCTGTTGAAGGATTTGCTTCAATGAAACAAGATCTTATTATTGCATCATTATTGATCGTAACGATCGGATGGAATTTTAATTTGATTTCTGCTACCGTTACACAGCCAAATTCATTAGTTGCTTTTACGTAAGCAGAACCTTCTCCGGAAGTATATGCATAAGGAGTGGTAATTTCATTTGTTCCTGCATTAAGATCTGAGATCGAAGGATAATACTGTACGGTAAGGTTTGGAGTTAAACCAATATTTACAGACATCAAATCATAAAGTGCAGTTCCCGTATTGTTGTTGCTACATTCCGTAAGCGTGGCTGTATTGAGGTCGAAAGACCGATCTACAAAGTTCAGGGTTCCGAATTCTTTACACTTATTAAGGAAACTTGCCGGACTTGTAGGATCATAGTAGCTGATAACATAATGGTATGTGTCGGTAGTATTAACAAGAGACGGAGTTGTGATTGGGTTTATATCATCTAAAGCGTCTGTTGCTGAATTNTAATATTTTACAATGAAATTAGAGTTTCCATTTAATATTTGAGGAGTAAGTGTAGAGAAATCAAATGTAGTAGGATCTCCACAAACGTCAATTTTACCATCATGGTTTGCTCCNGGTACTACGAAAGGNTACGGTTGCAAAACAGGATCTCCAAANGGAGTAAGAAGTCCNGCAGATCCTCCGAAGGTAAGAGAGAATTGTGATATGGTAGGAGAGAAGTTNTCAACAAGCAGGTAATAGATCTGCCCTGGAAGTACATCGATATACTTTACCATACCGTCAGAACTATTTCCTAAATTATCAGTTCCTGCGCCTTCTGATACGTCTAAAGAAGTCAGATTAAGTCCTGTTGAATATTGTCCCGGCCCCGGAGCGTCGTATGAACATCTTATAGGAGCTGCTGTTTGAATTTGTGTACAGTTTAGATCCGGGCCATATAGCGCCCAGTCGTAATCTACGTTGTTTACAGGCGTGATCACAAACGTTAAAGTACCTGCTGTAAGTGTGCTGAATGTGAACCAGATAGAGTTGTTTTCTCCATTAAGACATCCTTCATTTCCTTCATCGTGATTTCCTATTCCACTTGGTGTTAAAGTGATATTGGCGTTGCTGCAAATAGGGATTGCTGTTTCACAGTCATTATTTTGTGCCCAAAAAAGCTGGGTCATCAGGAAAGCCAAAAAAAGTAGTGTTTTTTTCATGTGCCGAAATTTAAAATTAAACGATGTCGGAAATCTATTTTTTGTTAGCCAGAATAGTTTTCCCCGCCTCAAGCCTTGCCTTTTGTTCTTGGATCAAGTTGAGTAGATCATTGTTTTCTTTGTCACTAGGCTGAGCGGATAAGCTTCCTAGAACATACTTTTCAGCTAAAGCATTGATACTTTCCAGATCTGTTCTCTTAGAACCTTTTAAGATAAGTTCTACTTTGTTGTACAAAACCAGACCGGAATAATAGTATGCCTTCCATTTGTAAGGATCCTGTACTTTTTTAAGTTCTGAAAATTCTTTGAAAAGATTGTCATAATCTGCAACGCTTTTGGCTGCGGATATCTTTTTTGCCTTCTCGTTCAGCTTGACTTCATAGGCAGATTGAGCATATGTAAGTACGCCAAACAGGGCAAAACATGAAGTTAGTAAAAATTTTTTCATATTGGGAAGAATTTAATATACAAATATAGAAAATTATTAATGTTGGTTATATGTTTTTATTATTTATTTAATGAAACTACTGGAATGACGTTAATAATTCATTTTTCTTAGTTTGGAATTTGTGCTTCCTACCATTAATGCTACAAGAACAGTCATTGTTCCACCAAATACCACTGAGCGTACAACGCCCATTAATTTTGCCATCAGTCCACTTTCAAACTGCCCCATTTCGTTGCTGGACATGATGAAAATTGAATTCACACTCAAAACACGCCCCCGTATATGGTCCGGTGTTTTCAACTGTACAATTGTTCCTCGGATGACTACCGAAATACCATCAAGCATTCCGCTTAGCATTAAAAAGATAAAGGAAAGCCAATAAAGTTCTGATAATCCGAATCCAATAATGCAGATCCCGAAACCGGNCACAACACCCAGTAACAGTTTACCCTGATTTTTCCGTAAAGGAACAAAGGATAGAATGGCAATAATGCACATCGATCCAATATCTGAAGCCGCATTCAGCAATCCGAAACCTTCTGCGCCGACTTTTAAAATGTCTGTTGCATATACAGGGATCATCGCCACTGCACCTCCGAAAAGCACGGCAAACATATCAAGACACAGTGCGCCAAGAATTTCCTTGGTCCTGAATATATAAGAAATTCCTTCCCGCATGCTTTCGACTACCTTTACACTTTCTTTCTTGTGTTCGGAATGTTGCTTTTTGAGCTGCCAGAAAAATAAAGAAGCGATAAATATGAGGGAAATGATGAAAACTAAGGTCCATTTAACTCCAAACCCTGCAATAAGAAATCCTCCAAGGGCATGTCCGCAAACGGAAGAGATTAAGAAAGTTGCCTGATTTAACGTAACCGCATTGGGAAGATTCTCTTTTTTTACAATTTTAGGAATCATAGAAGGTGCAATAGGACCGATAAAAGCTCTTGCAATTCCCGTTAAGAAAATAACACCGTAAATAAAATAGGTGATCTGATGTCCCGTAAAGTGCATTTCGACATTAAAGAAAGCTGGAATCAGCAGCAAACTAATCAGGAAAATATAAGTGTAATTACAAATGAGTAAAAGTCTTTTCTTTTCATTCATATCAATCACATGTCCTGCGTACAAAGCGCAGCTTACCGCCGGAATCACTTCCGAAAGGCCGATAAGTCCGATTGAAAAAGGATCTTTTGTTAACTGATATACCCACCATCCCAATAAAGTAGCGAGCATCCTAAAGGCTAAAACAATAAAAAATCTTCCCGTAAGAAGATTCCTGAATTCAACATTTTGTAATGTCTTTAACGGTATAAGAGAAATCATTATACAAAAATAGCCCTAAATATTTATTTAAGGCTGATCGTTGTTTGATAAATCAAATATATCTTAAGAGATAAAATCTATTTAGTCTGCTCTTGAAGAGCTTAAAATCAAAGCTGCAACACCAGCTGCGCCAATAACGGATGCTCCGGCTACCACTCTTGCCTTTGATCTGTCTTTTACTGCAGATACATTAGATTTAGGAATGGTAACTACCGTACTGTCTTTTTTTCCTTCTGTACCAATAAGATTATCTCCTTCAATATTACGGAATAACATTTTTTTCTTTGAATTGTCTTTCAGCGTAACGATATACANTCTTCCTGCCTCCAGATTGGAATAATCATTTTTTGAAATATCTTCACCGTATTTTGTAGTAGCACAAGATGAAATTACAAATAAAGATGTCAATAAAGATGATTTTAAAAGTACAGATGCTTTCATTATTATTTTTTAGTTTTTCAAATTTATAATTTTTTTTGAATATACGTTTTTGTAATTGAAAAAATGTAATTAAAATTTATAGATTTCTAACAAATTTGCAACATTCCTATCATTGGCAAGTCTTGGCGTTTTATTCTGACCACCCAGTTTGCCCTGAGATTTTGCATACTCATGGAATGCATTCTTTTTCAGTCGGGTGATGTGAAGTTTCTGAAGAATATTGCCCGTGATGAGATCGTCATAATACGTATTTCTCTTGCGGAGCTGATCATCAAGCTCGTTTCGGAAGAGTTCTATATCCTGCGGCTCCTTTTCAAATTCTATCAGCCATTCGTGATACGGAAGTCCTTCTCCGGATTTACCTGCGGAGCCAAGTGGAACTCTGTGATCTGAGCCGGATATTTTTCCAGAGTTGCTTTCATGGCTTCTTCAGCTTCAAAAGCAATAACGTGTTCCCCGAACGCAGAAGTGAAGTGTTTGGTTCTTCCGCTTACCACAATTCTGTGCGGATTTTTATCAATAAAACGGACAACATCACCAATGGAATAAGCCCACAAACCTGAGTTTGTCGTTAAGATCAAAGCATAATCCTTGTTTAGCTCAATATCTTTTAGCGTTAATCTTCTGGCATTTGGTTTTCCATACTCCTCTAGGGGAACAAATTCATAAAAAATCCCGTGGTTGGTAAGAAGCAACAGTCCCTCTTGGGTATAATCATCCTGAAACGCAAAAAAACCTTCTGATGCCGGAAAAGTCTGAATGATATCCACTTTTCCTCCCAAAAGTTCTTCCATTTTATCGCGGTAAGGTTCATAGTTTACTCCTCCCGTTACGATCAGTTGAAGGTTGGGGAATATTTGCTTGATCTTTTTGCCGTGTTTTTCAATTAACTTTTCAAAATACATAATCAGCCACGGTGGAATTCCCGAGATCAGGGTCATGTTTTCTTTCTCGGTTTCTTCTACGATTTTATCTACTTTGGCTTCCCAGTCTTCCATAATATTGGTTTCCCAGCTTGGAAGGCGGTTTTTTTGTAAGTAATTGGGAATATGATGAGCTACAATTCCCGAAAGTCGCCCTGTTTTTATACCATAAACTTCCTCCAGCTCAGGACTTCCCTGTAAAAAGATCATTTTTCCCGTAACGAAATCCGCATTGTTTTTTCTCGCTATATAATGGAATAAAGCACTTTGTGCACCTGCGATCTGGAAAGGCATTCCTTCCTTTGAGATAGGNATGTATTTGGAGCCGGATGTAGTACCTGACGTTTTAGCAAAGTATTCCGGAGTATCTGTCCATAAAATGTTGGCCTGTCCTCTTTTTACCCTTTCAATATAAGGTCTCAGATCTTCATAATCGGCAACCGGAACTCTTTCCTGAAAGTCTTTTACAGAATGGATGTTTTCAAAATCATGTTCTCTTCCGTAAAGNGTTTTACTGGCTTTTTCCACAAANGATAAAAGAAGNTCTTCCTGTTTTTTCTGAGGATTCTGCTTGAATTCTTCNGTGCTCCGAACATGTTTTTTAGCCCAGATAAGTGCAATGTTTTTCTTGAGAAAGTTTAGCATGCCTCAAATTTATAAATAACTTAAGAAACAGATGTTATTTTACGGCTAAACCTGTTGAACTTATTAAAAATGACTACAAAAATTAATAAAACCGATGATCAGGTCATCGGTTCTGTGAAAATTTGATTATAAAATAACAACTATGAATGAGTTTACTTGTTTGCTTTGTATCTTCTGTCCGGAGTGCCGTCTTTTTTCAGTTTTTTGTTTTCCTTATATCGTTTGTCAGGTGTTCCGTCTTTTTTTAGTTTGGTGGCTGCTTTTGCCGTTTTTGCTTCGGTGGTTTTTAATGTTTTGGTAGTCTGGTGATGTGTTGTTTTAGACGAAGCTGTATGTTGGGCTGTAGCAAGTCCTAATCCCAGAATTAAAGACATTGCCAATAATACCTTTTTCATTTTCAACGGATTTTGATGTTTTGTTGAATAAAGGTAGATAAAAAATACATGCAGAAAAGCGGTTNCCACAATCTTAACGAAGTTTATCACTGCTTAAAAAAATCTTAAAATAACTTAATTAAAAAGCCTGCTTCCCGATCGGGAAGCAGGCTGAACATATATGTATGAAAATTGTTAACGTGTACAATTGGCGGTCCAGGTTTTACCGTCTTTTAAATATAAAATCTTCAATTCATTATTATCAATCCTGATGTATGATGTAGCTGTAGAGCCTATCATTACTAAAGTGTGGTCTCCTTCCTGTGCAAATTCAATTCCGTTAAGATCCGGGATACCGTTTGAGAAGGCGAAGTTGTATTTTGTACCACTTGCGATTTTGGTTACAAAAACACTTCCGTCATTGGTGCTGATGTCCGTATCGGCATCATTATAGGAAATACTACCTCGGTATGTTCCGGCAAAGAAATCGTTGTTCGTTGGATCATCGTCATCACTACAAGAAGAAAAAGATACTACTGCAAAAAATACCAGCATAAACATTCCTAAGATTCTAATTGCTTTTTTCATAATATTATTTCTTTAAGGTTTGTAGTAAAAGACTTTCCAAACCGTATGCCATGAAATAAGGGTTGGAGTTATTTTAACTTTAAATTAGGCTTTTTTAGGAAAAATTATTTAAAATCTATTGCTTTTAGCATAAAAAACGCTTCCCTGATTGAGAGAAGCGTAAAAATAATAATTGAGAGTTAAGGCTATTTTACCAGTTTTCCTTTTTGCACTAAGTCTCCAAATTGTCTTTGGAATACCTGAGCGTCGGCTCGGATCTGCTTGAATATTTCATCCTCAGATTGTGGCTGTCTCAAAGATGCTCCATTATATCGCGTGAAGTAAAGCTTTCTACCATCCGCATTCACTTCATAAATGGTTGCGTTGATATTCGGAACCTCAAACACCGAGATCGGAACATTCATATTGTTGAATTGGCTTTTGATTTCTGTAAGATCAGCAGATGCAACATTGTTGGTGATCTCATCCAGTTGCCATCCTTTTTCATTTTGAGACGTGGAGATCACGGTTACTACTCTTGAGTTGTCTACCAAAGGAGTCTGAACTTTTTTATGATCTTCAGAAACGGTAGCCAGTGTAGCAGAATCTGCACGAAGTAATCTTTCGAAATTGACGTCAAAAACAGAAATTGGCGATTCCGGATTTGAACGTTCCAATGCAGCTGCATCAATATTCAGATTAAATTCCTTGTTGTTTTTAAGGATCGAAATAAGATCAGCTTTCCCTTTATTCACAGCATCAGTGGATGTTGTAAAATTATTTTCTTTGATTTCATTTTGGCCGGAGTTTCCCATATTACCTTTATCACTACACGAAAATAAGAAAACGGACACTAAGAAAATAAACAATGTATGTTTTAGATTTTTCATTTTTTCAGATTTTTTAAATTATTTTTTTGCTAAATCATACCATGTGTCCCAGTGGGTACTGCTTCCGGCGGGATCTACATACGTTTCATAGGTGATCAGTCTTTCCTGTCCTACACAAGGACTCCAAGGGTCATTCAGTACTACATACCTTGTTCCGCCTACCATTACATATCCTTTTATTACAACGACATGACCGACCACTCCCGGAGTTCCGTAAGCATAACCCATAGGTTTTTTCGAACAAAAAATCTGTTTTTGCAGTTTTTCCCAGGTTAATGCAGTTGTACTTTCGCTGAATTTTAGTCCTGCAAAATCCAATTCTAGCCAACCGGGACGGTTGCAGTCAGCGGTTTTAGGGCATGGCGTACCGGTCGTTTGAGGATTACAGCAGTTGCTTTTTCCGAATCGGTGGTTGGCCAATGCACATTGAGTTACACTAATCTGAAAGTGCTGAGCCAGCATTTGCGTAGTGGCTGCCCAACACCAGTTGTTGGTTTCCTGTGGTCTTAATGTATTGGGAACATTACCAATAACCTCTGGCTTACAGCAGCTTGTTAAAGTAAATGTTAACCCAATAAAAAATAAACCTAAAATTATTCTTTTCATGGTAAAGTTTTTCTTTTTCCTACTCTTTGGGCTTTTCGGATTCCGCCTTTTTTCTTGTTGTAAAATTACAAGGTGTTGATATTCTGGGAGTAAGGGTTTTTACGAATATTAGGGGTGGGGATTTTCCTGATATTTTATTCGTATCTTTGCGGAGCAAACGATTTCGGGAAACTTCCGAAATCGCTTTTGGCGTTTATATATTTACTATTTATGCAGTTAAAAACCATCAACGAGAAATTTCTTCCGGATCTGCTTCAGAAAGAATTTGGTAAAGAGATCTTTGCCAGTTTGGAAACTAATCAACATATTTCTGTAAGAGGAAGTGCGGGATCTTCGGTATCTGTTTTTGTCGCCGAACTTTTCTTAACCCAGAAGAAAAATATTCTCTTTCTGGTAGATGATAAAGAAGATGCTCTTTACATCAGCACAGAAATGGAAGATCTGTTGGGAAAGGATAAAGTGCTTTATTTTCCGGCCACTCATCTTGAACCTTATCAGGTAGAGAAAACTCAGAATGCCAATCTGGTTTTAAGAACGGAGGTTTTAAATAAAATAAATTCAGGAAAGTCTGCGAAGGTAATTGTAGCCTACATGGGAGCTTTATCCGAGAAAGTTTTAAAGAAGGAAGATTTCAAAGCGATCTCTCACCAGATCAAGGTGGGTGATCAGCTGGATTTCGATTTTGTGGATGAACTGCTTAATCATTATCATTTTCAGCAGACGGATTTTGTGTCGGAGCCGGGAGAGTTTTCCGTGAGAGGAGGAATTGTAGATGTTTTTTCCTACTCTTATGAAAAGCCTTACCGTATCACTTTCTTTGGAAATGAAGTGGAAAGTATTAAAACGTTCGATATTGAAACCCAGCTTTCAACAGGTAAGGTAAAAGAGTTTCAACTGGTTTCTAATATGAATTTTTCTGTTTCGGGAACCAAGGTTTCT
>Ga0065721_10051535_pt1 | contig 14331 bp, 12 predicted proteins | sample Mesricmetagenome_FD_59108 | JGI IMG/M metagenome (GOLD analysis project Ga0065721, IMG submission 59108) | Mesophilic microbial community from rice straw/compost enrichment Sample: eDNA_1 v2 (version 2) | ecosystem: Engineered > Solid waste > Grass > Composting > Bioreactor | place: USA: Davis... | reverse complement strand
GAGTCGTCGACGACGGCGGCCAGCGTGGATTCGGCGCGCAGCGCCTCGATCTCGAACGTGTCGACCGCATCGAGGAGGGACTCGGCGCGACGCACCGCTTCGGTCGCGGCCTCGAGGGCGACGGAGGCCTGCTCGCGCTGGCCCGCCTCGCGGCGACGCTCCGAGACGCCCGCGGTGTGCACCGCGAAGTCGAGGAGCTGCTCGATCTCGTCGGGGTTGCCGCCGATCTGCGCGAGAGCCGACTCGCTGTAGCGGCGGGAGAGGCGGTCGACGACCTCTCGGGCGCCGGGGATCCGCGCGGCGAGGCGCTCACGGTCGGCGCGCACGCGCGCCAGGGTCTCGGGCGCGCGGCGCACGGCGTCGATCTTCGGCTGCAGCACCTGGGTGCGCTCTTCGAGGAGGTCCTCGGCCCACTCCGACAGCTGGATGATGCGCGCGTTGCGCGTGCGCAGCTCTTCTTTGGTGTCGGGGATCTCGTCGTGGTTCAGCTGATGCAGCTGGAACGCTTCGGCGAGATGCGTGCGGACGGAGTCGAGCGCCGCCGCGAGGTCTTCCGTCGCCTTGTCGCCGAGCTCGGCGCGGGCGAAATCGAGCTCATCGGAGGTGAGTCGCACCCGCTCGTCGGCGGCGACGATCGCGAGCTCCGCCCGCCGTGCCAGGTCGGCGTCCGCCGCATCCTGCTCTTCGCGCTTCCTCTTGCCCCAGAAACCGGCCATGGACCGATCCTAGGCCGCGGTTTCGCGGGCGTCGCCGTGTGTTCGCTGCGGGCGCGCATGGTGACTTTCGGATTGCGGCTTCCTCGCAGGTCACGAACGGGTAACACGGATAGCATGAGGGTCGTATGCCTGTTCGCAGGCCGGCGTCCGCGCGGGCGCCGCACCCGACAGATGGAGATTCTTCGTGGCAAATCCGCTCGAGAAACTGCTGCGCGCCGGCGAAGGCCGCATCCTGCGCCGCCTGCAGGGCGTCGTGAAGGCGACCGGCGCCCTCGAAGAGGACTACGAGCAGCTCACCGACGACGAACTGCGCAACGAGACCATCGAGCTGCGTGCCCGCTACGACGCCGGCGAGACGCTCGACCAGCTCATGCCCGAGGCCTTCGCCGCCGTCCGCGAGGCGGCCAAGCGCACCCTCGGCCAGCGCCCCTACGACGTGCAGATCATGGGCGGCGCGGCCCTGCACCTGGGCAACATCGCCGAGATGAAGACCGGTGAGGGCAAGACCCTGACCGCGGCTCTTCCGGCGTACCTCAACGCGATCGCGGGCAAGGGCGTCCACGTCATCACGGTGAACGACTTCCTCGCCAGCTACCAGTCCGAGCTCATGGGGCGCGTCTACCGCGCTCTCGGCATGACGACGGGCACCGTCGTCGCGGGGCAGACCCCCGAGGTGCGCCGCGAGCAGTACGAGGCCGACATCAGCTACGGCACGAACAACGAGTTCGGCTTCGACTACCTGCGCGACAACATGGCCTGGCGCAAAGAAGACCTCGTGCAGCGCGGACACTTCTTCGCGATCGTCGACGAGGTCGACTCGATCCTCATCGACGAGGCCCGCACCCCGCTGATCATCTCGGGTCCGGCGTCGGGCGAGGCCAACCGCTGGTTCGCCGAGTTCGCCAAGCTCGCCCGCACCCTCGAGGCCGGGGTCGACTACGAGGTCGACGAGAAGAAGCGCACCATCGGCGTGCTCGAGCCCGGCATCGAGAAGGTCGAGGACTACCTCGGCATCGACAACCTCTACGAGTCGGCGAACACCCCGCTGATCTCGTTCCTGAACAACTCGATCAAGGCGATCGCGCTGTTCAAGCGCGACACCGACTACGTCGTGATGAACGACGAGGTCATGATCGTCGACGAGCACACCGGTCGCATCCTGGTGGGTCGCCGCTACAACGAGGGCATCCACCAGGCCATTGAGGCCAAGGAGAACGTGCCGGTCAAGGCCGAGAACCAGACGCTCGCCACCGTCACACTGCAGAACTACTTCCGCCTGTACGACAAGCTCTCGGGCATGACCGGTACCGCCGAGACCGAGGCGGCCGAGTTCATGTCGACCTACAAGCTCGGCGTCGTCCCGATCCCGACGAACAAGCCGATGATCCGCAAGGACCAGGCCGACCTCGTCTACAAGAACGAGACCGCGAAGTTCGCGCAGGTCGTCGAAGACATCGTCGAGCGCCACGAGAAGGGTCAGCCGGTCCTCGTCGGCACCACGAGCGTCGAGAAGAGCGAGTACCTCTCGCGCCTGCTCGCCAAGAAGGGCGTGCGCCACGAGGTCCTCAACGCGAAGAACCACGCGCGCGAGGCCGAGATCGTCGCCCGCGCCGGTCGCCTCGGCGCGGTCACGGTCGCCACCAACATGGCCGGTCGCGGTACCGACATCATGCTCGGCGGCAACGCGGAGTTCCTCGCCGTGCAGGAGATGAAGGCGAAGAACCTCGACCCCGTCGAGACGCCCGAGGCGTACGAGGCCGAGTGGGACTCGGTCTACCAGGCGATGCGCGACACCGTCGCCGAAGAGGCGGCGAAGGTCACCGAGGCCGGGGGGCTCTACGTGCTCGGCACCGAGCGCCACGAGTCGCGCCGCATCGACAACCAGCTGCGCGGTCGCTCCGGCCGTCAGGGCGACCCGGGCGAGAGCCGCTTCTACCTGTCGCTGACCGACGACCTCATGCGTCTGTTCCAGTCGGGCGCGGCCGAGGCGATCCTCGCGCGCACCAACTTCCCCGACGACGTCGCGATCGAGTCGGGTCTGGTCTCCCGGGCGATCAAGAGCGCGCAGTCGCAGGTCGAGGCCCGCAACGCCGAGATGCGCAAGAACGTCCTCAAGTACGACGACGTGCTGAACCGCCAGCGCGAGGCCATCTACGCCGACCGTCGTCACATGCTCCAGGGCGACGACATCGCCGACCGCGTGCAGCACTTCATCGAGGACGCCATCACCGCCGTGATCGACGACCACACCGGCTCGGGCCACACCGAGTCGTGGGACTTCGACGCTCTGTGGACCGAGCTGAAGACCCTCTACCCGGTGAGCGTCACGATCGACGAGGTCGTGGCCGAGGCCGGCGGGAACAAGGGCCGCATCACCCCCGACGGTCTCAAGCGCGAGATCATCTCGGACGCCCGGATCGCCTACGAGAACCGCGAGAAGGCCCTCGGCGAGCAGGCGCTGCGCGAGCTCGAGCGTCGCGTGGTGCTCCAGGTGCTCGACCGTCGCTGGCGTGAGCACCTCTACGAGATGGACTACCTCAAGGACGGCATCGGCCTGCGCGCGATGGCTCAGCGCGACCCGCTGATCGAGTACCAGCGCGAGGGCTACCAGATGTTCCAGTCGATGATGGGGCAGATCAAGGAGGAGTCGGTCGGCTTCCTCTACAACCTCGAGGTCGAGGTGCGCAGCGTCGAGGGCGAGCCCGCGGCGCAGGTCGAGGCGAAGGGCCTGACGCCCACCCCGGTCGAGACGCAGCGCCTGGAGTACTCCGCGGCGAACGACGCCGGCGAGGTCGAGGTGCGCAACGACCGCGGTCAGGTGCAGCAGGCGGCGACGAACCGCCTCCGTCAGGCGCAGCCGTCGGCTCCCGCCACCGACGCCGCTCCGGCCGGCGCGCGCGGTGCCTTCGGCCAGCGCACCGACGCCGCCGCGCCGCCCGAGGCGTCCAACCGCGCCGACCGTCGCGCCGCGAAGAAGAAGTAAGAGCGACAGATACCGGATGCCGTGTCCCCGCGTGGGGGCACGGCATCCGTCGTCTGCACCCGGGGTCAGGCCGCGCCGTCGTGCCGGGCCGTCGTGCGGAGGTCGGCCGCGAGAGGCCGGACCGGGCCTCCCGATGGCGGCGTGTCGACGGCGCCATCCGCACGACGGCGCCACCCGTGGCCGGAAGGGTGCGGTCCACCGGGTGTCGATTGGCCGGATCGGCCCGGGGATATCCTGAACCGATGAGCCCGCTTCGCCCTCTCGACCAGTCGTCCAAGCTGAAAGACGTCCTCTACGAGATCCGCGGGGAGGCCCTCGTCGAGGCCGACCGACTGGAGGCCGAGGGGCACGCGATCCTCAAGCTCAACACCGGCAACCCGGCGATCTTCGGCTTCGAGGCACCGCACCAGATCGTGCGCGACATGATCGCGTCGGTGCCGAACGCCCACGGCTACAGCGACAGTCGCGGCATCCTGTCGGCGCGCCGCGCCGTGGTGTCGCGGTACGAGCAGGAGCCCGGGTTCCCGCACCTCGACCCCGACCACGTCTTCCTCGGCAACGGGGTCTCCGAGCTGATCACGATGACCATGCAGGCCCTGCTCGACGAGGGCGACGAGGTGCTCATCCCCGCCCCGGACTATCCGCTGTGGACGGCCATGACCAGCCTCGGCGGCGGCACGCCCGTGCACTACCTCTGCGACGAGCAGCGCGAGTGGCAGCCCGACCTCGACGACATCCGGTCGAAGGTCACCCCCCGCACGAAGGCGATCGTCGTCATCAACCCCAACAACCCCACCGGCGCGGTGTACTCGCGCGAGGTGCTCGAGGGGATCGCCGAGATCGCGCGCGAGAACTCGCTGCTCGTCCTCGCCGACGAGATCTACGACCGCATCCTCTTCGACGACGCCGTCCACATCCCGATGGCGACGGTGGCGCCCGACCTGCTGGTGCTGACGTTCAACGGTCTGTCGAAGACCTACCGGGTGGCGGGGTATCGCTCCGGGTGGCTCGCGATCACCGGCCCGAAGGAGCACGCGCAGGGTTTCCTGCACGGCATCAACCTGCTGGCGTCCACCCGCCTGTGCCCCAACGTGCCGGCCCAGTTCGCGGTGCAGGCGGCGCTGTCGGGAGTGCAGTCCATCGACGCGCTCATCGCCCCCACGGGTCGCCTGCACGAGCAGAGGGATGCCGCCTGGCAGGGGCTGGAGGCCATTCCCGGGGTGTCGTGCGTCATGCCCCGGGGGGCGCTCTACGCGTTCCCTCGCTTCGACCCCGAGGTCTACGAGATCCCCGACGACGCGCAGTTCGTGCGCGACTTCCTGCTCGCCGAGCACGTGCTGCTCGTGCAGGGCTCGGGCTTCAACTGGCCGGCGACCGACCACGTGCGCATCGTGACCCTGCCCGAGGCGCGGGTCATCAGCGACGCGATCGAGAGGCTCGGCAACTTCCTGGCGTCCTGGCGACCCTGAGGGATGGGGCGCGGGGCTGAGACGCCCTCAGCGAGATGGGCGCTCGACAGCCCCGCGCTCCATCAAGGTGTTTCAGCGTTCATGAGGGCGGTCACCCTTCCGTGAGGCTCTCCGCCGGTGCGAATGGTCCGTCAAGACCGTCGACAGGCTCCAGAGCATGACCGGAAGAGCTGACACTGGCCCTAGCCATGAACTCTCTCCCGGATGCTTCGAAGAGATGGGGGTGAGGAGCAGGAACCACGCGATCGACGCGGCGAAGACCAATGCGCGTCGAGGAGCCAGCAGGACACGAAGCCTCGTCTTCAGCGAGTTGCGGTAGTCATCGTCGTTCACCGGCAAGACCCCCCTACATACGTGCCAAACCAGGGCGCCCACGTGGGCGCCGGGCAGACCGCAGCGACGCCGCTCGCCCCCCAGCCGCCACGCGCGATTGCGGCGGACTCCGCTCGATTCCATCGAACACGGAATCGGTTCCAGGAAGTGAACGTCACAGCAGCCCCAGGGCCGTCACGCGCCAGCGGCCGTCGATGCCCTCGAGGCGCAGGGCGACGGCCCGTGTCCGCACGCGAGCGGATGCGGTGACGGTGGCCTCGATCACGCCGTCTGCGGGTGAGGAGATGTGCACGCCGCGGATCTCGTGCACGTCGCGGCGGGCGGGCACCCGGCGCGCGCTCCGGGCGCGGGCGGCGAGATTGGCGCGCGTCACGAGCGAGCGGTAGACCTCTTCTGACAGCCACCGCGCGAGCTGCTCGACCTCGCGCACCCCGGCGAGCACCTCGAGGATGCCGCGGACGATGTTGCGGACGAAGACCTCCGGTGGCGGAAGCTCCGTGGTCGACGTCTTCTGCCGGGCGAAGTACTCCTCGCCGCGCGGGCGCGAGCGCGGCGGACGAGGGTCGGGGTCGGGTGCTGCGAATGACATGGGGTCCCTCCGGCCGGCGGCATCGAATCGTGCGGATCAACGTGCGGCCGACAGTAGGGGAGTGCCCCCTTACGCCACGGCGATTATGGGGAACCTGTGGAGGGCGTGGGGCCGGGGTGAGATGGGGAGGAACCGTCTCAGTCGTCGTGCCGGATCTCGCCGCGCCCCCACAGTTCGGGGAAGCTCGCGGCCTGAGACTGCCGCCACAATGCGGCGCGCCGGGCATCCTCCACCCGCGCGTCCACATGCGCATCAACGCTGTCGAGGTCGATGCGCCAGCGACCGGGTGAGCCGACCCGCATGCCGCGCAGATGTCCCTCACGGACGAGATCGAGAACCTCCTCGGGTGTGAGGGCGAGGGCGGCGGCGACGTCGTCGAGCTCGGCGAATCTCTCCAGGGGTGAAGAATCGTCGGTCATCCGGTCATTATGTCCCCCCTTCCGGGGGTGGTAGGAGTTCACCCGCGGCACGCGCATTTTTCACGGGCGGGTCCGAGGACCGCTCCGACGGGGAATTTCGGATCCTCCGCTTTCGCCCGCCCCCGCATCGAACCTCTCTGATCTTCACCCGCCGGTTCACCCGACAGCGGAGCGAGGAGGCGCCGGGCGCACGGAGGCGGTGGGGCGGCCTCTAGGGTGGGAGGGTGTCGACACTCAGTGAACTCGTCTACGCCCAGGGCCGCTCCAGCGAGGCCGACGTCGAGTGGCTGCACCGGCTCGCGGGTGATGGACAGCTGCTCGCCGACCTCGCCTTCGCCGACATCGTCATCTGGGTCCCGACCCCCGACGACTCGTTCGTCGCCGTCGCGCACACCCGACCCGGCGGAGCGGCGACGCTGTTCTACCGCGACATCGTCGGCGATCGCGTCCGCCCGCAGTGGCGCACCCAGGTGCGCGAAGCCTTCCAGAGCGGTCGCATCGTCGACTCGGCATCCCCCGACTGGTTCGAGGAGACGCCCACGCGCGTGCGCGCGGTGCCGATCGTGCGCGAGCTGTCGCGCGAGGGCGCCGCGGTCACGACCGTCGGCGTGCTGACCCGGCACACCAACCTCGGCGAGACGCGGACGCCATCGCGCCAGCAGATCACCTTCAACGACTGCGCCGACGATCTGTTCGGCATGATCTCGTCGGCCGAGTTCCCCGACCTCGCCGCCCCCACCGCGCCGCGCCGCGGAGCGCCTCGAGCCTCCGACGGCCTCATCCGCCTCGACGTCGACGGCATCACCACCTTCGCGAGCCCCAACGCGCTCTCGGCGTTCAACCGCATGGGGTTCGATGACGAGCTCGAGGGCGAGTCCCTGGCCGAAGTGACGGCGCGCATCCTCCCCGCCAAACGACAGGACGTCGACGAGTCCCTCCCTGTCGTGGTGAGCGGGCGCGCGCCCTGGCGCGCCGACATGGAGGCCCGGGGAGTGCAGGTCTCGCTCCGCACGATCCCGCTGCGCGATCGCGGCACGCGGATCGGGGCGATTGTCCTCAGCCGCGACGTCACCGAGATCCGCCACCAGGAGCAGGAGCTCATCACCAAGGATGCGACGATCCGCGAGATCCACCACCGGGTGAAGAACAACCTGCAGACGGTGGCATCGCTCCTGCGCATCCAGGCGCGGCGCACGCACTCCGATGAGGCGCGCGACGCGCTCACGCAGGCCATGCGACGGGTCTCGGCGATCGCCGTCGTGCACGACACGCTGTCGGAGGGTCTTGCGCAGAACGTCGACTTCGACGACGTCTTCGCCCGCGTGCTCAAGCTCGTCGCCGAGGTCGCCGCCGCGCCGAACACCCGCGCGCGCACGCGGACGACCGGACAGTTCGGCACGCTCCCGAGCCAGTTCGCGACGCCGCTCGCCCTCGCCCTCACCGAACTCGTCACCAACGCCGTCGAGCACGGACTCGCCGGCCAGGAGGGCGACGTGGAGATCGCCGCCGAACGGTCGGGGGAGATGCTCGAGGTCAGCGTGCGCGACACCGGCGTGGGCCTGCCCGAGGGGCAGGTCGGCCGCGGTCTGGGCACCCAGATCGTGCGCACGCTCATCCAGGGCGAGCTCGGCGGCACCATCGACTGGCACACGCTCATGGGCAGCGGAACCGAGGTCACGATCGAGATCCCGCTGCGCTACATCGGCGGCTCCGCCTCCTGAGGCGCCGGGGCGAGGCATCCGGTGTCGTCCCGGGCGTCGCGCGGCCGCGGCGCGGAGTGCGATCCTCCGGGTGCCCGGGACCCGGTGCCCTCAACGCGAAGACGCCCGCCCCGAGGGGGCGGGCGTCTTCGCGGAATCCGGCGTCAGGACGCGCGGCGGGCGCGCGCGGCGCGGCGCTTGAGCGCGCGGCGCTCGTCTTCGCTCAGGCCGCCCCAGACGCCCGAATCCTGACCGGACTCGAGGGCGTACTGCAGGCAGACCTCGGTGACAGTGCAGCGTGCGCAGACCGACTTGGCTTTCTCGATCTGGTCGACCGCGGGGCCGGTGTTGCCGACGGGGAAGAACAGTTCGGGGTCGACGGTCAGGCAGGCTGCTTTGTCGCGCCAATCCATAGGGGTGCTCCTTGTAACAGAAATTTCGACGATTCGGCACCGGGATTCGGGTCCGGTACCCTGGTGGGAACGCGAGCGAACGCTCGCCCCACTTCGCTGTGGGAGCACACGGCTTGTTCCATGCTCCCATAGCGATTCCGCCTGATCAAGAGGTAACCGGCAGGTTTCCGGATCGTAACGGCGCGGCAGCGCCCGTCGGGAGGCTCTCGGATGCCCATTCGGCTGGCCGCCGCCGCTCTTCTCGGCCTCGAGGCCCTCGGCATCCTGGCCCTCGCGGGCTGGCAGGTGGTCGCCCTCGTCGGGGGCGACACCGACTCGGCGGTCAGCTCGATCGCCCTCATCGTGCTGACCGTGATCGGCGCGGCGATCGTCGCCGCCTTCGGGGTGGCGACGGCACGCGACGTCTCGGCCGGACGCTCCGGCGGGATCGTGACGCAGCTGCTCATCCTGTCGGTGGCGATCGGCGCCGTGACGGGGGAGTGGGCGTCGCCCGGGATCGCGATCCTCATCGCCGTCCCCGCCGTGATCGGCCTCGTGCTGCTCGTGCTCGCGGTGCGCGCCGCGGCTCCCCGACGTCGCGACGACGACTGAGGCGCACGGCGAAGGCCCCGCCGGCACGGGCAGTGCGCAGCGGGGCCGGGGACGCGGAGGTCAGGCGACGGCGAGGCCGAGCGTCTTGCGCAGGCGCGCGACGTGTCCGGTCGCCTTGACGTTGTACAGCGCCTCGACGATCGAGCCGTCCTCGTCGACGACGAACGTCGAACGCAGCACGCCCGTGACGGTCTTGCCGTAGTTCTGCTTCTCGCCCCACGCGCCGTACGCCTCGTGGACGGAGTGATCGGGGTCGCTCAGCAGCGGGAAGGTGAGGCCGTAGCTGTCGCGGAACGCGCGGAGCTTCTCGGGGGTGTCGCGCGAGATGCCGAGCACTGTGTAGCCGGCGCCCTGGAGCGACGCGAGGCTGTCACGGAAGTCGCACGCCTGCGTCGTGCAGCCGGGCGTCTGCGCGGCCGGGTAGAAGTACAGGATCACGCGGCGTCCGCGGAAGTCGCTCAGCGAGACGGGGTGTTCATCCTGGTCGAGAAGGGTGAAATCGGGCGCGGTGTCGCCCTTGTCGAGGTTGGTCACCCCTCCAGCCTAGAACGCTCGATGCCCTGGAACGTCGTGAGCAGGCGCTGCAGCGAATCCAGGCGCGCGGCGGCTCCCGGGCCGAGCCGACCGGATTCGACGGCCTCGATGATGGCGCAATCGGGGGCGTCGGGGAGGTGGGTGCACCCGCGTGGGCACTCCTCGGCAACCTCGGCCAGGTCGGTGAACGCGCCGAGCACGTGCGCCGGATCGATGTGGCCCAGGCCGAACGACCGGACACCCGGGGTGTCGATGACCCATCCCGACCCCGCCGGGCCGCGGTAGCGCAACGACACGGCCGACGAGGACGTGTGGCGTCCGCGTCCCGTCACGGTGTTGACGTGCCCGGTCGCGCGCTCGGATCCGGTGAGCGCGTTCACGAGAGTCGACTTGCCGACACCGGAGTGCCCGACGAACACCGTCGCGTGACCGGCGAGCGCCTCGCCGATCGCGTCGAGGGGCATGTCGCCCTGCGCGCTGGTGAACACGCGCAGGTCGATCCCGGCGAAGTGCGACAGGAACTCCGTCGGGTCGGCGAGGTCGGTCTTGGTGACGACGAGGAGGGGGCGGATGCCGGCATCCAGCGCCGCGACCAGATACCGGTCGACGAGACGCTCGCGCGGTTCGGGATCGGCCGCCGCCACCACGATCAGCATCTGATCGGCGTTGGCGACGATCACGCGCTCGACCTGATCGGTGTCGTCGGCGCTGCGGCGCAGGAGGGAGGTGCGCTCCTCGATGCCGACGATGCGGCCCAGCGTGCCCTCGTCTCCCGAGAGGTCTCCCACGACGCGCGCGCGGTCGCCGTTGACGATCGGCTGCTTGCGCAGCTCTCGCGCGCGGGTGGCGAGGACGCGGCGTTCGTCGGGGCCGTCCTCGTCGACCAATACCGTGTAGCGCCCGCGGTCCACACCCAGCACCCGCGCGATGCGCGCGTCGGCGTGGGCGGGACGGCGCTTGGTGCGCGGCCGGTTCGCCTTGGGGTTGGGGCGCACCCTGATCGACGACTCGTCGAACTCGAGGTCGTCGTCGTCGGGATCGTCGAGCCAGCTCACGGGTCAGTCCGCGGCATCCGCGTCCGTGCCCAGCATCGCGTGCCAGAGGGCCGCGAACTGGGGGAGGGTCTTCGCCGTCGTCCCGATGTCGTCGATCCGCACGCCGGGCACCCGCAGGCCGATCAGGGCCCCGGTGGTGGCGAGGCGGTGATCGTGGTGCGCCTTCCACTCGCCGCCGTGCAGCGGACGCGGCACGATGCGGATGCCGTCGTCGAGCTCGTGCGCCTCGCCGCCGAGGGATCGCAGATCGCCCACGAGGGCGGCGATGCGGTCGGTCTCGTGACCGCGGATGTGGCCGATGCCGTGCAGCGTGGTGGGACCGTCGGCGAAGGCCGCGAGACCGAAGAGGGTGGGGGCCAGCTCTCCGGCGGCCGAGAGGTCGAGGTCGACGCCCAGGATGCCGTCGTCTCCCGCCGCCACGGTGAGGGCACCGCCGCGCCGACTGACGCGTGCGCCCATCTCGGCGAAGATGTCGACCAGCAGCGCGCCGGGCTGGGTGCTGTGCAGCGGCCAGCCCGTGACCGTGACGGAGCCGCCGGTGACCATGGCCGCCGCGAGGAACGGCGAGGCGTTGGACAGATCGGGCTCGATCGCGATGTCTTTGGCGCGCACGGGGCCCGCCGGCACGATCCACTCCCCGGCCGCGGGGCGCTCGACGTGCACGGCCCGGTGGGCGAGCGACTCGACGGTCATGTCGATGTGGGGGATGCTCGGAAGGCGCGAGCCGACGTGACGGAGGTGCAGACCGACGTCGAACCGCGCCGCCGCGAGCAGCAGGCCCGACACGAACTGACTCGACTGGCTGGCGTCGATCTCGACCTCGCCGCCGCGGACGTGTCCGTGGCCGCGCACCGAGAACGGCAGGGCCCAGTGACCCCCGTCGTCGATGTCGACGCCCACGTCTCGCAGGGCGTGGATCATCGCCCCCATCGGACGGTGCAGCGCACTCTCGTGAGCGGTGACGTGCACGTCTCCGCGGGCGAGACCGGCCAGCGGCGCGATGAAGCGCATGACGGTGCCCGCCTGTCCGCAGTCGATCTCGGTGTCGCCGCGGAAGGTGGCGGGCGGGGTCACGCGCAGATCGGGTCCGAACGCGGAGCCCGTGTCGACCTCTTCGATGTCGACCCCGAGCGCCCGCAGCGCGTCGATCATGCGGGCGGAGTCGTCGGAGTGAAGCGGAGCGTGCAGCGTTCCGGGGCCGTCGGCGATCGCCGCCAGGATGAGCTCGCGGTTGGTGAGCGACTTCGATCCCGGCACCGTGACCGTGGCATCCACGGGACGGGTCGCGACGGGCGCGTCCCACGCACCGCGGGGGGTGGCGGCGGAAGGGGAATACCCGAGCGGAGTCATGGGTTCCAACTCTACTGAAAGGGGACGACACGTGACCGCACTTCTGGAGCGCGACCGCGCCGCGACGGCCATCCCGGTGGCCGTCGGGACACGCGACGTAGACTGGCGCGCGATGAACGACACCGCAGACGCCGGCCCGCTCGAGGTGGAGCCCCGCGCACAGTTCGAAGAGCAGGCCCTGCCCTTCATGGATCAGCTGTACGCGGCGGCCATGCGCATGACGCGCAACCCCGCCGACGCCGCCGACCTCGTGCAGGAGACCTTCGTGAAGGCCTTCGGCTCGTGGGCGACGTTCACGCAGGGGACCAACCTCAAGGCGTGGCTGTACCGCATCCTGACGAACACGTACATCAACACGTATCGCAAGAAGCAGCGCGAGCCCTATCAGAGTGCGATCGACGACCTGGAGGACTGGCAGCTCGGCGGAGCCGAGTCCACCACCGCCAGCAGTGCGCGTTCGGCCGAGGCCGAGGCGATCGATCACATGCCGGCATCCGTCGTCAAGGACGCGCTGCAGTCGATCCCCGAGGATTTCCGGATGGCGGTGTACCTCGCCGACGTCGAGGGCTTCGCCTATCAGGAGATCGCCGACATCATGAAAACCCCGATCGGCACGGTCATGAGCCGTCTGCACCGCGGACGCCGCCTTCTGCGTGACCTGCTGTCGGACTACGCCAGAGAGCGCGGCATCCAGGCCGCGACGGGAGAGACGAAATGAGCGACTGCGGCTGCGACAAGGCGCGACGTGACCTCGAGGAGTACCTGCGCAACGAGGTCTGCAAGACCGAGGCGAAGGACATCCGCGAGCACCTGGAGAACTGCCCCGGGTGCCAGGACGAGGCGCACGTCGCCCGCACGCTGACCGAGGTGGTCGCGCGTGCGTGCAAGGAGACGGCGCCCGAGGAGCTCCGCGACCAGGTGCTCTCGCGGTTGCGCGCGATCCAGTCGACCCACTGACCGCCGCCGTCGGCTGCCCCTGACGCGTGTCGGGGGTGATCCCTAGGCTGGGGTCATGGCATCCCTCGACACCCTGACGCTGCCCCTCGACCAGACCTCCTCCGCCGACCTGGCGGCCGTCGGTCTGGAATACCGCCGGATCGACGCCGACGGCGAGGGCTTCCGCCCCTTCCAGCGCGCCGTCGCACGGGGCTTCCTCGGCGGGGAGTCGAGCGACGACGAGGCCGCCCACGCGCGCAAGACGCTGCGGACGCGACGGCTGACCGGGGTCTTCGACGCGGCGGGGAGCGAGCCGGAGGTGCCCGTGGGCACGATCGACTCGTGGGCGTCGACGCTGACGACGTCGCCGGGTCGCACGGCGGACCTCTGGTCGATCAGCGCCGTCACCGTGGCCCCCACCCACCGTCGCCGCGGCATCGCCCGCGCGATGATCGGGGGAGAGCTGCGCACGGCCGCCGACGCCGGTTTCGCGCTGGCGGGTCTGACCGTCACCGAGGCGACGATCTACGGTCGCTGGGGCTTCTCCCCGGCCGCGTGGGCGTCGGACGTGGTGGTCGATACCCGTCGCGCGCGGTGGACGGGCCCGGCGACGCCCGGTCGGCTCGACTTCGTCCCCCGCGACGCGGTCGTGGCGCACGTGCGCGCGATCCACGAGCGCGTGCGGGTCGCGCGGCCCGGGTCGGTCCCCGGGTGGGACGGGCGGTGGCGCGCGATCGCCGGTGCGGCGCCCGGCGACAAGGAAGCCGAGAAGGTGCGCGCGGTCGTCTACCGCGACGTGGACGGGGTCGAGCGCGGCATCCTGATCTACACCCTCGACGAGAACGACGACTACTCCTCCCACGTCCTGAACGTGCGGAGCCTCTTCGCCGACGGCGACGACGCCTATGCGGCGCTGTGGCGCTTCGCGATCGAGCACGACCTGGTGGGCACGGTGAAGGCCTGGTTGCAGGCACCGGTGCCGCCGGTGCAGTGGATGGTCTCCGACCGCCGCGCGGTGACCGCCACGCTCACCGACCACCACTGGCTGCGCGTGCTCGACGTGGCCGGCGCCCTGTCGTCACGGACCTACGCGGCCCCCCTCGACGCGATCGTCCGCGTCGACGACCCGCTCGGATTCGCCGACGGCACGTGGGCCGTGCGCATCGACGAGGCGCGAGAAGCGGTCGTCTCCCTGGCTGACGCGGACGCGCCGGTCGATGTGCAGCTCACGGTCGGCGCCCTC
>Ga0065721_10007675_pt1 | contig 14333 bp, 11 predicted proteins | sample Mesricmetagenome_FD_59108 | JGI IMG/M metagenome (GOLD analysis project Ga0065721, IMG submission 59108) | Mesophilic microbial community from rice straw/compost enrichment Sample: eDNA_1 v2 (version 2) | ecosystem: Engineered > Solid waste > Grass > Composting > Bioreactor | place: USA: Davis... | reverse complement strand
CGCCCAAATGGGCTGCGCCGCCCAGGGTGTTCCAGGTGGCGGTCTGCTCGTGCCAGTGGTTGAGCCCATTGCGGATCGTATAGCTTCCGGTAGAGGTGTTGGTGATATTGAGGCGGACGCTGGCNCCGGTGACGGTAACGCAGGCGGGGATGCTGCTGAGGTTCCATTTGATCAGTGTGCTCANGGAGCCGTAGATTGAACCNTGCCCGTCNGCCAGCAGACCTTCGCTGCTGTTGTTGAAGTTTTTGTTGGCCCGCTCGCTGGCGACATAGGTATCTTCCGCCGCATACACCTCGATGATGTTTCCGTTGTTGATGTCGTTGTCGATGATGGTTCTGCCGGCTGAACTCTGGATCAGTATCAGGGTTTCTCCTACGCCGTTGGCTGACCACCAGTTGACGTTGTCTGGCAGGCGGGTGGCGTCCTTGTTGCGATCAGTCAGGCTCAGGGTGCTTGCGGTTTCATCAAACTGTGCCGTGCGCACTTCTACATTTTTTTTGCTTACGGTGATGACTTTGAATTGCTGGATGCTGGCCAGATCAATGGTCCATGGACGTGGGTTGTTGGCGGAGCGGGCCGGTGCGCCCCAGCTTCCTTCGCCCACATACACGGTGCCGCCGCTGGTTGTTACCTCAAAAGTGTTGTCTCCCGGTCGCACGGCGCGGGTGACTTTATTGATGTGTGTATCCGACTCCACCACCAGATTCATCGAGTAGTCGTAAAAAAGTTTTGCCCACCAGGAAAACAAATGGAGGTTGTCACGCTTGCCGGCGTGATGCGGAAACATGGGTTTGTGGTATTGGGCAAANCGCCAGAGCGCATCGCCACCGTTCTCATACAAATCTGTTTCCAGCCAGCTGTTCATGGCACTGGCGTGNGCGCTCCAGCCGCTGCCGGTGTATTGACTGTTAAGTGTATAAACGCGGAGCAGTGGTGAAATATTGAATGCGCCGTAAGTATCGGCAGTGGTGCAGTCGCCGTCGTTATTGAAGTCGACGCCGAACACCCGGCACAGGGTTTTGAAGTTGCTGTCTTCGTGATTGCCGTGGGTGGGAATCAGCGGGTAGATTCGTTTGTAGGGAATGCCTTTGATCTTGTCTTCAGAAAAGGTGAGGGTCCAGTCTTCTAAAAATTCGGTTACCTCGGCGATGTTGTTGTTATTGGTAAAGTCGCCGCCGTGCATGATAAACAGCGGCCGGATTTTGGCGATGAGACTGTTGCCTGCACGTCGGTTGGTCCAGCCGGTGCGGGAGTCGCCTCCGGCGATGGCGACAAACGGTCGCAGGTCAACAGGTGCTGTCTTAAACCAGAAGCGTTCACCACAGCCACTGTTATCACACACACGATAATAAACGGCTGCGTTTTCTTTCAGGTTGGTCAGTCGAACAAAGTAGCTGAGCAGGCCGTTGTTAAACAGGCGCGAGTAATTGGGTGTCTGGCTGACCCAGAGATTTTCATCGGTCGAATATCCATATCTGACATACGGATCTATGCTTTCCCCATCGGGTGAAAATCCGATGATGGCTTTACGCGCAGGATCACTGTCCCAGACCAGTCGATGATGTGTCGTTGCCGCCTGGAGTGCCGCTGAAAGACAGGCCAGCGCAAAACAAATTCCCGTCTTAAATATTCCCGCTTTAAACATTCCTGCTTTNAACATAGCTCCTCCATCCTGTAGCTGTTGCTTCTGAGATGCTGCGAGGCTAACCGGTGGTTGTGATCAATGGGTTACGGTTTTATGACACTTCTGTTGGATGAAAAATCAGGCGAACTTTATTTTTATTTTTTTGAAATTTTATGGGTATCGCTCACCAGCATCACAAAAGCGGCGTTACGGTAAGGCAGGCTGTTTGCGGTTCCGTCAGAAAAATTCACCACCAGCGCGCCGGTACCCAGATGGCGATAGATGGGCGCGAGTTCCTGCTCCGCTTCGCTGGTCCAGTAATCGCCACGCTGAACCTGCGGGAAAAAATCTTTATCAATGAGCGCTTCTCCCGGAAGCACATCCTGACTGACCAGCGACAAAAGCTCCGCAGAGGTAGGCAGGCGCCAGTCACCGCTGCCGCAAAGTTTTTTCTGGTTGACCCGTGTCAGCAGGTCCGTGGTGTCGCAGCGTTTGGCTTCGAAATAACAGTCACCCTGATTTTCTGTGCCTCGCCCGGAAAGAAACCAGGAAAATGTCCAGGTGCTGTGATGAATGTCTTCCGTATCTGTTTTGACTTCCCATAGCAATCCGGTACGGGTGTCGTACACACAGCTCCAGGGTCCGCTCCAGATCGCCAGCGACTGGCCCTGATCATCAATCTTGATGAGCGGCGAATCGCCCGGTGGCGGAGGCAGAGGTCGGTTCAGAAAAGCGTAAAACCCGGCAGCGAAGATAATCCCGATTAAGATCCCTGTACGCTTGAATGGAGTCATCTTTTCAAGACCAGTTTGATGGGGCGGGCGTGCCGCGTATGTTCAATCTGCGCGTGATCAAAGGCGGCCACCCAGAGGCAGATGCCGTCTTTAATAAGGATGTCGTTGGGCGAGCCGGTATCCAGCTTTCTTGCCATCTCCAGCGACCAGANGCCGTCAGACCACTGCGCTCTTGCCCGTACNTCGGCGCGGTCGCCTTCGAACTGATTGGAGGTATAGATGACCGATGGCATGATGGTGCCGACCGGATAGGTGTCCTTTGTTTCGCTGTAAGGTTCGTAACTAAACCAAGGGATAACCCAGTTCAGTGTGCTCGAGTTTTTTTGCAGCTCATAACCCGCCAGTTCCGCCGGGTTTTTCGGTAAACGTTTGGGGATGACTCGGTCGGCTTTGTACCAGTCCCAGTTCATGACGTAGGAGCCGCTGTCTTTGCCGTCGGGCATGTAGCCGGCGGTATAGCGACGCGAGCCCGGGCGCGCGATATCCGGTTCGCCAATGAAGTTGTCGTCTGCCAGAAACATGTCGTTGGTGCGTACCGCTTTCCAGTGCCACAGGTCAACCATCTGACCGGCTCCGGCATAGTGGTAACCCTTGCCCGTCCAATGNGCCGGTTTGTCTTTCAAGGGTTTGTGTCCGAGATGTGCTGTNCCCGCCGCNCCGGGTNCACAGGTGTCCGCCAGGATAACGGCAAATTTATCTTCATAATGGCTCCGCTCGTTGAAGTGATGAAAGCCATCCTGAATGATCCGCCAGCCCTGTTCGGTTTTAAGCAGCGGAAGATGCGCCAGACTCTGGGTCGGGTCCTGCCAGGTGATATGAAAGAAAATATCCTCGTGATGGGTGACGGCTTTGATGCGCACAGAAGTGGCGCCGTCAATAAAATTAGCGCCGCCAAAAGTGGGAACGGAAACGGTGACGGCATTCTGCCAGCCTGCTTCATCCGCAATGCCATCTATCTCAAAAAATTCATCCGTCTCTACCTGGGCCACAGGGAGAGAATAAAAATTCCGTTGAAGATAAAGAAAATAAAAGCCTCCGGCGATGCCCAGAAATGCGACAGAAACCATGATGTTTTTGCTCAATGCCACGGAAGAAAAATTAACAATGGCAGGCAGTATGTTTATTCCATATTGAAGGAGGTAAATGATGGCGTGCAGCAGGATGTAAATCAGTAACAGTAAGGCAGCTACAAAGTGGAGTGTCTTCCAGAAGGGCTGACTGAAAAAATACAGCCCCACTCCGGTACACAGCAATCCAGCGATGGTGCTGTAGCCGAACCACTCCACCGCGCGATGATAAGCATCGCGATGTCGCCATTGTCGCCGTGCTGCGCGGCGGAACAACGCAAGGTAAAAGACGTAGCCAATCACAATAGCGGAGAAAAAAGCCGCGCTGGTGAGGTGCCAGCGGTGCATCAGCCCCTGAGGCAGGAGTGCAGAAACGGTGAGCAGTTGCGGATAGCTCAGCGTGGCTATCCGCAGCCCGGACAACAGGCTGATAACAGCAATAAGGATCAAGGTTGAATGCAGCAGAACCCAGCTGAATGGTTTCTTCACAGTATGCTCATTGGATTGTTGCAGAATTGTGATTATGTAATCTGCCGTATGACAGTTTGATGAAGACCGGGTGCGTTAGGTTCCCGTTGGGTTTGCTGGCGGATGATGTTGCAGAAACAAAAAACCCGCCGTGAGGCGGGTTTTTGTATGCGGAGCTCGATTACTCGTCGAGGAAGCTGCGCAGGTGATCGGAGCGGGAAGGGTGACGCAGTTTGCGCAACGCTTTGGCTTCGATCTGGCGGATACGCTCACGGGTTACGTCGAACTGCTTACCGACTTCTTCCAGTGTGTGATCGGTATTCATGTCGATACCGAAACGCATGCGCAGTACCTTGGCTTCCCGGGCAGTAAGACCGGCGAGCACCTCACGGGTAGCTTCGGTCAGACCTTCGATGGTCGCAGACTCCACCGGAGAAATGATGGTGGTGTCTTCGATAAAGTCCCCCAGATGCGAATCTTCGTCGTCCCCGATGGGTGTTTCCATAGAGATCGGCTCTTTGGCGATCTTGAGTACTTTACGCACCTTATCTTCCGGCATATCCATACGGATACCCAGTTCTTCCGGTGTCGGTTCGCGACCCATCTCCTGCAGCATCTGGCGCGATACACGGTTGAGCTTGTTGATGGTCTCAATCATGTGCACCGGGATACGGATGGTGCGTGCCTGGTCAGCAATGGATCGGGTAATGGCCTGACGAATCCACCAGGTGGCGTAGGTGGAGAATTTGTAACCGCGACGGTATTCAAACTTATCCACTGCCTTCATCAGACCGATGTTGCCTTCCTGGATCAGGTCGAGGAACTGCAGGCCACGGTTGGTGTACTTCTTCGCGATAGAAATCACCAGACGCAGGTTGGCTTCCACCATTTCTTTCTTGGCGCGACGGGCACGGGCTTCACCAATAGACATGCGACGGTTGATGTCCTTGATGTTGGCCAGCGACAGGTTGTTTTCCTGCTCAATCTGGATCAGGCGACGCTGCGCACGCAGGATGTCTTCTTCCACCAGCTTGAGCGCGTCGGAGTAGTCGCGCTTCTTCTTGATGATGTCCGGAATCCAGGATTCGTTAACTTCGTTGCCCGGAAATTCCTTGATAAAAGTTTTGCGCGGCATATGTGCTTTGCGTACACAGAGCTCCATGATGGTGCGCTCTTCTTTGCGTACAGCTTCCAGTACATCGCGGATCTGGTTGTAGATAGGGTCAAACTGCCGCGGAGGAAGCTTGAAGAACTTGAACAGATCGCCCTGGGCGGCCAGTTCTTTCTCGCCCTGCTTGCTGTTGCGACCATGCTTGGCCACGGCTTTCTCGGCTTTTTCGTTCTGCTTTTTCAGTTCTTCGAAGCGGATACGGGCTTCTTCCGGGTCAACACCGGAAACGCCTTCTTCTTCCTCGTCGGAAGAGGCTTCTTCTTCCTCTTCATCGTCATTGGCCGCAGCCTTGGGCGTGGCGGTAGCGATGGGAAGTTCTTCGTCGGTGGTGGCAGCAGGAACATCTTCCGCTGGGTCGAGCCAGCCGATGATGACGTCGGCCAGGCGGCGTTCCTCTTTGGCTACCAGTGAGTACTCGTTCAGCACCTGCTGAACAGCACCGGGCCAGTAGGAAACGGCATGCATCAGTTCGCGCACACCTTCTTCGATGCGTTTGGCGATGACAATCTCACCTTCACGGGTCAGCAGCTCGACGGTGCCCATTTCGCGCATGTACATACGTACGGGGTCGGTCGTGCGGCCCGCTTCCGTTTCAACGGCAGCCAGTGCGGCAGCTGCTTCAGCGGCGGCGATTTCGTCGGCGGAAGAGTCGCCGTCGGTCATCAACAAGGTATCGGCATCCGGTGCGGTTTCGTATACCCGGATACCCATATCATTGATCATCTGGATGATGTCTTCGACCTGATCCGGATCAGAGATATCTTCCGGTAAGTGGTCGTTTACCTCAGCGTAAGTGAGGTAGCCCTGTTCTTTACCTCGGGCGATCAGCTCTTTGATTCGAGACTGTTGCTGTTGAGCGTCGTCAGACATTCGGAACCCTGTCAAAAACGTGAGTGGGAGAAACGCAAAGCGCGGGATTATAGCCCATATGTGGCATTGGATTCTAGGAAATCAAGCGGCAGGCGGTATAGATATCATATTTTTTCGGCTGCTTATTTAATGAGCTTGTGCGCTAAGACCTCACTGACAAGGCGTTTGCGCTCTTCATGATTTAAGTCGCCATTGCGCAATTTTTCCAATAGCTGGGCCGCTTTTTTTACATTTTCCTGGTGGCGCAGCTTTTCCAGGCAGTCGCAGAAGGCCGTCGTGGTGTCGTAATCCGCCTTGGGCGGCTTGTCCTGGCGGCCCTGGGTGAGGGCACTGGTGGCCTGCAGCAGGTCGTGGCCGGCAATGGCTGCCAGCTTTTCGGTGTCTTCGGTGCCATAGGCCCCCAGCCAATAGCCAAGGATATGGGACAGGTTGTAATGGCTGCGCTCGTGCAGGAGTTTCAGGAGCCGTCCCAGCATGCGGAGTTCTTCGTCCTCGCTGGCGAGCCAGTGGTCGTGATCTGCTTCGCTGGCGGCCAGTCCCGGATGAGTCAGGAGCAGGGCAATGGCTTTGCGTGCCGGTGGCATCAGGTACTTGCTGGGGGCGTGCGGCCGCAGCTCCGGCTGGTAGTCCCGTTTTTTGGTCTGGCGGGGCTGGCGCTCAACGTAGTATCCCTCGTACTCCGGGGGCGGAACCTGCTGAGTAAAGTAATCCTCCGCATAGTCGGCGTATTCCGACTCTATCGGTGGCGGCGCGGGCTGATCCGGCCGTTGTTCCTGGCGGGGCGCGGTATTAACCGGGGCCGGTGCAGGCGTAGGCAGAGGCTCCGGCTGTGCCTGACTGATGAGGTCCTGCAGAACACTCCGGCTGAGGCCGGTACGGGTAGCCAGGTTTTCGAACATCAGCTCCCTGAACACGCCCTTGGGGAGGCGGTCCAGCAGGGGCGCCGCGCGTTTGCTGAAGCTGGCGCGGCCTTCCATGGTGCGGATGTTCAGTCCCTCCGCAGCGGCATCGAACAGGTAGTCTTCCAGCGGTACCGCCAACTCGACCATCCGCTCGAACTTTTCCGGCCCTATCTGGCGCACCAGAGTATCCGGGTCCTCGCCTTCCGGCAGGAACAGGAATTTGACCTGACGGCCATCCTTCATTGAAGAGAGGGAATTCTCCAGGGCCCGATGAGCGGCGGTGCGGCCAGCGTTGTCGCCGTCAAAGCAGAACACCACTTCATTGGTATGGCGGAAGGCACGCTCCAGATGGTCCTCGCCACAGGCGGTGCCCAGGGTGGCCACCGCATAGCGAATGCCGAACTGGGCGAGGCTGACGACGTCCATATAGCCTTCGACCACCAGCAGGCGGGGTAGCTCGCGGTAGGCCAGACGCGCTTCGTAAAGGCCATAGAGCTCCTGGCCTTTGTGGAAGATGGGGGTTTCCGGCGAGTTGAGGTACTTGGGCTTGTCGTCGCCCAGTACCCGGCCGCCAAACCCGATAACCCGGCCGCGGGTGTCGCGGATGGGAAACATGATGCGGTGGCGGAAGCGGTCGTAGAGGCGCTTTTCATCCGCGTTGTGAATCAGCATGCCNCCTTCAATGAGAAGATGCTTATCCTCGTCCGTGGCAGCCAGGGCTTTCANCAGATTATCCCAGCCCGGCGGTGCAAACCCGACGCCATATTCTTTGGCGATCTTGCCGTCCAGGCCCCGGCCCTTGAGGTAATTGACGGCCATCTGCTTGCTCGGGTGCTGGCGCAGCTGCTCCTGGTAGAAGGCGCCGGCCTTCTCCATCAGGCTGTAGATACTGCGTTTTTCTTCCTCGCGCTTCGCCTGGGCTTCGCTCTGCACCTCCCGCGGTACCTCAACGCCCACCAGGCGGGCCAGCTGTTCCACTGATTCGGGAAAGCTGAGGCGCTCAAAGTCCATGATAAAGCCGAGGGCGTTACCGCTGGCGCCGCAGCCAAAGCAGTAGTAGAACTGTTTGTCCGGGCTGACGGTAAAAGAGGGGGTTTTTTCTTCGTGGAAGGGGCAGCAGGCGCTGTAGTTCTTGCCGGTTTTCTTGAGCTTAACGCGATGATCCACCACCTCGACGATATCGACGCGGTCGAGCAGGGAGTCGATAAAGTTTTGGGGGATTAGACCGGCCATAGAGCGTCACAAAGAATTGAGTGATAGGTCGCCAGTATATAGGCAACGGACGCTTTTTTATTTGCGGCTTCTTTGATCCTTGCTCAGCTTGCTCATTTCGCCCATGCCACACATATCAGAGACCCTGTATGGACCGGGATAGGATCCAAATACAACACCGCCACGCGCTCTTTTGCTTGGGAGCGCATGGCGTTCTAAAGGACATCATTGATGCTGTCTCTCAGTGTTGCTTGCGGTGCCTGTGTCGTTGAGCAGCCTGTAGCAGACCGACACGAATCCGATCAGGATCGGAGAGCAACCCAGCCGGAAATTAATACAGGCGGGTAAACTTCTTGGACTCGCGTTGCACTTTCTTGGCGTGGCGCTTCACGGCAGCAGCGGCATTGCGCTTGCGTACAGTGGTGGGCTTTTCGTAGCACTCGCGAGCACGTACGTCAGCCAGGATGCCAGCTTTCTCACAGGCGCGCTTGAAGCGGCGCAGAGCAACGTCGAAAGGTTCGTTTTCTTTAAGTTTTACTGAAGGCATGTTGTTACCTTTGCTGTCTTGATTCATCCTCTGGTGCGGATTTGCAAACCAGGGAACCTGAGGGGCGCAGATTCTATACACTTCTTACTACGGGCGCAACCGCCGTCCCCGGCCTGGGTAAATTACTTACTGGCGCCAGGCCCGGGTCGCCTTTATCATACGCCACCCCTTTGTATATAGATGGTAATGCCATGCGCGTGCTTGGAATCGAAACCTCCTGTGATGAAACCGGGATAGCCGTTTACGACAGTGAGCGCGGGCTGCTGGCGCACGCGCTGTACAGCCAGGTGGAGCTGCACGCGGAGTACGGCGGTGTCGTTCCTGAGCTGGCCTCGCGGGATCATGTGCGCAAGATCCTGCCACTGATCGAGCAGGTAATGGCCGAGAGCAAGACCGGTCCGCAGGATATCCATGGTATTGCCTACACCTCCGGCCCCGGACTCATCGGCGCTTTGATGGTGGGGGCTTCGGTGGGACGTGCCCTGGCTTACGCCTGGGATGTTCCCGCCATCGGCGTCCATCATATGGAGGGCCATCTGCTCGCCCCCATGCTGGAAGACAACCCGCCGGCCTTTCCTTTTATAGCGCTGCTGGTCTCCGGGGGGCATACCCAGCTGGTCAAAGTCGAAGCCATTGGCTGTTACGAACTGCTGGGCGAGTCGTTGGATGATGCGGCGGGCGAGGCGTTTGACAAAGCCGCCAAGATGCTGGATCTGGATTATCCCGGCGGGCCGCAGGTCGCGCGCCTTGCGGAGCAGGGCACACCGGGACGGTTTGAGTTTCCGCGCCCCATGGTGGATCGCCCCGGACTGGATTTCAGCTTCAGCGGTCTGAAGACCTATACCCTCAATACCATTGCTACCCACGCNCTGGCNGACGGGCTGCCNGATGANCAGACCAGCGCCGACATCGCCTGCGCCTTTCAGGATGCCGTGGTCAGTACTTTGGTTATCAAGTGTCGTCGCGCTCTGGAGCAGACCGGGATGAAAACCCTGGTCATTGCCGGCGGTGTGTCTGCCAATAAAAAGCTGCGTCAGGAGCTGGAAGTGGCACTGGCCCGGATTCAGGCCCGGGTATTCTACGCGCGTCATGAATTCTGCACCGATAATGGTGCGATGATCGCCTATGCCGGCTGTCAGCGTCTGCTGGCCGGGCAGGCGGAACCCCTGGGCGTTAACGTACGTGCCCGCTGGCCTCTCAACACGCTCTCGCCTCTTGCTACGGAATGACCATGGATATTGTCTACATCAGAGATCTGCACATTGACACCATCATCGGCATCTACGACTGGGAGCGCCAGGTGCGCCAGACGGTCAGCATAGACCTGGAGATGGCGACCGATATCCGCCAGGCGGCGGCCACCGACGACATCCAGTACGCCCTGAATTACAAGGCGGTGTCCAAACGGATCATCGCCTATGTAGAAAATCGCAATGCACTGCTGGTGGAGTCACTGGCAGAAGAGGTGGCGCAGATCGTGCGCGAAGAGTTCAATGTGCCCTGGCTGCGGTTGCGCCTGAGCAAACCGGGCGCGATTCGCGGAGCACGGGATGTGGGGCTGGTTATCGAGCGTGGAGTTAAGCCGCAATGATCAATGTGTATCTCGGCCTGGGCAGCAACATCAATCGCCATCAGCACATCGCCGCCGCGCTGGATGCGCTGCATGAAAAGTTTGGCGAGTTGAAGATTTCCACCGTGTACGAAAGTAAATCCGTCGGGTTTAATGGCAGCAATTTTTTTAACCTCGTGGTCGGCGTAAACACGGACCTGGCCATCCCCGCTCTGTCAGAAATCCTGAAAAAAATCGAAGACGAGAATGGCCGTTGCCGGCAGGGCCCCAAGTTCAGTCCCCGGACGCTGGATATCGATATTCTTACCTACGGCAGTTTTGTGGGATGTGAGCATGGCATCAGCCTGCCGCGGGCCGAGATCACCCAGAATGCGTTTGTGCTCTTGCCTTTGGCGGAAGTGGCGGGGGAAGAAAAGCATCCAGCGCTGCAGCGGACTTACGCCGAACTCTGGCAGGCATACGATAAGGCGGCGCAACAGTTGTGGCCGGTGGACTTTGACTGGCGCGATCAGAGAATTTCATCGGCCAGCGTGTGACTGACGTTGTGAAATCCTGACGATCCGCGGCGGACTCAGAGCCACCTCTTGTAGGCAAACCAGCCAAAACCGGCGGCAACCATCAGCATAATGCCCCACACATAAAAATAACCGTACTGCATTTGCAGCTCCGGCATATTTTCAAAGTTCATCCCATAAATCCCCGCAATGAAGGTCAAGGGCACGAAGATGGCGGTGATGACGGTCAGCACCTTCATGGTGTTGTTCAGCATATGGGATGAGATGGAAAGGTAACCTTCGATCAGGTCGCCGCTGATTTCGTAATACATGGTACACAAACCATGCAGCCGCTCGCAGCGTTCAAAGAGATCCTGCAGCGCGTGTTCAATATCCCCGTCTTCTTCAATCCAGGCTGGCTGAATATTTTTCAGCAGGTTGGTGGCGAGGCGTTCGTGATAGTTGAAGATGCGTTTGAGTTTACGCAGGCGGGATTTGTAAGCAATCAGCTCGCGCATGGTTTCGTCGNTGGGGCGTTCCTGCATGCAGTCTTCCAGCTCGTTCAGGCGGGGTTCGAAGGCGAGGACNGCATCGAGGTAGCGACCGACGGAATAATGCATCGTCGTCACCGCAAGCAAGGCNGGACTGCGCAGCAGTTTACCGGCCGCCGCTTTGTCCCAGTTGTAATTTACTCCGGTTGAAGGCTGCTGATGACAGCTGATGAGGCAGCGCTCACCGACAAACAGGGCGATGTTCATTTGTTCAATGGTGAGGTCNTCATTGAACTGCGTAATCCCGCGATACAGAATCAGGGTNTGATTTTCAAAGCTCTCTGTCTTCGGTGGGTGGCGGAATCGTTGCACATCTTCAATTGCCAATGGGTGACAGTTGAGTGATTCCAGTATGGCCCGCTCGCTTTCGGGCGTCTCTCCCTCAAGGTCTATCCAGATATAAAGATTGTCTTCTGCCTGCCAGCGCTCAATCAGTTCTTTGCCACCCTGAATGATGTTGTCTTCTGTTGTAAGCAGTTGTGTTCTTATCATCGTCCTGCGCCGCCAATAATTCAGTAGGGGGATTCTTCTTTCTGGTGGCGAATCTTCTGCACACGGTGGATGAACTCCTGCAGAATCATGTGGTACAGCTCATCGCCGATAAATTCATCTTCGACTCCCGCGTCGATACTGGGGTTGTCGTTGATCTCGATAACCACCACACGATCTGTTAACTGTTTAAGATCAACGCCGTAAAGCCCGTTCCCAATCATACTCGCTGCTTTGATCGCGGTATTGATTACTGCCTTAGGGACTTCGTAGGTTGGCATGGTGACGAAGCCACCGGACGGGTCGGCAGTGTTGGTGTGATCGTAGATCTGCCAGTGATCGCGGGCCATAAAGTATTTACAGGCATACAAAGGTTTGCCATTCAGGACACCGATGCGCCAGTCAAAGTCGGTGTAGACAAATTCCTGAGCCAACAGCAGCGCAGAATGTTTCAGCAGCTCGGCAACTCCACTATCCAGCGCGGCGCGATCTTCTGCCTTGACCATGCCCCGCGAAAAGGAGCCATCGGGAACCTTCAGGATCAGCGGGAAACCTAACTCACTGGCAATATTATCGAGGATCGCCGGTGACAGGTTGGAAATCAGCCGGGTCTTGGGGGTGGGAATGCCGCGAGTGGAAAAGAGGTCGGCCAGATAAACCTTGTTGGTGCAGCGGATAATGGATTGTGGATCGTCCATCACCGCCAGCCCTTCCGCTTCTGCGCGGCAGGCGAACTGAAAGGTGTGGTGATTGATGTTGGTGGTTTCCCGGATAAACAGCATGTCGTACTCGGGGAGCTTGCGAATATCCTTGCGCCCGATGAAATCCACATGAATACCGAGTTTGTTGCCGATCTTTACAAATTTCTTCAGCGCTTTTTCGTCACTGGGTGGCAGGGGATCATCCGGGTTTACCAGGATGGCCATATCGTAACGGCTGATCTTCTGAGTTCTTTGCTTACGCCACAACTGCGCACTGAAGTGATCCAGAGCATTGGCAAAAGCTTCCTGTTCGGCATCCTCTTTCAAACTGTGCAGAGCTTTGACCTTCAGGCTGCTCACCCGCCAGCTGCCGTCCCATTCGAGTTCGGCACGCATGATGGGGCAGGGCTGCTGCTCAAACAGTTCGCGCCCCAGCTTCTGTAGCTCCGGGACGCTGCTCTCGCCAAAAAATATCCAGAACGTTAATTTCGGTTCTTCGCGGGAGGCCAGTTTTTTGAGAAATTTTTCCGACTGGCTGTGCAGGTGCTCCTGGATAATCGCAAAGGAATGCTGGTTACGCAGATCGTTAAGCGTCTTCACTGAGGGGATAACTGAATGCCCCCGGGCTTCGGCCAACAGCGAACAATAATAGCCTTTACTCAGGTAGCCGAACTTCCTGCACAGATTAATCACCCGGGTGCGGTTGGTCTTAGTGGTGCTGAGCTGCAGGTAGTTGTCGAAGGTGATGACATGTTCACTGGGAAAGTAAGGAGCCCAGTCCTGTTCGGACTCAACCACAATTAGCAAGCGTGACATTGGACGTTCAGCCTCTCCCCGAAGTGATATGTTGTTTAGCTTAGCGTGTTTCAGTGGTGGTGCCAGTCACGCGTCAGATGTTCTGCCAGTTTTCTTATTAAGTGATACGCGGTGCTCGTTAATGACAGAGGCTGCGTCCGCCATCGACGGTGATTATCTGCCCGGTAATGTAAGGAGCATCCAGAACCAGAAAATTAACGGTACGTGCGATGTCTAACGGATCNCCACTGCGCTCTAACGGAATNTTCTGCAGTATGTCCTGTTGTGCAGAGGTTGTGGTTGCGCCTTCCTGTTCAGGCCACAGGATGGCTCCCGGGGCAATGCCGTTGACCCGTACCTGTGGAGCGAGTTCCCGTGCCAGAGATTTGGTAAGCATCACATTGCCGGCTTTCGCTGCGCAATAAATCGGATGCTGACGAAGTGGCCGGTCCGCGTGAATATCGGCAATATTGATGATGCAGCCAGCGTGGCTGCGCAGTGTATCTGCAAAAGCCTGTGCGAGAAAAAACGGGGCTTTCAGGTTGCTGTTCATCAGGTCATTCCATTGATCTTCAGTAGCCTTATCCAATGGCGTTGGGAAAAAGCTGGAAGCGTTGTTGATGAGCACATCAAGGCGCTGCCAGGCCGCCAAAGTGCGATGAGCCAGCTGCTGGATTTCGTGCAGGTGATTTAAATCCGCTGCCAGTGTTATTGCCGATGCCGGGCGCTGCTGATTGAGTTTGTTGGCCAATGTCTCGGCGTCCGCAGCCGAGTGCCGGTAATGCAGAATAATATTGAATCCGGCTTGATGAAGGTTTTCAGCAATGGCTGCACCAATGCGTCGAGCGCCACCGGTAATCAGGGCAACCGGAGCTGAATCAGAAGTGGTGGATGTCTCGGTAAACATAATCCTGTTCTTTACATTCTGTTGATGGCATTAATTTCAAGCAGGCGCTGTCGATCCAGTTCATCACCAAAGGCTTTGCCGGTAAACCCCCGGGCAGCAATGGCTTTTAAATCGATAGCCTGGCATGCGCGTAAGGCCGCGCGCAGATAATCCGCCTGAGGATAATCTTTA
>Ga0065721_10051534_pt1 | contig 14336 bp, 12 predicted proteins | sample Mesricmetagenome_FD_59108 | JGI IMG/M metagenome (GOLD analysis project Ga0065721, IMG submission 59108) | Mesophilic microbial community from rice straw/compost enrichment Sample: eDNA_1 v2 (version 2) | ecosystem: Engineered > Solid waste > Grass > Composting > Bioreactor | place: USA: Davis... | reverse complement strand
CGAAGGCGACGATCCGGCCGCGCTCGTCGGCGATCGGGATCATCAGCCGGCCGCGGAAGCGGTCGTAGGTCGGCCGGCCGTCGTCGGGGCGGATCAGCATGCCGGCCTCGACCGACAGGTCCTCCGGCACGCCGGCGGCGGCGAGGTGGCGCTTCAGCGCGTCGCGCTCGGCCGGGGCGTAGCCGATGCGGAAGGTGGCGAGGGTGCGCGGTTCGAGGCCGCGGCGGGCGGCGTAGTCGCGGGCCGCGCGGCCCTCCGGGGCCTTGAAGCGGTCCTGATAGAAGCGGGCGGCGAGTTCGGTGACGTCGGCGAGGCTCTTGCGCGCCGCCTCGCGGCGGGCCTCGCCGGGGTCGGCGACGGGAAGCGGCACGCCGGCGTCGCGCGCCAGCATCTCCACAGCCTCGGGGAAGCTCATCGAATCGAGTTCGGTGAGGAACTTGAAGTGGTCGCCGGTCACGCCGCAGCCGAAGCAGTGGTAGATGCCGCGGCGGTCGTCACAGTGGAAGGACGGCGTCTTCTCGCCGTGGAACGGGCAGCAGGCCCAGAAGTCGCCGCGCGCCGGCTGGCTCTTGCGGCGGTCGAAGGTCACGCGCCGGCCGACGACCTCGGAGATCGGGATCCGGGCGCGGATGTCGTCGAGGAGGTTGGGCGGAAAGCGCATCGGCGGTCTTGCTAGGTCCTTGAAGCGTGGGAGAGCGGCGCCCACCCCTCTCTCCCCGTCCCTCCCCGCAAGGGGGGAGGGGAGGATGAAGGAAGGGGCGCCGGTCCACACGATCGCTCGCCGAGACGCGAGGTCGGGACAGGGAAGACGCTTCGCTCCGGCGCCCCCTCGCTTCCCGCTGCGAGAGGAGAGGGCGAGCTGCCGAAGGCCGGTGAAGGCGATCGCGCGGCCGCGTCCCGCTCAGCCGTCGGTCAGGATGCCCTTGACGACGCTGCTCGCCTTGGCGAAGTCCATCTTGCCGGGGTAGCGCTCCTTGAGCGTCGACATGCAGCGGCCGACGTCGCGCAGGCCTTGGGCGCCGGTCTCGTCGACGACGCCGCGGCAGACCGACTTCATCTCCTCCTCGGAGAGCTGGCGCGGCAGGAACTCGCGGATGACCGCGCTTTCCTCGCGCTCCTGCTCGGCGAGGTCGAGCCGGCCGCCCTCCTCGTAGATCCGGGCGCTCTCCTCGCGCTGCTTGATCATCTTGGCGAGGATCTGCAGCACCTCGTCGTCGGAGACGTGGTCCTTGCCGCTGCCGCGCACGGCGATGTCGCGATCCTTGATGGCCGCGCTGATCAGGCGCAGGGTCGAGACCCGACGCTTGTCCTGGCTTTTGAGGGCCTTCTTCAGCGCTTCGTCGAAGACTTGACGCATGGGATGCTCCAACATGGGCGCTGGATGCGCCACTATGGGGTTCGACACGGTGGATAGACGAACAACCTGTTGATTTCCATCACAAATTCATCTTATCCACGCCATTGACGCCCGGTCGTCTTTCGCATAAATTCCGCCCGCGCGAGTGCCGACGGATTGCTTGCGCCTTGTCGCGCCTCATCGAGGACGCCGCCGACGTTACCCGAGTTTGCCGCCGTTGGTGAGCCCGATTTTCTTCCATGAAGAAGCGGGGTCCCCGCCGCGCGGCGCGCATCGGCCGACCGGGTGCAGGCGCGAACGGGCGCCCTTTCTTTCGTCACCGCCGCCGTCCGAAACCGCCGCGGGCCGACGAGAGGTCCGCCGCAGCGAAAGAACGACCATGACCTTCGCCCCCGACGCCTCTTCTTCCGACGACGCCTGGGCCGAACCGGTGCCGACCGCGGTGCTGGTGCTGGCCGACGGCACCGTGATCGAGGGCTTCGGCTTCGGCGCCCGCGGATCGGCGGTCGGCGAGGTCTGCTTCAACACGGCGATGACCGGCTATCAGGAGATCCTGACGGACCCCTCCTACGCCGGCCAGATCATCACCTTCACCTTCCCGCACATCGGCAACGTCGGCACCAACGACGAGGACATCGAGACGGTCAACATGGCCGCCGCCTCGGGCGTGCGCGGCTGCGTGATCCGGGCCGACGTCACCGACCCGTCCAACTGGCGCGCGGCGAAGCGCTTCGACGCCTGGCTCGCCGCCCGTGGCATCATCGGCATCTCCGGCGTCGACACCCGGGCGCTGACGGCGCTGATCCGCGAGAAGGGCATGCCCAACGCGGTGATCGCCCACGATCCGAACGGCGCCTTCGACCTGCCGAAGCTGAAGGCCGAGGCCGCCGCCTGGGGCGGGCTGGAAGGCCTCGACCTCGCCAGGGAGGTCACCGCCGGCCAGACCTACGTCTGGGACGAGACCACCTGGACGCTGGGCGAGGGTTACGGCCGCCAGAGCGCGCCGCGGCACCATGTGGTGGCGGTCGACTACGGCATCAAGCGCAACATCCTGCGCCTTCTCGCAGACCAGGGATGCAAGGTGACGGTGCTTCCGGCGACGGCGACGGCCGAGGACATCCTCGCGCACCGGCCGGACGGCGTCTTCCTCTCCAACGGCCCGGGCGATCCGGCGGCGACCGGGGAATACGCGGTGCCGGCGATCCGCGAGATCGTCGCGCGCGGCATCCCGACCTTCGGCATCTGCCTCGGCCACCAGATGCTCGGCCTCGCCCTCGGTGGGAAGACCGAAAAGATGCACCAGGGCCACCACGGCGCCAACCACCCGGTGATGGACCACACGACCCAGAAGGTCGAGATCACCTCGATGAACCACGGCTTCGCCGTCGACCCCGCGAGCCTGCCGGCCGAGGTCGAGCAGACCCACGTCTCGCTGTTCGACGGCTCCAACTGCGGGTTGCGGCTCAAGGACAAGCCGGTGTTCTCGGTGCAGTACCACCCCGAAGCCTCGCCCGGCCCGCGCGACAGCCACTATCTCTTCACCCGCTTCGTCAACCTGATCCGGGAGAAGAAGGGCGAGGAGGTCGTGCCGGAGCGGTGAGGGGGAGGGAGCATTCCGCCGCTTGCGGGGTGATATCATCGCGCTTACTTTGATATCGTAGCCTTTGCTTGCCGAAGACGCGTTTCGATGCCCGCCGTGACCATCCGCAACCTTTCCGAGGAGACCCATCGGGCCCTCAAGCAGCGGGCCGCCCGTCATGGCCGCAGCACCGAGGCCGAGATGCGCGACATCCTGGAAGCGGCGGTGCGTCCCGAGACGCGCCTCAGGATCGGCTCCGTGCTCTCGGCGATGAGCCGGGAGGCGGGATTGACCAACGCCGATTTCGAGGACCTTGAGCAGACCCGTGACCGGACGCCCGCAATCCATGTGCCATCGACGCGGTGGGCGTTCCGGTGATCGATCCGTGGGGTGCGCGGTCCTGAGCGAGATCAGGAAGAGTGATCGGGCGAGGAGAGAACGGACGAAGGACCGTCCATCGGCTGATTCATTCGCCGGCGGCTGCCTGGATTCTTCCACCTCCCGTGAGGCTCGCGATCACCGGTTCAACTCTGCCGCATCCGGAAAAGTCCGCCTTCGTCACTACTGTCCGGTTCGACAAATTCGGCGGATGTTTGCGATTTCCGCCTCTTTCCCGTCTGCACCGGCCTTGAGCCGGTGACCCAATAGCCTCACCGGGCCGGAATGAGGTCAGAGAGGAAGATAGATGGGTTCAATCAACACCTTGGACCGATCTTTGCCGCGCGGCCATTGGGTCGCCGGGTCAAGCCCGGCGATGACGATCGACAGGGGATTTGTCAACGGCCTCGCTGCCGGAGAGCGCGCCGTCGCCGGCCGCGGCGTGAGCGGCGCAATGTCGGCATGGCAAAAGCGCTCGTCCGTGCAGGGTTGTCATCGGTCCCTCAATGCGGCGCCTCCGCCGGCGCCCCTCCTCCCGTCGCCGCCTTCCTCCCCGGCGCCTTCAGCAGCAGCAGCAGCGGCAGGGCGGAGAGGGTGACGAACATCATCAGTTTGAAGTCGTCGAGATAGGCGATCATCGCGGCCTGTTTGTTGACGAGGGCATCGAGGACGGCCAGCGTTTCGGGGCTCTGCAGCGAGCCGCCGACGCCGTCGACGAGGGCCTGCACCGTCGGCGACGTGGCGGTGACGTGGCCGCCGAGGACCTGGTGGTTGACCTGGATGTTCTGGGTCAGCAGCGAGGTCACGATCGAGATGCCGATCGAGGAGCCGATGTTGCGCACGAGGCTGAACAGGGCGGTGCCGTCGGTGCGGTAGCGCGGGGCGAGGGTGGCGAAGGCGATCGTCGACAGCGGCACGAAGACGAGGCCGAGGCCGAGGCCCTGGACGACGCCGCTCCAGATCAGAGGCCAGTGGTCCATCTGCGGCGAGAACAGCGTCATGTCGTAGAGCGACCACGCGGTGAGGCAGAGGCCGGCGAAGATCAGCGCCCGCGGGTCCACCTTCTGGACGAGGCGGCCGACGAGGATCATCGAGATCATGGTGCCGGCGCCGCGCGGGGCGAGCACGAGGCCGGTGGTGGTCGAGGGATAGCCGAAGATCGAGGACAGCATCGGCGGCAGCAGCGCCATCGTCGCGAGCAGGATGATGCCGACGACGAAGATGAAGACGAGGCCGGTGACGAAATTGCGGTCCCTGAAGATGCCCGGATGGATGAAAGGCTCCTTCGCCGTAAGGGTGTGGACGGTGAACATCCAGAAGGCGGAGACCGCCAGCATGGTCTCGATCACGATTTCGCCGGATGAGAACCAGCCGAGCTGTTCGCCGCGGTCGAGCATCATCTGCAGGCCGCCGACGCCGAGCGAGAGCAGGGCGAAGCCGAGGAAGTCGAAGGCGCGCAGCCGCCGCTCCACCGCCGGCATGAAGCTGGCGATGCCGAGGAAGGCGAGAATGCCGACCGGCACGTTGATGTAGAACACCCAGCGCCAGTTGAGGACGTCGGTCAGCCAGCCGCCGAGGGTCGGGCCGAGGATCGGGCCGACCATGATGCCGGCGCCCCACATGGCCATCGCCTGGCCGTGCTTCTCCTTGGGGTTGATGTCGAGCAGCACCGACTGCGACAGCGGCACCAGGGCGGCGCCGAAGACGCCCTGCATCAGGCGGAACACCACCATCTCGGCGATGCTGGTGGAAAGGCCGCAGAGCATCGAGGTGAGGGTGAAGCCGGCGACGGAGGCGAGGAACAGCTGCTTGCGGCCGAAGCGGTCGGCGAGCCAGCCGGTCATCGGCGTCATGATGGCGGCGGCGACGATGTAGGAGGTCAGCACCCAGTTGATGCTGTCCTGCGAGGCGCCGAGGCTGCCGCGCATCGAGGGCAGGGCGACGTTGGCGATCGTGGTGTCGAGCACCTGCATGATCGTCGCGAGCATGATCGAGACGGTGATCAGCCCGCGGTTCGGAACGCCGTCCGCCGCCTCCGCGGCGCCCGCGCCCCCGGCGGCGACGGCGCTCATTGCGCGGCGACCTCGGACGCCTCGGCGGTGGAGAGGCCGAAGGCGGAGAGCGCGGCGTGGACCGGGCCGGGCAGCGGACGCTGCCAGCCGGTGTCGACGACGACCTCGGTGGAGAGGCCGGAGGCGAAGACGCGCCCGCCGGTGCCGGTGCCGGCGCCGTCATCGAGGGCGATGCGGACCGGCACGCGCTGGACGACCTTGACCCAGTTGCCGGTGGCGTTCTCGGCCGGCAGCAGCGAGAAGATCGAGCCGGTGCCGGCGCCGAGGCTGTCGACCCGGCCCTTCACCTCGAGATCGGGATAGGCGTCGAAGGAGAGGGTGACCGGATCGCCGACCTTCATGTGCGTGAGCTGGGTCTCCTTGAAATTGGCCTCGACCCAGGTGTCGCCGGTGGCGACGAGGCTGAGGACGGCCGCGCCCGGGCCGACGTAACGGCCCACCTTGAGCCCGTCGACGCCGGCGACGATGCCGTCGGCGGGGGCGCGGACCACGGTGTGGTCGAGGTCGAGGCGGGCCTGGTCGAGGGCGGCGGCGGCCTGCATCACCAGGGGATGCTTCTCGGTCGCGACGTCCGGGTCGCCGCCGAGGGCGGCGAGGGCGGAATCGACCGCCTGCCCGGCCTGGACGAGCGCCTGGCGGTCGGCGTCGAGGTCGTGGCGGGCCTCGTCGAAAGCGGCCTTGGAGGAGGTGCCGGCGTCGAACAGCCGCTGCTGCCGGTCGAGCACGGTCTGCTGGTAGGCGAGCGTGTCCTCGGCGGCCTTGCGGGCGGCGACGGCGTTGCCGTAGGCGGCGCGCATCTGCGCGACCTGCAGCTTGGCCGCGGCGAGCGCGGCCTCCCTGGCCTCGACGGCGATGCGATACTGGGCGTCGTCGATGCGGAACAGCTCGTCGCCGGCCTTCACCCTGCCGTTCTCGCCGACCGGCACCGCGGCGATGCGCCCGGCGACGTCGGCGCCGACCGAGACGATGTCGTGCTTCACATAGGCGTTGTCGGTATCCTCGAAGCGGCCCGAGGTCGCCCAGACGTAGCCGCCGCCGACGGCGAGCAGCAGCGGCAGCGCCAGCATCAGCGGCCAGCGCAGGCGGCGCCGACGCTTGGCCGGAGCCGGATCCTGTGCGGGGGCGGGCGGAGCGGCGGCGACCGGGGTCGCCGGCTCGGCGGAGGGCAGGCGGGTGACGGTGCCGGTGGTGGCGGCGGCGGGGGACTGCTCGGTGTCGGCCATGGCGGGTGTCCTCGGGATGCGGCGGGCGGCGGGAGCGGCGCGATCAGCGCGCGGCGGCTCGCGGCGGCAGGGGCTGGTGGTCGGCGGTGGCCTGTTCGTCGGCCTCGCTGCGGGAAAGGTTGTCGCGGCAGCGGGCGAGCAGGGCGACGAGGGTCTCCTTCTCGTCCTCGGTGAAGCCGGCGAGGGCGTCGTCGAGGATCGTCTCCTTGCTGCCGCGCAGGAGTTCGAGCGCCGGGGCGGCCTGGTCGGTCAGGAAGATCAGGCGGGCGCGGCGGTCGCCGGGATCGAGCCGGCGCTCGACCCAGCCGCCCGCCTCCATGCGGTCGACGAGGCGACAGACCGAGATCGGCTCGAGGTCGAGCCGCTCGGCGATGGCCGCCTGGTTGATGCCGTCGCCGACGCGGGCGAGCACGGCCAGCATCTGCCACTGGGCGCGGGTGAGACCGTGCGGCGCGGCCGCCCGATCCATCCGCCGGCGCATCTGGCGCATGGTGTCGTGGATGAGGAAGCCGAGGTCCTGGGGGCGTTCGTGTGTCATGCGAGGTATATGATATAGATGGAGATAATATGCAATGCTTATTATTAGGAGGTGATATTTTTTTTGAGGGCATGCATGGGAAGCGACGCGGGGGTGCCTGGCGGACGGCTTCGGACACGTGATCGACAGGATGGATCGCGCGTCCGATGCGCGTCGAGCTTTCGCAGACGAGCAAGTCACGAGATGGATTGCAATCGTCGTCGTCTTGCCCTGGGTGGGGATGGAGCGGCGTCGTCGACCGCTCGGCGGGCCCCCCGACGAACCCCCTCTCGGTCGTCATCGCCGGGCTCGACCCGGCGACCCAATGGCCGCGCGGCGACGACCGGTCCCACGTTTGATTGAACGTATTTATCTTCCTTCTCCGGCCTCATTCTGCCCGGTGAGGCCATTGGGTCACCGGCTCAGGGCCGGTGAAGACGGGAGAGAGGCGGAAATCCCATACATCCGCCGAATGTGCCGAACCGGACGGCAGCGGCCTCGACCCGGCGACCCGATCGCGCTGCGGCCGCGCCAGATCGATCTGTTGATCTAAAATATCTATCCCGGCCGATCGTTCCGAGCGGTGAGGCTATCGGGTCAGCGGCTCGAGGCCGATGATGACGAAGGAGAGGCGGAGATTGCGGACCTCTGCCAGGCGCGACGGAGCGGAGGGTCGTGCCCCATGCGCCGCAGAGACGATCGCCAAGGCTTTCGCAGCGCCGGACGGGTCGTGGAGCGAACCGCAATCGAGGCCGTGGCCTACGATGCCGCCCCCACCCCCCTCTCAGATCCACGCCTTCGGCAGCGGCGGGGCGTAGGGGCCGGTCTTGGCCGTCTTCAGGCCGAGGCCGGCGAGGCTTTCGACCAGCTTGACGGCGGCGGCGACGCCCTCGACCACGGGGACACCGTGTTCGGCGGAGAGGGCGGCGGCGAGGTCGGCCATGCCGGCGCAGCCGAGGACGATGCCGTCGGCGCGGTCTTCGCGCAGGGCCGCGGCGATCTCGGCCGAGATGCGGGCGCGGGCGTCACTCCCCGGCTCCTCCAATGCCAGCACCGGCACCTCGGAGGCACGGACCCGGGCGCAGCGGGCGGAAAGGCCGTAGACCGAAAGGTTGCGCTCGATCACCGGGACCGAGCGCGAGAGGGTCGTCACGACGGAGAAGCGGTCGCAGACGAGGGCGGCGAGATGAAAGCCGGCCTCGCCGATGCCGACGACCGGCGCGGCGGCCAGCGCCCGGGCCGCGTCGAGGCCGGTGTCGTCGAAACAGGCGATCACGTGGCCGGCGGCGCCGGCGGCCTCGCCTTCGGCGATGGCGGCGAGAAGGCCGGGGACGGCGAGGGCGCCGTCGTAGACGCCTTCGATCGAGGCCGGGCCGGTCTTCGCGGTGGCGGCGACAATCTCGTTGCCGGGGGCGGCGACGGCGCGGGCCGCGGCCGCGGCCTTGTCGGTCATCGAGGCGGTGGTGTTGGGATTGACGAGGTGGATGCGCATGACCGCCGGGGTTTCAGCCGAGTTCGAAGGTGGTGATCCCGAAGATCCGGGAGAGGTCGAGGTCCGGCGCCGGGCCGCGGTACATCCGCGCCGTCTCGAACACCGGCACGAGGCCGTGGCGCGCGGCGAGGGCGGTGGCGGCGACGTTGGGCTCGGGCGCATCGAGGATCACCGGCCCGTCGGCGCCGGTTGTGGCGACGGCGGCGGCGAGGGCGCGGAACAGGAGGTCGGCCTCGGCCGGGCCGTCGGCGAAGAGCGGGCCGATCTTGTGGCCCTCGGCGCAGGGCCGCACGACGCCGTAGCCGCGGACGGCACCGTCTTCGACTAGCATGCGGGCGACATGGCCGGGGCCCGTGCCGGTGCCATGGCCGGGACCGGGGCCGGGGCCGGGGCCGGCGAGCCAGGCGCGCAGGAAGGGCGTGCGCGGACCGGGGAAGAGCGGGGCGTCGTAGGCGAGGATCGCGGCGACGTCGGCCTCCGTCGCCGGGGCGCGCAGGCGCGGATCGTCCGGTGGGGCGATGTCGGGGCGGCCGGCGAAGCGGATGTTGCGGTGGGCGAAGGCGAAGCCGGATTTCGCGTAGTTGGCCTGCTGGGCGAGGACACCGTCGAGGCCGACGGTCGCCGTGCCGTTGCGGGCGAGGGCGACATCCCAGAGCGCCTTGCCGATGCCGCGGCCGCGCCGGTCGGGCCGGACGATGTAGAAGCCGAGGAAGGCGAAGGCCGGCCCGGCCCGCACCAGCGAGATCGAGGCGACCATCTCGCCGCCCTCGCGGGCGACGAGGAAGCCCTCCGGGTCGGCGAGGCGGAACAGGGCGGCGTCGGCGGGGCCGGGGTTCCAGCCTTCGGCGGCGGCCCAGGCGGCGATGGTCTCGACCTCGCCGGGGGTGGCGAGGTCGAAGGTCACGGAGCCGTCGGTCATCGGATCAGACCAGCCCCTTGCCGGCGTCGGAGCCGCGGGCGGCGCGGCGGCGGCGGACGACGACGAGCGCGGTCAGCATCGAGCCGATCACCAGCAGCGAGATCAGCGTCGTCAGGGTGCCGAGGGCGTAGATCGCCGGGGTGGTGACGGTGGTCGTCAAGCTGCGCAGGGTGATCGGCAGGGTGGTGTCGGCGCCGACCGCCTGGCTGGAGCGGGCGATCTCGTCCCAGGACAGGGTGAAGCCGAACAGGGCGACGCCGAAGATCGAGGGCGCGATGATCGGCAGCACCACGTGGGCGAAGGTCTGCCACGGCGTCGCGCCGAGGTCACGCGCGGCCTCCTCGTAGGCCGGGTCGAAGCGGTTGAAGACCGCGAACATGATGAGCAGGCCGAAGGGGAAGGTCCAGGTCAGGTGGGCGCCGAGGCCGGAGCTGTAGAGGCCCATCAGCGTCGTGAAGTTCTGCCAGATCCACTCGACCTCGTAGGCGTCGCCATAGGCCTTGATGCTGTCGTCGAAGATGCGGAATTCGAGGGCGATGCCGAGCGAGACGACGATCGAGGGCACGATCAGGCTGGCGATGGCGACGTAGAACAGGGCGCCGGCGCCGAAGAAGCGGCGGCGGAAGGCGAGGCCGGCCATGATCGAGGCGACGACGGTGACGACGGTGACGATGAGGCCGAGGCCGAAGGAGTTCCAGAAGGCCTTGCCGATGTCGACGACGCCGATGCCGGCGAAGAGCTGGCGGAACCAGTGCAGCGAGACCCCGTTCATCGGGAAGGTCAACCCGCCCTCCGGCCCCTGGAAGGACAGGATCAGGATGGTGATCGTCGGGCCGTAGAGGAACAGCACGAAGAGGGCGAAGAAGGCGGCGAGCCAGTAGAACGAGGCGGGGCGCTTGTCCATGGCTCAGAGCTCCTTGCGGATGTCGACGATGCGGGTGAGCAGGACGATCATCGACAGCACCGCGGCGAGCAGGACGATCGAGTTGGCCGCGGCCAGCGGGAACTGCAGGAAGTTGGTCTGGACCTGGATGATCTTGCCGACCGAGGCGATCTGCTGGCCGCCCATGACGCCGATGGTGATGTAGTCGCCCATGACGATGGTGACGACGAAGATCGAGCCGATGGTGATGCCGGTCTTGCACAGCGGGATGACGACGTTCCACAGCGTCTGCCAGCCGCTGGCGCCGCCGTCGTAGGCCGCCTCGATCAGCGCCTTGTCGATGCGGAACATCGAGTTGAGCAGCGGGATGATCATGAACACCGTGTTGAGGTGGACGAAGGCGAGGATCACCGAGAAATCGGAATAGAGCAGGCCGTCGAGCGGCGTGTCGATCGCGCCGACGCCCATCAGGCCCTGGTTGACGAGGCCGTTGCGCCCGAGCAGCGGGATCCACGAGATCATGCGAATGACGTTGGAGGTCCAGAACGGGATGGTGCAGATCAGCGCCAGAACGATCTGCATCGTCAGCGTCTTGACGTGGAAGACGAGGAAATAGGAGATCGTGAAGCCGATCACCAGCGTCAGCGCCCAGACGATCAGGCAGAATTTCAGGGTTGAGAGATAGGTCCTGAACGTGGTGCAGAGCGTCGGAAGGTTCGAGAGGCAGCCGTCGAACACCTCCAGGTAGTTCTTCGGGGTGAAGTCCGGCTCGATCGAATACTGGGTGTAGTTCCAGAAGCTCACCGTCAGGGTGGCGATCAGCGGCAGGATGAAGAAGACGAGGAAGACGAGGGCCATCGGCGCGGCCTGCCAGTAGGGCGTCCACTTCGATGCGGCGATCGCGGATCTGGGCATGGCGGCTCCGGGGGGCGTGAAACGGGGACTCTCGCTGTCGTCGCTCCGCGGCCCGCCGAACGCGGGATGGGCGCGCACCACGCGCGAGAACGGAAGGGGCGGCCCTCGCCGCCCCTTCCCACGTTCGTCAGGCGGCGATGAACTCGTTCCACTTCTTGATCATGTACTCGTTCTCGTCCATGACCGAGTTCCAGCAGGCGACGCCGCCCATGCGGTCCTCGTAGGAGCCGCCGTCGCGCACGGCGCCGGCCTTCTCGAGCAGGGTGCCGTCCGGGGCGTGGATGTCCTTCTCCGCCGGCTTGCCTTCCATCCAGAAGGCCCACTCGTAGGGCTCCATGTGCTCCTTGGCGGTGTCGAGCACGGCCGAGTAGTAGCCCTGGCGGTTGAGGTAGGCGCCGGCCCAGCCGCTGAGGAACCAGTTGATGAACTCGTAGGCGCCGTCGAGCTGCTTGCCCTTGAGGGTCTTCGGCAGGCCGAAGCCGGAGGCCCAGGCGCGGTAGCCCTCTTTCAGCGGCTGGTAGGTGCAGGCGATGCCCTTGGAGCGGACGGCGGTGACCGCCGGCGACCACATCGACTGGATCACGACCTCGCCGGAGGCCATCAGGTTGACGCTCTCGTTGAAATCGGACCAGAAGGCACGGAACTGACCGGCCTTCTTGGCCTCGGTCAGCACCTTCATGGTGAGGTCGATCTCTTCCTTCGTCATGTTGCCCTTGTCGGGATACTTGTATTCGCCCATGGCCTCGACGACCATCGCGGCGTCCATGATGCCGATCGACGGGATGTTGAGGATCGAGGCCTTGCCCTTGAACTCGGGGTTGAGCAGTTCGGCCCAGCTCTCGATCGGACGGCCGATCAGGTCGGGGCGGATGCCGAGGGTGTCGGCGTTGTAGGTGGTCGGGATCAGGGTGATCCACTCGGTCTGCTCGCCGGCGAAGGCCTTGCCGTACTGCTTGTCGAGGTAGAACACCTTGGCCGGGGCGGTGCCCTGCAGGCCGATCTTCTTGCCGCCGATCTCGCCCTTGGTCATCACGGTGGCGAGCTTGTCGGCATACTTGATCTTGTTGGCGTCCATGCCCATCAGGTTGCCGGTCGGGACGAGGTTCGGCAGCGAGAAATACTCGCTGTCGACGATGTCGAACGAGTTCGGCTGGGTGATGATGCGCTTGGTCACGTCGTCGGTGGTGACCGGGATGTATTCGATGGTGATGCCGAGGTCTTCCTTCGCCTTCCTGGCGATGTCGGCCGACTGGTTCACCGCCGTGCCGAGATAGCGCAGGGTGACGCCCTCGGCGGCGATCACCGCCGGGAAGCCGGTGATGACGCCGGAACCGGCGGCGACGGCGGCGGTGGCGGCGGCGCCCTTGAGCAGCGTGCGCCGGCTGACGCCGGCGGTGGTGTCGTCTTTCGCGGTCATGTCAGACTGTCCCCTCTTCTTTCCGGCGCGCCTCGCGCCGCCGGTTGGTTCCGGCGCCCGGCGCCGTCGATCGATCGCGGCGCGGATCGCGCCAGTTGCCCGGCGCGCCCCTGCGCCGGGGTCGCCCCGGCCCTCAGGCCGAGAGCAGGTGCGCGTCGGCGGCGTTCCAGCCGATCGCGGCGCTCGCCCCCGGCTCCACGGGAGCTGCGAAGAAGGTGCGTTCGGGAACGATGGCGACGAGTTCCTGGTCGCCGGCGCCCGCGAGGGTGACGACGACGGTGTAGCCCTGGTATTCGACGCCGGTGACGGTGCCGGTGCGCTTGTAGAGCGTCGCGAGCCTGGCCTCCGAGGGGGCCAGCGTCACCTTGTCGGCGCGCACCGTGATGCGGCCGTCGGGCACGTCGATGACGTTGTGGCCGCCCATGAAGCGGGCGACGAATTCGCTCGCCGGACGGTCGAACACCTCCTGCGGGCTGCCGGCCTGCTCGATCCGGCCCTGGTTCATCACGACGACGAGGTCGGCGAGAGCCATCGCCTCCTCCTGGCCGTGGGTGACGTGGATGAAGGTGATGCCGAGTTCGCGCTGGAAGCGCTTCAGTTCGGCGCGCATCTTGATGCGCAGGAACGGGTCGAGGGCGGAGAGCGGCTCGTCGAGCAGAAGGATCACCGGGTCGGTGACGAGAGAGCGGGCGAGGGCGACGCGCTGCTGCTGGCCGCCGGAGAGCTGGGCCGGCAGGCGCCCGGCATAGGGCGTCATCGCCACCAGTTCGAGCATCTCGTCGGCGCGGGCGTGGCGCCTCGCCTTGTCGACGCCGCGCATCTTCAGGGAGAAGGCGACGTTGTCGCGCACGGTGAGATGGGGGAACAGGGCGTAGTTCTGGAACATCATCGCCGTGCCGCGCTTGACCGGCGGCTCGCCGTTGACGACCCGCGGACCGATGACGATGTCGCCGTCGGAGATGTCCTCGTGGCCGGCGATCATGCGAAGGGTCGACGACTTGCCGCAGCCGGACGGCCCGAGCAGGCAGCAGTAGGTGCCGGCGGCGATCTTGAGCGAGATCGCGTCGACGGCGATGGTGCCGGCGTAGCTCTTGGTCACGCTCGCGAGTTCGAGATCGGCGCCACGGGACATTCAGCCACCTCCGGGATCGACCGGCGGGCCGGCTCACCGCCGCTGCCGCCGCACCGCATGCTCCGGCGTCGTCGGCGCCGGACCTTGGAGCAATCGTTCGCAACCGCCGTGCCAAGCGGGCCGCGGCCCGAAATTCCGGCTATTCAAGGGGCCGACTCCCGATCATTGTAAGCGGTGCAGCGTGAGGCCTGACCATTTCGCGGGCAATTGCGCACAATCCTTGCGCTGGTTTGTATACAATCTGGATTTGCCGGCTCTGCGACCCGGCGCTAGCCTTCCGGGTGCGGCTCCGGCCGGCCGCGGCGGGCCGACCGTCTCCTGCCGCCCGCAGGAGAGCGGCGGCGGCCATGCCGCCGAAGGGCGCGAGGGCGAGCGGAGGAGCGGGGCGTGCGGCACGACGGCGAAGTCGCGATTTCGGCATTGCACGGCGCGGCGGGCGCCGGCCTGCGCGG